>Ga0308171_1002376_pt1 | contig 20115 bp, 19 predicted proteins | sample PhyGR1_FD_202135 | JGI IMG/M metagenome (GOLD analysis project Ga0308171, IMG submission 202135) | Phyllosphere microbial communities from UC Gill Tract Community Farm, Albany, California, United States - DLSLSG.R1 | ecosystem: Host-associated > Plants > Phyllosphere > Unclassified | place: USA... | reverse complement strand
ACAACGTGGGCCTGATGGAAGACCGCGCCACGCTGCGCATCAGCAGCCAGCACATGGCCAACTGGCTGCTGCACGGCGTGGTGACCGAGGCGCAGGTGCGCGAGACCTTCGAGCGCATGGCCGCCGTGGTGGACCAGCAGAACGCCAGCGATCCGCTCTACCAGAAGATGGCCGGCCGCTTCAACGAATCCGCCGCCTACCGGGCCGCCTGCGATCTGGTCTTCAAGGGCAAGGAGCAGCCCAGCGGCTACACCGAGCCGCTGCTGCACGCCTGGCGCCTGAAGGTCAAGGCCGGCCAGGCCTGAGCGGGCGCGGCACGGCGCGGCCACCTTCCGTCGCCGCGCCGTGCTGCAGTCGCCTTGACCGCCCCGCGCGCAAGCCCCCTGGCCCGCCAGCGGGGCTTTCTTGCTTCTTGCGGGCCGCAGGGGCCGTGGGCTTGCTATGCATTCGATAGCTGCCTGCGCTGTATCCATGAGCGCAGGCAACGCTTTTGGCCTGAAAATCAGCCCCTTCGCGGCCCTCGCCGCTGCTTCGGCCGCACACTCGCCCCATGACCGCACCGCCACCCAGCGCCCCAGGCGCCCGCCCACCGCCCGACGCCGCCCTCTGCCCGCTGTGCGGCCAGGGCAACCGGTGCGCGATCGAGGCCGGGCTGCCCGCCGCGCAGTGCTGGTGCATGGCGACGCCCGTGGCACCCGCCGCGCTGGCGGCCGTGCCCCCGGACCAGCGCGGCCGCGCCTGCCTCTGCCCGGCCTGCGCGGCGGGCACGCCGATATGATGGAAGGCTGAATTTTTTTCGTTCCGGCGGGCCACTCCCGGCGCCGCCTCCACTGTCAAAGGAAACACCCCCATGCCCACGTACCACGTCGAAATGATGGAAGGCCGCACCGTCGAGCAGAAGAAGAAGCTGGTGGAGGAGATCACCCGCGTCTCCGTCGAGGTGCTCGGCGGCTCGCCCGAGTCGGTGGACATCCTCATCACCGACGTGAAGCGCGAGAACTGGGCTACCGGCGGAAAGCTCTGGTCAGAACGCAGCTGACCGCAGGGGAGCGATGACCGCCTCCGCCGCCCTGCTGCGCGAACGCTACGGCGAGCGCTACCGCTGGCTGCTGCTGCTGTCCGTGATGGTGGGCACGATGGCCTCCATCATGTCGTCCACCATCGTGAACGTGGCCATTCCCGACATGAGCCATCACTTCGCGCTGGGGCAGGAGCGCGCGCAGTGGGTCACCTCGGGCTTCATGGTGGCCACCACCGTCGCCATGCTGACCACGCCCTGGCTGCTTTCGCGCTACGGCTACCGCGCCACCTACGTGGGCGCCATGGTGCTGCTGCTGGCCGGCGGCATCGGCGGCGGGGTGGCGGGCCACTTCGGGCTGGTGCTGGTGGCCCGCGTGCTGGAGGGCCTGGCCGCCGGTGTGGTGCAGCCGATTCCGGCGGTCATCATCCTCTACGCCTTCCAGCCGCACGAGCAGGGCCGCGCCAGCGGCATCTTCGGCATGGGCGTGGTGCTGGCGCCGGCCATCGGGCCCAGCGTCGGCGGGCTGCTGGTGGACTGGTTCGGCTGGCGCTCCATCTTCTTCATGGTGGTGCCGTTCTGCATCGCCTCCATCGCGCTGGCCTTCAAATACGTGCCGGCCAGCGGCCCCGGCGGGCGCGCCGCCGACCGGGCGGGCGACAGCCTGGACTGGCGCGGCCTGGTGCTGGGCGGGGTGGGCACGCTGTGCCTGCTCAACGGCCTGGTCGCCCTGCACAGCGGCCCGGCGATCGAGGCCGGCGCGCTGCTGCTGGCGGCCCTGGGCGCGCTGGTGGGCTTCATCGGCTGGCAGCGCCGGCTGCAGCGGCAGGGCCGCCGCCCGCTGATGGATCTGCGCATCTTCCAGTACCGCCCGTTCGCCATGGGCAGCATCGTGGCGTTCATCTACGGCACGGCGCTGTTCGGTTCGACCTACCTGCTGCCGGTGTTCATGCAGCTGGGGCTGCAGCTGTCGGCCTCGCACGTCGGCACCATCATGCTGCCGGCCGGCATCGTGCTGGCGCTCACCATTCCGCTGGTGGGCCGCATGGCCGACACGCAACCCACGCACCTGCTGGTCAGCATCGGCCTGGCGTTGCTGGCGCTGTCGTTCGGACTGATGGTGCTGGTGGATCTGCACAGCGGCCTCTGGATGCTGGTGGGCTTCGCGGTGCTGGGGCGCATCGGCCTGGGCTTCATCCTGCCCTCGCTCAACCTGGGCGCGATGCGGCCGCTGGACAAGCCGCTCATCGCGCAGGGCTCCAGCGCCATCAGCTTCGTGCGCATGCTGGGCGGCGCGGCGGGCGTGAGCCTGTGCGGCATCGTGCTGGAATGGCGCATCGCCGCGCACGGCGATTCGCTGCGGACGGTGGCCAGCAGCGCCGCCCGCATCCAGGCCTTCGGCGAGACCTTTTTGCTGTTGACGGGGCTGTGCCTCGCGGCGCTGGTGGCCGCCTGGCAGCTGCGCGACCCGCGCCGGCCCGCGGCGCCGGCCGCCCGCCCCGAGTAGCCCACCCCTGACGACGAGAGAAGAAAGGCCGCGACCGCCATGTGCCAGCTGCTGGGAATGAACGCCAACACGCCGACCGACGTGACCTTCAGCTTCACGGGCTTCGCGCAGCGTGCGGGCAACACGGCCGACCATTCCGACGGCTGGGGCATCGCCTTCTTCGAGGACCGGGGCCTGCGGCACTTCGTGGACCACCAGCGCGCCGTCGATTCGCCGGTGGCCGAACTGATCCGCCGCTACCCCATCCGCAGCCAGAACGTGATCGCGCACATCCGCAAGGCCACGCAGGGCAGCGTGGTGCTGCAGAACTGCCACCCCTTCGTGCGCGAGCTGTGGGGCCGCTACTGGGTGTTCGCGCACAACGGCGACCTGAAGGACTTCCGCCCGCGCCTGCATTCGCACTTCCAGCCGGTGGGCTCGACCGACAGCGAGCACGCCTTCTGCTGGATCATGCAGGAAATCGCCAAATCGCATGCCGGCGTGCCGAGCATCGCCGAACTCACGCTCACCCTGCAGGAGCTGGCCGCGCGCATCGCGCCGCACGGCACCTTCAACTTCCTGCTGTCCAACGGGCAGGCGCTCTGGGCGCATGCCTCCACCTCGCTCTACTACATCATTCGCAAGCACCCGTTCTCGCAGGCGCATCTGTGCGACGAAGACCTGCACATCGACTTCTCGGCGCACACCACGCCGCATGACCGGGTGGCGATGGTGGTGACGGCGCCGCTCACCACCAACGAGACCTGGACCGCCTTCGAAAGCGGCGAGCTGCGCGTGTTCGTGGACGGGGAGTGCCTGCCGCGCCTGGGCTGACCCGGCGGTTCGCGGCTCAGCCCAGCGGCTTCCAGATCGGCGGCTCGGGGTCGGGCAGCAACACGGCCGTCTGCGCGCCGGCGCGCATCACCATGGCTTCGCGCTGGCGTCGGCGCTTGAGCTCGCGGGGCTTGGGCTTGTCGGGGTGCTGGCGGTAGGTCTTGGACATGGCGGTTTCCCAAAGCGGCATGGGCCCATTAAAGGGACGCCGCAAGGCACTGCCATGTCAGACGGTGCCGCAGCCTGACATCGGTGGGGCACGGCGGTCGCCCGAGGCACCCGCACACCCATGCAATCCCCATCGCGCCCCATGGCCTTCGTCAGACAAGGGGTCCGCAATGCGACCTACGAGAATCCGCCGCCCCACTCCGGAACCCGCGGCGAGGGCCGGCGCTACAGGCCGACCAGCCGGCCGATGGCGCGGGCGATGCGCCCCGCCGGCAACAGGTTGCCCTGCACGCTGGCCAGGCAGATGCAGACGCCGTCGCCCGACACCACGGGCTGGTGGTGCACGGTATCGTCGGCGCCGTCGAAGTCCCCGGCGCCATAGTGCTGGCGGCCGTCGTGGAAGGAGCCGTACAGCACCTGCGTCATCTCCAGCTCGCTGTGGCTGTGCACGGGCAGCTTCCTGCCGGAGGCCATGCGCAGCAAAAAGAGATTGCTGTCCGGGTCGTGAGGCACGGTCACCCGGCTCCAGTGCATGCCCGGCCCGACCCAGCGCCAGGGAGCGACGGCGCAGCCGCGCAGCGCCTGGGGCCACCGCACGCCGGGCGGCAGCGGCGGCCGCCCCGCGCGGGCCGGCTCGGCAGCGATGGTCGGACGGGGCGGCGTGGCTTGCGCGTCGATGGCGGCCAGGGTGCGCGCTAGCGCGTCGGGTTGCGGTGTCGCGGGCTCGATGGTTTCCAGCAGCGCGCCGCCCAGGGCCTCGAACGCCTGCAGGCGCTGGAGGCAGTGCGGGCAGTGCTCGATGTGGCTGGCGACGACGATGGCCGGCCCGGCCGGCAGCTGGCCGGCGGCATGGGCGAGCATCAGCGCGTCTTCGGGGTGGTGGCGGATCATGGCTCGAGCGCGCCCAGCAATCGGCGCAGATGGTGGATGGCAAGCCGCACGCGCGACTTCACGGTGCCCAGCGGAATGCCCAGCTCCCGGGCGATGCGGGCGTGCGGGTGTTCCTCGAAAAAGGAGAGCCGCAGGATGTGGGCCTGCTCCTGCGACAGCTGGCGCAGCGCGTCGCGCAGGCGCGCCTCGCGCTCCCGGATGCTGAGCTGCTCGTCGGGCTGCGGGGCGGTGTCTTCCAGCACATCGGCATCGCTTTCCCCCGTGTCGGCGCCCAGCGCCTGGCCCTTGCGGCGCAGCTGGTCCACGCGCAGGTTGCGGGCGATGGTGAAGATCCAGGTGGACACGCCGGCATGGGCGGCGTCATAGAGCGCGGCCTTGCGCCAGACGCTGACCATGGTTTCCTGCATCAGCTCCTCGGCCAGGCTCTCGGGACTGCCGAGCCGCATCAGGTAGGCCTTGACCCGGGGCGCGAAGTACTTGAACACGGCGGCGAAGGCCTGCCGGTCCTGGTGCGCCGCGACGGCCTGCAGCCAGGCGCTCAACTCGTCGCCGCTCGGCATCGCGCCGCTGGGAGGGTTCGTGGTCACGATCGACAGGTAGGGCGGCCGCGACCTCGCTGCCGTAGCGGGCCAGTCGGACGACGAAAAGGCGGTGGTCATGCTGCTGTTACGCAGCGCTCGCGGCATTAGATCACAGCACCTTCGGGGCTTCGGCGCGCATGGAAATGACAACGAAATCCAAACGCGGTGCGCTGCCGTATACCGCGCATGTCGTATTTGCAAGCAGCGGAAAACCCAGGCAGGGAGAACCCTCCGGAGCGGGCAGTGGGCCGGGCGCCGGACAAGGCGTTGGACGTCGCCGTGATCGGCAGCGGGATCTCCGGCCTGTCGGCCGCATGGCTGCTGTCCGGCCGCCACCGGGTGACGCTGTTCGAGGCCGAGGATCGCCCGGGCGGCCACGCCCATACGGTGGACGTCGCCACCGCCCAGGGACGGGCCCCGGTGGACACGGGCTTCATCGTCTACCACGAGCCGGCCAGCCCCAACCTCGCCGCCCTGTTCCGGCACCTGGATGTGGAGACCGTGGCCACCGACATGTCGTTCGCCGTGAGCCTGGACCGCGGCGCGCTGGAATACAGCGACTCCGGCCTGGGCGGGCTCTTCGCCCAGCGGCGCAACCTGCTGCGCCCCCGCTTCCTCGGCATGCTGCGCGAGCTGTCGCGCTTCCACCGGCAGGCGCCGCAGCGGGCGGCGCGGTACGGGCTGACGTCGCTCGACGACTTTCTGGACCGCCAGGGTTACAGCCGGGCCTTTCGCGAAGACCACCTCTACCCGATGGCGGCCGCCATCGGGGCCATTCCGGCCGGGCAGGTGGGCCAGTACCCGGTGGAGGCCTTCGTCCGCTTTTGCGAGAACCACCACCTGCTCAGCCTGGGCGAGCGCCGCGACTGGCGCACGGTGCGCGGCGGCAGCCGCCAGTGCGTGCAGCGGCTGGTGGCGGCCCTGGGCCCCGGCCTGCGGCTGGGCCAGGCCGCGGTGGAGGTGCGGCGCGTGCCGGGCGGCGTGTTCGTGCGCACGGCGGATGCGCGGGAGTCCGGCCGGTTCGACCAGGTGGTGATCGCCACCCACGCGGACCAGGCCCTGCGCCTGCTGCCGAGGCCCAGCGACGACGAGCGGGCGCTGCTGGGTGCGTTTGCCTACACCCGCCACCGGGCGGTGCTGCACACCGACCCGTCGCTGATGCCGAGACGCAGGGCGGTGTGGTCCGGCTCGAACTATCTGGCGGACCGTGCCACCCCGGGCGGCCTTTGCGTGAGCTACTGGATGAACCGGCTCCAGCCGCTGCCGGCCGGCAAGGACTGGTTCCTTACGCTGAACCCGCTGCAGGAGCCGGTGGCCCGGCACCAGATGCACACGCAGACCTGTGAACATCTCCGCTTCGACGCGGCTGCGCTGCGTGCGCAGCGTGCGCTCTGGTCGCTGCAGGGCCGCCAGCGCACCTGGTTCTGCGGCGCCTACTTTGGCTCAGGGTTTCATGAAGACGGCCTGCAGGCCGGGCTGGCCGTGGCGGAAGCCTTGGGCGGAGTGCGCAGGCCCTGGAACGTGGCCGGCGAATCCGGCCGCATCCACCTGCCCGCGCAGCCGGTGCGCGCGGCCTGACGCCCGGTGCCGGCGGCCCGGCGGATGCGCCGGGGCGGCGAAGGAAAATGGTGCGGCTGGCGGGGATCGAACCCACGACCCTTGGCTTCGGAGGCCAATACTCTATCCACTGAGCTACAGCCGCTTGACGGGCCGCGCGTGGTGCGCGGCCAAGCGCCGGATTATCGCACGCCCTCAGAGCCTGAAACCCAAGCCCTTGAGATATGCGTCCACGACCATGCGGCTCACGCCCTGCAGATCGAAGTCGGCATGGTTCAGCAGCCAGGTCTGCATCAGCCCCTCGAACACGGAGCGCAGGCCGATGGCGGCGCAATGGGCGCTCTGCGCCAGCGTGATGCCCTGGGCCGTGGCGGCGGCCCGCAGGTCGTCCTCGAGCTTCTGCTGGAAGCTGCTGCACTCGGAGATGTGGCGGTCGCGCGCGGCAGCGAGTTCGTCCACGTACTCGACCCGGAACAGCGCGATCTCGAACACCCGGCAGGCGCGGGCGTCGGTGGCGATGGTGCGCAGCACGTAGTCGATACGGTCGCGCAGGCGCTGCAGGGGCTCCTCCTGCGCGCGGGAAAACTCCTCGTCGTCCCGGTTCGCCCGCTGCAGCGGCGACGTGGCGCGGTCCATCATCGCGTTGAACAGGTCGCCCTTGTCCTTGAAATGCCAGTAGATGGCGCCCCGGGTGGCACCCGCGGCGCATGCGATGTCGTTCAGCGACGCGCGGGATACGCCCTTGTCGTAGAAAACTTGCTCCGCCGCGTCCAGCAAACGCGAACGCGTAGCATCTGCATCCTGTTTGGTTTTTCTAGCCATGGGTGTGGAATGTCTCCTGCCGGCGTCGTGGATACGCCTTTGCAGTAATTATACATTCATGTTTGTATGTACAATCTGCCCTCTTTCCGAAGCCCCTCCTGCGTGCCGGCGTGTGCCGGCCGGGAGGCCGACGGCCCGGAACTCCCGTTTTTTGCTTGTTGCCTTGCCTTGATCCAAAGGACTCCCATGCAGCGCCTGCCCGCCGATTCCGCTACCTACCCAGCCTCCCAGCCCCGCTTTCGCACCACTTCCTCGGCCGTGGCCGCGGCCCTGGTGGCGGCCGTCCTGCTCAGCGCCTGCGGCAAGAAGGACGACGGGGCCGCCGCCTCCGCGCAGCCGCAGCAGCCGCCGCCCGCCCAGGTGGGCGTGGTGACCGTGACGCCGGGCGACGTGGGCCTGGTCACCGAACTGCCGGGCCGCCTGGAAGCGTCCCGGGTCGCGGAGGTGCGGGCGCGGGCCGCAGGCATCCTGCAAAAGCGCCTCTTCACGGAAGGCAGCGACGTCAAGGCCGGCCAGAAGCTCTTCACCATCGACAGCGCGCCCTACCGGGCCACGCTGGAAAGCGCCCAGGCGAGCGTCGCGCAGGCCGAGGCCAACGTCGCCCAGGCGCGCGCGCTGGCCGAGCGCTACCGCCCCCTGGTGGCGGTGAACGCCATCAGCAAGCAGGAGTACGACAACGCGGTCGCCTCCCAGAAGACGGCCGAGGCCAACCTGGCCGCGGCGCGGGCGGGCGTGACCTCCGCGAACATCAACCTGGGCTATGCCGCGGTGACGGCGCCCATCTCCGGCCGCATCGGCCGGGCGCTGGTGACCGAAGGCGCGCTGGTGGGCCAAGGCACGGCTACCGAGCTGGCGGTCATCCAGCAGATCAACCCGCTCTACGTGAACTTCACCCAGTCGGCGGCGGACGCGCTCAAGCTGCGCACGGCCATTGCCAGCGGCAAGTACAAGCAGGCGGCCAACGGTTCGGCCAACGTGCGGGTGGTGCTGGAAGACGGCAGTGTGTACGGCCAGCCCGGGCGGCTGCTGTTCACCGACCTCACGGTGGACGCCACCAGCGGCCAGGTGACGCTGCGCGCGGAAATACCCAACCCCGACCGCATGCTGCTGCCGGGCCTGTACGTACGCGTGCGGCTGGAGCAGGCCCAGGTGGACAACGGCGTGCTGCTGCCGCAGCAAGCCGTGACCCGGTCGGCCAAGGGCGACACCGTGATGGTCGTCGGCCCGGACAACCACCTGACGCCCCGGCCCGTGAAGCTGGGCCCGGCGCAGGGCACCAACTGGGTGGTGACCGATGGCCTCAAGGCCGGTGAAAAGGTGATGGTGGACGGCTTCCAGAAGCTGCCGCGCGGCAAGCCCGGCGACCCCATCGTGGTGAACCCCGTGCCGTGGCAGGCACCCGGCGCCAAGCCGGCCGCCGCGCCCGCATCGGCCCCTGCCGCCGCAGCCGCCCCCGCCAAGTCGTAAGAACAAGAACAAGGAGCGCGGCACATGGCCAAGTTCTTCATCGAACGGCCCATCTTTGCATGGGTCATCACGATCTTCATCATCGTGATGGGGGGTATCTCCATCACCAAGCTGCCGATCGCGCAGTACCCGGCCGTGGCGCCGCCGACCATCCAGGTTTCGGTGGCCTACCCCGGCGCCAACGCCCAGACGCTGGAAGACAGCGTGCTCGCGGTGATCGAGCGCGAGATGAACGGTGCGTCCGGCCTGGCGTATGTCGAGACGACCAGCCAGGCCAACGGCACCGGCTCCATCACGCTGAGCTTCGAGCCCGGCACCAACGCCGACCTGGCGCAGGTGGACGTGCAGAACCGCCTCTCGCGCGCGACGCCGCGGCTGCCGAGCGCCGTGACGCAGCAGGGCGTGCGCGTGGAGCAGTCGCGCTCGAACTTCCTGATGTTCGCCATGCTGACGACGGAGAACCCCGACGTGAGCATCGAGGCGCTGAACGACTACGCCGCCCGCAACGTCGTGCCAGAACTGCAGCGCGTGTCCGGCGTCGGCACGCTGACGCAGTTCGGCTCGGAACGCGCCATGCGCGTGTGGGTCGACCCGGCCAAGCTCAAGGGCTTCAACCTGTCGCTGGACCAGGTGAACGCGGCCATCCGCGCGCAGAACGTGCAGGTGTCCGCCGGCAACCTGGGCGACCTGCCCGCTGAAAACGGCCAGCCCGTGGCGGCCACCATCGTGGTCAAGGGCCAGCTCTCGACGGCCGAGCAGTTCGGCAACGTGGTGCTGCGCGCCAACACCGACGGCTCGTCGGTGCGCCTGCGCGACGTGGCCCGCATCGAGCTGGGCTCGCAGAGCTACAGCACCAGCGCGCGCCTGAACGGCAAGCAGGCCGTGGGCCTGGGCGTGCAGCCCACGCCCTCGGCCAACGCGCTGGCCACGGCCAAGGCCGTGAAGGCCAAGCTGGAGGAGCTCAAGAAGTTCTTCCCGCAGGGCGTCAACTACGTGGTGCCTTACGACACATCCAAGTTCGTGTCAGTCTCCATCGAGAAGGTGGTGCACACGCTGATCGAGGCCGTGGTGCTGGTGTTCATCGTGATGTTCCTGTTCCTGCAGAACTTCCGCTACACCATCATCCCGACCATCGTGGTGCCGGTGGCCCTGCTGGGCACCTTCGGCGTGCTGCTGGCGATGGGTTTCTCGATCAACGTGCTGACCATGTTCGGCATGGTGCTGGTGATCGGCATCGTGGTGGACGACGCCATCGTGGTGGTGGAGAACGTGGAGCGGATCATGGCCGAAGAGGGCCTGCCGCCCCTGCAGGCCACGCGCAAGGCCATGGGCCAGATCTCCGGCGCCGTGATCGGCGTGACCGTGGTGCTGATCTCGGTGTTCGTGCCGCTGGCGTTCTTCGCCGGCTCCACCGGCAACATCTACCGCCAGTTCGCGGCGACGATGGCCACCTCGATCGCCTTCTCGGCCTTCCTGGCGCTGTCGCTCACGCCGGCGCTCTGCGCCACGCTGCTCAAGCCGGTCGATCCGGACCACCACGCCGAGAAGAAAGGCTTTTTCGGCTGGTTCAACCGCTCGTTCAAGCGCACCACCCACCGCTACGAAAGCTGGATGGGCCGTCTGCTGCGCCGCGGTGGCCGCATGATGATCATCTACGCCGTGCTGCTGGGCGCGGTGGCGCTGGTGTACACCCGCCTGCCCACATCGTTCCTGCCGAACGAAGACCAGGGCTACATCATCACCAACGTGCAGTTGCCCCCGGGCGCGGCGCAGTCGCGCACATCGGCCGTGCTGTCGCAGGTGGAAGAGTTCATGCTCAAGCAGCCCGAGGTCGAGAACATCGTCACCGTGGCAGGTTTCTCGTTCTCGGGCCAAGGGCAGAACGCCGGCCTGGCCTTCGTGATCCTGAAGGACTGGAGCGAGCGCGAGGGCGCGGACCATTCGGCCTCGGCCGTGGCCGGCCGCGCCTTCGGAGCGCTTTCGGGCATCCGTGACGCATTCATCTTCGCGCTGAGCCCGCCGCCCATCCCCGAGCTGGGCACCGGCACGGGCTTCAACTTCCGCCTGCAGGACCGCGCGGCCCAGGGCCACGACGCCCTGCTCGGCGCGCGCAACCAGCTGCTGGGCATGGCCTCGCAGAGCAAGGTGCTGGCGGGCGTGCGCCCCGACGGCATGGAGGACGCGCCGCAGATGCAGATCGACATCGACCGCGACAAGGCCAACGCCCTGGGCATCACGTTCGACAGCATCAGCAGCGCGCTGTCCACGGCGCTGGGCTCGGCCTACATCAACGACTTCCCGAACCAGGGCCGCCTGCAGCGCGTGGTGGTGCAAGCCGATTCCGCGGCGCGCATGCAGCCCGAATCGGTGCTGGACCTGCCGGTGCTGAACAGCAAGGGCCAGACGGTGCCGCTGTCGACCTTCGCGACCACGCGCTGGATCACCGGCGCGATGCAGACGGTGCGCTACAACGGCTACCCCTCGATCAAGATCGCGGGCGACGCCGGGCCGGGCTATTCCACCGGGGACGCCATGAAGGAAATGGAACGCCTCGCCGGCCAGCTGCCACCGGGCTTCGGCTTCGAATGGACCGGGCAGTCGCGCGAGGAAAAGCTCGCCGGCTCCCAGGCCACCATCCTCTACGCGTTCTCGCTGCTGGCGGTGTTCCTGTGCCTGGCCGCGCTGTATGAGAGCTGGACCATTCCGGTGTCGGTGATGCTGGTGGTGCCGCTGGGCGTGCTGGGCGTGCTGCTGGCGACGCTGCTGCGCGGCATGTCCAACGACGTGTACTTCCAGATCGGGCTGGTGACCATCATCGGCCTCTCGGCGAAAAACGCCATCCTGATCGTGGAGTTCGCGAAAGACCTGCAGGCCGAGGGCAAGAGCGTGCTGGAGGCGGCGCTGGAAGCCGCCCACCTGCGGTTCCGCCCGATCATCATGACCTCGCTGGCCTTCACGCTGGGCGTGGTGCCGCTGTTCATCGCGTCGGGCGCGAGCTCGGCCAGCCAGCGCGCCATCGGTACCGGCGTGATCGGCGGAATGATCACCGGCACCGTGCTGGCCGTGGTGTTCGTGCCCGTGTTCTTCGTGCTGGTGCGCTCGTTCTTCAAGGGCAGCAAGCGCCAGCAGGAGCACGACGCCCACCAGGCCCAGCTGCACCGCCATGCGGAGGATGCGCAATGACGCCCTGCCGCGCCTTTCTGGAGAACCGACCCATGACGCACACCACCCCGTTCGCGCGCCCTGCCGCGCTGACCGCCGTGGCCCTGGCCGCGCTGCTGGCGGGCTGCAGCTTCATTCCGACCTACGAGCGCCCCGCCGCGCCGGTGCCGGCCACCTACGGAACGCCGGGCGCCGCCGCCGCCGCATCGCCCGGCGCGAACGTGAGCGAGGGCGCGAATGCGCGGGCAGCCGCCGACATCGACTGGAAGGAATATTTCTCCGACCCCAGGCTGCAGGCGCTGATCGGCATCGCGCTCACCAACAACCGCGACCTGCGCGTGGCGGTGCTCAACATCGAGCAGGCGCGCGCGCAGTTCCAGATCCAGCGGGCCGGCCAATTCCCCACCGTGAACGGCGTGGCCAACGCCACCCGGCAGCCCAGCGCCGCCACCGGCCAGTACGCCAACCAGTACCAGGTGGGCCTGGCCCTGTCGGCCTGGGAGATCGACTTCTTCGGCCGCATCGCGGCGCTGAAGGAACAGGCGCTGGCGCAGTACCTGGCGACGCAGGAGGCCCGCAAGGCCGCGCAGATCAGCCTGGTCGCCTCGGTGGCGACGGCCTGGTTCAACCTGCAGGCCGACGAGGAGCTGCTGGATATTTCGCGCCGCACGCTCAGCACGCGGGACGAATCGGTGCAGCTGACCCGGCTGCGGCTGGAAAACGGCGTGAGCTCCGAGCTGGACAACAGCCAGGCCATCAGCCTGGCCGAAACCGCCCGCGCCACCTACGCGCAGCAGCGCCGCCAACGCCTGCAGGACGAGAACACGCTGGCCCTGCTGCTCGGCCAGCCGGTGCCGGCCGAGATCCTGTCCAGCCTCTCATCGGCGCGGCTGGCCAACGCCCAGCCCATGCCGCCGCTGCCGGCCGGCCTCCCCTCGGACCTGCTGGCGCGGCGGCCGGACATCCGCCAGGCCGAGCAGCAGCTGATCGCGGCCAACGCCAACATCGGCGCGGCCCGGGCGAACTTCTTCCCGCGCATCGCGCTCACCGCCAGCGTGGGCACGGTCAGCGACGAGTTGTCGGGCCTGTTCAAGGGCGGCAGCTGGGCGTTCTCGCTCGCGCCGCAACTGGCGCTGCCGCTCTTCGACGCCGGCCGCAACCAGGCCACGCTGGAGTCGGCCCGCGCCGGCCGCGAGATCGCCGTGGCCCAGTACGAGCGCTCCATTCAGTCGGCCTTCCGCGAGGTGGCCGATGCGCTGGCCGGTGAAGCCACGCTGCAGGACCAGCTCAACGCCCAGCGCACCCAGGCGCAGGCCGACAGCAAGCGCTTCGAGCTGTCGGACCTGCGCTACCGCAACGGCGTGGCCAGCTACCTGGACCTGCTGGATGCGCAGCGTTCGCTGTTCGCGTCCGAGCAGAGCCTGGTGCAGACGCGCCTGCTGCGCCTGCAAAACCAGGTCGCGCTGTACCGCGTGCTGGGCGGCGGATGGAGCGAAACGCCGCAAACGGCACCACGTTCTTGACGTAGCGCAAGGGGGCGCGGGGGGCCGTTTTCCCCAACGGCCGGCCCGCGGGGCGACTCCTATAATGAAAAAATTCACGATAGCGAGCCCCCAAGCCCCACAGAGGACGTCATGAGCGACACCCACGAAGAAGCGCATACCGGACCGATCAAGAACCCCAAGCAGCTGCTGGTGACGGTCCTTTTTTCCTTCGTGCTTCCGATCTTCGCCATCATCGGGCTGGTGATGTTCGTGACCTCCGGCAACAAGCCGGCCGAGGGCGGTGCCAACCCCGAGAAGGCGGTGGCCGAGCGCATCCAGAAGGTCGGCATGGTGGAGGTACGCGACGCGAACCGGCCGCTGCGCCCGGGCGAGGAAGTCTTCAAGGGCCAATGCGCCGCCTGCCACGCCACGGGCGCCGCCGGCGCGCCCAAGCTGGGCGATGCCGCGGCCTGGGCGCCGCGCATCCAGCAGGGCTTTGCAACGCTGGTGCAGTCGGCCTTGAAGGGCAAGGGCGCCATGGCGCCGCAAGGTGGCGGCGAATTCGACGACACGGAGATCGCACGCGGCGTGGCCTATCTCGCCAACGCCGGCGGCGCGAAATTCCCCGAACCTGATCGGCCCGGCGCGGCTCCCGCAGCGGGTGGCGCCTCTGCCGCTGGCGCCGCGGCCCCGGCGGCTGCCGCATCCGGCGGCTGAAGCCCATCACCGTGGCGCCTGGCGAGAGCCGGCAGCCCGCTTCTCTTCTTCCCAAAGCCGGCTTGGCAGCCGGCTTTTTTACGCCGGCGGCGGTGCGCTCTTCGGAGTGCCCGACGCCTGCTGAGCGGGACTGCGCACGAACCCGTAGCGTTCTGGCAGATCGGCCGACTGCACCGGTTGCGGCTCCCAGCGGCCCTGCTCGATGGCATCGGCCACCTGCGGCACGTCGAGCGTGTGCACCAGGCCCAGGCCCGCGCTGCTGGCCAGGTAGACATAGCCGTTTTCATCCACCAAACAGTGGCCGCCCTCGGTCAGGCGCGCTCCGTTCTGGGCCACCGGCACGCCATCCGCGCCGAAGCGCCAGACGAGCGGCGTCGCTTCCAGCTCCACGTACACGCGCTGCGGGCCGTTCTGGAAGAACCAACGGCCCTGGGCGTCGGCCTCGTAGTTGCGCTGGATGAATTCGATCAGCTTGTCGTGCTGCAGGCGCGAGCCCCGCGCTTGCGGGAACGGACCCTGGGCCTGCGTGGCGTCGTCGCGCATGTACCAGTGGCCGCGCGCGTCCAGGCCCAGCCAGCCGTAGCAGTCGGGAACGTGGGGCCACTTGGCGATGGCCTGCCTGACTATGTCATCCATGGGGCGATTCTGCCTGGGCGGGGTGTGCCGCCGCGTAGGTGGCGGCGCCCTGCGCGGCCAGCCAGTCGGCCACCGCGCCCGGCATGGCCCGCACGTGCCCCGGGAATGCACCGGCCGGGAAGCCGACATGCCCGCCGCCCGCCGGTTGCCAGAGCGTGACGTGCCGGCCCACCTGCTGCGGCGTGGGCAGGCTGGCGGCCGGCACGAACGGGTCGTTCAGCGCGTTGAGCACCAGCGCCGGCACACGGATGGCCGGCAGCAAGGGCTGGGCCGAGGCCCGCCGCCAGTAGTCGTCGGTGTCGCGAAAGCCATGCAGCGGCGCCGTGAACACGTTGTCGAAGGCATAAAGGTCGCGCGCCGCCAGCAGCGCCTGGCGGTCGAAGAGGCCCGGGTGCTGCCGCAGCTTGGCCAGCGCCTTGGGCACCATGCTGCGCAGGAACACGCGGTTGTAGACCTGCCGGTTGAAGCCCCGGCCGATGGCAGCGCCGCCCGCGGCCAGGTCGAGGGGCGCACTGACGGCGGCCACGGCATTCACCAGGTGGGCGGCATGGCTCCCGGCTTCGGCGGCCCAGCGCAGGAGCGCGTTGCCGCCGAGCGAGACGCCCACGGCCCACACCGGCCCGCCAGCCGGCCCGCCCGCGTGGGCCAGCCGCCGCAGCAGCCAGTCGATCTCTTCGTGGTCGCCCGAGTGGTAGGCGCGGGGGCCGAGGTTGAGTTCGCCGCTGCAGCCGCGAAAGTGCGGCACGGCGAAGCGCCAGCCCCGTTCACGGGCCACGTCGGCAAAGGCCTCGGCATAGTGGCTGCGCGACGAGCCCTCCAGCCCGTGGAACAGCACCAGCAGGGGCGGCGGCACGGGGCTGCGCGGGGCATCCGGCGCCAGGAAATCCACGTCCACGAAGTCGCCGTCGGGCGTGCTCCAGCGTTCGCGGCGGTAGATGGGGCGCGGCCCGAAGGTGCGGCGGGCGAACAGGGCCGGCCAGATGGTTTGCGCGTTGCCACCCGGCAGCCAGATGGGCGCTCTATATTTCATAGCATCATGCGCCGGGCGGACGGGCGCCAGCGGGCCAAAACACCATGGACCCTGGACAGAGTCAGTGCAGCCGGCCCGCAGATGGGGCGGACTCTGGCGCGGCGGCCGCATGCACCGTGCCGGGGCTGGCATGGTGGGCCACCAGCCGCCAGCCCTGGGCGGTCTTGTGATAGACGTTGGTGGCCTGCACCACTGCCTCGCGCGGGCCGTCGGGCAGCATCACCTCGACCCGCTCGATCACGCTGTGCACGGCGCTGGCCAGCGCCTGCACGCGGTGCACCTGGGTCGGCCGCGCGCGCAGCGTGCCGTGTTCGAACATGGCGGCGAAGGCCGAGCGGATCGCGCCGGGGCCCAGCAGCCGGGGGCCGCCGGGGTGCACGCAGACGATCTCGTCATCGTCCGCCCAGCAGGCCATCAGGCGGTCGATGTCGCCGGCCTGCAGCGCGTCGTAGAAGGCGGATTCGGTGTCGTCGGGCGAGCCGCCGAGCGTGGCGGCGCGCAGGGAAGGTCGTGTCATGGACGGGCGCGGGTGGGCTGTGGTGGTGCGCCATTGTCCGAGGGGCCGCCCGCGTTGTCACGGACAAAGGCGGCTGGCGCCAGCAGGCACAATGCGGCCTGCCCCGGCGGCCATTGGCAGTGTCGCCGGCTTCGCGGCGCCGGGGCGGCACCATCATGAAACGTCTTATCGCCCTGCTTGCCTCCGTGCTCGCCCTCTCGGGCTGCGGCTACAACGACTTCCAGCGCCTGGACGAACAATCCAAGGCGGCGTGGAGCGAGGTTCTTAACCAGTACCAGCGGCGCGCCGACCTCGTGCCGAACATCGTCGCCACCGTCAAGGGCGAGGCGGCCTTCGAGCAGGACACGCTGACCCGCGTGGTCGAGGCGCGCGCCAAGGCCACGTCGATCCAGGTGACGCCCGAGACGCTGAACAACCCCGAGGCTTTCAACAAGTTCCAGCAGGCGCAGGGCGAGCTGTCGGGCGCGCTGTCGCGACTGATGGTGGTGGCCGAGCGCTACCCGCAATTGCAGGCCAACCAGGCCTTCCGCGACCTGCGCGTGACGCTGGAAGGCACCGAGAACCGCATCACCGTGGCGCGCAACCGCTACATCCAGACGGTGCAGGAGTACAACGTGCTGGCACGCAGCTTTCCCACCAACCTGACGGCCAAGGTGTTCAGCTACGACCCCAAGCCCAGCTTCACCGTGCAGAACGAGGCGCAGATCAGCACACCGCCCACGGTGGACTTCTCGCGTCCGGCGGCCACGCGCCCCTGAAGCCCTCGGTTCAAGGCCAAATATGCCATTGGCGCCGGTGATACAAGCACTGTTAGCTATAGTATTGATAGCAGGCACCTGGCTGGCGCCATCCTTGGCCGCCGCCCAGGCGCTGCTGCCGGTGCCGCCGCTGTCGGCGCGGGTGATCGACCAGACCGGCACCCTGCCGGCCGCCGACCGCCAGGCGCTCGAGGCGCGCCTGGCCGGCATCGAGCAGCGGCTCGGCTCGCAGGTGGTGGTGCTGATGGTGCCCACGACCCGTCCCGAAGACATTGGAGCGTACGCCAACCGCGTGGCCAACCAGTGGAAGATCGGCCGCCGCGACGTGGGTGACGGCGTGATCTTGCTGGTCGCCCAGCAGGACCGCAAGATGCGCATCGAGGTCGCCAAGGCGCTGGAGGGCGCGCTGCCCGACATCGCCGCCGCGCGCATCATCGACAGCGCCATGAAGCCGCGCTTCCAGCAGAACGACTTCACCGGCGGGCTGACGGCGGCGGTCAACCAGATCGAGGCGCGCATCGCCGGGGAAGGCTTGCCGGTGCCCGGCGACACCACCTCGCAGCGCTCCGGCCAGGGCCAGCCCGGCGACGGCTTCGACTGGACCGACCTGGCCGTGTTCCTGTTTTTCGGCGTGATGGTAGGCGGCCCGCTCGCCCGCCGCGTCTTCGGCAAGGGCCTGGGCGGGCTGCTGGTGGGCGGCGGCGCGGGCGGGCTGGCCCTGCTGGTCACCTCCAGCCTGCTCATCGCCGGTGGCGTGGCGGTGCTGGCGCTGCTCTACACCTGGCTCTTCGGCGGACGCACGGGCACCGTCTGGCATGGCGGTGGCGGTGGCGCCGCCGCCGGCGGCATGGGCGGCTGGGCGGGCGGCGGCTGGGGTGGGGGTGGGGGCGGCGGCTTCGGCTCGGGTGGCGGCGGTGGCGGATTCAGCTCCGGCGGCGGCGGCGACTTCGGGGGCGGCGGCGCCTCCGGCGACTGGTAGGCACAGGCTCATGAAGACGACTACGACATCCGGCGGTTCACCGTCTCCTCCAGGCTCCGGCTCCGGCTCCCCTTCCGCCGCCCCGTCGGACGCGCGCCCTCCGCTGCCGCCCTCGGCGCCCGGGCCATCGCTCTGGCAGCGCCTCGCGCGCATGTGCCGCCATCGCTGGTCCGAAGGCGCCGTGCGCCGCGCCCTGCCCGACGACGCGCTGCAGCGACTCACGCGCCGCGTCGCCGCCAGCGAGCAGCGCCACACCGGACAGATCCGCATCTGCATCGAAGGCGGGCTGCCCTGGTCGTACCTGCTGCGCGGCGCCAGCGCCCGTGAACGGGCCGTGACCCAATTCGGCAAGCTGCGCGTCTGGGACACGGAGCACAACAACGGCGTGCTGATCTACCTGCTGCACGCCGATCACGCCATCGAAATCGTGGCCGACCGCGCCCTGGCCCGCGTCATCTCGCCCCAAGCCTGGCGCGACCTGGTGGCCGAGATGGGCGCCGCGTTCCGGGCGAACCGGCACGAAGAAGGGCTGACGCAGGCGCTGGCGGAGGTGTCGGCGCTGCTGGTGGCGCACTTTCCGGCCATGGCAGCAGAGGCCGACGGGCCCCATCTGGTGGTTGCCGAAAGTGCCGGCGATGGCTTGCCGGACGCCCCGGTGATGTCGCGCCGGCGAGACGCCGCAGACTGAACGCAGGCCGGGGCAGCGCATCCAGCCTTCCGGCGGTACCTGGGTGTTCGCCGGGCACTTCCGCCAAGGCAGGCAACTCGTCTGCGTGGCAAAGGGGTGGACATCCGAGGCCGGGCAAATTTCCACGCAGCAGTCAGCCAACGGTGTACGGGAAACGCTTTAGCCCATGAAAAAAGCCGCCCGGATGGGGCGGCTTCGTGGTGCTTTGCGCCTGTATGACCGCGAAGCCCTTTACCGAGGCTTGTGGCGGCGCATGCAGTCCAGAGGCTCAGCGCTTCTGGCGGAACCGGCGCAGCGCGGCGATCTGTGCGGCCATGACGGCCAGCTCGGACTGGGCCTTGGCCAGGTCGAGGTCGCTCTTGGCGTTCTTGAGCGCTTCTTCGGCGGCGGCCTTGGCGGCGCTGGCCTTCTCGTCGTCCAGATCCTTGCCGCGGATGGCGGTGTCGGACAGCACGGTCACGCGGTCGGGTTGCACTTCCAGGATGCCGCCGGCGACGAAGACGAATTCTTCATTGCCGTCGGCCAATTCGATGCGCACGGAACCGGGCTTGATGCGCGTGATCAGGGGCGTGTGCTTGGGCAGGATGCCCAGTTCACCCGCTTCGCCCGGCAGCGCCACGAAGCGCGCCTCGCCCGAGAAGATGGACTCCTCGGCGCTGACGACGTCGACGTGAAAGGTGTTGGCCATGGTCGTTCCTTCAATGTTCAAAAAGTGGGGGCAAGCAGTCGTGGCAGCTCCGGCGCTTCAGGCACGCGGCGCGGTGAAAGGCTCGAAGCCGCTCACGCGCCGACCACGCCGGCCGGGGCCGCCCCGGCGGGCTTACGCAGCCAGCTTCTTGGCCTTTTCGAAGGCTTCGTCGATGGTGCCGACCATGTAGAACGCCTGCTCGGGCAGATGGTCGCACTCGCCGGCCACGATCATCTTGAAACCACGGATGGTTTCGGCCAGCGGGACGTACTTGCCAGGCGAGCCGGTGAACACTTCGGCCACGTGGAACGGCTGCGACAGGAAACGCTGGATCTTCCGGGCGCGGGCCACGGCCAGCTTGTCTTCGGGAGCCAGTTCGTCCATGCCCAGGATGGCGATGATGTCGCGCAGTTCCTTGTAGCGCTGCAGCGTGCCCTGCACGCCACGGGCGACCGCGTAGTGCTCTTCGCCCACGACTTGCGGGTCGAGCTGGCGGCTGGTGGAGTCCAGCGGGTCCACGGCGGGGTAGATACCCAGCGAAGCGATGTCACGCGACAGCACCACGGTGGAGTCCAAGTGGGCGAAGGTCGTGGCAGGCGATGGGTCGGTCAAGTCATCGGCAGGCACGTACA
>Ga0308171_1002375_pt1 | contig 20115 bp, 7 predicted proteins | sample PhyGR1_FD_202135 | JGI IMG/M metagenome (GOLD analysis project Ga0308171, IMG submission 202135) | Phyllosphere microbial communities from UC Gill Tract Community Farm, Albany, California, United States - DLSLSG.R1 | ecosystem: Host-associated > Plants > Phyllosphere > Unclassified | place: USA... | reverse complement strand
TACCCGGACTTCAGCGCCAACCTGGCGCCGAAGATCGGCCTGAAGTACCAGATGTTCGACCAGCTGATGCTGCGCGGCACGTACTCCACCGGCTTCCGCGCGCCCAGCCTGGCCGAATCCGGCAACGGCGGCGTGTTCGCCCAGCTGGGCGGCTACCGCGACGAGGTGCGCTGCAACGAGACCAACGCCATCGCCAACCTGCTGCTGCAGTCCGGCCGTGGGGGCGACGTTGACCTGGGCAAGACCCTGCTCAACAGCGATTGCAGCCGCACCGTGGCGCGCATGACCCAGCCCAACCCGGACCTGAAGCCGGAGAAGGCCAAGATCACCACGCTGGGCTTCGTCTACGAACCCACGCAGTGGCTGTCGGTGTCGGCCGACTACTGGTTCATCTACCGCAGCAACGAGATCGTCGCCCCGGACTTCACCCGCGACGAGGACATCATTTCCTCCACGCGTTCGCCGATCACTGAAAGCGACCGCGCCAACCTGGCCGCCCTGGCGGCGATGTGCGCCGACCCGGCCAGCGGCGTTGCCTGTCCCGGCACGCTGCCCGGCTACAGCGTGGGCAACGTGGCCAGCGTGGTGGGCCAGTACAAGAACCGCGGCAAGACCCTGATCGACGGTTTCGACATCGATGCGCGCAGCCGCTTCTCGCTGGGCGAGTGGGGCAACCTGAACATCGGCGTGGCCGCCACCATCGCCAACCGCAACCGTTCCTACCTGGACGATGAAAGCGGCTGGTACTACGGCGACCTGGTCGGGTACTACAACAACCCCCGCCTGCGCGCCACGTTGAACGCGGACTGGAGCTACAAGCAGGTCACCACCAGCATGTTCATCAACTACGTGGGCGGCACCAGGTGGGCGCTGCAACAGATCGATGAAGAAGACAACAACCCGCAGACCTGCACCGCCGGCTACCTGCCGGTGGAGCAGAGCAAGTGCGACGGCGCACCGTCGTGGTGGACGGCCAACCTGAGCGTGGCCTGGCGCCCGGATGAGCACTGGAACGTCGGTTTCACCATCAAGAACCTGTTCGACCGCCTGCCGTTCTACGATCCGAACAGCTTCCTCGGCGATTCCAGCGATTACGCCACCATCTTCGGTCGCGGCTACAGTCTGACCGTGGGCTACAAATTCTGATGCATCCCTCGCGCCGGCTCCGGCCGGCGCGATCTTCACACGAGGTACTGTCCATGAAACGCAGAGAATTCATCGCCGCCAGCGCAGCCGTTGCCGCCACCAGCCTGCTGCCCAACACGCCCGCCTGGGCGCGCGGACGCAAGGTGCGGCTGGGGCTGATCGGCACCGGCATGCGCGGCCAGGTGCTGCTGAAAGAACTGGTCCGCCGCGATGACGTGGAGGTGGTGGCACTGTGCGACATCGAACCGATCATGCTCAAGCGTGGCATGGACATGGTCGCCAAGGCCGGCAAGCCGGCCCCCAGGGCCTACGGCCAGGACGGCGACGTCAACGCGTGGAAGCGGCTGATCGAACAGCGCGGGCTGGACGGTGTGATCATCGCCACGCCGTGGGAATACCACGCGCCGATGGCGATCGCGGCCATGCAGGCCAAGGTCGCGGTCGGCTGCGAAGTGGTCGCCGGCATCACCCTGCAGGACCACTGGGATGTCCTCAAGACCCAGCTGTCCACCGGCACCCCCTACATGCTGTTGGAAAACGTCTGCTATCGCCGCGACGTGATGGCGGCGCTGCAGATGGTGCGGCAAGGCCTGTTCGGCGAGCTCGTGCATCTGCAGGGCGGCTACCAGCACGACCTGCGCGGCGTGAAGTTCAACTCCGGCGATCCCAGCCAGCCTTATGACAGCGGCGTGGAGTTTGGTGCCAAGGGCTGGTCCGAGGCGCGCTGGCGCACCGAGCATTCGGTGAAGCGCAACGGCGAGCTGTACCCCAGCCATGGCATTGGTCCGTGCGCGATGTACACCGGCATCAACCGTGGCAACCGCTTCACCCACATCAACGCGTTTGCCAGCAAGGCACGCGGCCTGCACGACTACACCGTGGCCAAGAGTGGCGGCACCACGCATCCGAGCACCCAGGTCACCTTCAAGCTCGGCGACATCGTCACCACCACGCTGGCCTGCGAGAACGGCGAGACGATCCTGCTCCAGCACGACACCTCGCTGCCGCGCCCGTACTCGATGGGCTTCCGCGTGCAGGGCACCAAGGGCCTGTGGATGGACGTGAACCAGTCCATCCACATCGAAGGCCGCAGCCCGCCGCACAAGTGGGAGCCGTTCCAGGCCTACCAGGACCAGTTCGAGCACCCGCTGTGGAAGCAGCACGCCGCTACCGCCGCCAGCGCCGGCCACGGTGGCATGGACTGGTTCGTCATCCATGCCTTCGTGGAAGCCCTCAAGGCCAAGGCACCGATGCCGATCGACATCTACGATGCGATCACCTGGAGCGCGATCACGCCGCTGTCCGAGCAGTCCATCGCCAACAGCTTCCAGACGCTGGAGTTCCCGGACTTCACCGCCGGGCTGTGGAAGCAGCGCAAGCCGATCTTCGCGTTCGACGGTACTTACTGAGCCGCACCCCCCGCCATCGTTCTGTCACGGACGCATGGCACGGTAATCGCCCACCGGGCCGCCCCTGCGCGGCCCGGTTTCTTTTTCGGGGTGGGCAACATGACGGTGGTGGCAGTACACACGCATGCGTGGCGGCAGCGGCTGCAGCAGTGGTGGCGGCAGGCCCGTCGCTGGGGCGTGCTGGGTGGGCTGGTCGTGGCCAGCGGGGCCACGGCAGCCGATGCCGCACCGGCGCACTGGATGGCCTACGCCGCGCAGGCCGGTGAGGTAGTGTCGCAGCGCCTGGGCGACCCGGCGGATCCGCGCGTCGAGCGCTTGCAGGCCCGGCTGGCCGAGCGCAGCGATCCGGCTGCTGCGTTGACGGTATCGCTGTGGATCGATGCCAGTGGCACCATCACCGACAGCCGTTTCGCCTCGCTGGGTGACGCCGTGGCGGATGCCGATCTGCGTGCGCTGCTGCGCGACACGCCGTTGCCCGCCGCGCCCCCGCCGGACATGCGGCAGCCGTTGAACCTCGGGCTGTCCCTGGCATCGCCTGCGGTGGGCGACGCGCCCCTCCCCTGAGCGTCATCGCCCCGGCCGGACCGGTGGCGGCGGCGGCGGGCGCTGCGGCTGCGTCGACATCCCGAACGCAGTGCCCATGCGCTGCTGGGTAGCAGCGCGATGGGCCAACCCCAGCGCCGACGGGGGCTGGCGGACGATCAGCAGCGAGCCGGATGCCTGTGCGGGTGCCACCGAGGCTGGTGCAGGCGCGAGCAGCCGGCTGAAACACGCGTAATCGCGGATGCGCTCGCCGTTGATCTCCACCTCGATGCAGGCCGGCGCTGGGTCTGTCTGCGCGCGGGCGACCCAGGGCACGGCCAGCAGGGCGATGCACAGGCCCGCTGCGGTGGGTGGTCGAAGGTCCGGCATGGCTGTCACCGCTCTGCAATGAAACCGACCTAACGTGACCGGCTTGGCGTTGTGATGCTGGCGCGTCTTGCATGCAGTTTGATGACACCGGGGCGCATGACCAACAGGGGCGGGCAGGCAAGCGCATCGGCGGCCGGCGCAGGAACTCTCTGCGCCCGTGTGGCTGGCTGTTTCTCCTGCTCGCGATGACCTGGCCGCCGGCGATGGCGCTGGCCCAGGACGCCATCGACGCCGCGCACACGCAGTACACGTTCGATGTTCCGGCGCAGCCGCTGCCGGAGGCCTTGCAGTCGTATGGGGAGATCACCGGGGTGGCGGTACTGATCGATGCCCGCTTGTTGGGTGGCCTGCGTTCGACCGCGCTGTCGGGGCGGTACGTCCGGCGCGACGCGTTGCAGCGGATGTTGGGCGGTACCGGGCTGGTTCCGCATTTCGTGGAGAACGGTGCGTTCACCCTGGTGCCGGTGGGATCCGTAGACGCCGACGAGGTGCTGCCCGATGCCACATCCATGCCTGCACCGTCGCTGCCCGAGCGGACCCGCCAGCGCGGCGCCCAGGTGATCCAGCACTCGCTGGAGCAGGCGCTGTGCGCTACGGCACTGACCCGGCCGGGCAGCTATCGGGCCAGCCTGCGCTTCTGGTTGACCGAACCGGATCGACGCATCCGCGCGCCGGAACTGCTGGCGTCCACCGGCGACCCGGTGCGCGACGCGGCGATCGTCCGGCGGGTGCGCGACCTGCCGTTGCCGGGCCTGCCGGCCGACCTGCCTCAACCGATCACGCTGTTGTTGCTGCCGGAAGCAGCCGGCGCGACGCCGCCGTGCCGGAGCCGGTGATGGCGGGCCTGCGCAGCCTGTTCCTGGATCACTACGAGGCCTTTCGCAAACGCCTGCGGCGCCGGCTGGGCTCGGACGATCTGGCCATGGAGGCGCTGCAGGAGACCTGGTTGCGCGTGGAACGCATGGGCAGCACGCAGCCGCAGCGCAATCCGGTGGCGTATCTGTTCCGCATGGCGCTCAATGCCGCCACCGATCAACGCATCGCCCACGGCCGGGTGCTGACCGGTGCCGAGGTGGAGGCGCTGATGGAGGAAACCCCGGATTCCCTGGACCCCTCCGACGTGGCGCATGGCCAGGCCGAGATCGCGGCGCTGGCCGAGGCCCTGCGCGAGTTGCCCGAGCGCCAGCGCGCCATCCTGATCGCCGCGCGCATCGACCAGCAGCCGATCGATACCATCGCCGACCAGCACGGGGTCTCCTCGCGGATGATCGGCAAGGATCTCAAGAAGGCGCTGCAGCATTGCGCAGGTCGGCTGGACCGGCCGCTCGTGCAGCGTTTCGGTCCCGGGGCGGGAAAACCGTCATGACAGATATGAAGACCACGCCCGCTCCGATTTCCGCCGACCTGCAGGCGCAGGCGCACGACTGGCTGCTGCGCCTGCAGACCGGCCCGGTGACGGCCGCCGACGCCGAGGCATTCCGACGCTGGCGCGCGCAGGGCCCCGGCCATGCGCTGGCCTTCGCCCAAGCACGCCGGCTGTGGGCAGCGCTGGCGCCGGCGCTGCAGGCCAGTGCCGCGCCCGCGGAGGCACCGGCGGCGAACGCTGGCGCGCCGCTGAGCGCATCCGCCGCCGCCCTCCCGGTGCGGCAACGCCCCCGTCGTTTCAATCCCGGCCGCCGTGCGTTCCTGGGCGGCGCTGCGGCCGCCGCCACGGTCGGCTGGGTGGCGGTGCAGTCGCCGCTGGGGCTGTGGCCGGCGCTGGACGCGCTGGGCGCCGACTACCGCACCGCCACCGGCGAGCGCCGCGATATCAGCATCGGCAGCGTCGCCGTGGCCATGGCCGCGCGCACCACGATGCGCCGTCCCGCCGACGGTTCGGCCGGGATCGTGGTGACCGAGGGCGAAGCCCAGTTCGCGTTGCCGGCGTCGGCGGCCACCGGCTTCGTGATCGGTGTCGACGGTGCCCGGTTGATGCCGGCGCCGGGCGCGCGGGTGAATGTGCGCTGCGTCGGCGGCGACACCCGCATCACCTGCCTGGTCGGGCGGGCCGAACTCGTGCGTGGCCCACGCACCGTGGTGCTGCAGCCCTCGTGGCAGGCACGCCTGACAGCGGACCGGATCGCCTCCGTGGCACCGGTGCCGACCGATGGCATCGACGCGTGGCGGCGCGGCTGGCTGGTCTTCGATGATCAGCCGCTGCAGGACGTGGTGGACGAAATCAACCGCTACCGCACCGGCCGGATCGTGCTGACCGGCAGCGCACTGCCTGCACGGCGCGTACAAGCGCGCATTCCACTGGCGCGCATCGATACCTTCATCGATCTGGTGCGCGACGCCTATGGCGCAAAGGTAGTGAGCATGCCCGGCGGTGTCGTGCTGTTGAGCTGAGCGGCGCGTGCGCAGATGAATTTTTTGTTGCAACGGTTCAGTCGTTGTCACCGGCCCCCGTCTTATCCCTCGTAACAAGCGCATCGCATTGCACTGCCACGCTCGCTCCTGCCATGGACGGGATCGCGCTGCAGGACGGAAGCACGCGCTTGCCCTTATCAGCGAACGATATTGCGACGGGTGACAGCGATGGTGAAGCAGCAGAGCGGTTCGATCGGATGCACGACCCCGCAGGTGCCGCAGGTGCGCGCGCTGTCGCAGGCCATCGCGGTGTTGCTGATGGCCGGTGGCGTCGCGGCGGGCGTCAACGCGCAGCAGGCCTTCAGTCCGGCATGGTTCGCCAACAAGGGCGTGCAGCAGCAGACCGCCGCGCAGACCGGCCGCCTGCCGAACGGCATGCCGTCCAACCTGGTGCGTACCGACCAGCAGGCGCAGCAGGCCCGCGACACGCTGAAGACCTCGCTGGAGAACCTCAACATGGCCGCGCAGGCGATCGCCATGCAGCAGCGCATGCAGCAGACCGCGCGCGATGCCGCGCGGCTGCGCGCCGGCCAGGTGCCCGATGGCCTGGGCGAGGGCGGGCTGAAGATCGATGACGACACCCTGACGCGCGGCTGGTTCAACGCCAGCGCTCCGACCCAGAGCAGCAAAGACGGCACCACCACCGTCAGCATCGCCCAGACCGGCGACAAGGCCATCCTCAACTGGGAGACCTTCAACGTCGGCCGCAACACCGTGGTCGATTTCGACCAGCAGGCGAGCTGGTCGCTGCTCAACCGGGTCAATGATCCCAACGCGCTCCCGTCGCAGATCCTCGGCCGCATCCAGGGCCAGGGCACGGTGATGCTGGTCAACCGCAACGGCGTGGTGTTCGACGGCAGCAGCCAGGTCAACGTCAAGAACCTGGCCGCCTCGGCGGTCAACATCAGCGACGCGCAGTTCCGCAGGGGTCTGTACAGCGACGCGCAGGGCAACGCGTTCATCCCGACCTTCGGCAATGAACTGACCACGACCGCCAACAGCTTCGCCCATGGCGCGGCCAGCGGTGATGTGGTGGTCGAGCGCGGCGCGCAGATCACCACGGCGGTGCCGTCCTCGGTCACCGAGGGCGGTGGCTACGTGCTGCTGCTCGGCCGCCAGGTGCACAACCACGGCCAGATCACCACCGCCAACGGCCAGACCCTGCTGGCTGCCGGCGATGCGTTCGTGATCCGCAAGGGCATGGGCACCGACCAGAACCAGACTTCCACCACCCGCGGCAACGTCGTCACCACGCTGCGCACGCCGGCCGCCGCCGACGCCGGCGCGGCCAGCGCCAGCGGCGTGGTCAGCAACAGCGGCCTGATCCAGGCCAGCACCGGCGACATCACCCTGGCCGGGCATGAGGTGCGCCAGCAGGGGGCACTGATCTCGACCAGCTCGGTGCATACCCGCGGCACCGTGCATCTGCAGAACGAACGCGCCGACACCACCGGCAGCGTCCTGCTGGACCAGGGCAGCACCACCGCGATCGTGCTCGATGCCAGCGCCACCACCGCCCTGGACGTCCAGCGCGAAACGCTGGTGCAGGAATCGGACAAGGTCGGCGATGGCATCGCCCATCGCCGCGACCAGTCGCTGGTGCAGATCAGCACCGGCGGCAAGGTCGCCTTCGATGACGACAGCCTGACGCTGGCGACGGGCGGGCAGATCTTCGTCGACGCTGTCGACAGCGAGGTCCGCCAGGGCGCGCGCCTGGACGTGGCTGGCTACGTCGGGGTCAAGATCGCGATGGAGGCCAACAACGTCCAGATCAACGTGCAGGGCAACGAACAACGTGACGCCCCGGTCAACCGTGACGACAAGTCGCTCAACAGCAGGAACATCTGGCTTGACCGCCGCGATCTGGTCCTGGTTCCGGCCGGCACCAACGGCTACGAGACCGATCGCTGGTACACCGCCGGTGGCCTGCTGGAAGTGGGCGGCTACCTGGGCGTCACCGGCCATGGCATCGGCGAATGGTCGGCACAGGGCGGCACGGTGCAGTTCAGCGGCGGCAACCTGGCCACCCAGCGCGGCTCCAGCATCAACCTGTCCGGCGGCGCGCTGGACGTGCAGACCGGCTACGTCAACCTGACCCACCTCAAGGGTGCCGACGGCAAGCTCTACAACGCCTCCACCGCGCCGGGCGATCTGCGCTACAGCGGGCTGTACCGCGGGTTCGAAGATACCCACGCGCGCTGGGGCAATACCGAGTTCTACTACAACCCGCTGATCGCGCCGCAGCGCAGGCTGGAAAACGGCTACACCGTGGGCCGCGATGCCGGCCGGCTGATCGTCGCCACCGGCCAGGCGCAGCTGCAGGGCGAGGTGGCAACGACCACCTTCCAGGGCGACCGCCAGCAACGCGGCCGTGATGCGGCGCTGGATGGCTACCAGCAGGGGCAGACCAGCGTCGCCCGCCAGGGCCAGCTGGTGGTCGGCAGCTACCTGCCGTTCTATGACAAGGACAGCGGCCAACAGCGCTTCGGCCCCGGCGCCGTGGCCGAGCGCGTCTCCATCGGAAGCGATCCGGCCAGCGCCCCCGGGACCGGCGCGATCGGCCTGGACGCGGCCTGGCTCAACGCGCAGCGCTTCGGCGGCGTGGAGGTATACGCGCACGCCGGCATCGATGTGAACCAGGCGCTGGAGGTTGCGCCGGGCGGTACGATCGCCCTGCATGCCAGCGACATGCGCATCAACGCCGATCTGCGCGCACGTGGCGGCAGCGTCGCACTGGGCGACATGGTCGTGCAGCACACCAGCAGTGGCCAGGAGTGGCAGGACCTGCCGATCAGTGCACGCCCCGGCGACACCTTGCTGCACCAGGTGCTGGTCGGCGATGGCGTCAGCCTCGATGCGCGCGGCCTGTGGACCAATCAGGCACAGGATCCTTCAGCGATCGGTGGATTGCCGTTCCTCGACGGTGGCAGCGTGGCGGTGCGCAGCACCGGCAACGTGGCCCTGGGCAAGGGCAGCGTCATCGATGTGTCCTCCGGTGCGGCCCTGGGCGCCGACGGCGATGTGGCCGGTGGCAAGGGGGGCAGCGTCACCCTGGCGGCAGGGCAGAACATGGGCAGCGGCGTGCTGTCGCTGGATGGCAGCATCCAGGCCCGCGGCGTCAAGGGCGGCGGCACCCTCAACATCGAGAACGGCACACTGGTCAGCATCGGCGGCGACGTACCCGATGCGATCGAGCACCTGGCCGCCGGCCAGGCCAGCACACTGCCGGTACGTCTGGCAGCCGACGTCACGATCCAGCCCGGCGACGTGATCCCGCTGAGCTTCTCCATCACCGTCACCCACGTGGCCGGCGGCAAACCGATGCCGGTCACGATCCGCCCCGACGTCAGCAGCACCAAGCCGGTCACCACCCGGGCACCGTGGGTGCTGCCGGTCTCGGTGCAGCTGGCCGACAACGGGCCGTCCAAGGGCCCCGGCGAAATCCTGCCAGCCGGTACCACCCTGTGGACCATCACCGACCTGCCGGCCGGCTACGTGCTGCCGGCCGCGGTGTTCCCGTCGGGGCTGCCGATCCCGCCGCAGACGTCCCGTTACACCGCCGGCACCGTGGCCAGCACCGCAGTCACCGTGCCGGCCGGCACCCGGCTGCCGGTTGGCACGGTGTGGCAGCGCGAGGTTCCGGTGCAGTCGTTCCTGGCGCTGGATACCGGCCTGTTCCAGAGCGGCTTCAAGCAGTACAACGTGGTCGGCCGCGATGGCATAACGGTAGTGGAAGGCACGCAGCTGGATGTGGCGATGCCGCTGCTGCAGGTCGACCTCGCTGCCGCGCGGGCGTTGGCGACCGGTGCCGATCCCGACGGTGCGCTGTCGGCGTGGCTGCCGCCGCTGCAACAGGACGATCGGAAAAGCGGCGAGGTCACCCTGCGCAAGGGCGCCGGGCTGTCATTGACCGCCGGCACCGCGCAGAACGCAGCGGACCTGGAGATCGGCCGCAACAGCCGGATCAACGTCGATCCCGGCCAGGCCATCCGCCTGACCGGCAACGCCCAGATCACCCTCGACGGTTCCCTGCAGGCACGCGGCGGGCACATCACGGTACTTGGCGGCGACCTGGGCGAAGGCAACCTGCTCAACCGCCCCAATGGCATGCCGAACGCGCGCTCGATCTGGGTCGGTGAGCAGGCCGTGCTGGATGTATCCGGCGTGGCCCATACCGCGCTGGATGAAAATGGCGGCCGGCACGGCCAGGTGCTGGAGGGCGGCACGATTGAAATCGGCGCACGACACGATCTGGCATCGCGCGACATCAAGGCCATCGATGCGTTCGTGGTCGTGCGCGAGGGCGCGCGCCTGGATGCCTCCGGCGCGCAGGCCACGCTCGACCTGCCCGGTCCCGGGCAGACCAACGTGGCCAGCCACGGCGGTGTGATCGCACTGAGCGCCAGCAATGGCCTGTTCGTCGACGGCACACTGAACGCCGCCGCCGGCGGCAGCGGCGCGCGCGGTGGCACGCTGGCGCTGAATCTGGAAACGCCGATTTATGGCCAGGTCGACCGCTGGACCGGCAAGGGCGCCGAGGTGGACGATGGCGTGCGCGTGCCGCGCGAGCTGGTGATTGAGCAGCACTACAGTGGCAGCGGCCTGGGCGCGGACGTGGTCGCCGGTGAGTTGGACCCGACCCTGGCCTACGGCAAGGCCCGTTACGGCGTGGATGCCATCACCGCCGGTGGTTTCGATACCGCCTCGTTGTACGTCAATGGCCTGCTCGATTTCGACGGCAGCGTGGACCTGCGCATGGGCCAGGCGCTGTACCTGACCGCCAGTTCGCTGGGCCTGGCAGCCGAGGCCGCGCGCGACAGCCAGGTGCAGCTGGCCGCGCCGTACCTGCGTCTGGCCGGCACGGCCCGCCGCCAGCCCGACAACACCATCATGCCCAACCCGATCACCGGCTCGAGCAACACCGGCCCGGCAGCGGGATCCAAAGGCGTGGCAGCGCTCGCCGACGATGCGTCGATCACCCTGGCCGGCAGCCTGGTCGATCTGGTTGGTGCGGTCGGCTTCGGTGCGCGCGGCGAGATCGTGCAGAACGCGGGCGACCCGCTGCTGGTCGAGCGCGATGCGTTCGGCACGGTGCGCATCGAAAGCCAGGGCGACCTGCGCCTGCGCGGCGCCGACCTGTACTCCCCCGGCGACACCACCCTGGCGGCCGCGCAGATCTATGGCAGCGGCAACGTCACCGTGGGCCTGCGCAACACGCTGAACGAGTGGGGTGCCCCGAGCATCGGGCTGGACCCGGACCGCGTGCTGGATATCCAGCGCATCGGCAGCGCGCTGCCTGCGCAGCCGTACAGCGTGTTCGGCGCCATGAGTTTCGCTGCGGCCACCATCAATCAGGGCGGCGTGCTGCGCGCCCCGCTGGGCAGCATCACCCTGGGCCGCGCCGACGGCAGCGGCTACACCGGCGTAGTCAACCTGCTGCCGGGCAGTGTCACCTCGGTGAGTGCCAATGGCCTGGTGATGCCCTACGGCGGCACCGTGGACGGCCTGGTCTACAACTACGACGGCGTGGACGTGGATTACCAGGGCGTCGGCGGCGAACCAAAGGTGGAGTTCCGCTCGCATGCGGTGAACGCCCAATCCGGCGCGGTGCTGGACCTGTCCGGCGGCGGCGAGCTGACCGGTGCGGCGTTCCTGTCCGGCCGCGGCGGGTCCACCGACGCGCGCCTGAACCCGCTGGTGCAGATGGACCGCGACGGCTTCACCCTGCCGGGCCTGTCCACCAACCCGGTGTATGCCATCGTGCCGGGCGTGCAGGCCGGGCAGGCGCCGATTGGTGCCGAACGCGGCGCCGGCGACCCGGCCATCGGCCAGCAGATCACTATCGGCGCCGGTATTCCCGGGCTGCCGGCCGGCACCTATACGCTGCTGCCCTCCAACTATGCGCTGCTGCCGGGTGCGTTCCGGGTGGAACGCAACGGCCTTGCCGGCAGCGCGGCCGCGTTCGGCACCACCCAAGCGATGCGCAACGGTTCGTGGAGCACCTCGGCGCGCCAAGGCGTTGCCAACACCGGCAGCAGCGATGTGCTGCCTACGCAGTGGCTGGTGACGGCCGCCGACACCCTGCGTACGTACTCGCAGTACAACGAAACCAGCTACGCCAACTTCGCGCTGCAGCAGGCCGCGCGCGAAGGTGCACCACGCCCGCTGCTGGAGCGTGACGCCAAGGCGGTCAACTTCATGGTGACCAACCCCAGCCTGGCCGGCTCGCTGGAGTTGCCGTCGCTGCAGTTCAATGCCTCCGTGCTGGATGCACCCGGCGCGGCCGGTACCGGCTCGGTGGCGCGCCTGCTCAACGCCGCCGATTACGAGATCCTGGCCGACGGCAGCCAGCCAACCGAGGACTTCGCCGGTATCTCCGTGCATGCCAGTGAGCTGAACCGCGTCGGCACGGCGCGCCTGGAAATCGGTGGGCGCCTGCGCAGCACCTACAGCCACCCCACCACCGGCTCGCTGCAGTCGGCCAACGTGATCACCATCGACGGCAGCTCGTCCAGCAACAGCATCGTGCTGCGTGCCGGGGCGCAGCTGCAGGCCGCCGACGTGTTCCTGATGACCGGCCGCCAGGCCGGCGGCATCACCCTGGAGCAGGGTGCGGGCATCAACACCCTTGGCCAGGGCGCCGCTGCATACGACGCCACCCAGGGCTACATCTATGCGCCGGGCCGCAACGCCCTGCTGGCGGTGTCCAACGGCCAGATCAACCTGCTGGCGCCGGAAGCGCCCGACGGCCGGGGCAACGGCGCCGGCGCGATCGAGATCGGCGCCTGCGCCATCACCAGCGGCTGCGCCGGCATCACCCGGCTGTACTCCGAGGGCACCATCGCCACCGCCACCGACAACCGCTTCGTGCTCGGCGATGCGGTGCGCTACGGCACCCGCAATCTGTCCCTGGCCGTGGGTGGCATCAACGTCGGCAGTGCGGCGTCGATTGCCGAGGCCGCCGCGCGCGGCACGCTGCCGGCCGGCATGACGCTCAACCAGGACGTGCTCAGCCGCCTGCTGCTGGGCGACACCAGCGTCGGTGCGCCGGCGCTGGAAGCGCTGTCGCTGACCGCCCGCGAGTCGGTCAACTTCTATGGCGATGTATCGCTGTCCACCTATGATGCGACCACCGGCAAGTCGGCGTTGCAGCAGCTGGTGCTGGGTACGCCGGCGATCTACGGGCATGGCGACGCCGATGCGGTGGCCCGCATCCACACCGACACCCTGATCTGGAGCGGCGCGCTTGCCCCGGCCGGCAGCATCGTCGCCGACGGCCCCGGCACCGGCCATGGCCAGCTGGTGGTGGATGCGCGCGACATCGTGTTCGGCTACGGCCCGCGCACCCAGCCCGACACCGTCCGTACGCAGGACCGCCTTGCGCTGGGCTTTGCCGGCGTACACCTCAATGCCAGCGGCCGGGTAACCGCCAACCAGAAGGGCAGCCTGAGCGTCTTCCAGACCCAAGGTGCCTGGAACGCAGACACCAACACCTACGCCCGCAGCGGCGGCAACCTGTTCATCAGCACCCCGTTGCTGACTGGCGCCGCCGGATCGGTCAACACCCTCACCGCCGGCGGCAACCTGCAGGTGACCGGCAACGGCGCCCCCGCCACGCCCGACAACGCCACCCTGGCCGCCGCGCTCGGCGCGGAAATCGCGCTGGACAGCCGCAACGGCAACCTGCTGCTGGATACCACCGTGCTGCTGCCCAGCGGCAAGCTCGGGCTGACCGCGCAGGGCGAGGTACGCCTGGCCGATGGCGCGCAGCTGGACCTTGGCGGCCGCCGCATCGACTTCTTCGACACCGCCAAGTACAGCTGGGGCGGCGACGTACTGGTCGACAGCCGCCACGGCGACGTGCGCCAGGACAGCGGGTCGAAGATCAACCTGGCCGCGCAGAACAACCGCGCCGGCACGTTCACCGCACACGCCGCCGCAGGCAGCATCGACCTGGCCGGCCAGCTGCTGGGCAGCAGCAGCGGCCACTACGATGCCGGCGGCACCGAGGTGCCCTACGCCGCAGGCCGCATCGACCTGCATGGCCAGGCCATCAATGACTTCAGCGCACTCAACACCCGCCTGACCCGTGACGGCGCCACCGGTGGGCGCAGCTTCCGCATCGGCCAGGGCGACCTGGTGCTGGGCGACGAGGTAGTGGCGCGTGAAGTGAACATCGCGCTGGACAACGGCCAGCTCACGGTCAACGGCACCATCGACGCCAGTGGCGAACAGGCCGGCAGCATCCGCCTGGCCGCACGCAACGGGGTCGCCCTGGGCAGCACGGCCGTGCTGGATGCCAGCGCCAGCGTGCTGCGCCGCGACAGCTATGGCGTGGCCATCGACGCACCCAACCGCGCCAGCATCGAGATCGATTCGGGCAGCGGCACCTTGTCCATCGCCAGCGGCGCGCGCATGGACCTGCGCGTGGCCGGCAGCGACAGGAACCTCGGCACGGTGGCGTTGAACGCGCCGCGCGTGGGCGGCAATGACGTGGCAATCGAGGCCGCTGGCCCGATCGGCATCGACGGCGCCAAGACGATCCAGCTCAATGCCTTCATCACCGACAACACCGCCGCGCCAGGCACCGAGGCCAGTACGGAGGGTGAAAGCTACCAGGTCGTCGACCAGGCATACCTGGAACGCCTGCACACGCAGAGCGGCACCTTCATCGATGCCGCCCTGGCCAACAGCGCGCTGGTCGGCAACCGCCTGGCCGGCCTGCGCCGCTATGGCGATGCGTTCCACCTGCGCCCGGGCGTGGAAGTGGTGGCCGACCTGGCGCTGAATGCGGACGGCAACCTGCACGTCGACGGTGACCTGGATCTGTCCGCACACCGTTACGCCAGCCTCAACCTCGGCAGCCAGCGCAGCAGCGTGCGCGGCTCCGGTGAAGCCGGTGCGCTGGTGCTGCGCGCGCAGGGCGACCTGGACGTGTTCGGCAGCATCAGCGACGGCTTCGATGGCGGCCGGCTGGGCACCACCTTCGATGACAACGGCTGGTACCTCACCGCCGGCCACCAACTGTTCGGCAGCGACGTGGTGGTGCCGCATGGCGGCCTGGTCACGCTGGCCGCCGGCACCGTGTTCAACTCGGGCAAGGTGCTCAACTACGACCTGCCCATCGGCGACATGCAGATGGCCGCCGGTACCCTGTTGCCGGCCGAGGCCAGCCTGGCGCTGCCGTTGGCGCTGACCAAGGGCACCGTGCTGGGCGCGGCAGTCCATGACGCCTCCGGTGCGCTGCTGTATGCGGCGGGCACCGTGCTGGCCGACGCGGTGACCCTGCCACAGGGCGCGCGCCTGTCGGCCGGGCTGCGCCTGCCGCTGGCCGCCCGCATCGCGGCGATGACCTGGCCGGCCGGCGTGGCCTTGCCGGCATCGCCGCTCGACAACCGGGTCACCCTGGCCGCGGATCTTGGCCTGGCCAAGGGCGCCTTCATTCCCAGCGAGACCGAGGTCAAGCTGCCGGGCGACGCCACCACGGTGAACCTGCGGCCCACCGACGCCGGTGGCAACCAGGGCCGCATCTGGGCGCTGGCGCCGATGCTGGCCGCCGGTTCGCAGTCGTGGGACATCAGTCTGGTGGCCGGTGCCGACGTGGCCGCTGCCGATCGCCTGACCGTAGACCGGGCCGCTACCGGCAGCCTGCGCCTGTCCGATCCGCATTACGGCCAGGGCGGCGCGGTGGCCGAGATTCCCGGCACCGGCTCGCCGGCCACGTACAAATGGGTGGATGTAGCAGCGTTCGAACAGCTGGTGCGGGGCGCCTTCGGTGATTACATCCTGAGCTTTGTGCCGACCTCGGGCGCAGCGTTCACCGACGACCAGTTCTCCGAGCTGATAACCGTCGGCCTCGTCTGGGATGGCCCGGCAAACCTCAACGAGCTGGGCTATGGAGACCTGACGGCCATCGACGCGCCGGCGGTTCCGCCGGACACCGAGTTCAGGAAACTGCCGGGCCGGGAACAGCTGCCCAGCGTGGTGCGTACCGGTACCGGCGACCTGCGCCTGGTGGCGGCTGGCGACATCGCCACCACCTCGCTGTACGGGGTGTACACCGCCGGCACGCCGTCGGCCAGCCTGGCCGCCGGCAGCAGCGATGCCTACAACCAGCCGCGTGCGGTCATGGCGCCCGGTATTTCCAACCCGGTCGGCAACAGTGTGCTCGGCGATGAGGGGGCACCGTTCGAGCATCTTGTCGACGGCGGAAGCCAGAGCCTGTACCAGGCCTGGTATCCCGATGCGGGCGGCAACCTGCTGCTGCGCGCCGGCGGCAACATCCTCGGCGACAGCCTGGGCCGCGCGTCCACCACCTTGCGCTCCGAACCGCTGGGCACGGCCACCGGCCGCCTGACCCCGACCGCCTCGGTCGGCAACTGGCTGTGGCGCCAGGGCAGCGGCAGCGTCGAGGACGGTGCCGATGCCTTGCCCACGGCGTGGTGGATCAACTTCGGCACCTATGTGGCGGCGCCGGGGGAGACCAATTTCTACAACACCTTCGTCAACATGCCGCGGCTGGTGGGCTTCACCGGGTTCGGCACGCTCGGCGGTGGCAACCTGGTGCTGGAAAGCGGTGGCGACGCCGGCATGCTGCAGGGCCGTGGCGACCACGGCAGCTACCATCTGGCGCGCAGCGCCGGCCTGAACCTGGCCGTGGCCAGCACCGGGCGGATGACCGCCGGTGGCGAACTGGTCCAGACCGGCGGCGGCGACCTGGACATCCGCATCGGCGGCGGCCTCAATGCCGACCCGGCGTTGCGTTCGTTCAGCGGCAGCAACATCGCGCCGGAGGCCAACGTGATTGCCGGCAACGACGCGCACCGGCTGGAACTCAACGGCAGTTTCACCAACCTGCGCGGTGCGCTGCGTCTGCAGGCAGGCAGCGTGGGTGGCGTCGAACTGCGTTACGGCGCGCGCCAGGATGCCAAGGAATCGCGCCCCTATGACATGTACACCGCCACTGCGGCCACCGCGGCCGGTGGCCCGGTACTGCTGCTCGGCGACGCCGGCGCACGCCTGGACGCGCGCGGCGACCTGGTGCTGGGCACGGTGACCGACCCGGGGCGGGTCGGCCAGTACAACGGCGGTACGCCATTCACCGCCAATGGCGTGCACCACGCCGATGGCGGCTGGAGCTGGTTCTCGCTGTGGACCCCATCCACCGGCGTAGACCTGTTTGCCGCGGGCGGCAACCTCACCCCGACCATGGCCATGCTCGACGGCATCACCCGTACCGACAGCCAGGCCACCGACGGCAACCACGTGTACCCGTCGATCCTGCGTGCGGTGGCTGCCAGCGGCAGCATCTACTATGGCAAGCCGCGCACCGCGACATCGGCCGGTACCAACAACGAGAACTTCGTCGCCGGTGTGGTGCTGGCGCCGTCGCCGGTGGGCGACCAGTTCGCCGCTACCGGTACCGGCCAGCTGGAACTGCTCGCGGCCGGCTCGATCTACGCCAACGGCATCGGCTTTGGCACCTCCGGCGCCGACCCGACCGCCTTGCCCGATCCGTGGAATCCCGGCTTCGTCGGCCTGGCCGGCAGCAACTGGTATGGCCGCCAGTTCCTGCACAACGTAAGCCCCGAGGCATTGGCGCCGAGCGTTCTGCTGGGCGGCCTGGACGCCAGCGGTTCATCGCAGCGCTACCCGCTGTTTGCCTTCACCGCGCCCACCGCGTCGGGGTACGTGCATGTCGGCCAGCCACCGTCGCGCTACTACGCCGTCCACGGTGACCTGGTCGGGCTGCGCACCGGCAGCGTGGTCGACACCAGCTACAACGTCCTCGCCAACGGCGTGGTCACCACCACCGCCACTACCTGGTACGACGGCGGTGGCGCGGTCGCCATCCGTGCCGGCCGCGACATCGTCAACTCCGGCACGCCGCTGGGGGCCTTCGACAACGTGGGGACCGTTTATGGCAACGCCGATGGCGCGCTGGGCTGGATGGGTACCATCAACCGCGGCGATCCTGCCGCCGAGCCCAAGCCCACGGCGATCACCGCCGGCACCGCGCGCGGCAACCTGGTCGTGCACACCAGTGCCGACGATGTGTCGGTGGTGCAGGCCGGGCGGGATATCCGTTTCAGCACGTTCTACGTCGCTGGCCCCGGCCTGCTCGACATCAGCGCCGGCCGCGACATGTACATGGCCGACAAGGGTGAGCTGCGCAGCCTGGGGCCCGTCGCCGGCATCACGCCCGGCGATCGCGGCAGCGGTGCCAGCATCGCGGTGGCGGCCGGCCTGGGCCGTCACGGCGCGGATTGGAACGCCTTCGCCACACGCTACCTGGATGCGGCCAACCTGGCCGATCCCAACCGCGCGCTGGGCGAGCAGCAGGGCAAGGTCGTGCGTGTCTATGGCGGCGCGACGTCACTGGCGCAATGGCTGCAGGCGCAGTTCGGCTATGGCGGCGATGAGGCCGGTGCCGCTGCGTTCCTGGCGCAACAGCAGCAGGCGCTGGACCAGGCCCATGCGGCCGCAGTGGCCAGCGGCGGCACGGCGGCCAGCCGTGACCTGGCCGGTGAGTTCAAACAGGAAAGCCAGCTGCACCTGGTCAACTGGCTGACCGGCCGGTTTGGCGGAGCCAATGGCCGTGGCCTGCACTTCGACGCCGCCAGCATGGACGCGCGGGCCTTCTTTGCCGCGCTGCCGGCCGAGCAGCAGACTGCGTTCCTGCGCAATGTGTACTACGCCGAGCTCAAGGCCGCCGGGCGCGAGTACACCGCGGTCGACGGCCCGCGCGAAGGCAGCTACCTGCGCGGCCGCGAGGCGATCGCCACGCTGCTGCCGACCAAGGATGCCCAGGGCGGCGAGATCGCCTACAAGGGCGACCTGACCATGTTCAGCAGCGCCCTGTACTACGAGGGCAACCTTGAGACGCCGGCCGCCCGACGTCCGCTACCGGGCCAGACCTACCTGTCCGAAGCGGAGTGGATCGCTGCCGGCCGTCCCACCACCGGGGTGCGCTACTACCGCGTCAACGATGCCGGTATCCACACCGATTTCGGTGGCGACATCCATCTGCTGGTGCCTGGCGGCCGCGCGCTGGTGGGCGTGGATGGCGGCTTCCTGCCCGGTGCCGGTTCCGGCGTGCTGACCCAGGGCGAGGGGGATATCAACATCTACTCGCGCGGCAGCCTGCTGCTTGGCCAGAGCCGCATCTTCACCACTTTCGGCGGCGACATCCTGGCCTGGTCGGCCGAGGGCGACATCAACGCCGGCCGCGGCAGCAAGACCACCGTGGTCTACACCCCGCAGCGTCGCGTCTACGACAGTGTCGGCAACGTCGCCCTGTCGCCGAACACGCCCAACACCGGCGCCGGCATCGCCACGCTCAACCCGATCGCGGAGGTGACGCCGGGCGACATCGACCTGATCGCGCCGCTGGGCACCATCGATGCGGGCGAAGCCGGCATCCGCGTGTCGGGCAACGTCAACCTGGCCGCGCTGCAGGTGCTCAACGCCGACAACATCCAGGTGCAGGGCAAGGCAGTGGGTATTCCGGTGGTCGCGGCGGTCAACGTCAGTGCGTTGACCTCGGCCAGCGCGGCGGCGAACACCGCGGTGCAGGCCGCGCAGGAGATGGTCAAGCGCCAGACCCAGCAGACCCGCCCCTCCACGATCAGCGTGCAGGTGCTGGGCTTCGGCAGCGAAACCAGCAGCGTGGCACCGCCGAAGCACGAGGACCGCTACGACCCGGACAGCGTGGTGCAGGTGGTCGGCATGGGCGAGCTGAGCACCGAGCAGCGCGCCCGCCTCGACGCTGCGACGACGAAGCGACAGTGATGAGGACGTCTTTCCCGCCCTTGGCCAGCGCGCATGGCCAACGCCATGCGCGCGCACGCAACTGCCTTGCCGGTGCAACGGCGCTGTTACCGCCGTTGCGCACGCTCACCTCCTGCGCACTTGCCTCCCTTTCCGCATTGAGAAGCCACTGATGTCTTCAATCTCCCCGGCGCTGGCACGGGCATCCCTGCCACTGGGCCTGCTCTGCGCGATCTCGCTGGCCAACGCGCAGACCGCGCCTGCCGACGCCGACGCCGTCGCTGCCCCGATGGCGGCCGCGGCGGCCCCGGCTGCCCGCGTCACCATCAACGAGTACCTGGTCCGCGGCAACACCGTGCTCGGCGCGCGCGACATCGAGCAGGCGGTCTCCCCGCATCTCGGCCCGGACCGCACCCTGCAGGATGTCGAAGCGGCGCGCGTGGCGCTGCAGTCGGCCTACCAGGGCAAG
>Ga0308171_1002369_pt1 | contig 20171 bp, 21 predicted proteins | sample PhyGR1_FD_202135 | JGI IMG/M metagenome (GOLD analysis project Ga0308171, IMG submission 202135) | Phyllosphere microbial communities from UC Gill Tract Community Farm, Albany, California, United States - DLSLSG.R1 | ecosystem: Host-associated > Plants > Phyllosphere > Unclassified | place: USA... | reverse complement strand
GTCGGCGGTACCCGCGATGCACCTGAAAGACCGCGTTGAGGCCGGACGCGGCTTGCGCCGCTGCTACAGGGGATCGCGGTGTTTCTGTAGCAGCGGCGCGAGCCGCGTCGGCGGTGCATGCGGTGTACCTGGAAGACCGCGTCGGGGCCGGACGCGGCTTGCAGTGCGGGTTCAGGCTTGTTCGAGCAGGTTGTGCAGCTCAACGAATTGCTGGGTCAGCTTGTGCCGCGGGTCCAGATGGATCAGCGGGATGTTCAGTTCATGGGACTCGCGCATCTTCACCGAGCTGTTGAGATACACCGGCAGCACGGGCAATCCCTCCGCGATGAGTTCGTCGAGCATCTGCTGAGGCAGGCTGGCGCGAGGCTGGAACTGGTTGACCACGATACCTTCGACTTCAAGGCCTTCGTTATGGTCTTCCTTCAACTCGGCGATTTCATCGAGCAAACCATAGAGCGCATGCCGGGAAAAGCTGTCGCAATCGAAGGGAATCAACACACGGTCCGCCGCGATCAAGGCTGATACCGCATAGAAATTCAGCGCCGGTGGTGTGTCGACATAGATCCGATCGTACTCTTCGCTGAGCTCGTCGAGCAGTTTGCGCAGCTTGTTGATCTTGTGCTTGGCTTCCAGCTTGGGCTGCAGGTCGGCCAGCTCTGCAGAAGCCGTGATGACATGCAGGTTATCGTAAGGCGTCTCGTGAATGTCCACCTTGCCTTTCTTGCTGGCCGGTCCGGACGACAGGATCTGCTTGAAGAAATCCGCAATGCCCATCGGAATATCGTTACCGGTCAACCCGGTAAGATATTGGGTGGAGTTGGCCTGGGCATCGAGGTCGATCAATAACGTGCGAAAGCCCTCGTTGGCACTCACGGCCGCCAGGTTGCAGGCAATGCTGGATTTGCCCACGCCGCCTTTCTGATTGAACACCACGCGCCGCATGCACAGCCCTCCGTAAGCGGTGAAACGTCGAGTGTAGTGGCCCGAACATGACATTAGCTAGCACCGCGCAGCTTTTCCTACGCCACTCGGGGAAACTCCCTCCTCCCGCCTCTTTGGCGTTTTCTATACATTTCAGATCCTTTTTTTCGGCTTTGAACCCATACACGGAGCGTTTGCAACGCAGCGCAACGTAAACACATTGCGTCATGCGTCGAGAAGCGACTGGGCCGGTGCGGATGCAACCACATTTGCGTCAGCCGTACCCTACCGGGATAATGCGCGCCGCTTTACACCCTGTACCCCACCAGGGTCGGCACTGTCCTCAATCGACACCATGGAATGGAAGCCCCTGAACCGGGCAGGAACGAGCACCGTGATCACATTCAATATCGCGCAATGGCGTGCCTGGACACCAGGATTGTCGTCAGCGGACGACTGGCAGCAGTGGAGCTGCGCCCCCACGCTGGAGGCGCTCAACGATACCGCCGAAGCGGCGCCCGATGTCTCGTTCTTGCCGGCCATGCAGCGTCGTCGACTGAGCCGCATGGCGCGCATGGCGTTTCATGTCGGATGGCCACTTGCCGAAGGGCTGTCCGATCTACCGTTCGTATTCGTCTCCCGCCACGGCGAAACGCCGCGCACCTTCGACATCCTCAGCGATCTGGCGGCCGACCAGCCCTTGTCTCCCACGCAATTCAGCCTCTCGGTGCACAACGCGATCATTGGCCTGTGGTCGATCATGCGCGCGGAAGCCAGCGAGATGACGGCTTTGGCAGCGGCAGGCGATGGCCTGGAACACGGTGTGATGGAAGCCGTGGCGCTGCTGCACGAAGGTGCACCGGCGGTACTGCTGGTTGTCACCGAGGATCAGCCTCCGGCCGCCTATGCTCGCTGGATCGACGACGTACCGGCGCCGTACGCCGTCGCTCTGCTGCTGACGCCCGGCAGCGACTGGTCGCTGACATTGGGCCCCCACGCTGGAGGACCCGTCCAGCCAGGCTGGCCACACGCCTTGAGCCTGTTGTGCTGCCTGCTGCGCGACCAACCCACCTGCCAACACTTCTGGAAAAATCGCGCATGGACCTGGCAACGCAGTCATTGACCAAACCCAAGCGCCGCGACGCCTATTACTGGCGTCTGCTGGCCACTGCCTGCAGTTTTTTCCTGTTCGGGATCGGCGGGCTGTGCCTGCGATTGGTGATCTTTCCCGTGCTGGCGTGCCTGCCCGGCGATGCGAATGCCCACGGACGGCGTGCACGGGTGGTGGTCAGCGTGCTGTTCTGGCGCTTCATCCGGCTCATGGCCCGCGCCGGCGTCCTGACCTATGAGGTACAGGGCGCAGAAAGGCTCGGCCGGCCGGGGCAGATGATCATTGCCAATCATCCCTCGCTGATTGACGTCGTGTTCCTGATCGGCCTGGTCCGAGGCGCCAACTGCGTGGTCAAGCACAGCCTGTGGGAGAACCCCTTCACCCATGGTGCGGTGCGTGCGACCCAGTACATCAGCAACGATGGCCGTACCGACATGCTCGACAACGCCGCCGATTCATTGCGCAACGGCCAGACCCTGATCCTGTTTCCCGAGGGTACCCGCACCACGCCGGGCCAGGCACCCATCTTTCATCGTGGGGGCGCATCCATTGCCCTGCGCGGCGCCCAGGTACTGACCCCGGTGATCATCTCGGTGACGCCCAGCACACTGACCAAGGCAGAGCCGTGGTATCGCATCGCGCTGCGCCGTCCGCACTTCAGTTTTCGCGTCGGGGCCGATATAGACCCACAGACTTACGCTGCACAGGGCTCTGCACCGCAGGCCTCACGCAAACTCAATGATGACCTGCACCACTACTTCAACAAGGAGCTCGCCCAGGATGAGCAACCCAAACACTGACATCCACCTGCAGATCAAGCTGCTGATCATCGACGCGCTGGGTCTGGAGGACATCAGCGCGCAGGAAATCGGCGACGAGCAAACGCTGTTCGGCGAGGGCCTGGGCCTGGACTCGGTGGACGCCCTCGAACTGGGACTGGCGATCCAGAAGCGCTACGGCATCAAGATCGACGCCGACGCCAAGGACACGCGCAATCACTTCAACAATGTGGCCAGCCTCGCGGCGTTCGTCACCTCCAGACAGGCAGCTTGAGACAGTACCATGCAGACCCGTGACGATATTTTCAACACCCTGCGCGCGGCCCTGGTCGAGCTGTTCGAACTGGAGCCAGAGCGAATCAGCCTCGATGCCAACCTGTACCAGGACCTGGAAATCGACAGCATCGATGCCATTGATCTGATCGACCACATCAAGCGCCAGACCGGCAAGAAGATCGCAGCCGAAGAGTTCAAAACGGTGCGCACAGTGGGCGACGTGGTCGAGGCTGTGCATCGTCTGGTGAACCAGGCCGCATGAGCCAGCTGATCGGCCTGGTTCTAGTGGTCGCAGGCCTGTTGTACCCCTTCGCGGTGTATTTCGGGCTGGAGCATTTCGCCCCATGGCAGTTCGCGCTGCTGCTGGGCAGCCTGTGGCTTGCCCGCGCGCTCACCGGCGAACGCAAGCCTGACCGCACGTGGCTGACACTCGCCGTGCTGGGCTTCTGTGCATTGTTGGCGCTGCTCGACAACCCCCACCTGCTGCGTTGGTACCCCGTATTGATCAGCATGCTCATGCTGACTTTGTTCGGCTCCAGCCTGTTTTACGGCATGCCGCTGGTGGAACGCCTGGCACGTCTGAGCGAAGCGGATTTCCCTGCCGCAGCGGTGGCCTACACACGCAAGGTGACCTGGATCTGGAGCGCGTTTTTCCTGGGCAACGGCCTGCTCGCCGCAGCACTGACGCTCTGGGCGCCGCTGGCCTGGTGGACGCTTTACAACGGCTTGATCGCCTATGGACTGATGGGCCTGCTGTTCGCTGGCGAATGGCTGGTCCGACAACGTGTAAGAGGCCGCCTATGACATGGATGAACCTGGACCAGTTGCTGCTGCAGGCAAGGCCGGGACGTGGCGTCACATTTTCTCCGACCATGGATCACGAGCAACTGCGCGAACAGGCGTTGCGCCTGGCGGGCGGACTGCGCGAGCGCGGTGTGCGACGCCTGGCCGTGCACCTCGAGGATGCCGGTGACCTGGCCGTGGCTCTGCTCGGCGCCTGGCGTGCCGGCGTCAGCGTATTGTTGCCCGCCGATCTGCAGACGCAGACGCGACAGCGCTGGGCCGAAGAAGTCGATCTCTGGCTGACCGGGGACATCGATGCCTTGTACGCGGAGCCCATGCCCGCAGCCGCACTGGACCTCGACCAATGCCAGCTGAGCCTGTGCACCTCCGGGTCCAGTGGCGAACCCAAGCGTATCGACAAACACCTGCGGCAACTGGCCAACGAGGTCTGCGCACTGGAGCAGCTCTGGTCCGACGATTTGGGCAACGCCTGCCTGATCGGCAGCGTTGCCACGCAGCACATCTATGGCCTGCTGTTTCGCGTGCTGTGGCCACTGTGCGCCGGGCGTAGTTTTCTGCGCACGCAGCTGCCGTTCCCCGAAGACATCCAGCGCGCCAGTCGCGAACACCGCGAATTCGCCTGGGTGACAAGCCCCGCGCTGCTCAAGCGCATGGGCGACAACCTGGACTGGACCGCCTTGAGCGCCGTGAAAAAAGTCTTCTCGTCAGGTGGCCCACTACCCTGCGATGCCGCCGAGCATCTCCAGCGACGCCTCGGCCAACGCCCTGCGGAAATCCTTGGCAGCTCGGAAACCGGCGGTATCGCGTGGCGCCAGAACGATCCGCTATGGCAACCCTTCGCCGGTGTGCAGTTGAGTCAGGATGATCACGGTGCCCTGCGCATCGCTTCGCCCTATCTGCCAGCCGGGCATGTCGAGCAGGGCTCGGATGCAGTGGAGTTTGCCGACGATGGTCGCTTTCGCTTGCTCGGACGCGTCGATCGCATCGTCAAGCTCGAGGAAAAACGCATCTCGCTGCCGATGCTCGAACGAGCGTTGATCGATCACGCCTGGGTGAGTGAGGCACGCCTGGGGGTTGTCCAGGGAAACCGTGCCAGCCTCGGTGCGCTCGTGGTGCTCAGTGGCGACGGCGTGGAAGCGCTGCGCAACCAAGGCCGTCGGGCATTGACCCAGGCCCTGCGCGAGCACCTTGCCGGCCACTGTGAAGCGTTGGCGTTGCCGCGGCGCTGGCGCTTGCTTGCCCAGTTGCCGCTGAACGCCCAGGGCAAGCTGCCCCAGGCCGACGTCGATCGGTTGTTGTCGAGCGACAGAACCCGATTGCCTGAACTGTTGGACCAGCATCGCAACGGCAACGATCACCTGCTGCGCCTGCACGTACCTTGCGACCTGGCACATTTCAGCGGCCATTTCCCCAAAGCTCCGGTGCTCCCGGGTGTGGTTCAGGTGCAATGGGCCCTGCACATGGCTCGCCAGATCCTGCCGTTTCCCACCCGATTCGCGGGCATGGAAGTGCTGAAATTCCAGCAACTGATACGCCCCGGCGATACGCTGCAGCTGACACTCAGGTTCGATGCCGAACGAGGCAAACTGTACTTCGCCTTCAATAACGCCGGTGCACCGTGCTCCAGCGGCCGTATTCTACTGGAGGCCGCCGATGCATAAGCCTTGCGCGGTCATCCCGGTCTACAACCATGAACACGCGGTACCTGCGGTAGTGGCGCAACTGCTGCGGGTCGGACTGCCCTGTGTGCTGGTGGATGACGCCAGCAGTCCGGCGTGCGCGGCCATACTCGACGCCCTGGCCTGCCAGCCCGATACCTGGCTGGTGCGTCTGCCGCAGAACCAGGGCAAAGGCGGCGCGGTGATGGCCGGGCTGCGCGAAGCGGCTCGGCTGGGCTTCAGCCACGCGTTGCAGGTCGATGCCGACGGTCAACATGACCTGAAGGATGTACGGCTGTTTCTGGAAGCTTCCGCATTGCGCCCGCAGTCGCTGATCTGCGGCTATCCGCAATACGACGCCAGTGTACCCAAGGGCCGTCTCTATGCGCGCTACCTCACCCATGTCTGGGTATGGATCAACAGCCTGTCGCTGCGCATCCTCGACTCCATGTGCGGCTTTCGCGTCTACCCCCTGGCGCCGACGCTTGACCTGATCGACAGCGTCAAGCTGGGCACACGCATGGATTTCGACCCTGAGATACTGGTCCGCCTGGCATGGCGCGAGCAGTCCATGCACTGGCTCCCGACCAAGGTGCACTACCCCACTGACGGCCTGTCGCATTTCCGCTTGTTTCACGACAATGCGCTGATTTCCAAAATGCACACCAAGCTGTTCTTCGGCATGCTTGTGCGCCTGCCGGTCATTCTATGGCGCAGGGCACGGGCATGAGTGGTCTGGAACGCGAAACGCGGCACTGGGCCGGTCATCGGGAGCGCGGCAGTTTCTGGCTGATGAAACTCACTGCCTGGGGTGTCAAGGTGCTGGGACGGCGCTTTTTGAGCCCTGTTCTGCACGGCATCGTGCTGTATTTCTTTTTGTTCGGCCGCCGCGCACGGCACGCCGCCCGGGAATACCAACAGCGCCTCGCCGACTTCAGCGCCCGTCCGGATCTGATCCCCACCCAACGCTCGGTGTTCGCACAGTTCATGGCGTTCGCCGACGCGTTGCTGGACAAACTCGATGTGTGGAACGGCAAGCTGTGCCTGGAGCAGATCGAAATCGTCGATCCCGGCGGCCTGCGCAGCCAGTTGCGTGGCGAACGGGGGCAGATGCTGGTGGGCGCGCACTTGGGCAATCTCGAAGTCTGTCGCGCCCTCGCCGAGCTGGGCGAGAAGGTGACCATGAACGTGCTGGTGCACACGCGGCATGCCGAACGGTTCAACCGTCTGCTGGGCGAAGCGGGTGCGACCAATCTGCGTCTGATCCAGGTCAGCGAGCTGGACCCGGGCGTGATGCTGCAACTCAGCGAGCGCCTGGACCGGGGCGAGTGGCTGGCCATTGCCGGTGATCGCGTCCCGCTGCATGGCGGACGTCAGGTCAACGTGGATTTTCTCGGCAGGCCTGCGGCGTTTCCTCAGGGCCCATGGCTGCTGGCCGGCTTGCTCAAATGCCCGCTCAACCTGATCTTCTGCCTCAAGCGCGATGGCCGCTACCAGGTGACCCTCGAACCTTTCGCCGATCAGGTGTCGTGGAAGCGCGGCGAACGCGACGCGGTGATCGCCGAGTGGGTTCGCCTCTATGCCGAACGACTTGCCTGCCATTGCCTGCAAGCGCCGCGGCAATGGTTCAACTTCTACCCTTTCTGGAACACACCATGACCACGATCCTGTTCGGCCAGGCGCCTCTGTCCATCGAAGCCATTATGGCGGTGGCCAGACGTCGAGCGCCCAGCCAGTTGCAAGACGACCGCGACTACCGCGAACGCATCGCCAGGGGTGTGCGCTTTCTCGACTCGTTGCTGGACAAGGAAGGCGTGATCTATGGCGTGACCACCGGCTATGGCGACTCCTGCGTGGTGGCGGTACCGCTGGAGCATGTCGAGGCCCTGCCTCGGCACCTCTACACGTTCCACGGCTGTGGCCTGGGCAAGCTGCTCGATGCACCGTCGACGCGAGCGGTGCTGGCGGCACGGTTGCAGTCACTTTGCCATGGCGTATCGGGCGTCCGGATCGAGCTGCTGGAACGCCTGCACCAGTTTCTCGAACACGACGTGCTGCCACTGATCCCGGAAGAAGGCTCGGTAGGGGCCAGTGGCGACCTGACACCGCTTTCCTATGTCGCCGCGACCCTCTGTGGCGAACGTGAAGTCATGTTTCGTGGCGAACGCCGTCAGGCCGCCGATGTGCACCAGGCACTGGGTTGGACACCATTGGTGCTGCGACCCAAGGAGGCCCTGGCATTGATGAACGGCACGGCGGTGATGACCGGACTGGCCTGCCTGGCTTTCACCCGGGCCGACTACCTGCTCAAACTCGCGAGCCGCATCACCGCCATGAACGTGGTGGCACTGCAGGGCAACCCCGAGCACTTCGATGAGCGCCTGTTCGCGGCCAAGCCCCATCCGGGCCAGATGCAAGTCGCCGCCTGGCTACGCCAGGACCTGGCCATCGATGCGCCGACCGCCCCCTTGCACCGCCTGCAGGATCGCTATTCGCTGCGTTGTGCCCCGCATGTGCTGGGCGTTCTTGCCGACAGCCTGGGCTGGTTGCGCGGCTTCATCGAAACCGAGCTGAACAGCGCCAACGACAATCCGATCATCGACGCCGAAGCCGAGCGTGTGCTGCACGGCGGACACTTCTATGGCGGTCATATCGCGTTTGCCATGGACAGCCTGAAGAATCTGGTAGCCAACGTCGCTGACCTGCTTGATCGGCAGTTGGCGCTGCTGGTGGACGTACGCTACAACCACGGCCTGCCGAGCAACCTGTCGGGGGCACCCGCGGAACGCGCGATGCTCAATCACGGTTTCAAGGCAGTGCAGATCGGCGCCAGCGCCTGGACTGCCGAGGCCCTGAAGAACACCCTGCCCGCCAGCGTGTTTTCGCGATCGACCGAGTGCCACAACCAGGACAAGGTCAGCATGGGTACCATCGCTGCCCGCGATGCCCTACGCAGCCTGGAGCTGACCGAGCAGGTGGCGGCGGCGACCTTGCTCGCGGCCAACCAGGGCCTCTGGCTGCGGGCTCAAGCCAGGGACGCGCGGCCTTTGCCGCCCTCGCTGGCAGTCATGCATGAGCAACTGCTGATGGACTTCAAACCCGTGCTCGAAGACCGTGCCCTGGAAAGTGAGTTGCGTCTGTGCCTGGAGCGTATCGGCAATCAGCACTGGAATCTGTTCGATGCGTAGCGCTGGGGTATTGCATGTCGACACCGAGGTGTCGGTGCCGTTTTTCGACGTCGACAGCATGAACGTGGTCTGGCACGGCCATTACGTGAAGTACCTGGAGGTGGCGCGCTGTGCGCTGCTCGACCATCTGGGCCACAACTACACGCACATGCGTGAGTCCGGTTACGCATGGCCGGTGATCGACCTGCAACTGCGCTACGTCCGCGGGGCCGTGTTCGGTCAGAAGCTGAATGTGCGCGCCAGCCTGGTGGAGTGGGAGAACCGCTTGAAGATCAACTACCTGATCAGCGATCTGGCCACGGGCGAGCGGATGACCCGCGCCAGCTCCGTGCAAGTCGCCGTAGAGATCGCCAGCCGCGAGATGCAGCTGGCCTCGCCAAAAGTGTTCGTGGACGCAGTGCGCGGGGTGATCGGGTGAAAGGATTTGCGATGCAATGGCTCCAGCATGGCTGGCGCGCATGCCACGCCTCACTCTGGTTGGCCATCAGCCTGCTGTTCGCCTCGACCGCTCACGCCTTCGACCTCAAGGACTTGAGCCGCCAATTGAGTGAACCCGCTGTCATCCGCGGCCCGTTCATCCAGGAAAAACACCTGCGCGCCCTGCCGCAACCCCTGGTCAGCCAGGGGACGTTCGTACTGGCCAAGGAGTACGGCCTGCTGTGGCTGCTCAAGACGCCCTTGCAGCAGGATTACCGCATCGATTCACAAGGTATCGCGCGACGCGACGCCACGGGTTGGCAGATGCTGCCCGGCAAGAGTGCCGGCGCCCAACAGAATCATTTGTTCTTCGCCGTGCTGCAAGGTGACAGCGCCGAACTCGAGCGCGATTTCGAGCTGAACCTGCAAGGCGACGGCCACGCCTGGACCCTGCAACTGACACCCCGTTCGCTGCTGCTCAAACAGGTATTCACCCGCATCGACATCAGCGGTGGCGCCTATGTGCAGCGTATCCAACTGGCAGAAAGCCAAGGCGACAGTACCGTGCTGCGCATGCCGGACAGTACCAGTTCTGCCAGCCTGAACGACTCGGAGCGCGCTGACCTTGCGCAGTGAGCGACTCTTGCCACGGCTTTTCCTGGTCTTGCTGGTGGCGGTCATCGCCTTGGCAGGCTGGCAATGGCACGACGGTGCCCCGGTGTCCGCCAACCTCATGGAGCTGGTGCCGGGGTCCGCGCAAGACCCTCTGGAGCAGCGCGCCGAACAGCGCATGCAAGAGCCCTTGAACCGGGAGCTGCTGGTACTGGTGGGCAGCGAGGACCGTCAGACCGCTGTGACCATGGCCAGAACCCTGGGCGAGCAATGGCAAGCCAGCGGCGTGTTCGAAAAGGTCCAGTGGAACCTGCAGGCGGACTTGCCAGCGCTGCGCCACCAGCTGCTGCAAGGCCGGCTGGCCATGCTCGCACTGCCCGACCGCAAGCTGCTGATCGACAATCCCCACGATTTCATCGAGCAACGGGTGCAGAGTCTGTTCGATCCTTTTGCCGGTTTCAGCCTCGTGCCCAGCCGGGACGACTGGCTGGGCCTGACCGGTCGCATCCAAGGCAGCCAGCCCCGGCACGGCGCGGTGGACATGGACCTGACCAGCGGCGCTCTGGTGGCCAATGCCGACGGCCGCAACTGGGTACTGCTGCGCGCACGTGCCCACGGCGATGCCTTCGATATGCAGTTGCCACTCAAGGTCGCGGATCTGCTCGCTGATGCGCGCCAGCAGGCAGGCCGGGCACAGGTGCAGCTGCTGGCTGCCAGCGGCCTGCTCTACGCTGCCAACGGCCAGCGCGAAGCCACACGGGAAATCAGCTGGGTCGGCGGCGGCGCCACCGCTGGAATTCTGCTGTTGTTGTTGCTCGCCTTCCGTCGCTGGCGAGTGCTGCTGGCATTCATCCCGGTGCTGGTCGGCATGCTGTTCGGTGCCGTAGCCTGCGTCGCGTTGTTCGGCAAGATGCATGTCATGACTCTGGTGCTGGGTTCGAGTCTGATCGGCGTTGCGGTGGACTACCCGTTGCACTACCTCTCCAAGAGCTGGAGCCTGAAACCCTGGCACAGCTGGCCGGCGCTGCGCCTGACACTGCCGGGGCTGAGTCTGAGCCTGGCTACCAGCTGCATCGGCTACCTGGCTTTGGCATTCACACCCTTCCCGGCGCTGACGCAGATCGCCGCGTTCTCGGCCGCTGGCCTGATCGGCGCCTACCTGTGCGCGGTCTGCCTGCTGCCGGCGCTGCTCAAGGATGCCGACCTGCGTCCGGCAGGCTGGCCCCTCGAGCTTGCGCAGCATTTGCTGAACCTGCGTGAGCGCCTGTTGCGCCATGTGCCCAGCCCCGCACTGCTGCTGATTCTGGCGGTGTTCTGCGGCGGCGGCCTATGGCACCTGCAGATCAAGAACGACATTCGCCAATGGGTGGGCACTCCGCCGGGCTTGCTCGAGCAAGCCCAGGCGATTGCACGGATTACCGGTTATCAGCCCACCAGTCAGTTCTTCCTGGTTCAGGGCGCTGACGAGCAACAGTTGCTGGAACGCGAAGAGGCCCTTGGCAAGCAGCTGAACGCACTGGTGGCTGGGGGCAAGCTGCACGGCTACATGGCGCTCAGCCAACTGGTCAGCCCTCCCAAGGCACAGATCGAGGTGCGCGATGCCCTGAGCCAACTGCCCGGACACTGGCAACCCCTGCTGGCGCTGGGTATTCCCAAAGACGCGCTGCGGGCGGAATTGACACAGCTTGGGCAACTACCGCTGCAAACCATCGAGAGCGCCCTGCTCGGCCCGCTCGGTGAGCCCTGGCGAGGACTTTGGCTGGGGCCTACCGGGCAAGGCGTCGCTTCGATGGTCAGTCTGCAGGGCTTGAGCGATGCCGGTCAGCTTCGGGCACTGGCGCAGGATCTCCAAGGGGTCAAGCTGGTGGATCGCCTGGGCGACCTGAACCGGGTCTTCGCCCAGACTCAAGTCAGCGCTGCCGAGTTGAAACTGGCATCGTGCATCCTGATCGTGCTCCTGCTGCTCAAGCCATTCGGCCTGGGCGGCGCCGTGCGCATGGTCGCCCTGCCCCTATTGGCGGCGTTCTGCAGCCTTGCCAGTCTGGGCTGGCTGGGGCAGCCGCTGACCCTGTTCAGCCTGTTCGGGCTGCTGCTGGTCACTGCCATCAGCGTCGACTACGCCATTCTCATGCGCGAGCGCATCGGCGGCGCCGCCGTCAGCCTGCTAGGCACCTTGCTGGCAGCCGCCACGACCTGGCTGTCATTTGGCCTGCTGGCAGTGTCGAGCACACCGGCGGTGAGCAATTTCGGACTCTCGGTCAGCCTGGGGCTGGCGTTCAGCTTCCTGCTGGCGCCATGGGCTGCGAGCGGCCGGGAAGAAGCGCCGCGAGCATGACGTGCGTGTCTTTCTGGCCACTGCGCCCCTTTTTTCGTTGTAATCATGGCCAGGAGGCCCTATGCCAAACGTTGAACTGCCAGCCAGCCCGGTCGTGGTGATCGGCGCCGGTCCTGCGGGAGCGATCGCCGCCACACTGCTCAAACGTCGTGGTCACGACGTCATCGTGATCGAGCGCCAGCGTTTTCCACGCTTTTCCATCGGCGAAAGCCTGCTGTCCCACTGCCTGGATTTCGTGGAAGAGGCGGGCATGCTCGAAGCCGTGCAGGCCGCAGGGTTCCAGCTCAAGAATGGCGCGGCGTTCGCGTGGGGTGAGCGGCGCAACGCGTTCGACTTCGGCGAGACCTTCACGGGCGGCAAGCCCACGACCTTTCAGGTACAACGCGCAACGTTCGACAAGCTGCTGGCCGACCAGGCCGAGCTGCAGGGGGTCGAGATTCGCTACGAGCAGGAGATCATTGGCTTCGATACCGACCGTGCGCGGTTGCAGGTCCGTCGCCAGGACGACAGCACATATGACCTGCAGGCGGCCTTCGTGCTCGACGCCAGCGGGTATGGTCGCGTGCTGTCGCGCCTGCTGGATCTGGAACAACCGTCGAATTTCCCATTGCGTCAGGCCGTGTTCACCCACGTTGAAGATCGTATCGACAGCGCCGAGTTCGACCGGCAGAAGATACTCATCACCACTCACCCGTTGCATCGGGATGTCTGGTTCTGGACCATCCCGTTCAGCGATGGTCGCTGCTCCCTGGGCGTGGTCGCCGGCAAGGCACATTTCCAGGGTTTCGAGAACGATCTGGATGCCTGTCTCAAGACGCTGGTGGCGCAGACCCCAAGCCTGCAAAGCGTGCTGGAAAATGCAGTCTGGGATACCCCGGCACGCAGCATCGGCGGCTATGCCGCCAGCGTCAGGACCTTGCACGGTCCCGGCTTCGCCCTGCTGGGCAATGCTGCCGAGTTTCTCGACCCTGTGTTCTCGTCCGGCGTGACTATCGCCATGCGTTCGGCCAGCATGGCCGCCGCCCTGCTCGACCGGCAGCTCAAGGGTGAATCGGTGGATTGGCAGGCCGAGTTCGCCGAGCCGTTGAAAGCAGGGGTAGACACCTTTCGCGCATACGTCGAAGGTTGGTACGACGGCAGCTTCCAGGACGTCATCTACCATACCGACAGCTCGCCGGAGATTCGCCGGATGATCTGCGCGATCCTGGCCGGGTATGCCTGGGACACTCGCAACCCCTTTGTCGCCGAGCCTAAACGACGCTTGCGCATGTTGACCGAGCTGTGTGCGAGTAGCGCGTCGTGAGCCCGTTTCAGAGCGATACCTATGTCGAGGAAACCCGCTTCGGTTTCTGGTTCCTGCGCAGCCATACCTGGCAACATCATGTGCTCAGAGTGGCGATCGATGACCTGCGCAGCCTGTTCAGCGAACCGCCACCCGCCAATGCGGTGCTGTTGGACACGGGGTGCGGCCAGGGAAAATCCTTTCGGTACCTGCGTCAGGTATTTGCGCCCGCGCAGCTGCTGGCCAATGATGCCGATCCCCTGAGCGTCGAATTGAGTGCCGACGAGGCCCGACGTCTGGGTGGCGACATTCGTGTGCAGGGTGGTGACTGTGCACACCTGCCCTATGCCGATGCGAGTATCGACCTGCTGTTCTGTCACCAGACCTTCCACCATCTGGTGGAACAGGAAAAGGCCCTGGCCGAGTTTCATCGCGTACTCAAACCGGGTGGGTATCTGCTGTTCGCCGAATCCACTGAAGCCTATATCGATACCTGGGTGATTCGCTGGCTGTTCCGCCACCCCATGCATGTGCAAAAAAGCGCGAGTGGCTATCTGCAGATGCTGCGCGAGCAGGGCTTCGAATTCGATGCTCGAAATGTCTCGTATCCCTATCTGTGGTGGAGTCGGGCCAAGGATTTCGGTTTGCTGGAGCGCTTCAGGCTGCGCCGGCCCAAGCCGTTTGGCGAGCGCGAAGAAACCCTGGTCAATGTGGTGGCGCGCAAGCCGCTTGGAGCCGTGGCGCCATGATGCGGGCTTTGATAGTCAGTTGCCTGATGATGTTGGCCGGCTGCGCGAGTCGGGCGCCGCTTCCTGCAGCCACGCCCACGCTGGACTTGCCGCTGCAAGTGCATGTGCAACGCGTGCAGGCGGGGCAAAGCCAGGATTGGCTGCTGGTCATACAGCGCGAGGATGGCGCCCTGCGCTGGTCGCTGCTGGACTTTCTGGGCATCCCCCAGGCACGCCAACGCCTGCTTGAGCAGCGCTGGCAAGCCGACGGCCTGCTACCGCCCAATCCCGAGGCTCGGGAGCTGTTTGCCGCAGTGCTGTTCGCGCTGACGCCGACCGAAGAACTGGCTGCAGGCTACCCGGATGCCGCAGCCACGAATGGTGGTCGCCGGCTGGGCGATCGCTGGATTGTCGTGTATCCACCGGCCTCTTCGCATTCACTGGCCGGTCCTGCGAGTGTGTGTGTCGGGCCAAACGCGGCAGGAACGGCCAGCCGCGGCGATGGGGCGCCGATACACAGCGCCAACGCTCAATTCACCCTGCAACTCCAGCACGGCCTGACCTACCGCATCAGCCCACTGCCACAAGAGCCCGCACCATGACCGCCTACCTCAATGCCCTGGGCCTCAACTGCGCCCTGGGTATGGACATTGCCAGTGTGAGCCGCGCCCTGTCCGCTGCAGACACCTGTGGTCTGCGTGCTCAGCCCGGCTGGGTACCCCAGCGTGTGCTACCGGTAGCAGCGGTACCCGGTGAGTTGCCGCAGGTGCCTGCTGCCCTGCGTGCTCAGGGCACCCGGAACAACCGGTTGCTGCTGCAGGCAGCGCTGCAGATCGATGTCCAGATCCATCAGGCCATCGCTCGTTTTGGTCCCTCGCGCATTGCCGTTGTACTGGGCACCAGCACGTCCGGCATCGACGAAGCGAGTCGAGGCATTGCCGGCTACCTGCAAGACCGCGAGTTCCCCGACGACTACGACTACCGGCAACAGGAACTGGGAGCGCCAGCGGCGTTTCTTGCCGATCTCTACCACCTCAGCGGTCCGGCTCATGTGATTTCCACTGCCTGCACCTCCAGCGCGCGAGCACTCATGACCGCGCGCCGGCTGCTGGCCATGGACCTGTGCGATGCCGTGCTGTGTGGTGGTGTAGACAGCCTGTGTCGGCTGACCCTCAACGGATTCACGGCGCTGGAAGCGGTGTCCGCAGAGCGCTGCAACCCGTTTTCACTCAATCGCAATGGCATCAATATCGGCGAGGCCGCCGCATTGTTCCTGATGACCCGCGAGCCGGCCAGCGTCGCCCTGCTGGGCGCCGGTGCCAGTTCCGATGCCCACCACATTTCCGCTCCCGAGCCTGGCGGCCGTGGTGCCCTGCAGGCGATGCGCAAGGCTTTGGCGCAAGCCGATCTGACGCCTGAGCAGATCGGCTATCTGAACCTGCACGGCACCGCCACCCAGCACAACGACGCCATGGAAAGCCGGGCAGTCGCCGAGCTGTTCGCTGCAGGGGTGCCGTGCTCTTCGACCAAACCACTGACTGGCCATACCCTGGGCGCCGCCGGGGCGCTGGAAGCAGCGTTCTGCTGGCTGAGCCTGCAACCTGGCGCAACCTTGCCCCCCCATCTCTGGGACGCAGTCATCGACCCACAATTACCTGCGCTGGACTTCGTCCTGCCGGGACAGACCCTGAAAGGGCCGCGTAACCTGATGAGCAACTCATTCGCCTTCGGCGGCAACAACGTCAGCCTGATTCTGGGAGCTTCGAGATGATCGACTGGCCTGTTGCCGAACTGTTGCCCCACGCCGGCGACATGATCCTGATCGACCACGTGGTGGCCTTCGACGAGGAGAGCATCCACACCCAGGTCACCGTGCAAGCGGCCGGCATGTTCAATGACCTCGACGGCAGCCTGCCCGCCTGGGTCGGCGTCGAACTGATGGCTCAGAGCGTGGCTGCCTACGCCGGTTGCCGTGCCCGCCAGCAAGGCAGACCGGTGGAGATAGGCTTCCTGCTGGGCACTCGCAAATACCAGTGCAACGTCGATCGCTTTGCACTGGGCACCCGGCTGGACATCCATGCCCGCCGCTCTCTGGAAGACGACGGCGGCATGGGCGTATTCGAGTGTGAACTGCTGGGCCCCGGCATCGCCGTGCACGCCCGTCTCAACGTTTATCGCCCACCCCAGGTCGAGCAGTACCTGACCTGGGCGCGCACAGAGGACAGTACCCATGACTGACACCGTTCTGGTCACCGGCTCCAGCCGTGGCATCGGCCGCGCCATCGCCCTGCGCCTGGCCGAGGCCGGCTACGATCTGGTCCTGCATTGCCGCAGCGGCCGTACCGAAGCCGAGGCCGTTCAGGCCCACGTCCATGCACTGGGCCGCCAAGCGCGGGTGTTGCATTTCGACGTCGCGGACCGCGCAGCCTGTGCGCGGATTCTGCTCGACGATGTGGAAACCCATGGCGCCTACTATGGCGTGGTATGCAACGCCGGGCTGACCCGAGACGGCGCGTTTCCAGCCTTGACTGAAGAAGACTGGGATCTGGTGATGCGAACCAATCTGGACGGTTTCTACAATGTCCTGCACCCCCTGACGATGCCCATGATTCGCCGCCGCGCGGCCGGCCGTATCGTCTGCATCACGTCGGTGTCAGGGCTGATCGGCAACCGCGGTCAAGTCAACTACAGCGCATCCAAAGCGGGTGTCATCGGTGCCGCCAAGGCCTTGGCCATCGAACTGGCCAAGCGCAAGATCACCGTCAACTGCGTGGCACCCGGGCTGATCGATACGGCCATGCTGGATGAAAACGTGCCGGTCGACGAGTTGCTCAAAATGATCCCGGCTCAGCGCATGGGCACACCCGAAGAGGTGGCCGGTGCGGTCAATTTCCTGATGTCGGCGGAAGCGTCATACATCACCCGCCAGGTACTGGCAGTCAACGGAGGACTGTGCTGATGAAAAGGGTCGTGGTGACCGGCATGGCCGGCATTACCTCGCTGGGCAGTGATTGGGCCAGCATCGCCAGCCATTTCGCGGCCAACCGCAGCGGCATTCGGCGCATGGACGAGTGGGACCGATTCGAGGAGCTGAACACGCGCCTGGCCGGCCCCATCGATGACTTCAAGGTGCCGGCTCACTGGACGCGCAAGCAGCTGCGCAGCATGGGCCGCGTGTCGCGCCTGGCCGTGGCAGCGGCGGAGCAGGCGTTGGCCGACGCCGGGCTGCTGGGCGATGAATCGATCAAGGACGGTCGCATGGGCGTGGCCTGCGGTTCGTCCACCGGCAGTACCGACGAGATCAAGGCCTTCGGCAACATGTTGCTCAATTCCGTGGCGGAGGGCCTCAACGCCAATTCCTACGTGCGGATGATGCCCCACACCACCGCGGCCAATATCAGCATCTTTTTCGGACTTACCGGACGGCTGATTCCGACCTCCAGCGCCTGCACCAGCGGCAGCCAGGGTATCGGCTATGCCTACGAGGCGATCAAGTTCGGGCGCCTGCCCCTGATGCTTGCTGGCGGCGCCGAAGAGCTCTGCCCCACCGAAGCCATGGTGTTCGATGCCTTGTACGCAACCAGCCTGCAGAACGACGCGCCGCACACCAGTCCGCGCCCGTATGACGGCGGCCGTGATGGCCTGGTGATCGGCGAGGGGGGCGGCATGCTGGTGCTTGAAGAACTGGAGCATGCCCTGGCCCGCGGCGCGAAGATTCACGCCGAGCTGGTCGGCTTCGGCAGCAACGCCGACGGCCAGCACACCACGCGGCCCGAGCAGACCACCATGCGTCGTGCCATGGAGCTCGCCCTGGAGGATGCCGACCTGGCGCCGGAAGCCATCGGTTACGTGAATGGTCATGGCACCGCCACCGAGCAAGGCGATATCGCCGAAACCCTGGCCACCAGCAGCCTGTTCGGTGCGCACATGCCGATCAGCTCGCAGAAGAGCTTCCTGGGTCACACCCTCGGGGCATGTGGAGCACTGGAGTCCTGGTTCAGCATCGAAATGATGAACCGCGAACAGTACGTGCATACGCTGAATCTGGACGCGGTGGATCCGCGTTGCGGCGAGTTGGACTACTTGCGCGGCGAGTTTCGCGCCATGAGCCATGAGTACGTGATGAACAACAATTTCGCTTTTGGCGGGGTCAACACGTCGTTGATTTTCCGCCGTTGGCGTTGAAGTCGGGCATGCGACGCCTGCGCAAGGATGGCGTCGCAGCCAGACGAGCGGTGCCCGCAGCGGCACCGATCAAACCCTATGGACCCCCACTCAAGGTAGAGACCCCATGAAATTGAAAGCCCTCTTCGCAGCCCTGGCCGTTGCCGCCGTACCTGCCGTCAGCCAGGCCCGCGACACTGCATTGTTCCTGCCTTTCCAGAAAGTGGTGGATGAAATGACCCAGGCCGGCAAGCTTGACGGTAGCGTCAAGTTCTATCTGGCCGGTGTAGCGCCCAAAGGCAAGGTCAGCGTCGTCAGCGCGAACGCCGTCACCAACAAGAAGACCAATGCCTTCAACAAGACCGACGAAGGTGCGTGCGAATGGGCCTTGCAATCGGCCCTGCTGACCCTGCAGGACGCTGCCCGCAAGGTCAACGCAAACGCCGTGGTGAACATCGCCAGTTACTACAAGAAGAACGAGCACAAGGATGCCAAGACCTATGAGTGCCATGCAGGTGCGGTGATCGCCGGCGTAGCGATCAAGGGTGATCTGGCGAAAGTGAACTGACACCCGCCCATCCGGGATGCAGGGCGCAATGCCCTGCACTGGCGCGACACAGCCCGTCAGACGGCGGCAATAATGTATTGAAAGAAATCATTAGCCAGCTATATAGTTTTTTCTGACTCCGCCGTACCGACTACCCATCGAGGTCTCCTTGAAGACTGCTGTCGAGCCACAGGCTCAAGCCGCTGCACCGCTGGACGAAGCCATCATCGAACTCTACATCGAAAAAGGCACCCCGCAGTTCCTGCGAACGGTCCTGGCCTTGTTCAGCGGCGGCTTCGCCACCTTTGCCCTGCTCTACTGCGTACAACCCATGATGCCGATCCTGTCACAGGAGTTTGGCATCAATGCCGCCCAGAGCAGCCTGGTGCTGTCGGTGGCGACCGGGATGCTGGCCATCGGGTTGTTGATCACCGGGCCGATCTCCGACAGCATCGGCCGCAAGCCGGTCATGGTCGCGGCCCTGTTCTGCGCTGCGGCATGCACGATCGGTAGCGCCTTGATGCCGAGCTGGGACGGCGTCCTGCTGTTGCGCGCCCTCACCGGGCTTAGCCTAAGTGGCCTCGCGGCGGTGGCCATGACCTACCTGAGCGAAGAGATACACCCCCAGCACATCGGCCTGGCCATGGGTTTGTACATTGGCGGCAATGCCATCGGTGGCATGAGCGGACGCCTGATCACCGGCGTGCTGATCGACTTCGTCAGCTGGCACACCGCTCTGCTGGTGGTGGGCGGGCTGGCACTGGTTGCGGCAGCGGTGTTCGTTAAAATCCTGCCCGAATCGCGCAACTTCCGCGCACGCAGGATGAATCCGCGCGGTTTGATCGAAGGCTTCACCATGCACTTCAAGGACGCCGGGCTGCCGTGGCTGTTTCTCGAAGCGTTCCTGCTGATGGGCAGTTTCGTCACCCTGTTCAACTACATCGGCTATCGGCTGCTGGCCGAGCCTTATCACATGAGCCAGGCGCTGGTGGGATTGCTGTCGGTGGTGTACCTGGCTGGCATCTACAGCTCGGCACAGGTTGGTTCCCTGGCTGACAAGCATGGGCGGCGCAAGGTGTTCTGGATGAGCATCGTGCTGATGTTCGCAGGTCTGCTGGTGACCCTGTTCAACCCGGTGCCGGTGATTCTGCTGGGGATGCTGATGTTCACCTTCGGCTTCTTCGGCGCGCATTCGGTGGCCAGCAGCTGGATCGGTCGCCGAGCGTTGACGGCCAAGGGGCAGGCGTCTTCGCTGTATCTGTTCAGTTATTACGCAGGATCGAGCGTCGCTGGAACGGCTGGGGGCATGGCCTGGCATTACGGTGGCTGGACGGGGGTGGGCGGGTTTA
>Ga0308171_1002364_pt1 | contig 20204 bp, 20 predicted proteins | sample PhyGR1_FD_202135 | JGI IMG/M metagenome (GOLD analysis project Ga0308171, IMG submission 202135) | Phyllosphere microbial communities from UC Gill Tract Community Farm, Albany, California, United States - DLSLSG.R1 | ecosystem: Host-associated > Plants > Phyllosphere > Unclassified | place: USA... | reverse complement strand
GAGCACCTTGACCGAGAAGTTGCCGCCGGTCAGGCCGCGCAGCGAGGTGGTGCACCACAGCTGGTCGTAGTTGGCGCAGCCCGAATCCAGGCACACCACCAGCGAGGGCTTGCCGATGCGGTCGGCGAGGTGGTCCACGTAGGCCGGCAGGTCGTAGCTGCCCGATTCCTCGCAGGCTTCGATCAGCACCACGCAGCGCGCGTGCGGCAGGTTCTGTTCCTGCAGCGCGAGCACCGCGGCCAGCGAGCCGAAGATCGCATAGCCGTCATCGGCGCCACCGCGGCCGTACAGCTTTTCATCGCGCAGCACCGGGATCCACGGGCCGAGATCGTCGTCCCAGCCGGTCATTTCCGGCTGCTTGTCCAGATGCCCGTATAGCAGGATGGTGTCATCGCCGGTCTCGGCACCGGTGGCCGGGATTTCCAGCAGCAGCAGCGGCGTGCGGCCTTCCAGGCGCACCACTTCGACCTGCAGGCCGGGCAGGTTCTGGGCGCGGGCCCAGTTTTCCATCAGGGTGACGGCCTGCTCCATGTAGCCGTTGGCGACCCAATCGGCGTCGAACATCGGCGATTTGTTGGGAATACGGATGTAATCGACCAATTGCGGAACGATGTCGCTGTCCCATTTCTCACTGACGAATTGGCCGAGCTTGGCGCTGTCCATCTGACACTCCGAAGTACGTTGACGAGTGCGCCCATTCTACGCCTGCGGGTGGGGTAGGAATTTCCCTACACCACGTCGGGTATTTGGCCTGCTGTGTGAAGGGTGCGTGGACGATAGGCTGTGTGTATGTGGCGAGGCACGCTGTACCTACTGACGGGATTGCCGGCAGGTACGGGTTTGGAGCCACAAGGAGTTTCACGGTGGGGCCTTGGTTTTCGTGGATGGCGCTGGTGCTGGCGTTGTGGTGGTCGGGGGCCGTCATGGCGCTGGACCGGGTCGACATCAACACCGCCGACGCGTCGACGCTGCAGCACGGACTGCTGAACATCGGGCCAGTGAAGGCCGCGGCGATCGTCACGTACAGGCGGGAACACGGCCCCTTCAGCCGGATCGAGGATCTGACACGGGTGAAGGGGATAGGGACGGCAACCGTCGAACGGAATCGACAGCGGATGACGGCAGGGGCCAGGACGGCACCGGCTGCGGCGCCCCCCAGGAGGGTGGCACCGGCATTCGTACCAAGGCGCTGAACCACAGGATTGGACAGGACAGGTCGGAGACAGGCAGGAGCTGGTCACTGGTCATCGCGGCAGGACGCCCGATGGCACCGACAACCGCACGGAGGCGGCACGCAGGGACGCGGCGCGGAAGGATTGGCGCGGATCCACCAGGACGGTGGCATCCAGACCCGGGAAGGGCTGTGATGGCGGAAGAATACGGCCGAGTGCAGGGAGCATGGCCGGCACCCACACTGCGCAGGACGCACAGGGGGAAGGCGGGATGCCGACAAGGATGTGCTGATTGCCCGGTACTGCGCAGGGATGCGTGGCCGGGCAATTTCTTTTTATGGCCCCGGCACGCGTGGCGCACCACCACTGCCTGCATGCACACCCATGATGTAGCGTTGTCCCACCCCTGCATTGGATGGATCACATGGCACCCCGCCGCGCGCTGCTCTCCCTGGCCCTGGCCAGCCTGTTCGCTACCGGCATGATGTCGGCCACTGCGGCCACTCCGCCAGCGCGCCCTGCGGCTGAAAAGGCCGTCCAGGCCCCGCGGGGCCCGACCGATCTCAAGCCCGGCGAATTCCTCTGGCATCCGGAGATCTCGCCGGCCGGCCCGATCGTGCTGGTGGTCAGCCTGGATGAGCAGCGCGCCTACGTGTACCGCAACGGCATCGCGATCGGGCTGAGCACCATCAGTTCGGGCAAGACCGGGCACGAGACCCCGACCGGCGTGTTCACCATCCTGCAGAAGGACAAGGACCACAAATCCAATCTCTACAACAGCGCGCCGATGCCGTACATGCAGCGGCTGACCTGGGATGGCATCGCCCTGCACGGCGGCAGCCTGCCCGGTCACCCGGCCTCGCACGGCTGCGTGCGCCTGCCGCAGGCGTTCGCGCAGAAGCTGTTCGGCGAGACCAAGCGGGGCGATACGGTGGTCGTGGCCGATGCCAAGAGTGCGCCGATGACGCTGGCCTATCCGGCCGTGCTGGCGCCGGTCAGCAGCACCGGCAAGGCGCTGGCCGAAAGCACCGCAGCGCCCGCGCATTACTGGAACGATGCCGCTGCCCCGGCCGGCCAGGTCGGGATCCTGGTCAGCCTGCACGACCAGCGCCTGTATGTGCTGCGCGATGGCGTGCTGATCGGTGAATCGCGCCTGGAAGCCAAGGCGCTGCCGGCGTTCGAAGGCACCACGCTGTTCGTGATGGGGCAGGGGTTTGCCGACAATCCCAGCCCGCTGGATCCGCACCGGCCGCTGCACCGCTGGACCGCCTACCCGTTGCTGGGCCAGAGCGCGGCCAACGCCAGCCCGGATCTGCTGGCCACGCCCAGCCTGCCGATGGCGCTGCCGCCAGAATTCGCCGAACAGCTGTACGGCGTGCTGGTGCCGGGCACCACCCTGCTGGTGACCAGCCTGCCGGCGGTCCGCCCGGTCGCCGATGAACAGAACCTTCAGCCCGTCTTGGAATCCGATGCCGGTGGGTCCACCTTGTAAGGGTTGCCCGCTGCTGACGTGCCTGCCATGCCTGCCTGCAAGTTCCTGCCTTTCGCGCTGTTCGGCCTGATCGCGTCCGCTCCGGTGGTCGCGGCCGCGGCGGCGCCTGCGCCTGCGTCGTCGGCTGCGCCTGCCAGCACGGCGCAGATGGTGGACATGCTGGCCAAGGCCGCACCGGCGGCGGACCGCAATGTGCTCAAGCTCGCCGCCCGCGCGATGTCGTGTGCGATGCGGCGGCCGGACATGCAGATCAATCCGGGCCGGTTGAGCGTGATCGATTACTCGCGCCCCTCCACCGAGCCGCGCATGTGGGTGTTCGACCTGGCCCGGCAGCGGCTGCTGTTCGAAGAGTGGGTCGCGCATGGCCGCAACAGTGGCGGCAACCACACCGAGCACTTCTCCAACAAGGACGGCAGTTTCATGTCCAGCCTCGGCGCGTTCACCGCCCAGGAAACCTACATGGGCGGCAACGGGTACTCGCTGCGCCTGAAGGGCCTGGAACCCGGCTTCAACGACCATGCGCGCGACCGCGCAATCGTGATCCACGGCGCGCCCTACGTGAACCCGGCCATCGCGCGGCTGCAGGGTCGGCTGGGCCGCAGCCTGGGCTGCCCGGCGGTGCGCCTATCGGTGGCCAAGCCGCTCATCGACAGCCTGCGCGGCGGCACGATGGTGTTCGCCTACTACCCGGACAAGGACTGGCTGTCGCGCTCGCGCCTGCTGGGCCCGGACTGCGCTGGCAGCGCTTCCTGATCCAGCGCAGGGCGGCTCAGGCACAATGCCGGCATGCCGAACGACACTGCGCTGACTGCCGCCACCTGCGTCATTCCTTCCTTCCACTACCGGCGCGAGCGCTGGCGCAACGGTCTGGGCTGGACCCGCGAAATCCTGCGCGTGCCCGACCGTGAGGATTGGCAGCTGCGCCTGTCGATCGCCGAGATCGAGCAGGATGCGGCGTTTTCATCGTTCCCCGGGATCGAACGCGAGCTGGTGCTGCTGCGCGGCGAAGGCCTGCGCCTGCGCTTTGCCGACGGCGCGGTGCATACGCTGCAGCCACCGCACGATCGCCTGCGGTTTGCCGGTGAGGCGCAGGTCACCGGTGAACTGGTGGACGGTGTCACCCACGATTTCAACCTGATGTGGCGGCGCGATGCAGTCACCGCCGAACTGCTGCATCGTCCGTTGGTGGGCAGCATGTTCTTCTTCACCGATACCGATACCGCGTGGGCGATCCACCTGCTGGCGGGGCAGGCCGCCTTCGATGGCGCGCCCGCGCTGCCGGCACTGGCCGCCGGCGATACCGCGTGGCTGGCCGCCGGGGAACGGCGCCGCTTTGCCCTGTGCGGCGGCGGCGAGCTGCTGGCGATCCGCGTGCAGGCGCAGCCGGCGGCGGGCTGACCGCGCGCGGTCAGTACACGTCGCGCCGGTACCGGCCGGCCACGATCAGCGCTTCCTTGCCCTCGCGGCCCAGGGCCTGTTCGATCACGGCATCCACCGCCGGCGCCATGCCCTGCAGGCTGCCGCAGACCAGGATCGTGGCGCCTTCGTCGACCCACTGCCGCAGCCGGGCGGTTTCCGCCTGCAGCCGATCCTGTACGTAGCGATGCGCGCCGCCGTCGCGGCTGAACACGGTATCCAGGCGCGCGATATGTCCCTCGCGCTGCCACGCCTGCAGGTCCTCGCCGAAGAAGAAATCATGCGCGGCGGTCCGTTCGCCGAACAGCAGCCAGGTGCGCCGTGCACCGGCGACGATGCGCGCGCGCAGGTGGGCGCGCAGGCCGGCGATGCCGGTGCCGTTGCCGATCAGGATCAGCGGCGCCAGCACCGGCCCGGGCTGGAACGAGGGGTTGCTGCGGAAGCGCAGATCGATGCGCGCGCCGGGCATGGCGTGGTCGCACAGCCAGCCGCTGGCCAGCCCCGGCGTGCCGTCCGCATGGACCTGGCGGCGCAGCAACAGCAGCAGGTGGCCTTCGGTGGGCAGGCTGGCGATGGAGTATTCGCGGTGCGGCAGCGGCCGCAGGCCGGCCACCAGCGCCGCAGGATCGGTGGGGAGCGGGCCATCGCCCGCGGTGGGCAGGTGGGCGCGGGCCAGATGCGTGCGCAGCGCCACGCCGTCCACCTGCGCCTCGCCATCGTGGCCCTGTGCGGCCAGCCAGGCGGCAACGGTGGCGGGCGCATGCTGCGGGCCGATCTCGGCCACGTCGCCGGCCTGCCACGCGGGCCACACGCCATCGGCCGGCACCAGCGCCAGCCGGTACGCCGGCGCACCGGGGCTGCCCGGGTTTTCCAGGGTGCGTGCGTGCAGTTGCCAGTGCTGGTACTGCGCTGGCGTCCAGTCCGGCAGATCGGTGGCAGCGCCGCCGAGCTGGCCCAGCAGCTGCTGCCAATGGCGCAGCGCGGCCGGATCGGCGTTGTCCACTTCCACGGTATCGAACAGCGGATGCGCGCCGTGCTGGCGCAGCCATGCATCGAGCTGGTGCCCGAACGCACAGAAGTGCCCGTAGCTGCGATCCCCCAGCGCCAGCACGCCGTATTCCAGCGTCGGCAGCGACAGCGCCTGCGGCATCACCCGGCGCAGGAAGGGCAGCGCATGATCGGGGGCATCGCCTTCGCCGGTGGTGCTGGCGACGAACAGCACACGGCGGGCCTGCTGCAGCTGCTCGGCAGTGACCGCATTGATGGCGCGCACGCGCACCGGCTGCCCGGCGGCGCGCAGCGCCTGTGCGCTGCGCTCGCACAGCTGCAGCGCAAACCCGGTCTGGCTGGCCCAGACCAGCAGGATCGGTGCGGTGCCGTCCGCGGCAGGGGCCTCCTCGCGCGACCGGCTGCGCCAGCCGATCACCGCGCACAGCAGCGCGTAGGCCAGTACGCTGCCGGCCGCCCAGCGCCAGCGCGCGGCAACCGGCGCGCTTTGCCACCATGCTTCACCCAGATGCAGGCGCAGCAGGGCCCCCGCGATCAGCGCCAGCAGCAGCAGCACCGCCAGCTGTCCCCATCCCGCGCGCGAGGGCCAGCGGCTCATGCGGTCCCTTCGGCGGCGTCGGCCAGCAGGTGTTCAAAGGCGGGGCTCATGTGTTCTTCGATCCCCTGCGCGCCGCGGTTGACGAAGCGTGCCGCCAGCGCATGCGCGCGTGCGAACGCCAGGCCCTGCGCGGGGCCCATGACCGTCAACGCGGTGGCCCAGGCATCGGCCTGCATCGCATCGGCGGCGACCACCGTGACCGCCGCGGCGGCACGCGTCACCGGCGCGCCCGTGCGTGGATCAAGGGTATGGCTGAACTGCTCGCCTGCCTGTTCGAAATGGTGCCAGCGGTCGCCGGAGGTGGCCACCGCGCGCCCGTCCAGCGCGAGCACGCGCGGTGGGTAGGCGGCCTGCGCATCCTCGTCCGGCGCCGATTCCACCAGCACCCGCCACGGCTGGCCATCGGGCTTGCGGCCGAAGCCGTACAGTTCGCCGCCCACCTCCACCAGCGCGGCCGCGATGCCCTGCGCGCGCAGCCAGGCGCTGACCTGGTCCACGCCGAAGCCCTTGGCGATGGCGGAAAGATCCAGCGTCAGCGCGCCGGGTTGCAGGAGGCGACCGGGTGTCGCCTGCAGGCGCTGCCAACCGCAGCGTGCGCGGGTGGCGGCGAGGACGCCTGGTTCGGGTATCTGCCGCTGCCCGGCCTGTGCACCGAATCCCCACAGCGCCACCAGCGGGCCGAGGGTGGGATCGAAGGCGCCCTCACTGCGTCGGGCAATCTCCAGCGCGCAGCGCATCACCGTATCGAACTGCGCGGGCAGCGCTTGCCACGTACCCGGCGCGGCCTGGTTGAAGCGGGTGATGTCGCTGTCCGCCTCCCACGTGCTCATCTGCGCCACCACCGTGTCCAGCTGCTGCTGGATGCCGGCATGGAGCGGGTGCAGGTCGCGCGCGTGCGGCACGGCCAGCGTTACCTGCCAGGTGGTGCCCATGGTGTGGCCGCCGAGGCGGGCGATGTCGTGGTGCGTATCGGTCATGGGCTCAGCGGCGTCAGGGCGGGGCGCCAGCGCGGCGTCCCGCCGGCGCGGGGATTACAGCGGCAGGACTTCCAGGGTGGCGACATAGCTCAGGCGACGGGTCTTGGCCTGCTTGACCGTGGTCTTCTTGTCCTCGGTGCCGGTTTCCAGCCAGTACATGCCGGCCTGTGGCCAGGTCACGCTGAACTGCCCCTGCTTGTCGGTGCGGAGCTTGATCTCTTCCTGCGCGTTGCGATAGCGCGTGCCGCCGCGGGTGATCTCCAGTTCAAGACCGGCCCCCGGCTTGCCATCCACCAGCACGCGGAAGCTGGCCGGTTCACCGGCAACCAGATCATTGGGGTGGCCCAGCGCGACCAGCTCGATGCCCTGGCCGGTCGGCTTGAGCGCCGTGCTGTTCGGCGTGCCAAGGGTGACGAAGGTTTCGACGCGGCCCACCGACTGCGCGAGCTGCAGCTTTTTGGCTTTCTTCGGGACCTCCGTGGCGAAGGTCTGCAACGTGCCGCGCCAGCGCCGGGTCTTGCCGTCTTCTTCCCAGGTGGCGGACAGGCCGTTGTTGATCGCAGCCAGGCGGTAGGTGCCCTGCTGGGTCAGTTCCAGGTCGAACACGCTGCGGAACTTGCCGGTGGAAGCGTTCTGCGGCTGCACGCGGCGGCCATCCGGCGCGGTGATCACCAGCCCGTCCAGGCGCAGCGGCACATGGTTGAAATAGAACAGGTCGTTGGACACCGCCGCATCGACGGTGATCCACGGGTCGGTGCCGGCCAGCACGGTCTGCGAAGGCTGCAGCCAAGCCTTGTGGGCCAGGGCGGAAAACGGAAGTGCGGCGGCCAGGGCGGCGGCTAGGGCAAGCGAGCGCTTCATCTACAACTCCAGCAAAGGGGGATCAGGGCGTTGCGGTCAACGTGACAAGGCCCAGCTCGGTCGCGCCCTGGGCCTTGCCGGCCTGTGCGGCGCTGATCGGCCAGGTGAAAGGCACTTTCAGCAGTTCGCGGCCGCCGACTTCGCGCACCGCTTCCACCACCAGAGTGTAATTGCCCGGTGCGAGCGCCTTGAGTGAAGGCTGCTGATCGCTGAAGGACAGCGCATGCCGGCCGACCGGACGGGTCGGGCCGGTCACGCCGTCCACCGGCACCTCCAGCGTGCGCCCGCTCTTGCGCCACCACTGGCGCAGGTCGGGCAGCCACTTGGTGCCGTGGCCTTCGCTGTTGCCGCTCTGCTGGTACCAGACCGAGAGATTGGCGGCGACCTTCTGGTCCGCACCTTCCAGCCACACCGCCACGTAGGGGCGGTGGTACTCGGCCACGTTGAGCCGGGGCACTTCGACGTTGATGTCCAGTGTTGCCGCGTACGCCGGCGAAGTGGCAAGCAGCCCGCTCAGGGCGATGGTCAGGGTGACGCGCATGGTGCGGCTCCGTGGGAGGGGATCAGTGGATGAGGATCAACGCGATCAGCAGCGGGATCAGCAGGCCCAGGCCGACCAGCGGCCAGGTCATGCGGCGCTGGCGGGCATGCAGGTGCAGCAGGAACAGGCCGGTGATGCAGAACACCAGGCAGGCCACCGCGAAGATGTCCAGGAACCAGCCCCAGGCCGGCCCGGCATTGCGGCCCTTGTGCAGGTCGTTGAAATACGAGACCCAGCCGCGCGAGGTGGATTCGTATTCCACCGCACCGCTGTCGCGGTCGATGCTCAGCCAGGCATCGCCGCCGGGCGTGGGCAGGGCGAGATAGATTTCACCGTCGGACCATTCGGCCGGGCGGCGCCCGATCGAAACCTGCAGTGCCTGCTCCAGCCAGCGGCTGGCGGCGCGCGGCAGCGGTGCGTTGCCGTCGGCGCGGTCGCCGAGTTTTTCCAGCACCGCGGCGGGCAGCACCGTCTGCTGGCTGACCACCTCGGGCGTGGACTCGATCTTTGCCGCATGGTTCAAGGTGATCCCGGTCGCGGCGAACAGCAGCATGCCGATCAGGCACACCGCCGAGCTGATCCAGTGCCACTGGTGCAGCGTGCGCAGCCAGAAGCCGCGACGTTGTTGCGGCGGGGCGGGGGAGACGGAACGGCTCACGATGGGCACGGCGGGGAGATGACGCGGCATTACAGCATTGATGAGAATAGTTCGCAATTGGCCGGCACGCGGGCTGTCCCGGTGCCGGCCAGGCGTGCGGGCCGTCAGAAGCGGACGTTGAGGCTCACCCAGAGGCTGCGGGCCTTGTCCTTGTTGTTGTAGTCGTCCTCGAACAGCACCTCGCTGGTGTTGTCTTCATACACACCATCGCCGTTGAGGTCGGCAAACAGGCTCTGGTAGGTGGTGAAGTCGCGGTCGAGCAGGTTGTTGATGCGCGCGTTGATGGTCAGCCACGGGGTGGCGTCGAACGAGGCGCCCAGGTGCAGCACCGTGTAGTCCTTGTAGTACAGCGGCTGGCCGGTGGTGGTGCTGACATCGCGGTAGCGCTTGGAGCGCGCTTCGCCGGTCAGGAACAGGTTGAAGCGCTCGCTGACCTGCCAGTCGAAGGTGGCATTGGCCATGTGCCGCGCGCTGTTGCCCAGCGGCCGGCCCTTCTGGGCACCGCTCTTCTGTTCGCTGTCGGTGTAGGTGTAGTTCGCGCGCAGGCCGAAGCGGTCGCTGATGTTCCAGCGGCCGGCCACTTCGGCGCCCTGGATCACCACCTCGTCGATGTTCACGGTGCGGGTGCTGCTGGCATAGCCGAGCTCGGCGTATTCACCGCTGCTGGTGCAGGTCAGGCTCAACCCGGGGCCGCACGGCTGGGTGGAGATCTTGTCGTCGAACCGGTTGTGGAACACGGTCGCGTTGAAGTTGTGGCCCTGCGGGTGCTGCCAGTAGACGGCCAGCTCGGTGCTGGTGCTGGTTTCCGGCTTCAGCGACGGATTGCCGTACATCGGGCTGGTGCCCTGGCCACCGAAGCCGGTCACGCCGTCGTACAGCTGGGTGGTCTTGGGCGTCTTGAAACCGGTGCTGACGCCGCCCTTGACCGTCCATTGCTCGGTGACGCTGTACACGCCGTACAGGCGCGGGCTCAGGTGGTCGCCGAAGACCTCGTGATCGTCGTAGCGCAGGCCGAAGGTGACATCCAGCGGTGCCAGCACCGTCCAGGTGTCCTCGGCGAACAGCGAGTACATGTTGTGCTCCTGCTTCAGCCCCGGGGTGCCGCGTTCGGTGCCGAACACGCCATCGGTGAGCTCGCCGCGGATCACCTGCGCACCGACCACCGCCACGTGCTCGCCGGCCGCCTGGAAGGGCATGTCCAGCTTGGCATCCAGGGTGTACTGCGCGCTTTCCAGCGTGCGCTTGGGGCGCGGCAGGAAGGTGGATTCGGCCAGCGCGCGGCGATCGGCCAGTGACAGCCCGGCATAGGCGCCGGTGCCGTCGATCATCTGCAGCAGCTGTTCGCGCTCGCTCACGGTGAACGGCATCGTGCGGCCGTCGTTGTTGGTGGCCACGTGCGAGAGCGAGACGAAGCTGTTGCCGAAGCCCCAGCGGCCGTCATGGGTCAGCGCCCAGGCCTCGCGGGTGAATTCCTGGGTGGGGCCGTAACCAGCACGTGGGTTGGCCCGGCGCGCCCAGGTGCCGCCGTTGCCGCGGCAGGCGGCGGCATTGGCACCGGCCGCGCCCTGGCAGAAGCTGCCGGCCACGAAGATGCTGTTGATGTTGTCGACCGTGCCGACCGGGTATTCCTCGACGCCCTGGTCGTTGATCTTGATCGCGTTGTCGTATTCCTGGCGCGAGGTGTCGTATTCAAGCGTCAGCGTCTGCGCATCGCTGGGCGTCCAGGCCAGGGTGAGCCCGCCGGCCTTGTTGGTGTTGTCCACGGTCTTGCCGCCACCGCCGAAGCCCAGCGAGCGGTTGTGCTGGACGCCCTCGGGATCGGCGACCGGCGTGTAGGTGGGGTTGGAGGCGTTGCGGTCGTACCAGCTGGCACGCGCGCTGAGGGTGAGTACGCCCGGCACCAGCGGGCCGGTCACGTACAGATCGGCGGTGGCGTCGTCGCCGAAGTCATCGTTGGTCTCGAACGTGCGGCCCACGGTGGCCGAGCCGTGCCAGCTGTCCAGCGTGCGCTTGGTGATGACGTTGATCACGCCGCCCATGGCGTCGGCACCGTACAGCGTGGAGGCCGGGCCACGGATCACTTCGATCCGCTCGATCGCGTCCAGCGGTGGAATGTGGTTGAACTGGTTGCCGCCGAAGTTGTTCGGGTAGATGTCGCCGTGGTTGTTCTGGCGGCGGCCGTCGACCAGGATCAGGGTGTAATCCGAGCCCATGCCGCGCATCGAGATCGTGCCCTGGCCGGTCTTGTCGCGGGTTTCGCCCACGTCCACGCCTTCCAGCTCGCGCACCGCATCGAGCAGGGTCATGTACGGGCGTTTGGCCAGCTCTTCGCGGGTGATGACCGAGATGCTGGCCGGTGCATCGGTGATCTTCTGCTCGAAACCGGCCGCGGTGACCACGACGCGGTCCAGCGTGGTCGGGTCGGCAGCGGCCTCGCCGTGGGCGAAGGCCGGCGCGCTGAGCGCAGCGAGCAGGGCGATGGACAGGGTGCAGCGGGGCACGGACGTGCGACGGCGATGGCGCTGAGCCATGGGAGTTACCTCGGAACAGGGAAGGGCAGGCGCGCGACCGCGGGCCGCAGGGCCGCAGCGGGGCGCAGGAATCCAGGATCTGCCCTGGAACGGGCAGCAGGCAGGCAAGCAGGTGCGGTGGCGCAGCGGCGCCACCCGGCCTCGGGATCAGCCCCGGGGCGGGGCCTGCCCGCGCTGGACGCGCAGGCCGGGTGCAGCAGGCAGCGGCGTGGCCGGTGCCGAATCGATGGCGGGCGCGATCTGCGGTGGCAGCTCGGCCAGGGTCGCCATCAGCGCATCCAGTGCTTCATGGATGGGTGGCGCGGGCGCCGGCTGTGGTGCGGCAGCAGGGCGCGCGCTGGCAACGCGACGCGGCTTGGCCGGGGCTTCTTCCTGGGGCGTGATCTCGCCGCCGCCCAGGGTACGGTCTTCCACCGGCTGCTGTGCGGCCACGGCGGTGGTGCCGTGCACGGCGTGCTCCAACGCCGGCAGGCCGGTGAGCAGCATGCACAGCAGGCCCAGCCAGGCCAGCACCGTCGGCAACGCCACGTGTCGCCCGCGCATGGCGGGAGCGAAGCAGCGATGGCGGCGCGGATGGCGCAAGACAATCCCCTATGACGGCGCCAGCCGGACACTCCGGGGCGCGGCGGGATTGTAGGTGAGACTGGTTATCGAATGCAAATGAGAATAATTGCCGATAACGTCACATCAGTCGCGGTCGTCGCGGGTCCAGACCCCGTCGTGCTCGCGCTTGACCGGGAATTTGGCCACCGGGGAATAGGCCGGCGCGCATAGCGCACGACCATCGCGGACATCGAACCGCGCCCCGTGCAGCACGCACTCGATGCTGCCTTCGGCGGTATCGAAGGCGCCCGAGGAGAGCTCGAATTCGTCGTGCGTGCACTGGTCTTCCAGCGCATACAGCTCGCCCTCCAGGTTGAACACCACGATCGGGGTGCCGGTTACCTCATCGAAGGTGCTCTTGAGCTCACCGGGCAGCAGCTCGCCGCTGGCGCAGACGAAGGTCCAGGTGTCGCTCATGCCTGCCCCGCCAGCGGCTTTTCCAGGATTTCAAAGCGCAGGTCGTCGCGCTTGGGAATGCCGAAGCGTTCATCGCCGTAGGGGAAGGGTTTCTTGATGCCGGTGCGCACGTACCCGCGGCGTTCGTAGAAGGCGATCAGCTCGTCGCGGATATCGATCACCGTCATCTGCATCACCGGCACGCCCCAGGCGCGTGCGGCGTGCGCTTCGGCGGCCTCCATCAGCTGCTTGCCGATGCCACCCCCCTGCTGGGCCGGGTCCACCGAGAACATGCCGAAGTAGCCTTTGCCGTGTTCATCGGCCACGTGCGCGCAGGCCAGGAGCTGGCCGTCGCGTTCGGCCAGCAGGATGGTGCTGCGGGGACGTTCGATGTCCGCCTGCAGGCCCTGTGCGTCGATCCGGGCGCCATCGAGGATGTCGGCCTCGGTGGTCCAGCCGGCACGGCTGGCATCGCCGCGGTAGGCGGAGGTGACGAGGGTGATCAGGGCGGGGATGTCGGCGTGGGTGGCCGCGCGGTAGGTGAGGGTGGTCATGTGCACATTCTAGGCGGGGTGGGCGGTGGCGGGGAGGGGAAGGGAGGCGGCGGGTCGTTGGCTGCCCCGCTACCGGGGAATGGTGATTGGCAATTGCGGAGCGCATGACCCAGAGAAACTGCGGCGGGTTGGGGCAGCACCGCGTACTGCCACGACGGCTGATGCCAACCGCATGAGCGCGGTGAAGCAGACAGGGGCTGTCGTCGAGAGCTACACCTACAACCATCGGGGTGAGCATGTGTTGCGCGCGCCTGTCTCGGCTGACGCAGGTCACGGTGTATGACGAAGCGGGGCAATGGACCGGCAACTACGGTGCGACAGGGCAGCCGCTGCAGCAGGCCATATGGTTGGACAACTATCCGGTTGCGTTGATCAATGCAGCGAGTGCTGGCGTGCCGGAAGTGGCTTACGTGCAGCCGGACCACCTGGGCACCCCGCGGGTGGTGATCGATCCCGTCCGTGACGTGGCGATCTGGGAGTGGAGCAGCAAGAGCGAGGTGTTTGCCACCGGTAGCAAGGGCGGACCTTACATCTATCCTGACAGGATCGCCGAACAAGCTCTGGCTGGTCTTTTTTCGCATGCTAGTCAATTGCTGCCACTACTGAAGCCGTTCTGGATGCAAAATCAGAAGGACGGCTCCGCCTCCAAGTCAGACAACTGTCCTACTGGAACGTTACCAATAGACAAAGCAAAGAAGCCATTTGGCTTGGATCATGATGCCGTTGAGACGATCAAGGAAAGTGCAGGTGTCAGTCCGCGTACCTGGACAGTGATCGCTCCGAATGGCGACATTGGGTTGGAGCCAATGACGAAAAAAGGGCGGAAAGAAAGCAATATTGGCGAGTATGGATACGGGAATTAAGTGTGAGCGAGATTCTTCTGAATATTTCGTTGCGTGTGTGGCACCCAACTCTTCCGCATGATTCAATTTCTGGGCGGATAGGTCTTCCTCAGAGATTCGCGCATACCGCGGGGGACCCAAGGGCTTCGCCCTCTGGATCACCCTTGGATGGAGTCTATGAGGACACTTATGTCTCAATGCAGATGGTAAGAAAAAAAACTGTCGAGCTCGGTGATGAGATCGAGAGGTGCTACGGTCGCATTGAGATGCATGCTGATTTCATCAGAAGTATTGTGGATGCGGGTGGAAAAGTGGAGTTCTACGTGAGTGCTTTTCTCAAGGATCTCGGTGGCTTCGAGCTCAATTCGTTATTGCTCAAACGATTGGCGAGCATGGGTATAGGGTTCGCCATCGAGCTTTATCCCGAAGAGTGTGAATAAGTCTTGTCGGCGAGAGTCAATCGGTACCAGAGCCTACGGTTCCGACGGAAATAGTGCCGCGCTGACACATCATTCGACCGGCGCACGAGAATTCTTACCCCATAGCATCGCTCGAGAGCGGTGAGCGATGGGCTGCACAGTCACGGCAGCGCCGACACTGTAGTGGACGTCGACAACCGGACGCCCGGAGTGTCGTAGGCATCGAACAGTCGCTGCGGAGAAAAGGGGAGTGGTCACGTTGGCAGACCGGCAGGCGATCTGGAGGTGTTGGCTGTCGCGTGCGATGAGGGCAATCGCGGCGAGCTTGAGGCGAAGCGAATATATGGGGATATGGGCGGCCTGTATTACGGCGCTATGTGCAAGTCTGGGATGCAGGCGCTAAGCGAGTTCCGAACGAGGGCGGTTCGTATAACAATTGACGGCGGGCAATGTGCGGTGCTCTACCTGGATGGTGTCGATCCCCAGGGGCGGCTACTGGTTTATCCTGGCGGAAGCGCTGCGCGGGTCGACTGCAAGGGTATCGTCGAAACGCTCGAAAAGAACACCGCACATGAACGCACGCTGGCAAGCGTCCGTAGGATCTGTGAGTAGCGCGTGTGTCCATCATGCAACGCCGTCAACCGCTACCTACGGTGGGGATCGTTACTCGCAGAGTGATCCGAGTGGTGTGGCCCACTGAAGTCTGTCGGCACACGCACTCGGTCTGCATGCGTTTCACCGCATGAAAAACTCCACCGGGAACGAAAGCTCCACCGGTGCCGGTCGATCCGCCGGCACCTTGGGCAACGGCGCGGCGCGGCGGAAGGTATCCAACGCGGCCTGGTCCAGCATCGCGAACCCCGAACTCTGCTCCAGCGCCAGGTTGAGCAGGCTGCCATCGCGGGCAACGCTCACGCGCAGCTGGGTGATGCCTTCCTGGCGCCGGGCCCGCGCTGCATTCGGGTAACGGCGGTAGCGCTCCAGCCGGGCCATGACCCGGGCCTCCCAGCTGTCGTGGCCGGTGCGGGCTTCGCTGGGGCCGGGCGGCAGCGGTGGGCTGGGCGGCGCGGCGGCGATGGAGGCTTCCTGTTGCTGCGGCGCCGGCGGCACCGCCACCGGCTGCGGCGGGCTCGGCGGTGGAATGACCCACAGCGCGGTTTCCCGGGGTGGGGTGGGCGGTAACGGCCGCGGCGGCTCGGGTGGCTGCGTCACGACGGCGGCGGCCGGGCTGGGGGTGGGCGCCACGATGTCTTCCACCGGCACCTCGGGCGCGCGTGGCGGCAGCAGCACCAGCTGGGTGCGTTCAGCGGGCGGTGGCGGCACCACCTGCTCTGCCTGTGCATGCGTCCACAGCAGCAGCGCCAGGCAACCGGCATGCGCGGCCAGCGTCACCGCGATAGCCAGACCGTGCGCGTGTTTTTCGGCGGCGCGCAGCAGGCGCGTGGACAGGGAAGGGGGAAGCAGCACAGCCGACATTGCCGAGGCATCAAATGAGACGTGTTCGCATTATCGCATGCCCGCCGGAGCTGGCGGCGGGTCTGCGGCGAGCACAAAAAAACGCCGTGGCGGGCCACGGCGTTCTTGGGTGCAGGTCGGCTCAACTCACCCCAGCAGCTTGCGCACCTTGTTCAAGGCGGCAATGAAGCGCTCGATCTCGTCATGCGTGTTGTAGAACGCCAGCGAGGCACGGCAGGTGGCGGCCACGCCGTAGTACTGCAGCAACGGGTGCGCGCAGTGCTGGCCCGAACGCACGGCCACGCCTTCCAGATCCAGCAGCGTGGCCAGGTCATGCGAATGCGCGCCTTCGATCAGGAACGAAACCACCGCGGCTTTGTCCGGCGTGGTGCCGAAGATGCGCAGGCCCTCGATCTTGCTGAGCTCTTCGTTGAAGTGCGCCAGCAGCTCGCTTTCGCGTGCTTCCACGTGCTCCAGGCCGAGGGATTCGAGGTAGTCCACCGCCACGCCGAGGCCGATGAAGCCTGCGATGTTCGGGGTGCCGGCTTCGAACTTGTGCGGGGCATCGTTGAACACGGTGCCTTCGAAGCTGACTTCCTTGATCATCTCGCCGCCACCGATGAACGGCGGCATCGCCTCGAGGTGCTCGCGGCGCGCCCACAGCGCGCCGGTGCCGGTCGGGCCGCACATCTTGTGCCCGGTGATGGCGTAGAAGTCGCAGCCGATGGCGGCCACGTCCACCTTGCGGTGCGGCACGGCCTGGGAGCCGTCGACCACGGTGATGATGCCGCGCTTGCGCGCTTCACGGCAGATCTCGCGGACCGGGTTGACTGTGCCGAGCACGTTGGAGACGTGGGCCACGGCCAGCAGTTTGACCTCGGGGGTCATCGCCTTGCGCAGCGCATCCAGATCGAGCGCGCCATCGGGCGTGATCTCGGCCACGCGGATCGTCGCGCCGGTGCGCTGGGCGACCAGCTGCCACGGCACGATGTTGGCGTGGTGCTCCATGCGCGAGACCAGGATGACATCGCCGGCCTTCAGGCGCGGCAGCGCCCACGAATACGCGACCAGGTTCAGCGCGAAGGTGGTGCCGCTGCACAGCACCAGTTCGCTGTCACGCACGTTGAGGAAGCGCGCCAGCTTGGTACGTGCGCCCTCGTAGGCGTCGGTGGCCTCGGTGCCCAGCGCGTGCACGGCGCGGCTCACGTTGGCGTTGTAGCGGCGGTAGAACTCGTCCACCGCGCCGATCACCTGCACCGGCTTCTGGCCGGTGTTGGCGTTGTCGAAATAGACCAGCGGCTTGCCGTGCACTTCGCGCATCAACAGCGGAAAGTCCAGGCGGACGCGATCCCAATCCGGTGCCACCGCGGTATCGGTCGCCGGGCGCGGGGTGGACAGGTTCATGCCACGCCTGCCCGTGCCAGCGCCAGATCGAGCTGGCGGCGCAGCTGTTCGGTCAGGCGGGCATCCAGTGCATTCAACGGCTCATGGCAGAACGCGGCGCTGAGCAGCTGCTGGGCCTGTTCGGCCGGCAGCCCGCGCGAGCGCAGGTAGAACAGCGCGTTGGTGTCCAGCTGGCCCACCGTGGCGCCGTGCGCGGCCTTCACTTCGTCGGCATCGATCACCAGCGTGGGCTGGGTGTCGATCTCCGCATCGGCGGACAGCAGCAGGTTCTTGTTGGACAGGTTGGCATCGGTGCCATCGGCCCCTTCGCGGATGTGGATGCCGCCATGGAAGACCACGCGGCTGCGGTTCGCGGCAACGCCACGCCAGACCATTTCCGAATTCGTATCGCGCGCGATGTGTTCGATGCCCAGGCGGGTATCGACATGGCGGCGGCCATTGCCGAGCAGCACGCCGTTGGCGGTGAGCTGGGCGTTGTCGCCTTCCAGGCGCACGTTGAGCTCGTGGCGGCTCAGCGCAGCGCCCAGTTCCAGGTCGATACGGCGGTACTGCGCGCTGCGGGCGAGCACCGCGTCGGTGCGCAGCAGCGTGGTGGCGCGAGTCGCGTCAGCCTGCACGCGTGCATGCGACAACACCGCATCCTGGGCCAGGTGCACGTGCACGAGGGTGTTGCCCAGGTGCGCGGCATCGCCCACGTGCAGGTGGTGTTCCACCACGCCCAGCGCCGCGCCGGCGCGCAGTTCGATCAGGTGGCGATGGTGCCAGGACAGATCGGCCTGGCCGGCCACGCTGATGAAGACCAGCTGCAGCGGCGCCTCGACCTGCACGCCTTCTTCCACGCGCAGCAGCACGCCCTCATCGGCGAGTGCGGCGTTGAGGCGGGCGAATACTTCCTCGCTGCGTTCGAAGCGGCGGCCGAGGAAACGTGCGGCTTCATCGCCGGCGGCCAGCGCCGAGGACAGCGTGGCCAGCTGCACGCCGGCCGGCACCGCGGCGACATCGCTCAGCGCGCCGGAAGGGCGGCCGTTGACGAACACCAGCCGCGGCGACGGGATGTCGGCCAGCAGGGCAGGATCGACCTCGGCGGCGGTCAACGGCGCCGGCGAGAAACTGCGGCGTTCGAGCTGGCGCAGCGAGGTGTACTTCCAGGCTTCGGTGCGCGGGCCGGGCAGGCCGGCCTGCAGGGCGGCATCGAGCTCGGCGCGACGTGCATCGCTGCCGCAGAAGCCGCTGGCGAGGGAATCGAGCAGGGCGCTCATCAGACCGCCGCCTCCGGCACCACGCGGTCCTTCAGGAAGTGGTAGCCGTGGGCTTCCAGTTCCAGGGCCAGCTCCGGGCCGCCGCTCTGTACGATCTTGCCGTCGGCCAGCACGTGCACCACGTCCGGCTTGATGTAATCGAGCAGGCGCTGGTAATGGGTGATCACGATGAAGGAGCGATCCGGCGAACGCAGCGCGTTGACGCCGTCGGCCACGCTCTTGAGCGCGTCGATGTCCAGGCCGGAGTCGGTTTCATCCAGGATCGCCAGCTTCGGCTCGAGCACGGCCAGCTGGAAGATCTCGTTGCGCTTCTTCTCGCCACCGGAGAAGCCTTCGTTGACGCCACGGTGCAGCAGCTCGTCCTTCAGGTGCAGCACGGCCAGCTTCTGGCGGACCAGCTTGAGGAACTGCATCGAGTCCAGTTCTTCCTCGCCGCGCGCCTTGCGCTGGGCATTGAGCGCGGCGCGCAGGAAGTAGGTGTTGTTCACGCCGGGGATTTCCACCGGGTACTGGAAGGCCAGGAACAGGCCGGCGGCGGCGCGTTCTTCCGGCGCCAGCTCCAGCAGGTCACGCCCTTCGAACTGCACGCTGCCTTCGCTGACGTCATAGCCTTCGCGGCCCGCCAGCACGTTGCCCAGGGTGGACTTGCCGGCGCCGTTGGGGCCCATGATGGCGTGCACCTGGCCGGGCTTCACGTCCAGCGAGAGGCCCTTGAGAATCTCTTTTTCGCCGATGCGGGCGTGGAGGTTGTCGATCTTCAACATGTCGATAATCGTCTTGTCAGATAGGGGGTATGGCGGCAGCGCGACTCAGAGGTCGTATTCGCTGCGCTCCAGGAATTCGTTGCGCAGGTAGGTGGCACGCGCGGTGGTCAAGGCGGCCTTCGCGTCGGAATACAGCATCGGGTACATCGAGCCGTACAGGAGCCGCGGGTTCTCCTGCTCGCCCACCGGGTAGCGCGCCTCCAGGTCGGCATCGCGCAGCTGGATCCACAGCCGCTGCGCCGCTTTCATCTTCGCCAGTGCCACCGGCTCGCCGGCCAGCTTGGCCACGATCTGGCGGTAGACCGCGTTCAACTCGGCATCGGCCTGCTTGAACGCGCGGTCGGCGCAGGCGTTGAGCTCGAGCTGGCTGCCACCGGGATCGCACGCCACATCCTGTGCGGCCACCGGCGCCGCAGCGCCGAGCAGCAGGCCCAGGCTCATCAGCGCACGGATCATCCGACCGAGCCTTCCAGGCTGACTTCCAGCAGCTTCTTGGCTTCCACCGCGAACTCCATCGGCAGCTCGCGGAAGACCTGCTTGCAGAAGCCATCGACGATCATCGAGACCGCGTTTTCCTGGTCGATGCCGCGGGCGCGGCAATAGAACAGCTGGTCATCGGAAATCTTGGAGGTGGTCGCTTCGTGCTCGACCGTGGCGCTGGGGTTCTTCACCTCGATATAGGGGAAGGTATGCGCGCCGGATTTCTTGCCGATCAGCAGGGAATCGCACTGGGTATAGTTGCGCGCGCCCTCGGCGCCGCGGTCCACCTTGACCAGGCCGCGGTAGGTGTTCTGGCCGTGGCCGGCGCTGATGCCCTTGCTGACGATCTTGCTCTTGGTGCGCTTGCCGATGTGGATCATCTTGGTGCCGGTGTCGGCCTGCTGACGATGGTGGGTCAGCGCGACCGAGTGGAACTCACCGACCGAGTCATCGCCGAGCAGCACGCAGGACGGGTACTTCCAGGTGATCGCCGAGCCGGTCTCGACCTGGGTCCAGGTGACCTTGCTGCGTGCGCCACGGCATTCGGCACGCTTGGTGACGAAGTTGTAGATGCCGCCCACGCCGTTCTCATCGCCCGGGTACCAGTTCTGCACCGTGGAGTACTTGATCTCGGCATCGTCCAGTGCCACCAGCTCGACCACCGCGGCGTGCAGCTGGTTCTCATCGCGCATCGGCGCGGTGCAGCCTTCCAGGTAGGACACGTACGCCTTGTCCTCGCAGATGATCAGCGTGCGCTCGAACTGGCCGGTATGG
>Ga0308171_1002363_pt1 | contig 20218 bp, 20 predicted proteins | sample PhyGR1_FD_202135 | JGI IMG/M metagenome (GOLD analysis project Ga0308171, IMG submission 202135) | Phyllosphere microbial communities from UC Gill Tract Community Farm, Albany, California, United States - DLSLSG.R1 | ecosystem: Host-associated > Plants > Phyllosphere > Unclassified | place: USA... | reverse complement strand
TGAAGAGAACCCGGGCCTCGTGATCCTGGGCAAGCAGGCGATCGACGACGATTCGAACCAGACCGGCCAGATGCTCGCCGCGCTGACGGGCCGTCCGCAGGGCACCTTCGCCAGCAAGGTCGCGATCGAAGGCGATTCCGTGGCCGTGACCCGCGAAGTCGACGGCGGACTCGAGACCGTGAAGCTTGCGCTTCCCGCCATCGTCACCACCGACCTGCGCCTCAACGAGCCGCGCTACGCTTCGCTGCCCAACATCATGAAGGCGAAGAAGAAGCAGCTCGATGTGAAGTCGCCCGCCGACTACGGCGTGGACATCGCGCCGCGTCTCAAGACCCTCAAGGTCTCCGAGCCGCCCGTGCGTTCGGCCGGTATCAAGGTTGCCGACGTCGACGGCCTCGTCGCCAAGCTCAAGGAACTGGGAGTCGCATAATGAAGACGCTCGTTTGGGTCGAACACGACAACGCCTCCGTCAAGGACGCTACCCTCTCCGCCGTCACCGCTGCTGCCAAGCTGGGTGAAGTCCACCTCCTCGTCGCCGGTTCCGGCGCGCGCGCCGTGGCTGACGCCGCCGCGCAGATCGCCGGCGTGGGCAAGGTCCACTTCGCCGACGACGCGGCTTACGAGCACGCGCTGGCCGAGAACATCGCGCCGCTGATCGTGGACCTGATGGGTCACCACGATGCCTTCGTCGCGCCGGCCACCACCACCGGCAAGAACGTCGCCCCGCGCGTTGCCGCGCTGCTCGACGTCGCGCAGATCTCGGACATCCTCTCGGTCGAAGGCGAGAAGACCTTCACCCGTCCGATCTACGCGGGCAACGCCATCGCCACGGTGGAATCGAGCGATCCGAAGCTCGTCATCACCGTGCGCGGCACTGCCTTCGCTAAGGCTGAGGCCACTGGCGGCTCGGGCGTGGTCGAGGACGTGACGGGCGCCGGTGATGCGGGCCTCTCCAGCTTCGTGGGCGCGGAAATCGCCAAGTCGGAGCGTCCGGAGCTGACCAGCGCCAAGATCATCGTCTCGGGCGGCCGTGCGCTGAAGGACTCTGAGACATTTGAGGCCACCATCATGCCTCTGGCGGACAAGCTCGGCGCCGCTGTCGGCGCTTCGCGCGCTGCGGTGGACGCGGGCTATGTACCGAACGACTATCAGGTCGGCCAGACCGGCAAGATCGTGGCTCCCGAAGTCTACATTGCAGTGGGGATCTCGGGTGCGATCCAGCACCTTGCGGGCATGAAGGACTCCAAGACCATCATCGCCATCAACAAGGACGAGGACGCACCGATCTTCCAGGTGGCCGACGTGGGCCTCGTGGCGGATCTCTTCACTGCCGTGCCGGAGCTTACCGGCAAGCTGTGAGCAGCGAGCACAAGCATTCAAGCCCCTGGAAACACTGTGTTTCCGGGGGCTTTTTTATGTCCCCCATCTTGCAGGGTAATCTGGCACGAGATAGCTTCAACGGCATTGCAAAAGGGGGCATCAGGTGACTTGGATCAACAGCGCGTTGGCGTTTGTGCTGTCGATGGCGATCGCCGTTCCAGCCCATGCCGATGAGACAGTGTTTGCGCCGAAATCCCCATGGAACCTCGACGGTACGGATGCCGGCTGCGCACTGCGGCGCACTTTCGGGACGGATGAGCCGCCGCTTTATCTTGAGATGCGGCGCTTCGCGCCGGGAGACGGCTTCTTTCTGATTGTTTCTGGTAAACAGCTGAGCACCATCGGCCGGAATACCAAGCTGAAGGTCCGCTATGGGCAATTGCCCGGACACGATGAACCGATCCGTTTTAGCCTGGGCGGAACTACGTATCAGAAGAACAAGGCTCCGATCCCCACCATATTTGCTTCGTCCGATCTGAGACAGCCCTCGCCCGGTCGAATGGGCGATACTATGACGCCGATCATCGAGGCGCAGGCGACGAATGTTGCACTCGAATGGCAGGACAAGCGGATCGTCATGCAGACAGGTCCTCTCGACAAGCCCTTTGCCGTAATGCGCAAATGTACCGATGCGCTTCTGGAAACATGGGGGCTTGATCCCGAAGTCCAGCGGACGCTTGCCAGGCATGTTGCAGCAATCAACCAAGTCCGCTGGGCCCGCGAAATCCAGAAGGCCTATCCATCGGATCTCGCCGGCATGGGCCAGCAAGCGCGCGTAAATATTATTATGATGGTCGATGACAAGGGAAAACCGACCGGCTGCAAGGTGCTCAGTTCCTACAACAATGCGCGATTCGATGCGCTTGCCTGCAAAGGAATGATGGACAATGCCGAGTTCATTCCCGCGCTTGACCGTGCCGGAAACCCGGTGGCGTCGTACTACTCGACCGCTGTAAATTACTCGGTGAACTGATTTCAGGCGAGTCGATGGTGAAGGAGGAGTTGTACTGCGTCAGCTCTCTCTTCACTGGGCCGAGTTCCGTAGCGAGTGAAGCCGAGGCGCATTGCCACCCGTTCGGAGGCGATGTTCCCCTCCTCGATCATACAGGCGATGCGCTTCGGACCGTGCTCATGGTCGAACCAGCGCAGTGCTGCTTCCATCGCCTCGCTCGCCACACCCTTGCCCCACCAGTCGCGGCGCACGATCCATCCGGCCTCGGGCACGTCGTCCATGCCCACGTCGGCACCGAACCCACGCCATGAATGGAACACGCCGCATGTCGCGATGATGTCATCCTCGCCGCGCGGGCGGACCATGAAGGTGCCGTAGCCGTAGAGTGCCCAGGAGCCCGCATTCCGCATCAGGCGGTCGAACTGCGGTTGCCGTTCGGCCGAGGCAGGGCCGAGATAGCGGCGGGTCTCCTCGTCATCGATGAGCGCGCACAGCTGGGGCAGATCGCTTGCCACCGGGCGCCACAAGTCGAAACGGTCGGTTGTCAGCAGTGGTCCATCGGTCATAGCAGCCGATCGATGGCATGGATGCAGACGCCGAACAAGCCGCCCACCAGCGTGCCGTTGATGCGGATGAACTGTAGGTCGCGCCCGACTGCGCCTTCGAGGCGGTTGCTGATCGTGCGGGCGTCCCAGCGCTTCACGGTGCCCGAGACGAGGCCGACGATCTCCTCCCCATAGCGCGCGGTGACGCCCACCAGCGTACGGCGCGCGAAGCGGTTGATCTGGGCCTGCAGGCGCCGATCGCCCTGCAGCGCGGTGCCCAGTTCGCCGAGCATCGTCGTCAGTTGGCCTGCCAGTGCTGCGTCGGGGTTGCGGGCGGCGTCGATCAGCTTTCGGCGCAGGCGTTCCCAGACCGACTGCCACCACTGGCCGACGGCGGGATTGGCAATCAGTTCGCGCTTGGCGTTTTCCACCCGCTCGCGTGTTTCCGGATCGTTGACGAGGCGGTCGGCGAGGCTTTCCAGCATCTGCTCGACCTTGAGCTTCAGCGGATGGTCGGGCTGGACGATCATCTCGGCGAGCAGCTTGTAAAGGCCGTCGAGCACCGAATTGGCGATGCGGGTGTCGAGGCCGGTCAGGCGCAGCAGGCTGTGGGCGCGCTCGCGGATCATGGCGCGTACCATCTCCTCGTTCCCCTCCAGAGCCTCTCCGACCCAGCGCACTGCACCTTCGACGAGGGGCAGGTGGCGACGGTCGGCGATCATCGCGCTGAGCATCTGGCCGAGCAGGGGGCCGACTTCCACCCGCTCCAGCTGGCGTGCGAGGCCCGACCGGACCTGGTTGCCGAGCCGTTCGGGATCGAGTGATTCGAGCACGTCGGCGATCAGGTTCGCCGCGCCCGCGCGGATGCGCGATTGGCCGCCGCGTCCCGGGTCAGCAAGGAAAGTGCCGGCGGCGGCCGCGAAGTTGAAGGCGTTCACGCGCCGCGCGACGACTTGCGGGGTGAGGAAGTTCTCGCGCAGGAACGTCGCCATCGAATCGGCGATGCGGTCCTTGTTCTCCGGAATGATCGCCGTGTGCGGGATCGGCAGGCCGAGTGGACGGCGGAACAGCGCGGTTACCGCGAACCAGTCCGCGAGGCCGCCGACCATCGCCGCCTCGGTGAAGGCGATGGCGTACCCCCATGCCGGGTGCGTGCCTGCAACCTTGTGGAGCACGACGAAGGCGACACCCATCGCCAGCAGCAGCCCGGTCGCGAACAGGCGCATCCGGCGGCCTCGATCGATAGCGATGCCCGTCAGCGGTATACCTGCATTCCGGCGGCCCAATGGCAGCAAGCTGGCCCCTTCCTTACTCGGCCGGGTGCGCGTGAGTGGGCGTCCCGGCGTGGTGCTGATCGGGGTCATAGGTCAGCAGCGACTTGCGCAGCTTTGGCCCGACCCGCTTCTCGAAACCATCGGCGAGGCTGAAGGCTGCAGGGACGATCACCAGCGTGAGCAGGGTGGAGAGCAGGAGTCCGCCGATCACCGTCACGCCCATTGGCGCACGGAATGCGCCGTCGCCCGAGATCGACAGCGCGGTCGGCACCATGCCCGCGGTCATCGCCACGGTGGTCATGACGATCGGCTGCGCGCGCTTGTGCCCGGCGTCCATGATGGCGGTGAGCTTGTCGACGCCCTTGCTCATCTCCTCGATCGCGAAGTCGATCAGCAGGATGGAGTTCTTGGCGACGATGCCCAGCAGCATCAGGATGCCGATGTAGACCGGCATCGAGATCGGTTGTCCGGCGACGGTTAGCGCCAGCATGCCGCCCAGCGGCGCCAGCAGCAGCGAGGCCATGTTCACCAGCGGCGAGACGAAGCGCTTGTAGAGCAGCACCAGCACCGCAAACACCAGGAAGATGCCCGAGATGACGGCGGTGACGAAGTTGGTGATCATCTCCGCTTGCCACTTGTCCTCGCCGACGGGGGCGTTGGAGACGCCCATCGGCAGGTTCTTCATGATCGGCAGGTTCTGGATCTGCGTCATGATCGGACCCTTGACCTGACCTTCGCCAAGGTCCGCGCCGACGAAGATGCGGCGCGACTGGTTGTAGCGCTGGATCTGCGTGGGGCCTGCGCCGAAGCGGATTTCCGCGACGCGCTTCAGGGGCACGGTGCCGCCGCTGACAGTGGAGACCGGCAGGTTCTCGATCGTCGAGAAATCGCGGCGCGAGGTGCGGTCGAGGATCACGCGGATCGGCACCTGACGGTCGCTCAGCGAGAACTTGGCGGCGTTCTGGTCGATCTCGCCCAGCGTCGCGATGCGGATCGTCTGGCTGAGCGCGGCCGTCGTCACGCCAAGCTGCGCGGCAAGGTCGGGGCGCGGTACGATCAGCAGTTCGGGGCGCTGCAGGTCGGCAGCGATGCGCGGCGCGATAACGCCGGGGATCGCGCGCATCTGCTCCACAAGGGTCTGCGCGGTCTTGTTGAGCAGTTCGGAATCGCTGCCCGACAGCATGATCGACAAGTCGCGGCCCGAACCGAACCCGCCCGACTGCGAGGCGAAGCTGACCCGCGCATCGGCGACGTCCTGCAGTTGCGGGGCCATGCGGCGCTCGAATTCGATGCTGGTCGCCTCGCGCTCCTTGGCGGGCTTGAGGGCGATGTAGAGCGTGCCGGAACCTTCGCCCGCGAACTGCAGCACGCGCTCGACCTCGGGCTGCTTTTCAAGCAGGCGCGAGACGCGGCCGCCGATCAACTCGGACTGTTCGAGCGTAGTGCCGGGCACCAGTTCGATCTTGACCTCGCTGGTGTCATTGTTGGTGCTGGGCTGGAACTGCTGCGGCAGGCCCGCGAGCAGCGCGAACGTGACGACGAGCGCGTAGACCGAGGCGCAGAAGGCGTAGAAGCGGTGGTCGTGCATGCGCGCGATCACACGGTCGGTGTAATAGCGATACCAGCGGCCGAGTGCGCCCATCGCGCCGGCGAGCAAGCGGAATAGCTTGCCGAGCAGCCAGATCGCCACGGGAATGGCGAGCGGGGAGAGGATTGCGGCGATCACGAAGGCGGCGCCCTTGAGGCCGATCTTGGTGATGCCGGTCTGCAGGGTCGTGAACAGCAGTCCGGATGCGGCGAGCCCGGCGGCGATTAGCAGGATGAACGCGATCGTGGCAACTAAGGCGTAGGCGGGGTGGAACGGCTGGCGCACTAGCGCGGCCTTGCGGCGATGCGCTTCGCGGCTGTCGAGCGTCCACGCGAGGATCTTCATGTAGACGTCCATCGCCTTGCCGCCGCCGTGCTCGGCATGGCCGTGCGCCTTGAGGAAGTAGGCCGCGACCATCGGTGTGATCACGCGCGCGACGGCAAGGCTCATCAGCACCGCGACCACGACGGTCAGGCCGAACGCCTTGAAGAACTGCCCCGGAATGCCCGGCATCAGGCCCACCGGCAGGAACACCGCGACGATCGAAAAGGTGGTCGCGACCACTGCGAGACCGATCTCGTCGGCTGCGTCGATCGAGGCCTGGTAGGCGCTCTTGCCCATGCGCATGTGACGCACGATGTTCTCGATCTCGACGATGGCGTCGTCGACCAGCACGCCCGCGACGAGGCTGAGCGCGAGGAGCGAGAGGAAGTTCAGCGTGAAGCCCAGCAGGTCCATGAACCAGAAGGTCGGGATCGCCGAGAGCGGGATCGCCAGCGCCGAGATCATCGTCGCGCGCCAGTCGCGCAGGAACAGGAACACGATCACGATCGCCAGCACCGCGCCTTCGACCAGCGCCTCCATCGAGGAGGTGTACTGGCCGCGCGTGTAGTCCACCTGCGAGAACAGGCGGGTGACGTGGATGTCGGGGTGGGACTTCTGGATTTCCTTCAGCTTCTCCATCGCCGCGTCGTAGACGGCGACGTCGGAGGCGCCGCGTGCGCGCTCGAACCCGAAGGTGACGACTTCGCGGCCGTTGACGCGGGCGATGTCGGTCTGCTCGGAGAAGCCGTCATGGACGCTGGCGACGTCGGTGAGCTTCACCGAACGACCGTTGCCGAGGTTGATGCGCTTTTGCGAAAGATCGTAGGCGGTCTCGGCATTGCCCAGCACGCGCACCGACTGGCGCGATCCGGCGATTTCCGCCTGACCGCCCGCCGCATCGACGTTGACCTGGCGCAGCACGTTGTTGAGCGCCTCGGCGCTGACGCCCAGCGCCTGCATGCGCTGCGGATCGACGACGACGCGGATCTCGCGGTTGACGCCGCCGTCGCGGCTGACGGTGGCCATGCCCTCGACTCCGAGCAGGGTCTTGGCAATGGTGTCGTCGACGAACCAGCTAAGCTGCTCGATCGTCATGTCGTCGGCGCGCACCGCGAAGTAGGCGAGCGAGCCGCCGCCGCCCGCTTCGATCTTCTGGACCTGCGGTTCGAGGATGCCGTCGGGTAACTGGCCGCGCACCTGGTCGACCGCGTTCTTCACCTGCTGGGTCGCGACGTCGACATTGGTGCCGACGGAGAAGAATACCAGCGTGGTCGAGCGGCCTTCCGAGGCGGTCGACTGGATTTCCTCGACCCCGGGAATCGAACGGACCGAGCCTTCGACGATCTGGGTGATCTGCGTCTCGATCTCGGTCGGGGCGGCGCCGGGCTGCGAGACGCCGATGTGGACGCCCGGAAACTCGACGTCCGGCATGTTGTTCACGTCCATTCGGTTGAACGAGACGATGCCGGCGATCATCAGGCCGATGAAGAAGACGATCGGGATGATCGGGTTGCGGATCGACCAGGCCGAGATGTTGCGCATGGGTTCGGCTCGCCCGTTACTTGGCTGCAGTCGAGGGGCGCGGCTTGACCTTGTCCCCGTCGTTGAGGAAGCCGCCCGCGCGCATCACGATCTTCTCGTCGCCATTTAGGCCCGAGGTGACGGTGATGCCGGTTGCGGTGACGAGGCCGGTCTTCACCGCCTGCCGGTGAACGCGGTCGTCCTTGCCGACGACATAGACGAACGCGCCCTTGGCATCGTTCTGGATCGCGGATTCGGGCAGCATCGGTGCGACGACCGTGCCGCTTTCGATCACGGCGGTGGCGAAGCCGCCCGGACGCAGCGCCGGGTCGTACTTGAGCGCGATGCGCGCGGTGCCCTGGCGGGTGGTGTTGTCGATGGTGGGCGCAAGTTGCCAGACCTGCCCGGTGAAGCTCCTGCCCGAGCCGACCGGCGTGACGTTGGCGGCGACGCCGACGTGCAGCTTGGCGAGGTCGTCCTCCGAGAGCAGCGCCAGCAATTCCATCTCGCCGTCGCGGGCGAGGTTGAACAGCACGCCGCTGCCGCCGCTCACCACCTGGCCGACTTCGACGTTGCGGGCGAGGACTAGGCCCGAGGCGGGGGCGACGATGTTGAGCCGCGCATTCTGCGCCTGCAACTGGCCGAGCGTGGCGCGGGCCACGCCGACGCGGGCGGCGGCGGCATCGCGGGTCGCGGTCAACTGGTCGATGTCGGCCTTGGAGATGAAGCCGCGATCGACGAGCTTGAGGCCGCGATCGAGGTTGGCCTGCGCGAGCCGGGCATCGGCCTCGGCCACGCGGATTTGCGCGGACTGGCTGGCCGCGGACTGGACCTGCACCGAACGGTCGATCACCGCGAGAACCTGGCCCTTTTCGACCCAGTCGCCCGCATCAACGCGCACTTCGCGCACTTCGCCGCCTTCGCCGACCGAGCCCACCGGCATGGCGCGGCGTGCAGCGAGCGATCCGGTGCCGGTGATTTCCCCGGCAACGCTGGAGCGGCCCGGCACGACGACCGAGACGACGGGAACCTGCGTGGTATCGGCACCGGCGGCATCGGCCGCGTCGCCCTTGTGGAGCACGAACCACAGCGCGGCCGCCAGCAGCACGACGGTGACGATGACGAGCACGATCACCCGGCGCGAGCGACGGTCCAGGGCATCGTCCCTGTCGAGCGACGTTCCCGTCGCGTCGAAGACGTGAGGTTCGTCTGCCTGCCCGCCGACCTGAGAGGGGCCGGCTTCAATCTTGCCATCGTAGTTCATCTGTTCACCGCACGCATGCACGCGCCCCCGGGCGGCGTGCTCTCCCGCCGCATCGTCTGCCCTTGTGCCTGTATTCAGGCGGGGCTGCCGATATGGCTTAAACCGCTGGATTCATATACTCGCGGGAACAGGGTGGCAACGCGAACCGGGTTTCACGTCGACAGGCATCGACGAACGACTTCATTGCGCCAGTCTGGCCAGGTAAATGCGTTTTATTGCGTCTGAATGTGAAAAGGCGACCGTGAAGATGCTCCACGGCCGCCTTTGGACTTGGTTGACGAAGTTAGAGGGTGCTCAGAACTTCTGCTGGCGCTCGTAGAGATCGCGATAGTGTTGGATTCGTGTCACACGCAGGCCCTGCATGCCCGAACGATCGACGGCGCGCTGCCACGAAGCGAATTCCTCGAGCGTGAGACAATAGCGCTCGCAAACTTCGTCGATCGTCAGCAGGCCGCCGTTGACGGCGGCGACTACTTCGGCCTTGCGGCGCACGACCCAGCGCGTGGTGTTTGGGGGGGGGAGGTCGGCAACCGTCAGCGGCTCGCCGAGCGGGCCGATCACCTGTGCCGGACGGATTTTCTGGTTCTCGATCATCTTTACCCTCGTTCGCCGCTATCGTTCACATCGGCGACTGGAGAATCCTTGCCTCCAACGGGCTTGCCATTGCTTGAAGTATCAAGGTTAACGTTTCTTGAGTATTCTTCGTAAGCATTAAGAGCGGAGGCGGCGCAGCCGTCGAAGCTGCCGCGCAGCCGAAGCCGCGTGGCTGCCGCGTCCTCTCCCAGCACACCGAGCCGGTCGTGCGTGGCGAAGAGGCGGGAGCGCAGCGCCTGCCAGTCGATCATTGCGGGATCGGCGGGAAGGTGCCCTTCGGAAAGCCCGTCGCAGCCCGGAACCGCAGTTATCCCTGCGGTGCGACCCGGAGCGTCCCCTGTATCGGGGGTCATGTGATGTGGTGCGACGTTCATGATGCAGGCCCTATAACCCGCAGGTGGTCAAGGGATCGTAAAAGCCGTTTTTACCCTTTCTTCACGATGGGAAAGGGGGCGAAAAAGGTGGAGGATAGGAATCCAGCGCGCTTGGCTGTATGTGCGCCCCCACCATGACCTCGTTTTCCGATCTTCTTTCCGGGCTCGACCCCGCCGAACTGTTCCAGCTTTCCGAGCCTTTGTCCGCCCGCCGCATTGTCGTGGCCATGTCCGGGGGCGTGGACAGTTCGGTCGTCGCCGCGCTGGCCGCAGCCAGCGGCGCGGAAGTCATCGGCGTAACCCTTCAACTCTACGACTACGGCGCCGCGACCGGCCGCAAGGGCGCGTGCTGCGCGGGCGACGACATTCGCGACGCGCGCGCCGTCGCCGACCGCCTCGGCATCGCCCACTACGTATTCGACCACGAGAGCGCCTTCCGCGAGGAAGTGGTCGAGCGCTTCGCCGACGACTACCTCGCGGGGCGCACGCCGATCCCCTGCATCCGCTGCAACATGGGGCCGAAGTTCACCGACCTGCTGACGATGGCGCGCGAACTGGGGGCGGACTGCCTCGCCACCGGCCACTACGTGCGCCGGGTGATGGGTGCGGCGGGTTCGGAACTGCACAGCGCCCTCGATCCGGCGCGCGACCAGAGCTACTTCCTTTACGGCACCACCGAGAAGCAGCTAAATTTCCTGCGCTTTCCCCTCGGCGGCCTGCCCAAGACCGAAACGCGCCGTCTGGCCGAAGCGGCGGGCCTGCGCGTCGCGGCCAAGCCCGACAGCCAGGACATCTGCTTCGTGCCCGATGGCGACTACGCCAAGATCGTGCGCGCGGTCCGTCCCGAGGGCGAGGCACCGGGCGAGATCGTCCATGCCGAGACCGGCGCGGTGCTGGGCAGCCATCGCGGCGTCATCCACTACACCGTGGGCCAGCGCCGGGGCCTCGAGATCGGCGGCCAGCCCGAGCCGCTCTACGTCACCGGCATCGAGGCGGAAACCCGGCAGGTCCGTGTCGGCCCGCGCCGCCTGCTGGCGACCGCCTCGGCACGGTTGGTAGAGACCAACCGCATCGGGCCGATTCCCGATGCACCGCTGACCGCCAAGGTCCGCTCGCTGGCCAAGCCGGTGCCGATCGTGCTCGATGGCCCGCTCGGCGAGGGCGCGGACACGACGATCCGCTTCGCTGCGCCCGAATACGGCGTAGCGCCGGGTCAGGCGGCGGTTATCTACGCCGGGGAGCGGGTGATCGGCGGCGGCTGGATCGATTCGACCGAGAGTGCGGCGTAAAGACCCATCCCGCTGCGAGTAGGCGATAAATCGCCAACTCTCGCGGCCCTCCCTCCTTCGACAAGCTCAGGATGAGCGGGAGGGCGAAACGCTGTGCTCTCATTCCCCTCCCGCTTGCGGGAGGGGCAGGGGTGGGCAAACCCCCTCAATCCTGCCACGGCTCCAGACGGCATCCGCGCGCGGGATCGAAATCCGCGCTCTGCTTCGCCAGCAGCGGCACCGAGGCCCTGACCGTGCGCGTATCGGCATCCTCCGACAGCGACACCAAGCGCCCGGCGCCCGCGAGCCCTGCCACCTTGAGATCGCCCTCGCACAAGTCCATCGGGCGCTGCGATACGAACCGGCAGACGCAGCCGATCCGTGCGCCATAGGCAGTGCCGACCAGCGCTTCCTCACGCAAGCCGCGCCACATCCAGCCGAGCCCCAGTACGGCGGCCAGCAGCACGAGCAGTATCACGTTGCGCTTCCACCGCGAGGGCTGCCGCGTCGGGTAGGCCCCGCCTGCGGCCTTGTCCCCCGGTCCGGGTTGCCCGGATGTTGCCATTCTCAAACGCCTCGCACATGACCAGCGCGCCATGTCGGTGCGCCGTCCCCCCCTTATCGCCGCGATGCTGATGCTGCCAGCCCTGTGGGGCTGCGGCTCCGGCGCGCCCGAAGGACCGCCGCCGCCGAGCACCGAATCGCTCGCCGCGATCAAGGATTCCGGCGGCGCCCCGCGCGAATCGCTGGGCCGGACCATCGACCGCCTGTTCGACGACGAAGCTGTCGGCAAGACCGACGCCCTCGTCATTCTCAAGCGCGGCTCGGTCGTGGCCGAGCGCTACGGCGAGGGCGTTAAGCCCGATTCGCGCCTTCCCGGCTGGTCGGCTGGCCAGTGCGTGACCGCGCTGATGATCGGCCAACTGGTCAGCGACGGCCGCCTGCGCCTCAACGAATCGGCGCCTGTGCCTGAATGGCAGCGCCCGGGTGACCCACGCGGCGTCATCACCTTGCGCCAGCTCCTGCAGATGCGCTCGGGCCTGCGCCACGTCGAGACGACCAGCGCCGGAACCGGCCGAATCGAGGACGAATCGGACCGCATGCGCATGCTGTTCCTCGATGGCCGCGACGACATGGCCTCCTACGCCGAGGCGCAGCCGCTCGAGGCCCCGGCGGGCAAGATTTTCGTGCATTCCTCGGCCAGCGCGGTGATCCTTTCGGACCTTGCCGCGCGGGTGCTCTCGCCGGACCACGATGCGCTGCGGCGCCGGGCGGCGGTGAGCGACTACTTGCGCAACCGCGTGCTGCAGCCGATCGGACTGGGATCGGCGATCGTCGGGTACGACCGGGCGGGTACGATGATCGGCTCGGGCATGATCGCCATGACCGCGCGCGACTGGGGCAATCTGGGCGAGTTCATCCGCCACACCGGCTCGGTCGGTGGCGCGCAGATCCTGCCGCGCCGCTGGATGCAGTTCATGCTGGAACCAAGCCCGCGCGAGCCGGGCTATGGTGCCGGCGTGTGGCTCAATCGCGGGGAGGCGAGCGACGGCGCCCGCCTTTGGCCCGGTGCGGCGGAGAAGGACGTCTTCGCGTGCCTGGGGGACTATGGGCAGTTCGTGATCGGCTCGCCCGGGCAATTGCTGACGGTCGTGCGCATCGGCCACAGCGACCCGGCGCAGGCACGCGAGGTGCATGACCGGCTGGGCGCGTTGCTGGCACTGTTTCCGAAGAATTGAGGTGCGGGCGGGGTGCCCACCCCGCTGCGACTAAGGCCTGCGGCCTAAGTCTCGCTGGCCCTTCCGCTTGCGGGAGGGGAAAGAGCGTCAGCCCTCCCGTTTGCGGGAGGGCCGGGAGGCTTGAGAGCGAAGCGAACTAGCCGGACGGGGTGGGGCCTGAAGGCCTCAGACCGTGAAGCTTTCGCCGCAGCCGCACGCGCCCTTGGCGTTGGGGTTGTTGAACACGAAGCCGGCGGTGAAATCGTCTTCCACCCAGTCCATCGTGCTGCCGACAAGGTACAGCACCGAGGCGCCGTCGATGTAGAACAGGCCGCCGGGGGTCTCGATCTTCTCGTCGAACTTGGCTTCCTCGTTCACGTAGTCGACCGAGTAGGCGAGGCCCGAGCAGCCCCGGCGCGGGGTGGACAGCTTCACGCCGATCGCGTCCGCAGGGGCCTCGCCCATCAGCTTCGCGATGCGGGTTTCCGCGTTCGGCGTCAGGATGACGGCGGCGGGGCGGGCAGGGCGGGTCTTGGTGGTGGTGTCGGTCATGAGAGCCTCTTCTGCCAGAACAGCGCGTGTCCGGTTTCGGGGTCGAGCTGGTAGTCGCCGTAGCCCAGCGATGCGTAGAGTTCCTTGGCGCGCTGGTTCCCGCTCAGCACTTCGAGCGTGATCTTGCAGGCACCGCGCGTGCGGGCTTCCGCCTCGATCGCGGCGAACAGGGCGCGGGCAATGCCCTTGCCGCGATGGCCGGGGGCGACGGCCATGTCGTGGATGTTGACTAAGGGCCGCGCCGCAAAGGTTGAGAAGCCGGTGAAGCAGTTGGCGATGCCCACCGCCTCGCCGTCGATTCGCGCGAGCAGGACAAAGGCGCCGGGCACTTGTGCCAGAGCGGGCAACAGCCGTTCGCGCACATCGTCGGAGAGCGGCTCGCCACCGCCCATCGGATCGCGCGCATAGACGTCGAGCATCGCCACGATCGTCGCCGCGTCGGCAGGATCGGCGAAATCGGCGCGCGTGATCGCAAGGTCGGGGGCGATAGTATCGCTCACAGCATTCCCAGTTCCAGCTTGGCCTCATCGGTCATCTTCGCCATGTCCCACGGCGGATCCCAGACGAGGTTCACTTCGCAGTCGCGCACGCCGGGTACGGCGGAAACGCGCAGTTCCACTTCGCCCGGCATCGATTCGGCCACCGGGCAGTGCGGGGTGGTGAGCGTCATGATGACCTGCACCGAGGCTTCGGGCGAAACCTCGACGCCGTAGATCAGGCCGAGGTCATAGATGTTCACCGGGATCTCGGGGTCGAAGATTTCCTTCAACGCGTCGATCACGCCGTCGTAGATCGCACCGCCCGGGTCGGCCGGATCGATGGCCTGTGGCTTTTCGGCGAGGAACCCATCGAGATAGTCGCGCTTGCGTTCCTCGGGCGGGGGCACGGCATCGTCCACGCGCGCACGCGGAGCGGGGGGAGCCGCATCGACTTCCTCTACGCTGAATGCAGGCTTCTGGTCACTCATCCGAAAATTCTCCTGGTGCGCTCGATCCCTTTCAGGAGCGCCTCGATATCGCTTTCATCGCTGTAGAGGCCGAAGCTGGCCCGCGCCGTCGCGGGGACGCCAAGGTGTTCCATCAGCGGCTGGGCACAGTGGTGCCCGGCGCGGATCGCCACGCCTTCTTCGTCCAATATGGTGCCGAGGTCGTGCGGATGCACCCCGTCGAGCGCAAAACTGACGATGCCGAGCGAATCGTCCGGCCCGAACAGCGTCACATCGTTACGCTTGCGCAGTTCGCTGCGCAGCAGGACAGCAAGATCACGCTCGTGCTTTTCGGCGCGGTTCAGGCCGATGGCGGCAAGCCAGTCCATCGCGGCGGCCATGCCGATGGCCTCGACGATGTTGGGCGTGCCGGCCTCGAAGCGCTGTGGCGCGGGGGCGTAAGTGGTCTTCTCGAAGGTGACCTTGTCGATCATCGAGCCGCCGCCCTGCCAGGGCTGCATCCCCTCGAGGATTTCCTTGCGCGCCCAGAGCACGCCGATCCCGGTCGGACCGTAGAGCTTGTGCGCGGAGAAGGCGTAGAAGTCGCAGTCGAACGCCTTGACGTTGAGAGCGAGGCGGGGTGCGGCCTGGCAGCCATCGACCAGCAGCTTCGCGCCGACCGCACGCGCCAGCTTCGCGGCGCGCGCGACGTCGAGCACGGAGCCCAGCACGTTCGATACATGCGCGAAGGCGACCAGCTTGTGTGCCGGGGTCAGGATGCGTTCTGCGGCGTCGAGGTCGATCCGTCCTTCGGCGTCGAGCGGGCAGACGTCGATCTCCACGCCGTTGGGCAGCAGCTGCCAGGGCACGATGTTGGAGTGGTGCTCCAGCGTCGAGAGCAGGATGCGGTCGCCGGGCTGAAGGTTCGCGGCAGCCCAGCTTTGCGCGACGAGGTTGATCGATTCGGTCGCGCCGCGCGTGAAGACGATTTCGTCCTCCTCGGCGTTCAGGAACGCGGCGGTGCGGCGGCGGGCTGCCTCGAACGCCAGCGTCATGTCGGCCGAGCGGGCATAGACACCGCGATGGACGGTCGCATAGTCGCGGCCCATCGCGGCGACGGTGGCGTCGATCACGGCCTGCGGCTTTTGCGCGGTGGCGGCGGTGTCGAGATAGTGCCAGTCACCAGCCAGACCGGGAAACTGGCTCTTGAGTGCGAGTTCTGCGGTGTCCAGCGTCACAGGATCGCCTCCAGACGGGCGATCGCGGCCGCGCTCAGTTCCTCTTCGCCCGCCGCGCCGGTGAAGGCTTCGGCGATGAAGGCCTGCAGCATCAGGCGCTTGGCCTGCGGCGGGGTGAGGCCGCGGCTCATCAGGTAGAACAGGCCCTGCGCGTCGAGTTCGCCCACCGCGCAGCCATGCGCTGCCTTGACGTCGTCGGCGTAGATTTCGAGTTCGGGGCGCGCATTGGCGGTCGCCGTACGCTCCAGCAGCATGGCGCGGACCGACTGCTCGGCATCGGTGCCGTCAGCGCCGCGCTCCACCGCGATGCGGCCGAGGTAGGTGCCGACCGACTTGCCTGCCAGCACCGTGCGCACGATCTGCTCGGACGTGGCGTTGAGGCCCGCGTGGGTGACTTCAGTAACGATCTCCAGAGTCTCCTCAGCCGTAGCCAGCTGCGCCGCGCCCAGCGTGAAGTCGGCGCCTTCGGCCAGCCGCACGTCCACCGCGATGCGGCCATAGGCCGGCCCGGCGGTCAGGATGCGAAGGTCGAACTTCGCGCCCTTGCCGAGCGTGATGGCGATGTGGCGGGCGACGGCTCCGGCACCGGTCTCGACGATCTGAAGCGTCTGCTCCGCGCCTTCGGCGACCACGATCTCCTCGGTCACGATCGGCCAGACAGTGCCCAGCGCCGCGATGTCGGAGTAGCGGAAGTCCTCGTGCCTGCGGGTGGGGAGGGCCAGTTCGACGTTCATGCCGCCTCCTGCACCACCGCCTCGTAGCCCTCTTCCTCAAGGCGCAGGGCGAGGTCGGGGCCGCCCGACTTGACGATGCGCCCGGCGGCGAGGACATGGACGAAGTCCGGCTTCACGTAGTCCAGCAGGCGCTGGTAGTGGGTGATCAGCAGCACGGCCTTGTCGGGCGCGCGCATGATCGCGTTGATGCCCTCGCCGCAGATGCGCAGCGCGTCGATGTCGAGGCCGGAGTCGGTCTCGTCGAGGATCGCCAGCCTGGGGTTCAGGATGCCCATCTGCACCATCTCGGCGCGCTTCTTTTCGCCGCCCGAAAAGCCGACGTTCACCGGGCGCTTGAGCATGTCCATGTCCATGCGCAGCAAGCCGGCCTTCTCCTTGGCGAGCTTGAGGAATTCGCCGCCCGAAAGCGGTTCCTCGCCGCGGCCCTTGCGCTGGGCGTTGGCCGCTTCGCGCAGGAACTGGACGAAGGAGACGCCGGGGATCTCGACCGGGTACTGGAAGCCCAGGAACAGGCCGGCGGCGGCGCGCTCGTGCGGTTCGAGTTCGAGCAGGTCCTGGCCTGCGAAGTCCACCGAACCACCGGTCACTTCATAGCCCGGACGGCCGCCGAGCGTGTAGCCCAGCGTCGATTTGCCCGCGCCGTTGGGGCCCATGATCGCGTGGATCTCGCCGGGATTGATGGTGAGCGACAGACCCTTGAGGATCGGCTTGTCGGCGACGTTTGCTGTCAGGTTATCGATCTTGAGCATGGCTTATCCTTCGTCGCTCACGAACGTCCCTGCCGGACGAGAGCCAGCCTTCTTGCGCGCGGAGCGCTTGTCGAAGGGCACGTTGAGTTCGGTGTTGATTTCGCGGACCACGGTATCGACCTGGCCGAGCACTTCCTCTTCCGAGAAGCGCAGCACGCGGATGCCGACTTCGGTGAGCTTGCGGTCCTGCAGTTCGTTAACGTCGGGGTTGGAATCCTCGGCGCTCAGCTGGATCACGATCCAGCGCGAAGGGCAGGCGAAATCGACGATCGCCGAGCCGACGATCGACTGCCGCGTGAACTTCACCCCGCCCAGCTGCGAGCCGGACAGCTTCGCCCACAGCGCCTTCTGCGCCTCACTGGGGTTGCGGCGCTGGTCCTTGGCGCGCTCCTTCAGCGTTTCGAGGCGCGTGCCGGTGACGGCAAAGCTGGCCTTGGCGTCTGCCTTCGGCCCGTTGGAGGCGAGGCTGATGCCCAGTGTCTTGCGGGCGGCGGTCATGGTTTCTGGTCCTTCGTTATTCATGTCGGGGGAGGGGGGTCAGCCCACGCTCCCCTCAAGGCTGATGCCCAGCAGCTTCTGCGCTTCCACCGCGAATTCCATCGGCAGCTGCTGCAGCACTTCCTTGGCGAAGCCGTTGACGATCAGCGCCACCGCAGCTTCCGTGTCGAGGCCGCGCTGCATGGCGTAGAACAGCTGGTCGTCGCTGATCTTGCTGGTGGTCGCCTCGTGCTCGATCTGGGCGCTGGGGTTGCGCACTTCGATGTAGGGCACCGTATGCGCGCCGCACTCCTTGCCGAGCAGCAGCGAATCGCACTGCGTGAAGTTGCGCACACCATCGGCATTGGCGCCCACGCGCACGAGTCCGCGATAGGTGTTGTTGCTCTTGCCAGCCGAGATGCCCTTGGAGATGATCGTCGAGCGGCTGCCTTTGCCGTTGTGGATCATCTTGGTGCCGGTATCGGCCTGCTGGTAATTGTTGGTGACGGCCACCGAGTAGAACTCGCCCACCGAATCCTCGCCGTTGAGGACGCAGCTGGGGTACTTCCACGTCACCGCAGACCCGGTTTCCACCTGGGTCCAGCTGATCTTCGACCGGGCGCCCTGGCACAGCCCGCGCTTGGTGACGAAGTTGTAGATGCCGCCCTTGCCGTTGGCATCGCCCGGATACCAGTTCTGGACGGTGGAGTACTTGATCTCCGCATCCTCCATCGCGACCAGTTCGACCACGGCGGCGTGAAGCTGGTTCTCGTCGCGCATCGGGGCGGTGCAGCCTTCGAGGTACGAGACGTAGCTGCCCTTTTCAGCCACGATCAGGGTGCGCTCGAACTGGCCGGTGTTCTCCGCATTGATGCGGAAATAGGTGCTCAGTTCCATCGGGCAGCGCACGCCCTCGGGGATGTAGACGAAGGTGCCGTCCGAGAAGACCGCGCAGTTCAGCGCGGCGAAGTAGTTGTCGTGGACTGGCACCACGCGGCCCAGCCACTTCTTCACCAGATCGGGGAATTCGCGGATCGCCTCGGAGATCGAGCGGAAGATGACGCCCGCCTGCTCCAGCTCCTTGCGGAAGGTGGTGGCGACCGAGACCGAATCGAACACCGCGTCCACCGCGACCTTGCGTGCGCCCTCGACGCCGGCGAGCACTTTCTGCTCCTCCAGCGGAATGCCCAGCTTTTCGTAGACGCGCAGGATCTCGGGATCGACCTCGTCGAGGCTGGCGAGCGCATCCTTCTTCTTGGGCGCGGCCCAATAGTAGGATTCCTGGTAGTCGATCGGCGGAATATCGAGCTTCGCCCAGTCCGGCGGGGTCATCTCCAGCCACTTTGCGTAAGCCTTCAGGCGCCAGTCGAGCATCCATTCGGGCTCGTCCTTCTTGGCCGAGATGAAGCGGATGGTGTCTTCGGACAGGCCCTTGGGACCGTATTCCTGCTCGATGTCCGAGGACCAGCCGTGCTCGTACTCGGCGACGCGGGCTGCCGCCTCGCGCGCGGCCTGATCGCGTTCTGGCGCGATGGGAAGGGTTTCTTCGGTCATCTCAAACTTCCTCGACGAGCTGGGTCAGCGCCACCTGGGCGAGCGCCCCGCGCACGGCCGCATTAACCTGCGGCCAGTGGCCTTTTACGTTGCAACAGGAATCGAGCGTGCAATCGCTCTTCACCCGGTCGATGCAGGCGGTGAGGGCGATCGGCCCTTCCACCGCCTCGACGATGTCCGCCAGCGAGATCGTGGCCGGCGGCCGTGCGAGTCGCAGACCCCCGCCGACACCGCGCGACGAGCGCATGAGGCCGGCGGCCGAAAGCTTGCTCACCAGCTTCTGCACCGTGGGAGCGGGCAGGCCGGTTTCTGCCGCCAGTTGTGCGGCGGAAATGCGCGCACGCTTGCCGCCCGCCTGCTCGATGAGCGAGCAAGTGCCGCAATGCCGCGCCGCAGCGGACATTATGACGACGGCATAGTCTGTCATACTCGACAGGCGCATGAACGGGCTTTCCGGTTCCTGTGTTTAAATCGGATCAATTCTTTCCGATTTGCACCTAGTGCAGCGCGCGGCGGGTTTCAATGGCCGTTTCGCACCTGCGAGCGGTTCGCACGGTTGATCGCTGCCGCGCCATAGCTCGTCGCAAAAGATACGCAAGCCATGGAAAAAGGCTTGCTTAACGGTCGATCTGTGGGAGCCTGCCGTCAAGAAGCGCGAAAAAAGGCGGTTCCCGATCGAAATCGGAAACCGCCTTGAGTTATAAAGAACTCGAGCGCATCCCGCTACGAGCCCTTCGGGTCGCAGGACTCGTGTATGCTCCAGATGAGGCGATTTATTGTATAAACGCGACACGTTCGCAGGTCCGGATGGCTCGGGATGGCCTCTAACGGGCTTTTTCATCTCGCACCGCAGCAGAAGAAGCGTTTGAGCAACACTGCCGGGGGCGTTATGCGGCGCTCGTGCTCTATTCTCTCATCCGACCCGCCCTTTTCCGAATCGAGGCCGAGAAGGCCCATGGTCTTGCGCTCAAGGCCCTGAAGTTGTCCGGACCCGGCAGTGCGCTGCGCACCGATCCGGCTTTGGCCAGCACCGTGGCGGGGATCGCCTTCCCCAGTCCGGTCGGCATGGCTGCCGGGTTCGACAAGGATGGCGAAGTGCCGGACGCGCTGCTCGGCCTGGGCTTCGGCTTTGCGGAAGTCGGTTCGATCACCCCGCTACCGCAGGCCGGCAACCCGCAGCCGCGCCT
>Ga0308171_1002359_pt1 | contig 20254 bp, 13 predicted proteins | sample PhyGR1_FD_202135 | JGI IMG/M metagenome (GOLD analysis project Ga0308171, IMG submission 202135) | Phyllosphere microbial communities from UC Gill Tract Community Farm, Albany, California, United States - DLSLSG.R1 | ecosystem: Host-associated > Plants > Phyllosphere > Unclassified | place: USA... | reverse complement strand
AACAAAAGCGGAATCCATCCGAAAAAGAAGACAAATATATAACCAACAAAAATTAGTAAGTTTATAAACAGAAAATCCTCCTTAAGGATTTAAACCAAAATGTCTAAATTGGTTTGAAGACGTACATAGAAGGAGAATTTAAATTAACTCCATATAAAGAAAGTTAGTATTATTTAGAAACTATTTCTAAATTTGTGAAAATCAAAAAAGAAAATTATAGCAATATAAATCATAAAATATAAGGAGCGTTAACTCTGTTATTCTGTAAGAAATCGGCAAAATTTTAACAGCAAGAATAACAAGTCTTATGCATCGTCCATTCGGGCGTGTGTTAGTACTTGTTTGCTGTGGGCTTTGCCGAGCCTCTTACAACAAGGTTTGAACCCACACGCTTTTTTTATACTTAATAATCATTAAGTGGGTTGATGATAAAAAACTACCATGAATTATCAATTCAGTTCTAAACAAAAAACAATAATCGCAAGAGAATTTCTATATATTGTTACTTGCGTATTAATTACTCTTATCTTTTCATTCTCTCTTTACAGTTACAATACTTTTTTAGATTATAAAATCAACAATCAAAATAATATAATACGTCAAAATGAAAATGAAGCTAATGATCTCAGTAAGTTATATGATGTGAAAACATCTGTTCAAGAAAATTTTATTAGAAATGTTTATCTTAATTTAAATGTAGAAATAAATTATAATGATATACCCAAGGTATGGAAGAGGCTAAATAAACTATCGATAAATGATAGTATTTATTTTAAATGGAATAATCAATGGAGCAACAGTCAAATAAATTCCATTAAAAAACAAGGAATTAATTCGCCTTCAGTATTAAAAAAGTTCATCATTAAAAATACTATTTTAGATGTAGATTCTAAGAATAATCAAAAGTCTAGCGAAATTTTCCGGAAGACAAATAGATTAAAATCAGATTTATTAATAACAAAAAAATCTAAAATTTCAGATACAGATTTCAGAATAATAATTAAAAGAGTTTTCATAACATTGATATTAATCTTCTTTTTATTAAGACATTCTATTTATGCCACAATATGGAGTCTAAAGACAATAAAATCCAGCAAGTGATTTAACAATATCCTCTCAATTTCTCTTTTTAATCCCAAAACTACATATCACTATCAAAACAAAAAGATGTTATCCAAAATGTGAATTCTGCAAGTGTAAATAGGCCATTTTAATATAAATAATCAACTATAAATTTTCCAATTTTACCTTAGTCTTACCTAAATGCAAATTTTTATTAGTTAAAATTAATTTCGGATATTTGAGTATTACCCTTAATCTAAAATCCCTTCATTCAAAAATGACAGATTCCGAAAAGTATGTTTCAAAATTGTGTGAAAAATCCTTTTTCCAATTTTGGAGTTTTCCAAATCCTATAGGTAAGAATAATAAAGAATTATGTGACATATTAATTGTTTGTGGTGACATAATCATCATAATTTCTGTGAAGGATATAAAGATGTCAAATCATAGTGATGATGTTATAAAATATGAAAGGTGGGTAAAAAAAGCAATTGATGATTCTGCAAAACAAATCTATGGAGCTGAAAAGTTTATTCAAAATTCCGATGAAGTTTTGCTAAATGACTACAAGACTAAAATTTCTTTACCAAAGAAAGAAAACAGAAAAATATATAGAATTGCAATAGCTTTTGGAAGTAGTCCTAATTTTCCTTTGCCAATGGGCGATTTTGGAAAAGGTTATATATCGGTCTTTGATGAAAAATCAACAGCAATAATATTTAGTGAACTCGATACAATTACTGACTTTACCAAATATATTGATAAGAAAGAATCCTTACAATCTACCATTATCGCAGCTTATGAAACAGATTATTTAGCCTTTTACATACAAACAGGATTAGATTTTGACACTTCTCCAGATTCAATTTTAATAGAAGACAATTTATGGGAAAGTTATATCGAAAGTCATGATTATAAAATTTGGAAAAATGAAAGTACCGTAAGTTATATTTGGGACTTTTTTATTTTTTATTTATTTAGTAATCAATGTTCAAACAGGATGGATAACGAAAAATTTTTAGAATTAGAAGAAGCAGTTAGAATAATTAATTTAGAAGATAGAAACTCACGAATTAGCTTAGGGAATAATTTAGAAAGCGCTTTAAAAGAGAAAGTTCAAGCACGAATGATTCAGCCTGACATTGATAAGGATTACACATACGTTTTCATGCCCCTATCCGATGAAAATTGGGATTTCAAACAAGAAGAACTTCTTCTAAGATGTGATGTGGCGAGATATTGTCATCCGCATATTCAAAAAGTTATCGGAATTTCAATTGGTACGAGATTAATAAATGATAAGGAAACACCAATATTTGATTTATGTTACATAAATGTACCAGAAATTACTCCCGAATTTAAAGAGCATGTTGAAAATGTTCAAAAAAAAATGGGTTATTTCACAAATCCAAGAATTTCTGATTAAATAACAATTATAATTTTTGGAGTTTATACACTTAATATTTAAATCAAACACCACTATTATATCTCAGAATAACAAAACTATTTAATCTCACCAATTTTCAAAAAAAAATTAAAATTTTGATGATTGGATTTAATTGTAGAAATTTGAGTTCTATCGAAATTTTTATATAATGTATTCAAAAGAATATCCAGAAATTTTCTATCCAAATTTATCTCCCCCAAATACACATTTGGTTTCACACAAAAATCCTAAAGCAGGATTCACAGAAAGTATTTTTGAAGCTAAATTGAAAAAATACTTTAAAAATTGTATTATAAAGGACAAAGTTATCGGTGATGATAGAAAGCGTCCGTACTCTCCAGATTTTATAATCTTTATTAAAGACAGTAATTTGATTATTGATGTTGAATTAGACGAGCCATACGCATTTCGTTCTAACAAGCCAATTCATATAAATGACGAAAATAGAAATCAATACTTTTTAGAAAAAGGATGGGGAATAATAAGGTTTGCAGAAATACAAACCGTTAAGTTTCCAGAACTTTGCTGTAAAATAATTTCTGAATACATAAGAAATATTACAGGTGATAATATATGGGTTGAAGGGTTTCACGAATTGGAAAATTTGGATTTTTTTAGAGCTTGGAGTGTAGAAGAAGCACAAGAAATGGCATTGAATTCCTACAGAAATACTTATTTTAAATTCCTACGGAAATTAATTAAAGAGAAAACTATGATTAATATAATTGCAGATGGTATTTATTTAAATAAGCAAGTTCAAGAGGCAAAAAATGCACTTTCTGAAGTGCCAGAGATTGCAAATTACAATAAATCAGCAAAAATTTCCATTTTCACAAAACTGTTATCAAAATATTTCCATCATTTTAAAGTACACAAGAACAATGAAAAAAAAATTTATCTAGAATTCACTATCTATATTTCAAAGCACCATAGTTTTTACAATTTTTCATTTGATACAGACTTTATAGAATTGGAAATGTATATAATTAATATATACTTCATTAGAACTGACCAAATCATATGCTTTGAAATCACTGAAAAGATTATAGATGAGAACCTAAATAAAGTTTTTGTTATTGCAGATGACCCTGCATATTATGGGTTAATTAAAGATATGCGAGTTGACGAAATAATTTTAGTTCGAAATTACCACAATACATTTATGCCTAATTATTTCAAATACATTAATATTGATAATCTTGTGGAAAACTCTTTAGAGATAAAGTATAAACAGTAATATTATTTGATGTACAAGGCTATAATTACTGAATTTTATATAATTTAGTAGCTTTAATTGATTTGTTTAATTTCGAATACTTTAAATAATTACTAATAAATTCAAATTTTCAACCCTTTTTAATAGAATACAATTCTACAATAGTAATGGATATAATTATTGACTCAAATATATATATGAGAGATTTCAAACTCAAAGAAAAGAATATTGAAATTATACTCGACTACATAAGTAAAACAAATTCATCCATAATATTCCCTAGAATTGTTATTGAAGAAATAAAGAACTTATATAAAAAAAAATTAAAGGATAACTTCAATACTTATAATGCAAGTATTGCAAAACTTAAATCAATTCTAATTAATACTGTAGAATCTAACAATGTAACTGTTGATTTTGACAAAGAAACAGATGATTATGTAAATTTTGTTTTTGAAAAATTAAATATTATAGAAGATAATATTATCGATTATAAAAATGAATTTTTACCTGAATTAGTTAAAAGAGCAATCAATAGAATTAAACCTTTAGGAGAAAATGGTCAACAATTTAGAGATGGACTACTATGGTTGACTTTACTGGATTATGCTGAACGAGCAGAAAACAAAGAGATAATTTTTATTTCAGCTAATTCAAATGATTTTGCTGAGAAGAATACCGCTACCCTACACAGACAATTACAAGAGGAATTGCAAGAAAAAGGACTCACAATACATTATTATATAGATATAGACAGTTTCATAGAATCTCAAGCTTCAAAAATAGATTTTATTACTGAAGCCTGGATTTCTGAGAATGTTAATCAAGAAAAATTAGAAGAAATATTCGTCGCTATATTAGGTGAGAATCAAGAAGAAAGAGTAAAAGATAGTGTTAATTTAGACCGAAATGAGTACTTGACTGGTTATGTTAATAGGACAGAATATATATATTCAGCAATTCAAGACCATTATGTTTACGAAAAACAAGATGGAAAAATAATACTCAAATTATTTGTTGAATTTGAAACAGAATACGAACTCGAAATTATGCGAAGAAAAGAAAGAGATGAATCGAAGTATGATTACAGAATTATAATTAATCCTAGAACAGGAGAATCAGAATATGAGATGGATTTTATTCCCGATTATTCATTAGATGAAGAATACGATACTACTTATTCTAACCCAACTTTTATTGGACATTTCAATATCACAATAGATAATTCAGAAGTTACAGAAATCGAGTTAGCTGATTGGGAAAGTTCATAAAAATACTTAATAATAGATATTAACCTTTTGGCATTTAATAACTTTTTAAACTTCTACTAATCTTATAAATGTAAAAAATCTTACATTACAAATGAAAAATTTGCAAGATTAGAGAGAAAAGGGTCTATGTAACAATTGCCACCCGCTCACTTAAAAGAAAATTGACTTTATAATAAGGGAGTGGCATTCAAAGAATAAAAACGAAAACAATAATTTTTGAAATTTAATTTCTTGGTGTGATAGATTATCATACCTTATTTGTGTATTTACTAACATATAGGATTTTGCCAGTTTTGTTAGTAATTTTAAGTACAAATAAAAGTAATATAGTTATGCAAAGCAACGTCTAGTAATGCGTTACAAACAAGATTCAATTTATTTATTTTCTATCTTATCCTTGACCTAAACCTTGACCTATTAATAGAAAACCTATAAAAACAAAAAACAACCAGCTGAAATTCAACTGGTTGTAATTTTACAATTGTAGACCCACAGGGATTCGAACCCCAGATGACTGCACCAAAAACAGTAGTGTTACCGCTACACCATAGGTCTGTCCTTTATTGTGGTGCAAATTTACAGCTTTTTTCTAAACTTCCAAACTTTTTGTAAAAAAAAATGCATAATTTTATAAAATAAATTTTCGCTCAGCCTAATGTTAATCGACCTTTCCAAAGCATCATCAATCAACCAAACACCATCTAACGAATTTGAAACCAAAGTTTTAGACTTCATCAAAGAATGGTTTTCGGACTCAAAAACAGTCAAAATTCAGAGTTCTGGTTCTACCGGAATTCCGAAAATATTTGAGGTAGAAAAATCAAAAATGTTGAATTCTGCTGAGATGACTTGCAACTTTTTGGATTTAAAAGAAGGAAATGTCGCATTAATCTGTCTCCCGATAGAATATATCTCCGGAAAAATGATGGTCGTGAGAAGTATTCTTAGAAAATTAAAACTGAAAATCGTCGAACCGTCCACAAATCCCTTTCAAAACATTAATGACGAAATCGATTTCTGCGCAATGACGCCTTTGCAGGTCGAAAATTCCTTGGACAAACTTCATCTCATCAAAAATCTGATCATTGGAGGCGCATCAGTTTCCGAAACTTTAAAGACAAAAATCACTAAAACTCTCAAACACTCAAACTCTCCCACTCGAATCTTCGAGACTTACGGAATGAGCGAAACACTTTCCCATATTGCACTCAGACAGATTTTCCCAAATCAGGAAGATTGGTTTGCAGTTTTTGAAGGTGTGGAAATTTCTCTTGACGAACGAGATTGTCTGAAAATATTTGCACCAAAATTGAATTCAGAAATTTTGCAAACAAATGATTTGGTAGAAATTAATAATAAAAATCAATTCAGATTTCTCGGAAGATTAGATAATGTGATCAATTCTGGTGGCGCAAAGATTTTCCCAGAAGAATTGGAAAAATTAGTCAAACAAAACATTCCGAATGAAGCAGTCTTTCTTGGAATCGATGATGAAAAACTCGGACAAAAATTAATTCTAATAATTGAAGGAGAATCTGATGAAAATTTAAAATCTAAAATCCATAATTTAAAATTTCAAAAATCATTTCATAAACCAAAAGACATTATTTTTGTAGAAAAGATCCCAAGAACGCCAAACGGAAAAGTCAACCGACTGGAGTTGAAAAAATTAATTGAGAAATGAAAAACTTCACGTCCGAAATCAGCTACAAAACTTCCCGCTCTTCCGGCGCTGGTGGACAAAACGTGAACAAAGTGGAAACCGCTGTCACGGCGATTTGGAACGTCTCAGAAAGTTATTATTTCTCAGAACAGGAAAAACTTAGAATCTCTGATAAACTCAAAAACCGCATAAATTCAGAAGGGCTTCTGCAAATGACTTCATCAGAAAGCCGAACACAACTTGCGAACAAGAAAATCGTGACAGAAAAAATGCTCGAAATGGTAGAAAAATCGCTTTTCATTCCAAAATACAGAGTCAAAACCAAACCTTCCAAACGCCAAGTTCAAAAGCGAATCGATAACAAAAAGAAAATTTCCGAGAAAAAAGACAATCGGAAATTTAAATTTTAAAGTCCGATAATTTCTCTATCTCCTCATCTATTTTCTGAGAATATTCCAACTGTTTATCGCGGATTCGCCCATGATTGGTCACAGTTTCATAATCCTGTTGATATTGTTTATACTCATCATAAATTCTTTCATAATACTTCTGCAAAGATTTGACATCCAAACTTTTACCACTGATTACCTTTCTGAATCTTCGCGCAAACAACTCAGCAATATCGAAATGACTTTGCTCGTGCATCAAAACATGATCCGTCTTATGTTCCGGATGCGCCCAGGATTTGGACGGAATAAAAAACGATTCAATCTTAACTTGTTTATCCGTGAATTTCTTAGTCGAACTATTAAGTAAGTAAGAGATTCCACAATAAGTTGTAGCCGCGGCCTGAGAAGTATTTGGCTTAGTTTGAGACTGGAAATCTGCCCAAACCAATTTTCGATTTTTATTCCAAAAAATCTTGTCCTGAGCCTTCGCAAATCCTAAGAAAAAGACGAAACCAAGCAGCAAAAATTGTTTTATCATAACGATTAGATGATTTTTTTTTTCAAATGTTAATTTGTTACCATAAAACTTGTATTTTTACCTCCCTGCATTTTTAAAAGATGGAAAAAGAAATAAAAATCAATTTTGAAGTAATCCCGAGTTACGAGCAACTCAACGATATAGAAAAAACACTTTTCGACAAAGCCAAAAACATCCGCCAAAACGCCTATGCGCCCTACTCCAACTTCTTCGTAGGTTGTGCACTCCTTTTGGAAAATGGCGAAGTCATCACCGGAAGCAACCAAGAAAACGCCGCATATCCATCCGGATTGTGCGCCGAGAGAACCGCGATTTTCTGGACTTCTGCCAATTATCCAAACGAAAAAATCAAAAAAATATTCGTGATTGGCGGACCAAAAGACGGACTCAGTTCCACGCCAATTCCACCTTGTGGCGGCTGCAGACAATCAATTCTGGAGTACGAAGCCAAACAAAAAGACGTCATCGAAATCTATTTCACATCCCCAAACGGAGAAATCATCAAGACAAAATCCATCCGGGATCTGCTACCATTCTCATTTGACGGGACATTTTTATAATTTTTAGGAGCACCGAGTTGCTCTATCGATTGAGATGACCAACCTGCTGTCCACTATATCTTTTTTGCCTACGCTCAAGCCAAGCAAAAAAAGGATGCCGTTCCCATCAGGGCTATGTTGAAGTTTTGTATTTCTTTTCAATACAAATAAAATCGAAAATCCCATTCAAAAAACTGAATGGGATTTTCTTGTAAAATGTAGATATGGATATGAAAATTAGGTTATTAGTTTTTTATAATTTTCTGAGTCAATTTTTTCCCATTTTCCAACTGAATTTCAACAACATAAATTCCTTTTTCAAGGCGAGAGAAATCTACAGTCTTGTCTGAAATTAGTTTCGCATTCACAATTTGTCCCGAAAGATTGTAAACTTTATGCGTTTTTATTTTGCTGGCTGTTTTCACATTTAAAATATCTTTCACAGGATTTGGATAGATAGAAACCGTTTTATTTTTGGAATCCGAAACCGCCAAAACAGAGAATTCTCTCTCCTGAGATTTATCTGAATATTTCTTGGAAGCATCAATGGCTTTCACACTCCAAAATATTTTCGAAGGCAAATTGGCTTTATCCAAATACCAGCTTTTCGTTGTCACAATATATTTTGCGATGTCCGCCTTACCAGACTCCGAACCAACCGTCAATTCATATTGAAGCGAATTCTCCAAAGTCTTGTCATCACTCGTACCAGACCAACTGAAATTGATTTTGTTATTATTTTCAGTCGCAGTCAAGATCGTTGGTGCATTTGGTTTTTGATTTGAAACCGTTGTTGTATTTCTAAACAACTTCGTGTAAGGCATCAAATCTGGGTCAGCCCAATCGAAACCGTTGGCCAAAATATCCAGATTTCCGTCGTTATCGCAATCAAACAAAGCCAGCGTTCCACCACTTCCAAGATTGTATAATCCTGAATCTTCCGACTTTTCAAACTTCTGAAGTTGAGGATTATAAAGATAAAAATTTGTGTAGCCATCGTAGTTGTCATCATCTCCCATCACTACAAAATCGTAGTAGCCATCGTTGTTCAAATCGCCAACTTCAACATTTCCTGCCGAAAGTCCTTCGCCTTCAAACTTGCTTTCCGTAAAATTACCTTGTCCATCATTAATGAAAACCGCCAAATAGGGATTGTAATCCGCATCCTGACCAGCCACAACAAAATCCTGAAAACCATCCGCATTGAAATCAGCAAAAGCCATTTTACTATCGCTCACCGGATGAAGTTGAGACTTCTGAACCAAGGTTCCATTTTCATTAATATAAACATTGAAAGTTCCCTCGTAATCAGAATTGAAACCATTTACAACAGCATCCAATTCATTATCGTTATTCAAATCTATAACTTTGAAACTTCCGTTTTGAGTTCCTGGCAACCAAGCTTCTGTCTTTTGAAAACCATTAGAATTATTAAGATACAAATCCAAATCGTGAGAAAATCCGACGCCTTCAATATATTGAGTTCCGTTAATCGCATAATCTTGTTTTCCATCGTGGTTGAAATCGAAAACGTCCAATCCGCCGTAGATTTTCCCAGCAGCATTATCAACCAAAGTGAAATCTGAACCTGTATTTTTCCATCGGTATTGCTGATAATTCACAATATCATTATAACTAAGTCCAGTCGTTAGAACGTCCAAAAGTCCGTCATTATCAAAATCGATGAACTTCACAGCACTCAAGTGAACCGAAGTTTCTCCAAAATTCTGAATTGAAGAGAAATTCCCATTTGTGTTTTTATAAAGGTCGTTTGAAGTTACATCGACATTCGTATCGCCGTCAGAATCAATAGCGCCAGTGAAAAATATATCTTGGAATCCGTCATTATCAAAATCAGCAACGGCCGCCGCAGAATAGAAATAACCCTGTAAATTCGGTTGAGATATTTCCTCAAAACTCTGCGCTTTGGTAATGATTGCCGATAGGGCGAAAATAGAAATGTAAAACTTTTTCATATATTTTTATTTAGAATAATTAAAAATTACTTTGCAAAAGTATATAAGAAGCCTTACCAAAAGGGATTTTGGAATATGATATTTGTCTTGTTTCCGGTGAAATTAACTTTGGTTCAGAGAAAAGCTTTAATTAAATTTCAAAAATCTTACTTTCTTCGTGGATTCTCTTCACAACATTTTCTGTCCGTTCTTTGTGCGTATCGGTAATAAAGATTTGTCCGAAGTTTTCTTTATTAACCAATTCAATGAGTTGCGAAACTCTGGTGTCATCCAATTTATCAAAAATATCATCAAGCAATAAAATCGGTGATTTTCCAGTCAGTTCTTTGATACGGTTGATTTGAGCCAGTTTTAGAGATACCAAAAAAGATTTTTGCTGACCTTGAGAACCTATTTTTTTGATTGAATTTCCATTCATTTCGAAAATCAAATCATCCTTATGAATTCCTTTGGATGTGTAGGTCAGAACTCGGTCTTTATCAATTGAATTCGATAAAAGTTCTTGGAACGTATTGTCTGATAGATGAGATTCATACACCACAGAAACCTTTTCTTTTCCACCGGAAATAATGTCGTAATAATGCTGGACAATTGGATTTAGGTTCTCCACAAACTCTTTTCGTTTTTCGAAAATCCTAGTTCCGAAGTTTGAAATCGGGTCGTCATAAATCTCCAAAGAATCTTTATCAAAATATCGGTTTTTAGCAAAATTCTTCAGCAAAGCATTTCTCTGTTGAATGGTTTTTTGATACTGAATCAAATCAAAAAGATAAACCGAATCTGTCTGAGAAATCATTGCATCCAGAAATTTCCTGCGACTTTCGCCTGAATCTGAAATCAAATTGGAATCATAAGGTGAAATCATCACACTCGGCAAATAGCCAATGTGGTCCGCCAATCTTTCGTAAGTTTTATCATTTTTCTTGATGATTTTTTTGGATTCTCTCGGATGCAGGATTTTGATTATATCTTCCTTCTCCTCATTCTGAATTTCAGATTCTATCGTGAAGAAATCTTGTTCCGATTTGATATTATTAAGGTCAGAATTCCCTAAGAAACTTTTACCAACAGACAGATAATGAAGCGCATCCAGAATATTGGTCTTCCCTACGCCATTGTTCCCGACGAAACAATTGATTTGTGGCGAAAAGTCAAACGAAACTTCGCAGTGGTTTTTGAAATTGATGAGTGAAAGTTTGTTGATGGTCATAGTTCTGAAAATCTGACGTTCTCAATTTTAAGTAAATGAAAAGGCAAGACAAAGGTAAAGATTTAGTTTCCAAAATTCACAAAATGCGGAATATCTGCCCCGAAACTGTTCAGTGGTAAAACATTATTTCGATTGCTGTTAAAATCAAAAACAGAGTTGTTATCAAACGGAACTTTTGGATAATAAGTAAACGAGATCTGAATCCTGTTGAACACCAAATACGGATTATTAATCAAAACACCAATTCCTATTTTTGCGTTGGCATTGGTTTTCATTAATTTATCCTGAGGCATTGCCAACCAGCCAACTGCCGTCGTCAAATATGGACTGAAATGGAAATTCTTCCAAGTTTTGTTCACAAAAAGCTGAAGTTGATATCTCAGAACCAACTTCTTCGTTCCAATGTAATCTGCGTTGTAAACAGGAAACTCATCTCTGGCAGAAAGATTGATTCGGTCTTTGTAAGAATAATTATGTTGCGGATTTCCGAGCGCTAAAGTTGGTGCGAAAAAATGTCTGACCTTGGCAAATTTCCAATCCATCAGATTAGTGAAATAAGTTCCATCAAACCGGAAAGATTCCCGATTCTGACTGTCTTCATTAAAGAACCTTCCGAACTGCGCTTTGACACTGAAATAGCCAATCTTTGTAAAATCGCCGTAAGCGCCAGAAACGCCAGCATAAGGCATTACTTCATTACTTCTTGATAAAAGTCCGCCCGTTATGCTAAAAGAATTTCCATAAGAGATATCCTCTGGCAACTCATATTGAAAAATATTTTTCTCAACCGAAAATTTCCTCTGAATAAATCCGGCAGAAGCTAAGAAACTGTTGTAAGATTTGAAATAATCAAACTGGTCAATTCCAGGACTGTCTTTGTACTGATAATTCTGAAAACGCCCGATGAACGCAATGTTGCTTGATATTTTTTCTTCCGGATTAGAAGAAACCGGAATCTGATAACCTCCCCACAAATCCTGGCTATACACCTTGATTTGAACTTCTGGCAAAGCACTTCTGTCAACCATCGGCAAAGCCACATTTCGCATAAAATATTCGAAGGAGAAACCGCCTGCCCATTTTGTGAGTGGAGAAAAGAAATCCCTTCTCGCATTCACATTGATTCGCTCATTTTTCCAAAAATCTCTTTCCCCCAAAACCTGCGCATTGATGTAGGAACCGAAAAGATTGTAAGCTGTATAACTTCCCAATAGATAATCCTGTTTTTGTTTGGAATCGTTTCTGTATAGAAAATCTGCCTCGTGTCCTAAACCTAAGAAATTTTCTTCCGTAACGCCCATTCCTATTTTGCTTCCCGAATAACTTGCTCTCGGTTTCAAACTCCACGAATCGAGAACTTTCACCACCACATCGATGGAATCATTTGTAGAAGTGCTGTCTGCAACACTTATATTAACTCGGTTTACGAAAGGCATCATTCTCAATAAACGCTCAGATTCGTAGAGTTTTTGTGCATTGTATTCTTCGCCTTTTTTGAAAAGCAAATAATTATTGACAGTGGAAACTCTTGTATTAGAATGAAGATGATTTGTGAACCAATCGTACCAACGGCTTTTCTCTTTTTTGTCTTTGGAGCCGTAGCCGAAAGGGTCAATTGTTTCTATTTTGATATTTCTAATATATTTTCCGTCATAAGAAACCTGTTCTTGCTTTTCCGCTCTGGTTTTTACGGAAACGGAATCCGCTTCTCGACGAAAAATAAAACGGTGCAGAAATTTGGTAAACCTTCTCTTGTCCGAGAACTCTTCTATTTTGTAGTAGATAGAATCCTTTTCCTCTTTTTCCTGTGCGGACACAAAAGAAATACTACATAAAAACAATAACAGCGCAAAAATATTTTTATGCATCAGATTATAAATACTTCAAAAATTAATTAATATTCTGCTACTATCAATTTATAAGCCAATACAGCAACATAAGCAACAAAGGCAATCCGCTACAAGATTCTACCCAAAAAGAAAAGTAGGTTTCTTGGTTATCATTTTCAGAAAAATAAATCAGAATAAATGTGAAAACCGTTGTTAGTAAAAAACTTAAGGCAAAATCCTTATCAAGAAATATCAAACTTAATAGACAAGCAACAAAAACTAAAAGATAAGCCAGGTATTTTGTTTTCTGAACACCTATTAATATGGGAAAAGTCACCACATCATCGCTTTTCATATCTCTAATGTCGAAAGGTAAAACCAAAGCCGAAATAAACAACCACGAAATCCAGAAAATCTCCCAATTGAATTCCGGAAGAATGAGCCACGCATTAATCAAAGCCCAAGTCAAGCCAACGTAAAATATTTTCAGCAAAGGAATTTTTCTGATGAATTTCTCAAGAAAAAACGAGTTGTAAAGCAAACCAACAACGACTATCACAGCCCATTTCAACAATCTGATTTCATTATGATTAAAGACAATCAAGCAAAAACTAAGGATGCCACAAATGAAATTGAACACTAGAATTTTGATAAAAGTCTTCTTCCGAGTTTGATATTTCGTGTAAAGATAACCACTGAAATAGGTGATGAAAATCAACAGCAAACTCGGCCAACGGAATATGTTTTGCTCCAGCATAAAAAATCCAGCCATCATCGTTCCCATCAGCGAAACAAAAATCTGGCTGTCAATCACATATTTTTTTGCTAAATTTAAAATCGACATTTTACTTTTAACAAATGTCCGAAAAATTGTTCTAAATCAATAAGATTTGTAAAGTGTTAATTTTAAAAAAAACATTTATCCTTCCAACCTTTAACAAAATGATGCATCTTTATACAGTGAATCATTCATTCATTAAAAAAAATAAAAGTCACATATGAAAATTATCAAATCCGTCTCAGTTTTCTTGCTGATGCTCTTCTTCATCAACTTTTCGGCGCAGAATTACTACGATTCTCAATGGAAAAAAGTGGAAGAAAATTACAAGAAAGGAACTTACAAAAGTAATCTTCCGATAATTCTGGACATTCAAAACCAAGCGATGAAAGACAACAATGCCATCCAAATCATCAAATCTCTGAAAGCGGAATTCAGCATCCTGAAGCAAACGCACGACGACACGCAGAATGATGAAAACTCAAAATTCTTCTCGAAACTTCAAATCACGGAAACCAAATTGAAAGGCGATGAGAAACAATTATTTCATCTTCTGACTTTGGAATTTATCAACGATTATTACGATAACAATTCTTGGAAAATCAACCAGAAAACCAATATCGACAATCAAAATCTGTCACAAATCGAAACCTGGAGCAAACTGGATTTCAAGAATTTTCTGACTAAAAATTATTCAGATTTAGAAAAAGAAAATTCGGTTTTGAAGAAAATCCAGACTCAAAAATACAAGGAAATTTTTGATGCGTCTGAGAATTTGGATTACTTCCCTACTCTTTTAGACTGGTCAAACTTCAATTACATCGAGTTTTTGAGAAATCAAAATCTGTTCACGCCAAACGAACTGAAAGTCAATTCGACGAAAATCAATGATGTTTATGATTCGGAAATTTCGGCTAATTCTGGGAATTCAAAACTGTACTTCCAACATCAGAAAATCAATTATAATTGTGAATTGAATCATTGTAAAGATAAACTTGCTCAACTTGAAAAACTGGTTGGTGATGAATCCGCAAAAGGCGATTACAAAGTTCTAATTATTGATGAAATAATTGAACTTCTTCAACAAAAAGATGACAACAAAACGGCTTTGGTTTGGGTCAACAAAGCGAAAGAACTTTATCCAAAATCGAAGTTCATCAATAATATTCTTAACAAAGAGAATGCAATAAAAAATCCGCAACTCAATCTGTTTTATGAGAAAGAAACACAACCGAACAAACCAATCCACATCGTTGCGGAAGGTAAAAATGTGAAGCAATTTTCTTTGAATATCTATGAAGTGAAAGATGATTCGCAAGATTTTCTGAATTACGTTTTCGATTCTTACAAAACGCCTTTTTCTAAGGTTAAAAAATCTTTGGTGAGAAAAGATGAATTCAGTTTGCCAGCATCTTCCGATTTCAAATCTCATAAAACATCTTTGGAGGTAAAAGCACTTCCGGCAGGGATTTATTTGGCGGAATATGTGGTGGAAAATTCGGTTCAGGGAAATTATTATTTCATTGTTTCTGATTCTAAAATTATCTTTTCTAAAAAAGACGACAGCAATCCAAAAGCGAATATTCTGAAACTCGTCAACAACGAAAACGGAAAAGCTTACATTAATGAAAACGTTGATGTTACTGAATATGTCCGTGGAAAAGCGGTAACAAAATACACTGTAAAAACCGACAAATCAGGAAATTTCCAGTTTCCGAATTCTACGAATCAGGAATATTACAGAAATTTCCTTGTGAAAAATGGAAACAATTTTTCGATGATAAATGTTTATGGTTACGACAATGGAAATATTCAAAAAAAATCTGAAAATCAAGAAAGTGCGCAAATCTTCCTTGACAGAAAAATCTACAGACCTGGACAAATTGTTTATTTTAAAGTGATTGCAACTGGAATCAACGGCGAAACTCAGAAAGTGAAAACGCTGGAAAAAGTGAAGCTGAATATTACTTTGAACGACACCAACGGCGAGGAATTACAAACTTTAAAACTGACAACTAACGAATTTGGTTCCGTAAACGGCAGTTTTACTTTGCCAAAAAATAAGCTGAACGGGAATTTCAATATCGAAGTTGATGACGATAATAATTCCGCTTACAACATTAGTGGTTACGCAGATTTTCAGGTTGAGGAATACAAACGTCCGAAATTTGAAGTGACTTTTGAACCGATAAAAGACGAATACAAATACGGCCAAACCATCGAACTTAAAGGAAAAGCGATGATGTTTTCCGGCGTTGCATTGAGCAATTCGACTGTGAATTATGAAATCAAAAAACAGAATATCCGTAGGCGTTATTTCTGGTGGTATCCGCGTGGAAATGATAACGAAAACTCAATTCTTGGAACGGCAAAGACCAATGAGAAAGGTGAATTTACCATCAAAGTAGAACTTAAAAAAGACGAAACTTTGGAAGGCATCCAGATTGATAATTACGCTATCAATGCTTCTGTGACGGACATCAACGGCGAAACACAATCTGCGGATACGAATGTGAAAGTGGCTTCGGTTTCTCATTATATTTCGGCGGACAATGTTGACAATATTTTCTCTGATGAAGCTGTAAAACTGACTATTTCGACGAAAAATTACAACGACCAAGTTCTTGCTAAATCTTACAATGCAAAACTTGAAAAGCTGGAAGAACCGAAACAGATTTTCAGAAGTCAGTTTGAAAATACGATTCAGGATTTGTCGAAATTTTCTAAGGAAGAATTTGTGCAAAAATTCCCGCACGATAGATTTGATAAAACTAGTGAAGAGAAAAACTGGAAGGTTGAAAAAGTGGTTCTTGATAAAATGCAAAGCACTTCGACTCCGCTCAGTGTGACAAAAAATCCATCAACCAACAACCAACAACCAACAACCAATCTCGATTTGGGGAAATTGGAAGCTGGAACTTACAAACTTCAACTTTATAATATCGAAGGAAAAGACACGATAAAAACGGAGCAATTCTTCAAAGTTTGGGATAAGAAATCGATTGGGCAAAATCAAAAACCGTTCTTGGAAGTCATTAAACCAAAACAGGATTTCAAACGTGGTGAAAAGGCGAAAGTGTTTGTTTATTCAGCAGTTCCGGATGCTTTAGTCAATGTTTTTATTCAAAATGGAAAAGGCGAAACGGTGACGGAAATGCATTCTTTCAAAAATGGAATTCTCGAATATGAAACCTTAATTCCGAAAGATGAAACTGTTTCGAGAGTTAATTTACAATTTCAATTAGTTGCATTTAATGATGTAAAAACAGAAAATGTTGATTTAAAAATTGCTGACAGTAAAGATGATTTAAAAATTGAAACCGTTACTTTCCGCGATAAACTTCAGCCGGGACAAAAAGAGAAATGGACGGTGAAAGTTTCCGGTTCTGGAAAAGAAAAAATAAATGCGGAAGTTTTGGCGGGAATGTATGACAAATCTCTTGACCAATTTGCTTCGAATAGTTGGAATTGGCAACGTTTCTATTCTCAGTTTTTCCAGAGTTCTTATGATTTGAATGAAGGTTTGTCTCAAGAAAATTTTAAGAAAAACTTTAAGTATTTAAAAAATTATAATATTAATAATCCTCAATTTAATTGGTTTAATGGTAATATTCTGAGTGGTAGAGTTGCAGGACTTCAGATTCAAGCAATGGAAGCGTCCGGACAAGCAGATAAAATTATGATTAGAGGAGTTGCTTCTGTAAAATCAGCAGCAAAAATGGAAACTCCACCGCCGCCTGTAAGCAAACAGATGGAAAATAGCCCACAATCACCAAATGAAATTAAAGATAAAAAAGAAGATTTAGATAAAATCCCAGTTCGTCAAAACCTCAACGAAACGGCATTCTTCTATCCGAATCTTTTGACGGATAAAGACGGCAATGTGAGTTTTGAATTCACTTCTCCGGAAGCATTGACACAATGGAAACTGATGTTTTTGGCCCATACAAAAGATGCGCGTTCTGCGACTTTGGAAAAATCGGTGGTGACTCAGAAAGAGTTTTCTATCACGCCAAATTACCCAAGATTTTTGCGTGAAGGCGATGAACTGAATTTGCAATCAAAATTATCAAGTTTGGTGAATCAAAAACTTAATGGCGTGGCGCAATTGCAGATTTTGGATGCGTTTACAAATGAAGATATTTCTGAAAAATTCGGAATTAGTCAATTGACAGCGGTTGCCGGTTATAATAAAGAGCAATCTTTTACATTATCTGAAAATGGAAATTCTGTTGTGAATTGGAAAGTGAAAGTTCCGAATGATGTTTCTTCGATTATAATTAAAATCGTTGCGAAAGCTGGAAATTTCTCTGATGGCGAACAAAAAGCCATCGCCATTTTGCCGAACAGAATGTTGGTGACGGATGCGCTTCCGATTTTCGTAAAAGAAGGACAGACGAAAACGTTCACTTTGGAAAATTTGAAAAACTCGGATTCTAAAACTTTGACCAATGTTTCAAACACTTTGGAATTGACGACGAATCCGATTTGGGAAATTATGTTTGCGCTTCCAAGTTTGAAAAATGATACGAATAATTCTGCGGATGTCATCTTTAATAAATGGTTTGCAGATGTTTTAGCTGCGGAAATTTTCAAAGCGAATCCGAAATTGAAAACGGTTTTCGATGAATATCAATCGAAAGGTTTATTAACTTCAAATCTGGAGAAAAATCAGGAGTTGAAACAATTGTTATTGGAAGAAACGCCTTGGGTTTTGGAATCGAAAAACGAGACCGAACAAATGGAAAAATTGGCGAGATTGTTCGACGCGAATACAATGCGAAATTCCATCACAAATGATTGGTCGGAATTGCAGAAATTGCAAAATCCGGACGGTGGTTTCAGCTGGTATGCAGGTTATCCTAGTTCATATTACAACTCATTGTACATCTTGAAAAATCTTGGAAAAATTAATGAATGGCTAAAAGGAAATGTGGCGGATTATCAAAGTTCTGAACAAAAAGAAATGGTTGCGAAACTGGTTTCTTATGTTGATAATGAAGTGAACAAATATTGGAAAACGGATAAAGACAATGTTTGGAACAACTTCGTCATCGATTATCTCGACACCCGGAATTATTGGGAAAAAGAATATCCTTTAAAAAATAAAGGCGCGACACTAAAATCTTTAGTAACAACAAAAGCGAAAACAGCAAAAATTACTGATTTCACTTTCTTTGGATTGCATCGTTCGGCTTTGTTGTTCAATAATTATGGACTGAAAGATGTTTCGAAAAAATTAATGACTTACTTGAAAGAAACTTCGACAGACACGGAAACTCAAGGTGTTTATTGGAAACAAAATCTGAACGATTGGGGTTGGTATTCTTCAAAAACAGTGAATCACGCAGGAGCTTTGGAAGCGTTTAATAAATTGATGCCGACGGATGAAACATTCATTGAAGAAATGAAAATCTGGCTTGTAACCCAAAAAGAAGTGAATTCTTGGGGAAGTTCGCGCGGCACTGCGGAAGTGATTTTCACAATTCTTAATTCCGGGAAATCCTGGACTTCTGCGGAATCTGACAAAGCTGAAATCACTTGGGGCGGAAAAGCTTTGAATCCTCAAACGCAAGCAACGGGTTATGTGAAACAGGCGGTTACCTCTGATAATTTGGATAGAAATCTGGCAACGGTTTCCATTAAAAAAGACAGTCCGGGAATTTTGCAAGGTGGCTTGTTCTGGCAATATTATGAGGATTTGGATAAAATAAAATCTTCGGAAACTTATATTTCCATTACGAAAGAATTGTACAAAAAAGTGAAAACTGAAAACGGCGAACAACTAATTAAAATCAATGACAATTCACCTTTGAAAGTGGGTGATAAAGTAACGGTAAGAATGATTCTGAACACGGACAGAAATATGGAATTCATTCACTTAAAAGATATGAGAGCGGCAGGTTTTGAACCTTTGGATGTGATTTCCGGTTACGAATGGAAAAATAATCTGGGTTATTATCAATCCACAAAAGATGCTTCCACCAACTTCTACATCGAATATATGCCGAAAGGGAAATATGTTTTCGAGTACGATTATGTGGCAAATGCAAGTGGAAAATTCAGCAATGGCATTACGACTTTGCAAAATTATTACGCACCACAGATGAATGCGCATACGCAGGGAACAAAAGTTGAAATAGAGCCTTAACATAATTTTAAAAATAAAAAAGACCAACTCGACAGTTGGTCTTTTTTATTTTTATCAAGTTTTAAAATCCATATTGCAATCCGATCTGCAAAGCGTTATTACGAAGTTGCTTATCATCATTGCTCCAACTCGTAGATCCTGATTTCTTGATATCTGTAAAACCAGCAACGTACCTTGCGCCAATT
>Ga0308171_1002354_pt1 | contig 20276 bp, 16 predicted proteins | sample PhyGR1_FD_202135 | JGI IMG/M metagenome (GOLD analysis project Ga0308171, IMG submission 202135) | Phyllosphere microbial communities from UC Gill Tract Community Farm, Albany, California, United States - DLSLSG.R1 | ecosystem: Host-associated > Plants > Phyllosphere > Unclassified | place: USA... | reverse complement strand
AAGATGATTTAACGTATGGTTATTTAGTTGATCAAATCTTAGATAAAGCAGGAGCAAAAGGAACCGGAAAATGGACTTCCGAGCAGGCAATGGAAATTGGTGTTTCTATCCCGACCATTGATATCGCCGTAACGTCAAGAATTTTATCCGCATATAAAGAAGAAAGAGTAAAGGCTTCTCAATTTTATATTAAAGAAGAAATTACAATTCCTGAAAATACCGAATTATTCATCAAAGAAGTGGGAGATGCATTGTATTTGGCTACTTTAATCAGCTATGCACAAGGGTTGGCATTATTGGTTAAAGCTTCTGAAGAATATGGTTTTGAAATTCCTTTAAAAGATGTTGTGAAAATCTGGAGAGGAGGTTGTATTATCCGTTCTGTATTGTTAGAAAAATTCTATTCAGCGTATACTCAAGACGAAAATCTATCTAATATTTTATTGGACAAAGAAATTTCTGAAATCGTTAAATTAAAAATTAAATCGTTAAGAAAAACGGCTGCTTTTGCCGCTTCTAATGGAATTTCAAGTTTAGGAATTCAGACTGTTTTAGGATATTTTGATGCGTATACAACAGAATCTTTACCGGTAAATTTGATTCAGGCACAGCGTGATTATTTCGGAGCACACACGTACCAAAGAACCGACAGAGAGGGTGTTTTTCATACTTCTTGGCAAAATCTTAATAATTAAAATTCGGAAAAATGAACGACAATATAGTCTTGAAGCCAACGACGATCATAATTTTTGGTGCTACAGGAGATCTGGCAAAAAGAAAACTTTTTCCGGCGTTTTATAATTTATACATTGATGGCAGAATGCCCAAAGGTTTTAATATTGTAGCACTGGGAAGGGCAGATAACACCGATGAATATTTTAAAAATTACATCAAAGAAAATCTTGAAAGCTTCTCAAGAAAAAAAATAACTGCGGAAGATTGGGCTGGTTTTCAGGCTCATATTACCTATTTTCAGCATCAGTTGGATGAAGAAGATTCTTACAAAAACCTGCAGGAGAAAATAGCAAAATTTGATACCGTTTACGGAACAAGAGGAAACAGGTTGTTCTACTTGTCAATCGGACCGAATTTTGTTTCTACCATTTCAAATCATATCAAAAATGCCGCATTAGCTTCTGATCCGAAGAAAGACCGTATTATTATCGAAAAACCTTTCGGACATAATAAACAGTCGGCAATTGAACTCAACAGTTTACTGGCTGAAACTTTTGAAGAAGAGCAGATCTACCGTATCGACCATTATTTAGGTAAAGAAACAGTACAGAATATCTTAGCGTTCAGATTCGGAAATTCTATTTTTGAACCGCTTTGGGATCGTCATCATGTTGAATCTGTTCAGATTACGGTAGCAGAAGAAGTGGGAGTTGAAACAAGAGGAAGTTTCTACGAACAGACTGGAGCACTGAGGGATATGATCCAAAACCATTTATTACAAATTTTATGTATGGTTGCGATGGAACCACCTGCTTCACTGGAATCCGGAGAAATCCGAGACCGTAAAGTCGATGTTTTGAAATCAATCCGCAGAATTTCTCCCGATAAAGTTGATCATTACGCAGTAAGAGGTCAATATGGAAAGGGAACAATCGATAAAGTTAAGGTAAAAGGCTATCGCCAGGAAGAAGGTATTGCACCAGATTCAAATACAGAAACTTTTGCAGCCGTAAAATTCTATTTAGATAACGAAAGATGGCAGGATGTTCCTTTTTACGTTCGTACAGGGAAAAAAATGAAAGAAAAGCATTCTTATATTACCATTCAGTTTAAGCCGCTTCCGCATTCTACGTTCTCAGACAGTTCACAGCTTTTATCAGCGAATAGATTGATTATTAATATTCAGCCTTTAATGGATATCAGATTGCAGTTTATGACCAAAATGCCTGGACTTTCATTGGATTTAAAACCGGTAGAAATGATCTTTGATTATTTTGCCTGTCAGGAAAATACTCCGGAAGCATATGAAACCTTATTGCTTGATGCTCTTATGGGTGATTTAACATTATTCATGCGTTCTGATCAGGTGGAAGAAGCCTGGGATGTTGTAAAGACTATTCAGGAAGCTTGGGAAAGCACAAAAGATACATCTTTCCCGAATTATGAAGCTGGAAGCTGGGGACCTGAAGATAGTTTTGCATTGGTTGAAAGACAGGGACATAAATGGGTTTAATTAATTAAAATTAAAGAAAATGAGTATTACGGTATTTGATGATTTAGATACACTATATAAAAAAGCGGCGGATACATTTGTTGATCTTTCAGAGAAATCAATTCAGAAGCATGGTAAATTTACGGTTGCATTAAGCGGCGGTTCTTCTCCAAAAGCTATTTTTAAACTATTGGCAACAGAAGAATATGCTCAAAAAATCGACTGGAATAAAGTGTATTTTTTCTGGGTTGATGAACGTTGGGTTTCTTTAGACGACGAAAAAAGCAATGCAAAAATGACATTTGAAACGTTGCTGAACAAAGTTCCTGTCAATGGAGATCAGATTTTCCCGATGTATAAGGATGGAGTAGAGCCGGAAGAATATGCTAAGGAATATGAAGCACAAATCAGAAATGTTTTGGGCGATGAAGGTGTTTTCGATTTTATTTTATTAGGAATGGGAGATGATGGTCATACGGCTTCATTATTTCCTGGTGAAGCTATTTTAGATGAGAATGAAAAATGGGTGGACGCTTATTATCTGAAACCTCAGGAAATGTTCAGAATCACTTTAACGGCTCCGATTATCAATAAAGCAGAAAATATTTTGGTCGTTGCATTCGGAGAATCTAAAAAACACGCTTTGAATGAAGTGTTGAACGGTGAATACAATCCCAAATTATATCCTTTACAATTGATTGAAAGAAAAGATGGTTTTCAGTTTTTTACAGATGAAAAAGCGAGAGGATAATCTTTTTGAATTAAAAAATATAAAAAAGAGCGTTATGAGTATTACTAACGCTCTTTTTTGTTTTAAACGCAAAGATTTATTATAAACATTCTATTTTTAGAAAGCAAAGGCAAATAAAATTTGCTTTGCGAAGCTTGAAAACAAGGCTTCGTAAAATCAACTTTGCGTTAAAAAAATTACGTTTAATTTATTATAAACTTAAATCATTTTTGTTTTAAATTTTTCCACCGCTTCCTTAGAAACCGGAGTAAAGAAATTCACCAGATTTCCATCCGGATCCCGAAATAGCAGAGATTTATTTCCCCAAGGCATCACCGTTGGCTCCTGAACAATTTGAGAAGACAGAAAATCTTTTAACCGTTCAAATTCCTGATCTACATCATTCACTAAAAACTCAATAATTGTACTTTGATTGGAAGCAGGTTGGGCAACATGATCTCCACCAAAAAGCTGTAATGTTCTCATGCTTCCGATAGCAATGGTCGCATTTGGCGTTTGCAATTCAGCAAAATCAGGAGTGTATTGGATGGCGGTGATTCCTGTTATTTCTTCATAAAATTTCACAAGGCGATCTACGTCGGCGGTAATAATTCTTGTTGAGACTAAATTCATTTTTAAGATTTTTATACTGCAAAGATAATTTGGAATTATGACAACAGTTTGTCAGTAGTTTAATCTCTCTTTCTTAAAATAAAAAAGAGGCAAAAAAATTGCCCCTTAATTTTATATAATTTATTCCTGATCTTCACTTTTATGATAAGGACAACCCGATGGCGGATTTATATCGCCGGGAGTTATTTTAGAAGTAGTAGTTATATTCATTCCTGAAGACGCATTATAGAATTGCTCTTCAATTATTTGTCTCTGATCTGCAGGAATATCTTCGATTTTACGAAGCGTGTTTACCTGAATATGCGGCCAGCTCGTCGTACCGCCGTCGTTTCCAAAATCAAATTCAAAGAATATAATCTGCTCGTATTGTAGCTGCAGAATTTCTTTGCCGTCTTCAATCACAGTTTCAATCCACAAACGGAAATCGACTTCAACGGTAGGAACAAAACGGTTAACAAAAGGGACATTTAAAATTCCGCCCTGAGCACCTGTTTTCATTTTTGAGGACATCTGTATCAAAACATGATTGGCAACATTTTGTCCGCTCAACGTATCTCTTAATCGCATATCAGGTCTTACACAATACGGATATAATTCATTGGCAAGAATTCTCTGCGTATAAATTTTGTTAGAACCCGGATCATTTTCATCGGTTAATGTTTCATGAACCCAAGCCGGAGCCGGTTCATCAAGATTGATAGGATTTGTCACACTTGCGCCTGCACCTCCCATTGTTGGTGAGATGGCAAGATAAGGCGGATTCCAGGTTGCATTTCCATAAGGGAACTGCGGAGCGCCTGAAATCAAATAATTTGAACCGCTCGGAGCAATATCTCCTAACAGAGTAATGGTACTTCCGTGAGGGATAACTCCACTTCTGGAAATAGAATAATCAGGAATAAAGTAAGGTCTTGTAATTCCGTCCATTGGCTTTAGTTCCTGTGCCGGAATAATTTCGTAATATGGCTGATCTTCTTTTAACTGGCTTAAAAGAATGTATGGAGAAGTACCGTTTTCGTCTCTTACTTCAACCAAAGGTTCGTTTCTGTATTCTCCTTTATAACCGTATTTTTCAAAGTCTTCAGTAGAAAAAGCATGAATTCCGCGGTCTCTTTCGATGGTTTCTTTAGTTGCAGCGTAATTGTAAACATCGCTTAACCACAGGTACATTCCGTTTTCTTCGTGAATTCCTGCATATTGCAATTCCTGATTTCCTTCTACTTTATTAACGCTTTTAATGGTTTGATCATATTTTACCGCGCCACAGAACAGTTCCGTTGCGCCACCACGGTTACGGACACCACCCGGAACAATTTCGAAGGTTAATTTTTCAATATATTCTTCCGTATCGAAGCTGAATTTACCAGGAATATTATTTTGATCTGCTCCGGGCGAAGGCATGATAGTCGTATGAATTCCGCTTCCTAATGAAGGTCTGTCTATGTTTTTATTGTAATTGGCATTATAGCTTACCCAAGTGCCTTCCAGTGCTGCCAAAACACCGTAATCTACATTATTGGCAATTTCCTGCAGGTTTTCTTCTCTAAAAGGTCTCACAGGATCATCGATAAGGAGTTTTGAATATCCATCCATGATTTGTTCTAAAGTGCGTTTCTGATTTTCAGCTGCACCCCTGAATAATTGACTCTCGTTTGTACTTTCTTTTTTTCTTTTAAGCATGATGTATCATTTTATGGTTATGATCTTAATTGGGAGATATTCAGGATAGCATCTTAGGATCCATTTCGTTTTTAGAAATGGCTTTTTGTTTTGAGTTATCCATGGTTATCAGTTTTTGTTCATCCAAAATTAATCAGAATGGGATAGATTGTTTTCAGTATTTCTACTTAATTTTTATATATTTTATTTTAAATATGCTTAAAAGGTCTTTAAACAAAGCGTTATTGTATTATTTTATTTTCACTTAATTTAGAATTATTTTAAATAAATGTCATAATATTTTATTTTCCTTTACTGTTAAAATGGGTTAAATATTTTATGGATTTAGAAACGAAGGGTGAAAATTTTACTATATTTATTGATAATAGCTCATATATGGAAATAAATATTACGGTGAAGCAATTGGGCAAAAAGCATCCTATTCTTACGGAGCAAAAGCTTGAAATTGCTTATAATGAAAGCAGTATCTCATTGGAAAATCTATTAAAAGTAATCGTTCAGCAACAGGTGGAGGCATTCAATGCAAAATCTTTCGAGCTGGAAGATATAGATGAATCTAAAATTCCACAGGATAATTATCTGAATATTCTGACAGATACCGGCAAAGCAGGTTTTGGAAGCATTTACAATCAAAAAAGAGCAGATCTTGAAAAAGCTCAGGATAATGCTATTCAGGCTTTTGAAGACGGAATGTTTGTTGTTTTTTACAATGACGAACAGTTGGAAAATCTCAACCAAATCATAAACCTAAGTTTACAACATACCTTTACATTCATTAGGCTTACGTTTCTGGCAGGAAGTTATTGGTAATAAAATACACTAAATCACAAAATCAATGGAAATCAGTGAAAAATTAAAATCGAAAAAAGTTGTCGATTACCACAAGAATTTAAAGAAAGACCTGAAAGAACAGGCAGAAAAAGGATTATTATCCAAACTTTTTTCTAAAACAAAGCTAAAAAAAGAAGTTGCGGAATTCGGATTGCTTCTTCTCGGCAAAAATGATTATTTTGAAGAAATCACATTGGGTTCTTCTCAGGCAGAAAAAATCAAGGAACATATCAAAAGTAATATTTGGGAAGACAAAGAATATTACGAATTGCTGGTGTATTTCTTTGGAGAAAAAGCAGACTTGGTGAAATATGCGTGGAACAAAATGCCTTTCAAAATGTATCAGACGGGCTACGACCGCCGCTCGTTCCGTGCACCGAATAATGAAAGATTTACTTTATTGAATCAGGTTAATTTGATTAGAACTTTGTTGGAACTTCCAAGTATCTATTCTTATAGTTCGGGATATGAGTCTTATGATCTTTCTCTGGAAGAACAGATTATTTATGATACTCAGTTGTCAAATAATCGCAGTCAGTTTTACCTTTGGTCGGCAGCTATTGACACAGGAAACGAGGAAATCTATCAGCTAATAGAAGATATTATTTTCAATAAACATCCTGAAGGGAAGGTTTCGCAAAATATCATTAAAGCTTTACTGAACAGCGAACAGCAAAATTGCTGGGAATTGGTAGAAAAACTTTTGCTGGCGGCGCAGCGACAGGAAGGTTTAAGACAAACCATTTTAGAATCGCTGGATGAAACCAACACACAGGCTTTACAATACATGACGAATGTAATTGTTGAAAACAAACTGACCCGTTTTTCATCTGTTGTACGATCTATCGGAACCTGGACAGGGCTCGGCTGGGAATCAGAAAAAGAAACGGTTGTCAAAAATATTGTTTCACTGGCAAATACATATTTCAACAATCCGGAGCAGATTCCTGAAGCTGTAAAGAGCAAAAATAACAATGAAGTATATATGGCGCTTTGGGTTCAGGGCGTTTGGGATGTGGAACAGACGGTTCCGTATTTACATGAATTGTTCGATAAAGGCAGTATAGAAAAGAAATGTCTTGCGATAAAATTTGCCGCAGAAACAGGTGATCCGTACATTCAGATGCCTCTGTATTATAAAGCTGTTTTAGATGGTGATATGCAGGTTTTAGCGTTTGCCGGAAATCCGATGTCAACGTTATTAAGCGTTAATGTAAAGTCAAAATTTTTCATCAATAATAAAGATTATCCTGATTTCTTTGAAAAAATTCATGAATTAACACAGAAAATAGAAGTTAAAGAAAAAAAGTTTGAAGGAAAAGTTTTCTCCTGGCAAAATGCAACATTCAAAAAAAGCGATTTATATGCTTCGATGTTTTATCTGGTGGGTGAGGACAATGAAAAACTGGATTTGGTACTTTCTTATTTTGATCAGTTTGAATTGGCTTTAAGAGAGCAATTAACGAGAAATCTTCTGGGTGATTTCTATTGTTATTCTTACTCCTATAATTTTGAAAAGAAGAAAAAAGCGGTAACAAATTTCCAGAAAGATTTTGCTTTTAGAATTATTAAGGATCGGGGAGAGTCGCTTGTGGCTTCAGGAATAAATGTTTTACAGCAAGATCCGTTGAATAAAGAGGAAGCCATGATTTTCTACGATTTATTTAAAAGAAAAGGCGGAACTCTCCGTAAAAAACTGATTGAATTGATGCTGAAACAGGAAGATTCAGTATTAATCCCGTTAGTAGAGGAATTAACTACGAAAGGTGACATCGAACAGAGAACCGCTTCATTGGATATGATGCTTCAACTTCAGAAAGATAAAAGATTGTCTGAGCAGATTACGAAATGGACAATGCAATATGTCGAAAAAGTGAAAATTTCCGATAGAGAAAAAAGTTTGTTAGATCAGATTAATCCTTCCGAAGATCAGGAAATTCTCTCTGCTAAAAATGGATTCGGGTTTTATAATCCTTCTGTTAAATCAAAATATGAATTGCCAAAAGTAGATGCCGATTCGGTGTATGCAAAAGCGACTAAAAAAGATAAATATGGCTTTACGCAATCGTTGGATCATATTAAAAAAGAACTGAAGAATTTGAATGATTTATTTCTTCAACATAAAGATTATGAATATGAAGTGGAAGACTGGAACGGTTCTTTAACAAAAGAATTGATGGGAAACAGTTTCCGGCAAATCAAAAGAAACACAGAAGGATTTACGGGTGAAGAAATATTTGCCAATTATCCTTTGCATGAGGCTTGGGAACAATGGTATAAAAATTCTAAATTGAAACCGAGAGATTTGTTTTTGTTGACATTTGTTGAAAGTTGTGACCGTAAAAAGTTCAGGGATTTTCTTGAAAATTATGTGTTTTATCATAAAGATTTCATTCCGAATCCTCTTAAAAACGATTATTACTGGAATAATCCGGTTAAAAATATTATTGCATCCTTGGAATACAAATTTGTCTTTGAAGAACATACCGATTTCCTTATTGATGCGTGCAGCACTTTGTTTGCCCATCTTCCAAAAGATATTATTAATTATAAATCAAAACCAAGCGAATACTATTACAGTTATAATGGAGACGGATGGCAAAGTACGGGCTTTTTCAATGTGTTTTTGCAGTCGATTCCGTTTAAGAAACTGACCGATGAACAGTTTGCAAAAGTCTGGAATTTATACAGATGGATGCAGTTTGGCGGATTGGAAGAAAATATACAGCATACAGTTCCTGATTTTTATTTGTTCTGTAAAGCGTACGAATTAAATCTTATCACCAAAGATGAATTGTACGAAGGGATTTTTACGGCAGAAAGAGCAATCCGGGATCTTACAACAACTAAGTTTTATCACAACAGTGAAAAATATCTGGAAGTTTTTCCTTTCCTGAAACCTATTGTTGCAGAAATTCAGAATAAATTTTTAGATATCGAATTGATTCGTGGGGATGCCAACACTTCGGTTTCTCATTTTGTACAAGAATTTCAGACGATATATGGCGCTGAGCGTTTTGTTCAGATTTTAAAAGGTTTAGGCAAATCGAATTTGTATGCCAATTATATCTACAGTTATGGTAATGAAAGTATGACCAAACAAAAGCTGTTTTCTTATCTGCTGTCAAACTGTTATCCATTGGAAAGCGATACGCAGGAATTGTTTAATGAAATGATGAAGAAAGAGAAAATTGCGGAGCTTCGTTTGATTCAGGCTGCCGTTTATGCACCGCAATGGCAGAAATTCATCAGTAATTATTTAGGTTGGAAAGGGTTGGATTCTGCCATCTGGTGGATGCACGCTCACACAAAAACAGGTTCTTATCAGGCACAGAATTCCAGTCTGGAAAGTGAAGTGGCAAAATATTCTTCTATAGATGTTCAGGAATTTCAGGATGGTGCGGTTGATAAAGATTGGTTTATTCAGGCTTATAAAGAATTAGGAAAGGCACGTTGGGAAATGTTGTACGAATCTGCAAAATATATCTCCGATGGAAATGGTCACCGAAGAGCAAGATTGTATTCTGATACGCTGACAGGTGATTTGAAAATAAAAGAAGTAACCGCAAAAGTAAAAGATAAACGTGATCAGGATTATCTTCGGGTGTATGGATTGGTGCCTTTAAGCAAAACAAATCCTGACAAAGACGTTTTAAACCGATACGAATACATTCAGCAATTTAAAAAGCAGAGTAAAGAATTTGGTTCTATGAAACAGGCGAGCGAAGCACTGGCGATTCGTGTAGCATTGGAAAATCTAGCCAGAAATGCCGGTTATCCCGATCCGATTCGTTTAACTTGGGCGATGGAAACGAAGCAGATTCAAAATCTGTTATCAAAAGAAACTCAGGTTACCATTGATGGCGTTACGGTTGGTTTAATTATTGAGGACGACGGAAAAGCTGAATTGGTAGTTTTCCGAGACGATAAACAGTTAAAATCAATTCCGCCAAAGATTAAAAAAGATAAAGCGGTTGTAGAATTGGCAAATAACCGTAAAATTATGCGTGAGCAGTGGAGCCGTTCCCGAAAAGGACTGGGAGAAGCCATGATACGAGGTGATGAATTTTTCTATACGGAAATCAAAAACCTTTTTGAACATCCAGTGATTGTAAAGCATTTAGAAAAGTTAGTTTTTATTTCTAGTGATAATACAATAGGATTTTTCCATGATGGAAACTTGGTTGATGCTCAGGGAGAAATTCATGAATTAAATGATGAAAATACACTGAGAATTGCACATTGCGCAGACTTGCATCAATATTCAGTTTGGAGTGATTTTCAGCATTATTGTTTTAAAGAAAAACTGATTCAGCCGTTTAAACAGATTTTCAGAGAATTATATGTTCCGACTCCGGATGAGTTGCAGGAGAAATCGGTTTCCAGAAGATATGCCGGGCATCAGATTCAGCCAAAACAGGCGTTAGCTTTACTGAAAACCCGAGGCTGGAAAGTAGATTATGAGGAAGGTTTACAAAAAGTGTATCATAAAGAAGGTTTTCAGGTCAAATTATATGCTATCGCAGATTGGTTTTCTCCTGCAGATGTTGAAAGTCCGACTCTTGAGACGATAGAATTCCATTCGTTAAAAGATTATAAAAATATTCCTTTTGAAGAGATCAATCCGAGATTGTTTTCTGAAGTAATGCGTGATATTGATCTGGTAGTTTCCGTCGCTCACGTAGGTGGAGTAGATCCGGAAGCGAGCCATTCATCCATCGAAATGAGAGCGGTGTTGATGAAAGAAACAGCAAGATTGTTTAAGCTGGATAACGTAACGATTGACGGATCTCATGTATTGATTAAAGGACAAATGGCAGAGTACAGTGTGCATTTGGGAAGTGCGGTTGTGCATCAGGTTCCGGGTAAGTATCTGTCGATTCTCCCTGTTCATTCTCAGCACCGAGGTCGACTGTTTTTACCTTTTGCCGATGATGATCCGAAATCTGCTGAGGTTTTATCGAAAGTATTATTATTGGCAAAAGATCATGAAATACAGGATCCGACAATACTTTCTCAGATTAAAAAAGAATTTGTTTAAATTTTAAAATTTCATTTAAAAAATAGAGATTGTTTCCAAAAAGCAGTCTCTATTTTATTTATTAATTGCCGATGTTGAAAAATATTTTTAAAATACTGGCGTTCTGTATAGCAAGTGACAGGAAGTCTTCAATTAAATAAATTTCATACGTCTGACCGTAACGAAAACCCCGATCAATAGACTAATCAACCAAAAACATAATTATTTCGAAAAGCTCTACTACATTAAATAATAAACTGAATGCAAACATCTTTTCTCAAAATTGCCACTTCCGCAGCAGCAATTTGTTTTAGTACCATTGTTTTTGGACAGCAAAATTACTCGGTAAGCGGCACGGTAAAAGACAAAAAAAATGGAGAATTATTAATAGGAGTAACGGTAAAAGTCGCTGAAGATCCCACGATCTCAGTCGTTGCCAACGAATACGGCTTTTATTCTCTTTCGCTTCCCAAAGGAACTTATAATTTAATTATTTCCAACCCCGGTTTTAAAGATTTTCAACAAAGCATCAATGTTGAAGATAATGTAAAACAGGACCTTGAGTTGAGTTCAGGAGAAGGAGAAGAAAGAACAGGGAAAATCGATGAAGTCGTAATTTCCGGAATGAAAAAAGATAAAAATCTAACTTCCGCACAGATGGGAACGGAAACTTTAAGTATCAAAAATATAGAGAAACTTCCGGTTTTATTTGGAGAAAAAGATGTTATGAAAACGATACAGCTCTTACCTGGAATCAAAAGTAACGGTGAAGGTAGCAGTGGATTTTCCGTGAGGGGTGGAGCAACCGATCAAAACCTGATTTTATTGGATGAAGCAGCAGTTTACAATGCTTCTCACCTGCTTGGTTTTTTCAGTACTTTTAATAGTGATGCCTTAAAAGATGCAAGTATTATCAAAGGAAACAGCCCGGCTCAGTACGGAGGTCGACTTTCTTCTGTATTGGATGTTAAAATGAAGGATGGAAATAACAAAGATTACAACGTTAACGGAGGAATTGGTTTAATCAGCAGTAGATTGAGTGTTGAAGGACCTATTCAAAAGGAAAAATCATCGTTTATTGTTTCCGGAAGACGAACTTACGCAGATCTTTTTCTAAAAAGTACGGAAGATTTCAAGGATAGTAAGTTATATTTTTACGATTTAAATTTAAAAGCCAATTATCAGATCAATGAAAATAACCGATTGTATTTATCAGGATATTTCGGGAGAGATGTTTTGGGATTAGGCGATACTTTTTCAACTGATTGGGGAAATACCACGGCAACTTTACGCTGGAACAGTATTATCAGCAGTAAATTATTCTCAAATACATCTTTTATTTACAGCAATTACAATTATAATGTAAGTTTAAGCAGTAATAACAATACTTTCGGACTTGATTCAGAAATAGAAGACTGGAATCTGAAGCAGGATTTCTCATGGTTTGCGGGAAATAAACATTCGGTGAAATTTGGGTTACAGTCAATTTATCATACCATTACACCAAGCAGTGCTTCAGGAACAAGTGTGAGCAGCTATCCGAGAAATCCCAGATATTCCTGGGAGAATGCATTGTATATCAATGATGATTTTAAAGCGACTGAAAAACTGACTGTTAACTATGGTTTAAGATTAGCAATGTTCAGTATTTTAGGAGGGGATACTTTTAATTCCTATCAAAACGGAGTTCTTACCGATTCTGAGTTTTTAGAAAAAGGAAAATTCGGAAAAACGTATGTCAATCTTGAGCCTAGGATTACAGCTAATTACAGAATTAATGAAGTCAGCAGTGTGAAAGGTGGTTATTCCAGAAATACACAAAATCTACATTTATTGAGCAACAGCGGAAGCGGAAATCCAACAGATCAGTGGATTGGAAGCAGTTACACTGTAAAACCTGAAATTGCAGATCAGGTGAGTGTAGGCTATAGCAGAAATTTTAACAATAATAATTATGAACTGAATGCTGAGGTTTACTATAAATCCATGCAGAATCAGATTGATTATAAAAACGGAGCGCAAATCAGTTTCGACACTGCAGCAGACGTTGAAAGTGAATTATTATTCGGAAAGGGAAGAGCTTACGGTTTAGAATTGATTGCCAAAAAGAAAAGTGGAAAATTAACAGGTTGGATTTCTTATACTTTATCAAAAACGGAAAGAAAAATCGACGGAATTAATGATAATCAGTGGTATGATGCAAGACAGGACAAAACGCATGATTTATCAATTGTTGCAACGTATCAGCTGAATCCGAAGTGGTCTTTCTCAGGATTATTCCTTTACAGCACAGGAAATGCAGTGACTTTCCCAACAGGAAAATATGAACTGAACGGGCAAACGATTTTCCAGTATAGCAATAGAAATGCAGACAGAATGCCTGCTTACCACAGAATGGATCTGAGTGCAACGTATGAGCCTAGTGTAGGTTCCAATAAACGCTTCAAAGGTTCTTGGTCGTTTGGAATTTACAATGTATACGGACGTGAAAATGCGTATACCATTAATTTTGAAGACAATCCGGACAAACCGGGAACGACTCGTGCGATGCAGACTTCATTGTTCCGTTGGGTACCAAACATCACGTATAATTTCAAATTTTAATTCATGAAAAATATATTTTTAATCATATTATCAATTTTTTTAGTAACTTCTTGTGAAAAAGAAATCGACCTTGATTTGGAGGATCAAAGCGGGAAAATTGTCATTGAAGGAAACATAACCGACCAAGCCGGACCTTATTATGTGAAAATTACGAAATCTGTTGCCTTTACGCAAACTAATCAATATCCTGCAATAGAAAATGCTCAGGTTGTTTTAAGCGATAATACGGGACAAACCGAAACGTTAAGTTATGTCGGCAACGGAACGTATCAAACCTCAACTTTTGTGGGACAATCGGGAAGAACGTATACTTTGAAAATCAATGCTGAAGGACAGCAATACACCGCTGAAAGTACAATGCCTGAAGCCGTTTCATTCGACGGGCTGGATCAGGATTCTTTCATAGTTGGAGGAGAAACAAGTTACACACTTTTACCCGTTTTTACAGATCCCACACCTTTAGGAAACCGCTATCTTTTTGTACATACCATAAATAACAATCCCAAGAAATTTTTCTCAGAGTTTTCTGATAATGTAAATAATGGAATGCCAAATCAAAGACCTTTAATTTTACCCAATGATGATGAAGAAGAAGATGATATTAAAGTTGCTGTAGGAGATACAATTCATGTTGAAATGCAATGTATAGATGATAAAGTGTATACTTTTTATTCTGCACTTTTACAGCTTTCAGGAGGCGGTCCCGGCGGCGGCGTAACTCCAACGAATCCACCAAGTAATATCAGTAATGGTGCTTTGGGATATTTTTCGGCACATACGGTGAGAACGAGAAATACCGTGATTCAGTAAAGTCAGTAATTTTAAGCTTATTAAATAAATTTTTTCAATCCCTGTTTTATGACGGGGATTTTTTATTTGTTGTCTTAGGATTAAAGAGTGAGATTATGAGAGCCATATTATTTAAAATCAATAAATAATGTGTCATTTTTTCCTTCAATAAATGAATAATTTATTTTTTCACCATGCTGGCTCCATACTGTTTTAATTGTATCAATAGTTGATTCTTTGTTAAAAACTAATAAGTCATCAATTGAGTTTTTATCTTTTATTAATTGAAAAAAACCTTTATCATTTGTATATGTGCAATTATTTTTATTTTGCTCGCAAACTTTTATATTTTCCAAAGGCTTTTTTTGGTGATTATATATATATCCTTCATATGATTTTGATGATGGTGTACATGAATTAATAAAACAAACTGCCATTATATTTATAAGAAAATATTTCATTATTATTTAATTTGAATTTTAGTTAACCAAATCACTTTTAATAAATCAAGTTCAGATATTATTGTTCTTGGTATATTTTGAAAAACCATGCCTAGTGCCTTTGCTTACTTAATATATAATTTTGAAAATCTTTTTTAATGAATTCAATTGTAAATTCTTTAGATCTTCCTTCTAAAGAAATTAAAGAAGTAATTTCTTTTTTACTAAAAATGAACATTCCTGAATGATCTGTATTAGTTTCTTCTATTATTTCGTAATTTTCAACATATCTGACAATAACGTTTTCAATACCTTTATTAGTAGCTGAATCAATTACAATGCCTTTTAGAGGAGGTCTATCAGTAATTTTTTTACAAGAAATAATACATAAGAAAGTAACAAGAATAGCTAATTTTTTTTTCATTTTATATTTAATTTTGTTAGCCAAATTAAACCTAAAATATCTTTTTCTGTAGCTACAATCCTATCGAAGTCATAATCTAAAGCTTTTGGATCATTATTATAATATAACATTAAATCAATTTCATTATTTTTTGGATAATTAACCCCTCCTTTACTTACAGGAGTAACATCTGAATAGCCTGAACTACCTTTATGTTGATAAGAATAATCGGTACTTCCACCTCCTTTTTCAGCATAAGCTTTTAATATGCTGTGTCCTAATTCATGGGCTGAAGCATAAGAGAAATCCTTTTCTACATTTATATTACTAAAATCAATATATTTCCAATTATCCTTATTCATAAGTATTTCTGATTCATAGGCATAATTAATATTTACATAACCAACATTATAATAAATTTGACCACTTAAAGGAACATAAGGTATATGCTTTGCAATATTTGCTAACAAAGATGTAAAAGTATTTACATTACCTGGATTATTAGATCTTAGTTCATAATTATTTGTATTATATACTAAATCAACCGATTTCATTGCTTTTTCGCTTTGATTGATGGAATTCATAAATATTTCAAATGTTAAATCTAAAATTTTGAAGTCTTTTGCCACAGCATGATTTGTATTTCTTCCCCAATGATAATTTAGACCTTCGATTGCTAATTTTTCTAAATCAGCAAAACTTTTAGTTCTTTTTTTTATTGGTTCTTTCTTCGAATTTAATAAAGTTTCTTTTGGTATTTTATCCCACGGACATTTAGTCTCCCATTTGGTTTCATCTCTACCACCCACGAGATGTGTAGTACATTGTAATCCTTCTTCACCACCATCTTTTAAATTTACCCGTAAGGTAGTGTCTATTCTTTTGCTTTTTTTATCAATCTTTACATCAACCCAATCTACTTTACTATATTTGGTTGAAAACTCAACTTCCTTTATTTTTTCTTTGCCATTTTTTTTGGCTATAATCTTGGCTTTAAATTTTTTGTTATCAAACTTTGTGCTGTCATAAATATCATTTTCATCAAAACCATCCCAAAAAATCACATAACTACCTATTTTAGTATAATCTGTAGGAGGTATATTATAAGGATTAAAAATACGATCTAAATCCGGCACTTTTTTGGGCTGTAGCGGATCTGGGATTGGTGTGCCTTTCACAATACTTTCTGCTAATAAAGGAATTTTTTTCGATGGAATTACAAGTTCAGGGCAAATTCGTGGCAGCGTATAAAACAGTATCATCTTCAGTTAAAATCTTAAATTCTAAACTATCTACATTACTCAGCGTTAATGAGTAATCGAAAACAAAATGAGGATTTTCATATTTGCCTTTAAAATCTAATATTCCAAAAGGAACAACGGTAGAATATTCTTTGTCTTTTCGTAAGGAAAATGTAATTTCGAAATCCTCATTAACATCACTTCCTTTTCTTTCAAAATTTCCATAAATTACACCATTGTCATTACCTTTTTCTCTAACTTCTAATAAAGCATTTGAAACAATATTTCCTTCAGCAGACATATTATGTTCACCTTGACTAATCTTGATATACTTTCCCTGTACAATTCGTGTTCTGGACATAATTAATGACTTTTACTTTTTTCACCACTGTTATTTTTCACTTCTAATTGTGCATTTTTGTTAATACTTTTATTAGAACTTAATTCCATATCTCCATGAGATATTTCGTTGCGATTTTGCTTCGTTTCACTATGCACATCCCCTTCAATCATTTCCGTTAATTTCCCTGTAATAAACAGACTCGTATCCCCCACAACAGAAGTCATTTTCATCATGCCCACACTTTCTGTATTGTTCATCCCAATACTATCAGATTTATTCATTCCAACTGTTGTCGTCATATTTTGTCCCACATTAATATTCAAATTCTGTCCGGCAGTGAAAGTAATGTCATTCGGTGTATTTGCATTAATATTTTTAGTACTAAATTAAAGTATTAAGATATTTTAGGAGTTTTTTTAACTCTTAAGTAGGCAACAATTGTAGTTAGTAAAAACATCATACTTCCTGAATAAACAATAAACTTTCCAAAAAGATTACCTGATGATTCTATCTCTTGCATTGAAAAAGGACTCCCTAAGAAAAACTCTTCACAAGATAAATACATCATATTTAATAAGATAAAAATGAGAAAGTTTTCTATCATTAAATATTTAATTTCCTTCGTATAGAAATTCACTACAAAAATATTAAAAAGTACAACGCTTAAAATCAAAGGAGTGTTTATAAAAGAATCATTGCCAAAAAAGAAAAAGCTAAACAAAAAGATATTACTTAATAGGATTAAACTTATTTTAAAATTTTCTATTTTAGATAACCAAATTATATTAAATATTGCAAACAGAATTAATAATTTAATTAGAGAATAAATTAAAATAATTCTACAATCATCCAAATCAAAACAATAATCTTCTAAAAAACCATAATAATATAATGTAGATAGATAAATTGTTGAAAATAAGCATCCCAACAATATTTGAATCAGAAAATTTTTCATTTATTTAGGTGTATATTTTAACAGTTTTTGTGGCGGTCCTTTTGGTGTATCTCCAGCTTTAACGTCTCTATAGGCTCCCTGAGGTTGCCATGGATATTTTTTATCATCAAGAAACATTTCTTTACTTTTGTACCCCCGAAAATCATCATCATATTTAATTTTTTCTTTAGGAAATATTTTCTCATCAAAGTTAGCCATCTTAATAAGTAATCTGTCTTGAAAATTCCCCCAAGTGTCTCCATAATTTGAGCGTCTCGCAAATGCATAAACATCTATTTTTAGATGATTTGATAGTCTTTGAGCCAGACTGCTTCCATCTCCCCACATTAATTCCAAATCGGTTGAATCCTCTTCATTAATTCCTGTTCTGCATGAATAGCTATAAATATTAGCATCTTTAAAAATATTTTGGCGAATTAATGTATAGTTTTTTAAATTCAATTCATTTGCTTCAGCTGTTATATTTGATACAATTTTATTTTGCAATTTATATGCATCCCAATCTAATAAAAAAGTTATCCTTCCGGGAAGTCCATGAGAATAAAAATATATGTTTTTAACTTTGTAGATATTTCCATAATGATCCGGTTTTACTCTACAGTCAATTCCTGTTTTTATATATCCGAAATTCAGATAATTGAATAATTCAGAAATAATACTTATGCTAATTATTTTTATATTCTTATTATAAGTTTTAAGAGATTTTTCAAATTCAACAACCATAGTATTAGAATATCCTTGTTTAAAATAGATTACCGTTTGTACACTTGATTTCCTCACTCTTCTTATTGCTTGCGCCATAAACATTAATTTATTAACAGGTGATTTATCGTGTACTTCAGCTCCAATTATAACAATATTTTCTGTATACGTCATAACATGACTTAAACTTGGTTTGCCTGGTTTATAATCCCCTAAACTATTATTTATTCCTTCCATTAGAGATTATTTTTTTTAAAGAATTTAATATCAATTTTCCATCAGTAGCCTCAACCCATTTGTTTTCAGTAATTTCTTTTATCTTTTTACCAACTATGACAGATTCTTTATTTTCTGTTTTGATAATCAGATTTTTTGAATTTTTAATAATTGCCATATTAAAATAGGTTTGATTTTTCGCCACTATTCCATTCAATAGTTTTTGCACTTTGCATAACCATATTTTCCTGAGTTGAATGAATGTTAATTTCTCCCGCAAATGTTTCTGAGTTTTTAGAATTTCTTAAAACAGTTTCTTGTATAAATTCGGTTCTATTATTTGATGTTTCAATCCTATCACCTATAGCAGATTCCATGATGTCATTTCCAGCAGTCACGAAAATATTATTTGAGACCGAAGTTGTTTGATTATTACCAATATTGGTATTCATATTCTTTCCGGCAGTTAGATTAATATCGTCTCCGGCATTCACTGTAAAATTCTTCGGTGCATTCACATTAATATTCCCCTGTCCATCCATCAGATACGTATTTCCGCTCGGATCTTCAATAAAAACCGAACCCTCAGCATCATTCAGAATAATCTTAGTTCCTGATCTTGTATGAATTACTTTTTTGTCATTTCCCGCCGTATGATATCCACTCGTTTCCTTTCCATTGTAATGCGTTCCCATCACAAAAGGTTTTTCTGCATTGTTGGATTCAAAGCCGATCAACACTTCTTCCCCGATTTCAGGAACAAAATAAAACCCTTTTCCGCCTCCCGAATGGGGTTGAATCAGTCTCAGCCAGGGCGTTTTCTCATTTTTCGCCATCTGCCACGGGAACTGTACCCGAATTCTGCCCATTCCAGCAGGATCATTATTGTCCAAAACCCTTGCTGATTGGATTTCGCCAAAAGGAACCGCATCATTATCCTGATAAGGTGCGGTAAATAAATCAGGAATTCCGACAAATTCATTATAATACGTGTTGCCGTCGTAATAGTGTTTAATCTCAATTATACGGTAGGTTTCCATCGCTTTATCATTGATGTCGATCAGCTTTGCACGACCACCTATTTTCAAGGCAGGATCTTTACTTTTTCCTTTCGCTGAAACAAGATTTTCACGCTTTTCTTTTTCTTTTCGCACCGCTTCATTCAATCCGTTTTCTGTATCGGAATGATTGAAATACATTTGTGGTTTTTTCCTGAACAAGGACTTTGAAGAATTAATCTGAACCGCCTGAAAAGGATTTTCCTTATATTGTTTCTGAACCTGCGAAGAATCTCTTGAAATGATATTTCCCGAAACACTGTCGTAAGAAATATAACTGAAATCCTGAGATTTGACCTTCAATTCAAACTGAACATCAATTAAATCCGAACCTTCCTCCAAAGTAATAATCGGCTGTACTTTGTTGCCAAAGACAAGATTTTCACCGTTATAATAAAAATATTCTCCGTGCAGAATTGCCAGCCTTTGGATGAATTCGTAATCCGTTTCTTTATACTGGACGG
>Ga0308171_1002350_pt1 | contig 20296 bp, 16 predicted proteins | sample PhyGR1_FD_202135 | JGI IMG/M metagenome (GOLD analysis project Ga0308171, IMG submission 202135) | Phyllosphere microbial communities from UC Gill Tract Community Farm, Albany, California, United States - DLSLSG.R1 | ecosystem: Host-associated > Plants > Phyllosphere > Unclassified | place: USA... | reverse complement strand
CCTGCCCGCCAACAACCGCGAAGGCGTGCCCGAGCGGCCGACCGCCGACGCCTGGGACCGGATCGAGGAAAGCCTCGACACGCTGATCCCGGCCAGCGCCAACCAGCCCTATGACATGCACGAGCTGATCACGAAGGTCGTCGATGAAGGCGATTTCTTCGAGGTCCAGCCCGCGCACGGCGCGAACATCATCACCGGCTTCGGCCGGATCGAGGGGCGCACGGTCGGCTTCGTCGCCAACCAGCCGATGGTGCTGGCGGGGGTGCTCGACATCAACGCCAGCCGCAAGGCGGCGCGCTTCGTGCGCTTCTGCGACGCGTTCGAGATCCCGATCGTGACCTTTGTCGACGTGCCCGGCTTCCTGCCCGGCACCGCGCAGGAGCATAACGGCATCATCAAGCACGGCGCGAAACTGCTCTTCGCCTATGCCGAGGCGACGGTGCCGAAGATCACCGTCATCACGCGGAAAGCCTATGGCGGCGCCTATGACGTGATGGCGTCCAAGCATTTGCGCGGCGACCTCAACTATGCCTGGCCGACCGCCGAGATTGCGGTGATGGGGGCCAAGGGCGCGGTGGAGATCATCTTCCGGGGCAAGACGCCCGAGGAGATCGCCGAGCGCACGGCCGAATATGAGGCGCGCTTCGCCAACCCGTTCGTGGCGGCGAGCAAGGGGTTCGTGGACGAGGTGATCCAGCCGCACTCGACCCGCAAGCGGATCGCGCTGGGGTTGCGCAAGCTGCGGAACAAGGATCTGGCCAACCCGTGGAAGAAGCATGACAATCTGCCGCTCTGAGATGGTCGCAGGCGGGGTTTCCCTCCCCCATCCCCTCCCGCTTGCGGGAGGGGCGTGCTTGGGGACGGCATTTGCCCAGAACGTCTCCCCTCCCGCAAGCGGGAGGGGCCGGGGGAGGGGTGGCGCTGTCCCCACATACCCACGCGCGAGGAGCGCCGCATGACCTTGGGCCGCCTCAACCATATTGGCATCGCCACGCCTTCCATCGAAAAGACCGTCGAAACCTATCGCCACCTCCTCGGCGCGGATGCGATCGGCGAGCCCTTCGACCTGCCGCCACAAGGCGTGCGGGTATGCTTCATCGACGTGCCCAACACCCAGATTGAGCTGATCCAGCCGCTCGACGAAACCTCGCCCATCGCCAATTTCTTGAAGAAGAACCCGGCGGGCGGGCAGCATCATCTGTGCTTCGAGGTGGCCGACATGGCCATCGCCGTCGCCGAACTCCAGGCCAAGGGCGCGACGCTGCTGGGCCAGCCGCGTATCGGCGCGCATGGCACGCCCGTCGTCTTCCTCCACCCGCGCGACATGGGCGGTGTGCTGGTCGAGTTGATGGAAACGCCAGGAGAAGGCCATTGAGCGAAGCCATGCTGCGCGTCGAACGCCGGGGCGATGTCCTGATCCTGACGCTCAACCGCCCCGAGCGGCTGAACGCCGCGCCGCCTGCGCTGTTCGATGCGATCCGCGCTGCGCTAGGCGAACGTGCCGATGCCCGCGCGGTCCTGATCGCGGGCGAAGGCCGGGCCTTTTGTTCGGGCGCGGACATATCGGGCGGTGATGTCGGGCCCGACACGGTTCACCACGCGCTGGTCGCGCATTACAACCCCGCGATGCTGGCGCTCGCCGAACTGCCCATTCCCGTGGTCAGCGCGGTGCGCGGGGCGGTAGCGGGGATCGGGTGCAGCCTGGCGCTGGCCGCCGACTTCTGCGTCGCGAGCGAGAATGCCTATTTCCTCCACGCCTTCGTCAATATCGGGCTGGTGCCCGATGGCGGGGCGAGCTGGATGCTGCCGCGCCTGATCGGCCGCGCGCGTGCGGCCGAGATGATGATGCTGGGCGAGCGGGTTCCGGCGACACGCGCGCTCGACTGGGGCATGATCCACAAGGTCGTCGCCGATGACGCGCTGGACATTGAGGCCCTCGCACTGGCGACACGGCTGGCGGCAGGGCCCAGCGTGGCGCTGGGATTGATGCGCCGCGCGCTCCACGCCGGGTTCGACAGCGATTACGCCACTGCGCTGGCCCGAGAGGCCGAGGACCAGCGTGCCGCCCGCGCGACGCAGGACGGCGAGGAGGGCGGTCGGGCCTTTTTCGAAAAGCGTCCGCCGCGTTTCCTCGGGCGGTGAGGCTTGCGCGGGTATGATAATTTCGCTCTAGTGAAATAAAATAAGAGTGGATGAGGAGTGGCCCGATGGCCGAACGCCCCGACCTGTCTGACTGGGAAGCCCTTGCTGCGCGCGAGGTAAAGGGGCGCGACCTGTCATGGGAGACGCCGGAGGGGATCACGGTCAAGCCGCTCTATACGGCGGCGGACGTGGCGGTGGACCCGGGGTTGCCAGGCTTCGCGCCGTTCACGCGGGGTGTGCGGGCGACGATGTATGCGGGTCGCCCCTGGACGATCCGGCAATATGCGGGCTTTTCGACCGCCGAGGAGTCCAACGCCTTTTACCAGCGCAACCTGGCGGCGGGGCAGAAGGGGCTGTCGGTCGCCTTCGATCTGGCCACCCACCGAGGCTATGACAGCGACCATCCGCGCGTGACCGGTGACGTTGGCAAGGCGGGCGTCGCGATCGACACGGTCGAGGATATGAAGATCCTGTTCGACGGTATCCCGCTGGATGCCATGTCGGTCAGCATGACGATGAACGGCGCGGTGATTCCGGTGCTGGCCTTCTTCATCGTCGCGGCCGAGGAACAGGGGGTTCACCGGTCGAAGCTGGAAGGGACCATCCAGAACGACATCCTCAAGGAGTTCATGGTCCGCAACACGTACATCTACCCGCCCGAACCCTCGATGCGGATCATCTCGGACATCTTCGCCTATACCAGCGCCGAGATGCCGAAGTTCAACAGCATCTCGATCTCCGGCTATCACATGCAGGAGGCGGGAGCGACGCAGTTGCAGGAACTGGCCTTCACCATCGCCGACGGCATGGAATATGTGAAATATGGCGTGGCGTCGGGCCTCGACATCGACAAGTTCGCAGGCCGCCTGTCCTTCTTCTTTGCGATCGGCATGAACTTCTTCATGGAGGTCGCCAAGCTGCGCGCCGCGCGGGTGCTGTGGCACCGGGCGATGACGCAATTGGGGGCGCAGGACGAACGCTCCAAGATGCTGCGGACGCATTGTCAGACGTCGGGCGTGTCGCTGACCGAGCAGGACCCGTATAACAACGTCATCCGCACCACCATCGAGGCGATGGCGGCGATGCTGGGCGGCACGCAGAGCCTGCACACCAATGCGCTGGACGAGGCGATCGCGCTGCCCACCGACTTCTCCGCCCGGATCGCGCGCAACACGCAGATCGTGCTGCAGGAAGAGACGGGGATGACCAAGGTCGTCGATCCCTTGGGCGGGAGTTACTATGTCGAGAGCCTGACCCAGAGCCTGGTCGACGGTGCCTGGGAACTGATCGAGCGGATCGAGGCCGAGGGCGGGATGGCCAAGGCGGTGGCGGCGGGCTGGCCCAAGGCGATGATCGAGGAAGCCGCCGCCGCGCGCGCCGCCAAGGTAGACCGGGGCGAGGATGTCATCGTCGGGGTCAACAAATACCGGCTGGCCGACGAGGCGCCAGTGGAGATTCTCGACATCGATAACCATGCGGTGCGCGCGGGGCAGGTGGCGCGGATCGCGGCGGTAAAGGCTGCGCGGAACGAGGCGGCGTGTCAGAAGGCGCTCGATGCCCTGCGCGAGGCCGCTAAAAATCCTCCCCAAGCTATGCTTGGGGAGGGGGACCTGCCGCAGGCTGGTGGAGGGGCGGGACGCACCGGCCATGCCCCTCCACCACGCCCTGCGGGCGCGGTCCCCCTCCCCGAGCAAGCTCGGGGAGGAATGGGGGCGAACTTGCTCGCATTGGCCGTAGAGGCGGCGCGGGCGCGGGCGACCCTGGGCGAGATTTCCTCGGCGCTGGAGGATGTGTTTGGCCGCTACGGCACCCAGCCGAGCCCCGTCTCCGGCATTTACGGCGGGGCGTATGCCGAGGACGAACGCTGGGCCCGCCTCATCCGCGGCGTCGAGGCGGTGGAACGCCGTCTCGGTCGCAAGCCTCGGCTGTTCGTCGCCAAGATGGGCCAGGACGGCCATGATCGGGGCGCGAACCTCGTCTCCTCGATGTTCGGGGACCTGGGTTTCGAGGTGGTGCCGGGCCCGCTCTTCCAGACCCCGGAAGAGGCCGCGCAAATCGCGCTGACACGCGAGGTCGATGTCGTCGGCGCGTCCAGCCTGGCGGCGGGCCACAAGACCCTCATCCCCGAACTCATCGGCCATCTCCGCGAGGCGGGGCGCGCCGATATCAAGGTCATCGCGGGTGGCGTTATTCCGGCACAGGACTATCAGGCGCTCTACGATTCCGGGGTGCAGGCGATTTTCGGCCCCGGCACCAACCTTGTGAAGGCGGCCGAGGATGTGCTGAGGCTGCTGGGCCATAACATGCCGCCCGAGACGGGCGAATGACAGGATATGACGTGATGACGACGACCACCGCGCTGCGCACGGACTGGGCCCGCGCCGAGATTACCGCGCTGTTCGACCTGCCCTTTACCGAACTGCTGTTCCGGGCGGCCGAGGTTCACCGCGCGCATCATGCGGCGGACGAGGTGCAGCTGTGCACGCTGTGCTCGATCAAGACCGGCGGCTGCCCCGAGGATTGCGGATACTGCTCGCAAAGCGCCTCGGCGGAGAGCGACGTGAAGGCCGGAAAGCTGATGGACGTTCAGGCGGTGCTGGCGGCGGCGGCCGAGGCCAAGGCGGCGGGCTCGCAGCGCTTCTGCATGGGCGCGGCTTGGCGGTCGCCGAAGGAGCGCGACATGGACAAGGTCGTCGCCATGGTCGAGGGGGTGAAGGCCATGGGGCTGGAGACCTGCATGACGCTGGGGATGCTCGACGCCCCCCAGGCGCAGCGGCTGGCCGCAGCGGGTCTCGATTATTACAACCACAATATCGACACTTCGCCCGAGAACTACGCCAACGTCATCACGACGCGCTGCTTCGAGGACCGGCTGGAGACGCTTGGCCACGTGCGTGACGCGGGCATTTCGGTCTGCTGCGGCGGCATCGTCGGCATGGGCGAGACGCGCGGCGACCGGGTCGGCTTCGTGCATGCGCTCGCCACTTTGCCGCGCCACCCGGAAAGCGTGCCGGTCAATGCGCTGGTCCCGGTCAAGGGCACGGTGCTGGGCGATATGCTGGCCGACACGCCGCTGGCGCGCATTGATGACATCGAGTTTGTCCGCACCGTCGCGGTCGCGCGCATCACCATGCCGATGAGCATGGTCCGCCTGTCGGCGGGGCGTGAGAGCATGTCGGCGGCGACCCAGGCGCTGTGTTTCCTGGCGGGGGCGAACTCGATCTTCACCGGCGACAAGCTGCTGACCGCGGGCAATGCGGGCGACGATGCCGATGCGGCGCTCTTCGCGAAACTAGGCCTCAAGCCGATGGAAGGCGTCGAGCCGATGCGGGTCGCTGCGGAGTAATGATGGGGCGTCGTATTCTTCTTGGCCTGGCATTGCTGCTGGTTTGGGCAAGCTATGGCTTGGTCATACTGCCGTTGGCTGACCAGGAAGCGACGCGATGCCATCAATTTGGTGATCTGGCCGCAGAGTGCAGCGCGCCGTTCATGCTATTCTACGGGGTTGTGACGGTGGTTTTCCTGATGGCTACCGTCACGCTCGCGATATTGGCAGGCCGCCGCGTGTCCAGGCCCGGCGGGTGACGATCGCCGATATGTAATTTCGACACGGACCAACGACATAAAAGGAGAGGTAGCCCCGTGTTCCAGAAAATCCTGATCGCCAATCGCGGGGAAATCGCGTGCCGTGTGATCCGCACGGCCCGGGCGATGGGCATCGCCACGGTCGCGGTCTATTCCGACGCCGACGCGAGCGCGCCGCATGTCCGGCTGGCCGATGAATCGGTCCGCCTGGGCCCGGCACCCGCCGCCGAAAGCTATCTCAAGGCCGAACTGATCCTCGCCGCCGCCAAGGCCACCGGCGCGGATGCCATCCACCCCGGCTACGGCTTTCTGTCCGAGCGCGAGAGTTTCGCGAAAGCCTGTGCCGAGGCGGGCGTGACCTTTATCGGCCCGCCGCCGAACGCCATCGCCGCGATGGGCGACAAGATCGAATCGAAGAAGCTCGCCAAGGCCGCCGGGGTCAATGTCGTGCCCGGCTATCTGGGTGAGATCGCCGATACCGAGGAAGCGGTGCGCATCGCCAGCGAGATCGGCTTTCCCGTCATGATGAAGGCGAGCGCGGGCGGCGGCGGCAAGGGGATGCGGCTCGCCTGGTCCGAGGCGGATGTGCGCGAAGGCTTCGAGGCGACCAAGCGCGAGGGGCTGGCCAGCTTCGGCGACGACCGCGTCTTCATTGAGAAGTTCATCGAAAGCCCGCGCCATATCGAAATCCAGGTGCTGGGCGATCAACATGGCAACATCGTCTATCTCGGCGAGCGCGAATGCTCGGTCCAGCGCCGCCACCAGAAGGTGGTCGAGGAAGCCCCGTCGCCCTTCGTCACGCCCGCCATGCGCCGCGCCATGGGCGAACAGGCGGTCGCGCTGGCGCGGGCGGTCGGCTATTATTCGGCGGGCACCGTCGAGCTGATCGTTTCGGGTGCGGACCCGACGGGTGAGAGCTTCTATTTCCTGGAGATGAACACCCGGCTTCAGGTCGAGCATCCCGTCACGGAAGAGATTACCGGCCTCGATCTGGTCGAACAGATGATCCGCGTCGCAGCCGGAGAGCCGCTGTCCTTCACGCAGGACGAAGTGACCCTCACCGGCTGGGCGGTCGAGAACCGCGTCTATGCCGAAGATCCGTATCGCGGCTTCCTGCCCTCGACCGGGCGGCTGGTGCGCTACAACCCGCCCGCCGAGGAGCATAGCGAGGCCATCCGCGTCCGCGTCGACGACGGCGTCGCCGAGGGCGGCGAGGTCAGCATGTTCTACGACCCGATGATCGCCAAGCTCGTAACCTGGGCGCCGACCCGCGAAGCCGCGATCGACGCCCAGATCGCGGCGCTCGACGCTTTCGAGATCGTCGGACCGGGCACCAACATCGATTTCGTCTCTGCGCTGATGCAGCACCCCCGCTTCCGCTCGGGGACCCTGTCGACCGGCTTCATTGCCGAGGAATATCCCGACGGCTTCCACGGCGCACCTGCGAGCGATGAACTGACCAAGACGCTCGCCGCCATTGCCGCCTTCGCCGCCACGGCCGAGGCCGACCGCGCCCGGCGTATCGACGGGCAACTCGGCCATCGCCTCCAGCCGCCCGCCGACTGGACGGTGCGGATCGGTGGCGTCGATCATCAGGTCAACGTCTCGACCGATGGTCTTACCGTCGACGGCACCGAACTCGACCTCGCCATCGCCTATACGCCGGGCGACCGGATGATCGCGGTCGAGGACGAAGCAGGCGAGACCCTGTCGGTGCGTATCGCCAGGACCCGCACCGGCTTCCGCCTGACGACGCGCGGGGCCAGCCACATGGTCCGCGTCCTGCCCGCCCGCGCCGCGCCTTATGCGCGGCACCTGATCGAAAAGGTCCCGCCCGACCTGTCGAAATTCCTCATCGCGCCGATGCCGGGGCTGCTCGTCCGCCTCGACGTGGCCGAGGGTGACCAGGTCGAAGCGGGCCAGCCGCTCGCGGTGGTCGAGGCGATGAAGATGGAAAACATCCTGCGCGCCGCCAAGTCCGGCACCGTCAAGACCATCTCCGCCAAGACGGGCGACAGCTTGGCGGTGGATGCGGTGATCCTGGAACTGGAGTAAGGCCGCCCTCACCCTTCCGGCGCTTCACGCCTCCCTCCCTCTCCCAGCGGGAGAGGGAAGGGGCCCGCCCGCGATAGCGGGTGGAAAGGGTGAGGGCGGTCAGGCGTGCGTAAGCGTCAGAATCCGCTCGGCCTCCGCCAGATGGAGACGCTCCACCATCTGACCGTCCAGGCGGATCGCGCCCAGCGCCGCTTGGACCGGGTCTGCAAAGGCCGCGACCACGCGCTGCGCCCAGGTGATTTCCTCTTCGCTCGGGCCGAAGCCCCGGTTCGCCGCCGCGATCTGGTTCGGGTGGATCAGCGTCTTGCCGTCGAACCCCAGCCGCCGCCCTTCGGCGCATTCCGCCGCCAGTCGATCCGGCGCGTCGAGCGCGTTGCACACGCCGTCGAGCGCGATCATGCCGCCTGCGCGGGCCGCCACGACGATCTGGACGCGCAACGGCAACAGCGTCTCGGGTGCGGGCGGGGCGGGTATGCGCATGTCCTTGGCGAGGTCGTTGGTGCCCGCGATCAGCGCCGCCAGCCCGACCTCGCGCGCCGCCTCGGCGATGGCGGGCAGGGACAGGATGCCGCGACACGTCTCGATCATCGCCCAGAGCGGCACGCCCGGCCCCAGCGCGGCGCGCGCGGCCGTCAGCGTCGCGACATCGTCGACCTTGGGGATCAGCACCGCCGCGGGTTGCGCGGATGCCAGCGCCGCGAGGTCGGCGGCGGCCCATTCCGTGTCGAGCCCGTTGGTCCGCACGACCAGCCGCCGCTCGCCGAAGCCGCCTTCGCGCACCGCAGCGACCGCCGCGTCGCGCGCGCCGTCCTTGGCGTCAGGCGCGACCGCGTCCTCCAGGTCGAGGATCACCGCATCGCTGTCGAGCGTCCGCGCCTTGGCGATGGCGCGGGGATTGGAGGCGGGGAGGAACAGGGCGCTGCGCAGGGTCATGGCCCTGTCATAGCCGGTGGTCGCGCCTCTGGTAAATTCCTGCCGCCGCCCCATAGTGGAGCGATCAAGGGGGGAACGATACGAATGACCGCCGCGCTGCTGCTTCTGGGGCTGACGATCCTTCTCCGCCTCTGGCCGACCCTGCCTGTCAGCCGCTGGTTGGCACGGATGCTGGTCGATGCGCCCGCGCGGCGATTGAACCGGGTCGCCCCGGTGCAATGGGGCGTCATGATCCTGGGCGTGGCCCTGATCGGCCTGGCCATCTGGTTCGAGATGGACGAGATTCGGATGCTCGCCATGGCGGGCGGGTCGATGGGGGACCTGGTCATGATGGCGTCGGCGATCGAATGGGGCGGGGTGGTCGAGCTGGGGATGGCGGCGATATTCTCCTCCACGATGCTGTCGCGCTGGCCGGTGGTGCGGCGCTTCATGGCGCGGCGGCCATCCCATCGCTCGGTTCGCGCGTGCCGGATCCAGCGTCCGGCCAATGACAGCGGCGATAGCGAGGGGCAACGCCTCGCCGCCTGAGGCGGAACGAAAGCGGTGTCGCGCCGTTCACCGCTGGAATGCCTCGTGAGCCGCGCCTAGCCCGAAATTTCGCGCGTTTCGCGGGGGTTGGGCTGTGCATGGCCCTGGCGGCCTGCGAGCCCGGTATCCTGAACCCCGCAGGCCCCATCGCGGCGGGCGAGCGCAGCATCTTCTTCAATGCGCTAGCGGTGATGCTGGCCATTGTGGTGCCGGTCATCATCCTAACCTTCGCCTTTGGCTGGTGGTTCCGGGCGGGCAATACCCGCGCCAAGCACCTTCCCCAATGGGCCTATTCGGGGCGGCTGGAGCTGCTGGTCTGGTCGGTCCCGGCGCTCGCCATCATGTTTCTCGGCGGCATCGCCTGGATCGGCAGCCATGATCTCGACCCGCCCAAGCCCATCGCCTCTCAGGCAAGGACGATGACGGTCGAGGTCGTCGCGACCGACTGGAAATGGCTGTTCCTCTATCCCGAACAGGGGATGGCGACGATCAACCGGCTGGTCGTGCCGGTCGGTACGCCGGTGAGGTTCCGCATCACCTCGGCGGGCGTCATGAACAGCTTCTTCGTGCCGCAACTGGGCAGCCAGATCTACGCCATGTCGGGCATGGACTCGACGCTGCACCTGCGCGCCGACAAGGTCGGGCGCTATCGCGGGCTGTCGGCGCATTATAGCGGGGAGGGCTTTGCCGATATGGACTTCTTCGTCGATGCGGTGCCGCAAGCCGTGTTCGACCGCTTCGTGGCGCGGGCGAAGGCCGGACAGGGCAAGACGCTCGACTGGGCCGAGTTCGTCGCCATGGCGCGGCCGAGCCGCAATGTCCGCCCCGCCAGCTATCCCCGGCTCCAGCCCGGCCTCTACGACCGGATCGTGATGAAGAACGGCGCGCCCGAGGGCGAGCAGGCCAGGGACGGGCGCGAGCAATGAGTTTCACCGGCAAGCTCGGCTGGGACTCGATCCCGTTCCACGAACCGCTGCCGCTGGTGACGGCGGCGATCATCGGCGTGGTGCTGCTGGGCGTCTTTATCTGGGTCTGGCGGCGCGGGCATCTGCCCTATTTGTGGAGCGAGTGGATCACCAGCGTCGATCACAAGCGGATCGGGGTGATGTACTGCCTGCTGGCGGGCGTGATGCTGTTGCGCGGTTTCTCCGACGCGTTGTTGATGCGGTCGCAACAGGCGCTGGCCTATAATAGCGACGGCTATCTGCCGCCCGATCACTACGACCAGATTTTCTCGGCGCACGGCACGATCATGATCTTCTTCGTGGCGATGCCGTTCATGATCGGCCTCATGAACTTCGTCGTGCCATTGCAACTGGGCGTGCGCGACGTGGCCTTTCCGACGCTCAACTCGGTCAGCTTCTGGCTGACGTGCAGCGGCGCGCTGCTGATCAATATGAGCCTGGTCATCGGCGAGTTCGCCAAGACCGGCTGGCTGGTCTATCCGCCGCTGTCGGAGCTGCGCTTCTCGCCCGGTGTCGGCGTCGATTATTATCTCTGGGCGCTGCAGATATCGGGGATGGGGACGCTGCTGTCCGGCGTGAATCTCGTCACCACCATCCTCAAAATGCGCGCGCCCGGCATGGGCTATAGCCGGATGCCGATGTTCACCTGGACGTCGCTGGCGTCCAACCTGCTGATCGTCGCGGCCTTTCCGGTGCTGACCGCGTGTCTGGGGATGCTGATCCTCGACCGCTATCTGGGCTTTCACTTCTTCACGCCGGAAGCGGGCGGCAACCAGATGATGTTCGTGAACCTCATCTGGGCCTGGGGCCACCCCGAGGTTTACATCCTGATCCTGCCCGCCTTCGGCATCTTTTCCGAGATCATCTCGACCTTCTCGTCCAAGCCGCTGTTCGGATACCGGTCGATGGTCATCGCGACCATGGTGATCTGCATCCTGTCCTTCATGGTCTGGCTGCACCATTTCTTTACCATGGGGGCCGGGGCCGATGTGAACGGCTTCTTCGGAATCACGACGATGATCATCGCGGTGCCGACGGGGGTGAAGGTCTTCAACTGGCTGTTCACCATGTATGGCGGCCGCATCCGCTATTCGTCGATGATGCTGTGGTCGATCGGCTTCATCGTGACCTTCGTGATCGGCGGCATGACAGGCGTGATGCTGGCGGTGCCGCCGGCCGACTTCGTGCTGCACAACTCGCTGTTCCTGGTCGCGCATTTCCATAACGTGATCATCGGCGGGGTGCTGTTCGGGGCCTTTGCGGGCTTCACCTTCTGGTTTCCCAAGATGTTCGGCTTCACCTTGGACGAAACCTGGGGCAAGCGCGCCTTCTGGTTGTGGATCAGCGGCTTCTATGTCGCCTTCATGCCGCTCTATGTGCTGGGCCTGATGGGTATGACGCGGCGGATGCAGCATTATGACGTGCCCGGCTGGCATCCCTGGCTGCTGGTCGCAGGCGTGGGGGCGCTGCTGATCCTGGGCGGCATCACATGTCAGGTGATGATGCTCTATGTCTCCATCAAGACGCGCAAGGACCGGATCGACGAAAGCGGCGATCCCTGGGACGGGCGGACGCTGGAGTGGATCACCACCTCGCCGCCGCCCGCCTTCAACTTCGCGGTGCTGCCCGATGTGAAGGGCGAGGAGGCTTACTGGGGCATCAAGGCGCGCGCGCGGGAGAACCGTGCCTTGTCCGACCGCCCCGATTACGAACCCATCGAGATGCCGCGCAATTCGCCGACCGGCATCGTCAGCGCCTTTTTCGCCACCGCGATGGGCTTTGCGCTGATCTGGCATATCTGGTGGCTGGTGATCCTGGGCTTCTTCGGCGCCTGGGGGACGTTCGTGGTCTTCGCCTGGCGCGACAAGGCCGAGTATGAGATCCCGGTCGACGAGGTCGAGCGGCTGGACCAGGCGCGCCGCCGCAGCAAGGCGACCCTGCTCGACCTGCCCGAAGAGGCGCTGTCATGAGCCAGGCCGCGCAGACGCACGATCCCAACAAGCTGGGCCGCGCCGCCGAGCCCAATCCGGACGGCCCCGCGCCCAAGCGGATCGTGGTGTCCTATGGCTTCTGGATATTCCTGCTGTCGGACTTCATCCTGTTCGCCTGTTTCTTCGCCGGTTACGCGGTGTTGAAGGATGCGACGGCGGGCGGGCCTTCCGGCAAGGACTTGTTCGAGCTGAAGCTGGTCGAGACGGAGACGGTGCTTCTGCTCCTCTCCAGCTTCGCCTGCGGGCTGGCGGGTATCGCGACGCTGGCGCGCGACATGCGCTGGTTCCAGATCGCGATGGCGGCGACCGGCTTGCTCGGCGCGGGGTTCCTGGCGCTGGAGACCTATGAGTTCCTCCACCTGATCAGCGAGGGGGCGGGGCCGGGGCGGAGTGCGTTCCTGTCGGCCTTCTTTGCGCTGGTCGGGTGTCACGGGCTGCATGTCCTGCTCGGCCTATTGTGGCTGACGACGATGATGGCGCAGGCTTATGCCAAGGGATTTCGCGAGGATATCTTGCGCCGCATCCTGTGCTTCAGCCTGTTCTGGCACGCGCTCGACATCATCTGGGTGGCGCTGTTCACCATGGTCTATCTGATGGGAGTGCGTGGATGAGCGAGCGCCCCGACGAGGAAATGGCCCGCGACGAAACTGCGCCGGGCGAACAGACCGAGCAGGACTCGATCGTCGGCGGCGTGCGCAGCTATGTCGTCGGCCTGGTCGCGGCGGCGATCCTGACGACCGCGTCCTTCGCGCTGGTGCAGTTCGATATCGTCTGGGGCCCCGCCGTGCCCGCCGCTTTGGTGGCGCTGGCGATCGGGCAGATGGGGGTCCATCTGGTCTTCTTCCTGCACATCACGACCGGGCCGGACAATAGCAACAATGTGCTGGCGCTGTTGTTCGGGGTGCTGATCGTGGCGCTGGTGCTGCTGGGGTCGATCTGGATCATGGGGCATCTGAACCATAATCTGATGGGGCCGATGGCGACGCCGTAAGTCCTAGCCTACCTTCACACTTCCCACGCGCCCAAAGCGCGGGCCCCTTCCCTCTCCCGCTGGGAGAGGGAGGGAGGCGCAAAGCGCCGGAAGGGTGAGGGTGGCTTCAGCTTTGGATCGTAGCGCCCCGGATGGCAGAGACGCCGCGCTTCCGATCGAAGCGAAGGACCAGGCTTTTCTCGCCGAGCGACAGGTGCAGGGCGAAGCCGTCGCCCTCCCAATCCTCGGCGGTCATCGGATCGCCGGACAAGCTGCGCCATTCGGCATCGGCGAGCCAGTCCGTCCAGTCGATCGGCGTATCCCGGCGGAATCGGCCGAGCCGGGCGACGAAATCCTCCAGCGCATCGTCCCGGCTTTCCCAGTCGAGCCAGGTCGTCTCGTTATCCTGCGCATAGCCGTTGTTGTTGCCGTTCTGACTGCGGCCGAACTCGTCGCCTGCGGTCAGCATCGGGGTGCCGCGCGAGAGGAACAGGGTGGCGAGCATCGCACGAACCGAAGTGCTGCGGGCCGTCAGAATCGCGGGATCGTCGGTCGGCCCTTCCTGCCCATGGTTCCACGATACTTCGTCGCCATGCCCGTCACGATTGTCCTCGCCATTGGCGTGGTTGTGCCGCTCCGCATAGGCGACCAGGTCGGCCAGCGTGAAGCCGTCATGCGCCGCGACGAAATTGACCGAGCGGCTGGAGGGACTGGCGAAGACATCCGCCGAGCCCGCGATCCGCGTCGCCAGATCGCCCGCCCGCCCGTCGCCACGCCAGAAGCGGCGCACTTGGTCGCGATATTTGTCGTTCCACTCCAGCCAATGGTCGGGGAATTGCCCCAGTTGATAGCCGCCGGGGCCGATGTCCCAGGGCTCGGCGATCATGATCCGGCTCGACAGGATCGGGTCGGCGGCGATCTCCGTGAAGATCGGTGCGTGAGGATCGAAGCCCGGCCCGCGCGCCAGCACCGACGCGAGGTCGAAGCGGAACCCGTCCACGCCCGCCCGCGCGAAATGGCGCAGGGCATCTAGGATCATCGCGCGCACGGCCGGGCGGCTCGCATCCACGGTATTGCCCGTGCCCGCATCGTTGATCAGCGTGCCGTCGCTCGTCCGCGCATAGACGTTCGGGTCGAGCCCGCGAAAGGACAGGGTGCCGCCCTGCACGTCGCTCTCGCCCATATGGTTGAAGACCAGGTCCAGGATGACGCCGATCCCCGCCTCGCGCAGTGCCGCGACGGTGGCGACCAGTTCGGCGACCCCGCCCGGCACCCGCTCCGGGCAGAGCGCCATCGGCACGACCGGGTTATAGCCCCAGGCGTTGCGCAAGCCCAGCGGGGGCAGGTGGCGCTCGTCTATGGCGGCGGTGATCGGCATCAGCTCGACCGCGCCGACGTCCAGCTTTTGCAGATGCGCGACGATCGCCGGATGGGCGAGCGCGGCCAGCGTTCCGCGCTGCTCGGGCGGGATGGCCGGGTGGCGCATGGTGAAGCCGCGCACATTGCATTCATAGACCAATCGCCCCGGCCGGAAGAGGGGCGGGGCGGGGGTGGCGGTCAGCGGCGCGACGACCCGCGCGCGGGGCACGATGTCCGCGGTGTCCTCGCCATAATAGCTGAGGCGCGGGGACTGGACGAAGGGGCGGTCGAGTTCGAGGGCATAAGGGTCGACCAGCAGCTTGGCGGGGTCGAACCACTGGTTGTTCGCTGGGTCGTAAGGTCCATGCGCGCGGTAGCCGTAAAGCTGGCCGCTGCCGGGGACGATGGCGCTCCACACATCGCCGTCGCGTGTCATGGCGATGCGGCGTTCGTCTGCGCTGTCGAACAGGCAAAGTTCAACCTGCTCAGCGGTCGAGCGGACCGCGAAGCGGATGCCGCCGGGCACGGGGTGCGCGCCGAGGGATGGGGGAGGCTGATTCGTCATGGCCGAAACCATCTCAAATCCTCCCTTGTAAGGGGAGGGGGACCATCCGAAGGATGGTGGAGGGGGTGTCCTGCTGACCGTGACACCCCTCCGTCAGCGCTTCGCGCTGCCACGTCCCCTTGCAGGGGAGGAACGACGTGGAATTACGTCACCACATCGGGTTCGGTGCGGCCGGTATGCTGGGTGATGCCCGCAATCTCGTCCGCCGCCGCGATGATGTCGGCGAGCATCTCGGGCGTCTCGCGGTCGAGTTCGTCGGCCGAGTAACGCTCCAGATAGACGCGCAACGTCGCGCCGCTGGTGCCGGTGCCCGACAGGCGGAACACCACGCGGCTGCCGCCCACGAACAACACGCGGATGCCCTGGTTGCGGCTGACCGACTGGTCGGTGGGGTCGGTATAGGCAAAGTCGTCCGCCGTCTCGACCGTCAGCCCGGCGAAGGTTTCGCCCGGCAGGGTCGCGAGCTTGGCCCTGAGATCGGCCATCAGCGCATCGGCCCGCTCGCTCTCGACGCCCTCATAGTCGTGGCGCGCGTAATAGTTGCGGCCATAGGTCGCCCAGTGGTCGCGGGCGATCTGGTCGACCGACTTGCCCGAGGCGGCGAGGATGTTGAGCCAGAGCAGCACCGCCCACAGCCCGTCCTTCTCGCGCACATGGTCCGATCCGGTGCCGGCGCTCTCCTCGCCGCAGATGGTCGCCATGCCAGCGTCGAGCAGATTGCCGAAGAACTTCCACCCCGTAGGCGTCTCGTAAGCGGGAATGCCCAGTTTCTGGGCGACCCGGTCGGCGGCGGCGCTGGTCGGCATGGAACGGGCGATGCCCTTCAGGCCTCCGGCATAGGCGGGCGCGAGATGCGCATTGGCCGCCAGCATCGCCAGGCTGTCCGACGGCGTGATGAAGCGCCCGCGCCCGATGATCAGGTTGCGGTCGCCATCCCCGTCCGAGGCCGCGCCGAAATCGGGCGCGTCGGGGGCCATCATCCGGTCGTACAATTCCTTGGCATGGACCAGATTGGGGTCGGGATGATGGCCGCCGAAATCGGGGAGCGGGGTGCCGTTCTTCACGGTGCCCGGCGCGAAGCCCAGCCGGTTCTCCAATATCTCGGTCGCGTAAGGGCCGGTGACGGCGCTCATCGCGTCGAAGGACATGGTGAAGCCGCCCTCGACCGCCTTACGAATGGCAGCGAAGTCGAACAAGCTCTCCATCAGCACGGCATAGTCGGCGACCGAATCGATCACTTCGACGGTCATGCCGTTGCCGACCGTAATGCCGCCCAGCGTGTCGAGATCGATATCCTCGGCCTCGATGGTCAGCCAGCGGCTGATCGACTTGGTGTTGGCGTGGATGGCGTCGGTCACCTTCTCGGGCGCGGGGCCGCCGTTGGAGATGTTGTACTTGATGCCGAAGTCTTCCTCCGGCCCGCCGGGATTGTGGCTGGCCGACAGGACCAGGCCACCCAGCGCCTTGCGCTGGCGGATCACGTTGCTGGCCGCCGGGGTCGACAGGATGCCGCCCTGGCCGACCACGACACGAGCAAAGCCGTTCGCCGCCGCCATGCGGATCGCGACCTGGATCACCTCGCGGTTCAGGAAGCGGCCATCGCCGCCGATGACCAGAGTCTCACCGATCTTCTCGTCGCCCAGCGCGTCGAACACCGACTGGATGAAATTCTCGGCATAGTTGGGCTGCTGGAATACCCGGACCTTCTTGCGCAGGCCCGAGGTGCCCGGCTTCTGGTCGAGATAGGGCTGCGTTTCGACCGTCTTGATCATTTGTCCCCCAGAACGGATCGGTAGAGTTCGGCATAGTGGCGGCCGCTATGGTGCCAGCTATAGTCGGCGTTCATGCCATTGATCTGCATGGTCCGCCATTGGTCTGCATCGCCATATAGTCTCATTGTGCGACGCAGCACGGCAATAATATTGTCGGTGGTGACATTGTCGAACTGCAACCCGGTCGCCACGCCCGTGGCGAGTGCGGCCTCGTTGGCGTCGATGATCGTGTCGGCCAGCCCGCCGGTCCGTGCGACCACGGGCACGCAGCCATAGGCCAGGCCGTAAAGCTGGGTCAGCCCGCACGGCTCGAAGCGCGAGGGGATCAGGATCGCGTCGCACCCGCCCTGGAGCAGATGCGAGACCGGCTCGTCATAACCGATCCGCACCGCCACGCGCCCCGGATGGCGCAGCGCGGCAGTGGCGAAGGCGATCTCCAGCGCCGGGTCGCCCGTGCCCAGCACCACCAGCCGCCCGCCCAGCGCGACGAGATCGTCCACCACCTCGACCAGCACGTCCATGCCCTTTTGCCAAGTCAGGCGGCTGATGACGGTGAAGATCGGGCTGTCATCCTCGTCCAGCCCGAACGCCTTCTCCACCGCGCGCTTGTTGGCGAGGCGATCGTCCAGCGTGTCGACGGTGAAGGAGGCGGGGAGGGCGGCGTCGGCCTTGGGGCTCCAGATGGCGGGGTCGATACCGTTGACGATGCCGCTGACGCATTCGGCGCGGGCGGCGATCAGCCCTTCCAGGCCCATGCCATATTGGGGGCGGTGGATTTCCTCGGCGTAAGTGGGGCTGACTGTGGTGATCGCGTCGGCGGTGCGCAGGCCCGCCTTCAGATAGCCGATCTGGCCGTAATATTCGACGCCGTCCACCGACCATGCCTCGGGCGGCAGGCCGAGATCGGGGAAATGGTGCGCCGCGAACGAGCCTTGGAACGCAATATTGTGGATGGTGACGATGCTCTTGGCGACCTTGCCGGGGCCGGGCGCATAATGGAGGAAGGCGGGGGCCAGCGCCGCCTGCCAGTCATGCGCGTGGAGCAGGTCGAACTCATAACCCGGCACCGCACCGGAGGCGAGGTCGGCCCCCGCGCGCGCCAGCACCGCGAAGCGCCGCCAATTGTCGGGCCAGTCGTTGCCGGCGGTATCGACATAGGGAAGCCCCTCGCGTTCCCAGAGCTGCGGCGCGTCGATCACCAGCAACCGGTGCGTCCCGATCATCGCCTCGCGCAGCCATGCCTCGGTGCCGATGATGTGTGGAAAGTGGTGGACACGCGGAGCGTCGCCGATTGCCCGCATCACCTTCGGGAAACCGGGGATCAGCGTGGTGACCGCGATATCGTGGGGGCTGAGCGCCTCGGGCAGCGCACCCACGACATCGGCCAGCCCCCCGGTCTTGATCAGGGGAAAGGCTTCGGAGGCGACGGACAGGACGGAGAGGGTCATGATGTCTTTCAGTGGGCCAGGCGATCGATCATCGGCTGGGTGATCAGGCAGATGCCCTTGTCGGTGCGCCGGAAACGATGGCCGTCGAGCACGGGATCGTCGCCGACCACCAGCCCGTCGGGAATCTTGACGCCGCGATCCAGGATCACGCGCCGCAGTCGCGCGCCGCGCCCGATCTGGCAGAAGGGCAGGACCACCGCCTCGTCCAGCATCGCGAAACTGTGGGTTCGTACCCCCGTCGACAGCAGCGAGCGGTGGATCGACGAGCCCGACACGATGCAGTCGCCCGCGACCAGGCTGGCCACCGCCGACCCGCGCCGCCCGTCGACGTCATGGACGAACTTGGCCGGGGGCGTGATCTCCGCATAGGTCCAGAGCGGCCAGCTGCGGTCGTAGAGGTCGAGTTGCGGCACCACGTCGGTCAGGTCCAGGCTCGCTTCCCAATAGGCGTCGACGGTGCCGACATCGCGCCAATAGGCACCGGGCTCGTCATGCGAGCGGACGCAGGAGGCGGAGAAGCGGTGCGCCTGGGCTTTGCCGTGCTCGACCAGATAGGGGATGATGTCCTTGCCGAAGTCGCGGGAGGAGCCGGGCGTCTCGGCATCGCGGCGGAGCTGTTCGAACAGGAAGGACGTGCGGAAGACATAGATGCCCAGCGACGCCAGCGCCACGTCCGGATTGCCGGGGATGGAGGGCGGATCGGCAGGCTTCTCGACGAAATCGACGATGCGGTCGGTCTCGTCGACATGCATCACGCCGAATGCGCTGGCCTCGGCACGGCTGACCTCCAGACAGGCGACGGTGACGTCGGCGCCGCTGTCGCAATGCTGCTGGAGCATCAGTTCATAGTCCATCTTGTAGACATGGTCCCCGGCCAGGATGACCATGAATTCCGGCGCATAGCTCTCGATGATGTCGATATTCTGAAAGACGGCGTCGGCGGTGCCTTCATACCATTGGAATTCGCTGATCCGCTGGCTGGCGGGCAGGATGTCGAAGCTTTCGTTGCGTTCGTCGCGCAGGAAGTTCCAACCGCGCTGGAGATGGCGGATCAGTGAATGGGCCTTGTACTGGGTCGCCACGCCGATGCGGCGGATGCCGGAGTTGATCGCGTTGGACAGGGCAAAATCGATGATCCGCGCCTTGCCGCCGAAATAGACGGCGGGCTTGGCGCGGGTGTCGGTCATCTCCATCAGGCGGCTGCCACGGCCGCCCGCCAGCACATAGGCCATGGCATCGCGCGCCAGCGGTTGTCCGCGCCTCAGGTCCATCGTCCGTCTCCTGTCCGTGTGTTAGTATCGCAACGCTTGTTGACGCGTTGGTATTCCCGGCAAAAAGCGATTGCGGCCTATCCGTCGAAGCGCAGGATGACGGTGGCCAGCGGCGGCAGCGTGACCCAGGCCGCGCCGTCCGTCGCGTCCACGCCGCCCATATTGCCCAGCCCCGATCCCCAATATTGCGCCGCGTCCGAATTCAGCACTTCGGTCCAGCGTCCGTCATGCGGCAGCGGCAGGCGATAGGGCGCGCGCGCTACGGGCGTCATGTTGACGACGACCGCGACCGGCCGCTCGCCGGGGGCCTTGCGCAGCCAGGCGAAGACCGAATGGGCGCTGTCGTCCGCCACCAGCCATTCGAACCCCTCGCGCTCGCAATCGCGGGCATGAAGCGCGGGCGTGTCGCGGTAGAGATGGTTGAGGTCGCGGACCAGCGAGCGGACGCCTTCGTGCGAATGGCTGCACCGCAAATGCCAGTCGAGCGGGCGGCTCTCCGACCATTCCTCGCGCTGGGCGAATTCCTGGCCCATGAAGAGCAGCTTCTTGCCCGGATAGGCCCACATGAAGGCGTAATAGGCGCGTAGATTGGCGAATTTCTGCCAGTCGTCGCCCGCCATCTTGGTCAGCAGGCTGCCCTTGCCGTGCACCACCTCGTCATGGCTGAGCGGCAGGACGAAATTCTCGTCAAAGGCGTAATGCAGCCCGAACA
>Ga0308171_1002347_pt1 | contig 20319 bp, 17 predicted proteins | sample PhyGR1_FD_202135 | JGI IMG/M metagenome (GOLD analysis project Ga0308171, IMG submission 202135) | Phyllosphere microbial communities from UC Gill Tract Community Farm, Albany, California, United States - DLSLSG.R1 | ecosystem: Host-associated > Plants > Phyllosphere > Unclassified | place: USA... | reverse complement strand
CGGCGGCCATTGACCAGCACCAGCGTCTGGTCCGGCGACAGCCCACGCAGCGTGGCCGGGCGCACGAACACCTGGCCATCGGCCATCGGCAGGCGCTGCACCACGAACGAAGGCACCAGCTGCGCCAGTACGTCCTTCAGGTCGGTGGAGTCGACCGACTGGATGTCCTGCTTGGTGAACACGTCCACCGGCGCCAAGGTTTCAAACTGGGTGCGGTTGGAGGCGCGGGTACCGGTGACCAGCATCGCATCGAGCTGGGTGGGCGCAGCGGCGTTGCCACTGCTGACGGTGCCTGCCGTTCCGGCATCTGCAGCGATCGCGCCTCCTGCGCTGACCAGACCAAGGGCGAGGAGGATGGAACGCGACAGCTTCGAACGATGCACGGCAGACTCCGGGAAGGCACGACAGGGCCAGGTGGAACCTGGACAAGGCGCGCAGTCTCGGGGCGGGATGTGAAGCAGCGATGACGTGGAGACGACAGTTGTAGCGGTTACGGTGCGGGTGCAGCCCGTAGCGGGCGTGCGCTACCCGGCAGCGTTGTCGTCGAAGCCGAAAGTGGCTGGCCGCGCCGTCCGCAACGGAATGAACAGTGCCAGCGCGAAGACGATCAGGAAGGGGGCGGAGAGAAACGCTGCGTCGTTGCTGCCGAAGGCGATGAAGTTGGCATGCAGATCGCCGATCCACTCCAGCCGCATCAGCACCAGCACCAGGCCTCCGATCGTGGGGCCCGGCAAACCGCCGTGGCCGGCCATCAGCATCGTCGGTGACAGCAAACCGACCAGGAACGCGAAGCCGACGCGGTACAGCCATGGATTACCGCGCCAACGCGGCGCCCAGCGCCACATCAGCACCAACGACGCCAAGGTCAACAGCGCCGGCAGTACGAGAACTGCGATCACCAGTCCGATCATCCGACCGACTCCACTGCTGTGGTACTGCGCGCCTGCTCTGGCATGTCCCCGGCCTCCATCGTGTCCATGAAGGCCGCATTGTTGCCGGTGCAACGGCAAACGCAAAGCCCCGCCACCGCAAGAACTGCTAAGCGCCCCACCCCGTCGATCCGGTACGCTGCCGGGCATTCGAACGAGGAACAGCGCGATGAGCGCAGCCGGCAAAGCGTTGTGGTACATCGAAAGCCATGCCGACAAGCCGCTGGCGCTGGCCGACATCGCAGCAGCCGCAGGACTGTCGCCCTTCCATCTGTCACGCCTGTTCCAGGCCCGCACCGGTACCTCGGTGGTGCGCTACCTGCGCGGACGTCGCCTGACCGCCGCCGCGCAGCAGCTGGCCAACGGTGCCGGCGACATCCTGCAGGTGGCGTTGGCAGCCGGCTACAGTACGCATGCCGCGTTCACCCGTGCCTTCTGCGAGCAGTTCGGGCAGACCCCGGAGCGCGTGCGCGAGCGGGGCCTGCAGGAACTGGCACTGGTGCACGCGATCCGCCTCGACGACGCGCCACAGGCCTGCGCCGAGGCGCCCAGGCTGATCGACTGCACGCCCTTCCAGGTGGCCGGCATCGGCATGCGCCACAGCCGCGACAGCAGCGGTGCGATTCCCGGGCAGTGGGCACAGCTCAACCGCGAATGGCCAACGTCGGCACCGGTCAGCTTTGGTGTGTGCTGCAACAGCAACGACGAGGGTGGCTTCGACTACATCGCAGCATTGCCGGTGAACACACTGCCATCGGTGCCTGCACACTGGCGGCGGGTCGATGTGCCTGCGCGCCGTTACCTGGTGGCCTGGCATGGCGGCCATATCTCCACCGTCCGCTCGACCTGGTTCTGGCTGCTGGACCAGTACCTGCCGGCAAGCAACCTCCACTTGGCCAACGCGCCGGATCTTGAACGCTACGACACCCGCTTCGACGAGCATACCGGCCATGGTGGCGTGGAGATCTGGCTGCCGGTCGATCACCGCCCTGACTGACCCGGAGAAACCGATGATGCGCGCGACACGATGGATGCTGGCCCTGCTGCTGGCTGCTCTGGCGCCGATGGCGATGGCGGCCGCTCCCACCATTGCCGGTGAACGTCATGGCGTGACAACGCTGAAAAGCGCGGCGATCCGCGATGGTGCTCAGCGCGACGTGCTGCGCTTCACCGTGTGGTACCCGGCAATGCCAGGCAGCGAAGAAACGCCGCTGACCATCGGGCCACCGGATGCGCCGCTGTTCGAGGTAGGGCGCGCGGCGAAGGATGCCCCCATTGCCGGCGGGCGCCTGCCCACCCTGTTGCTGTCGCATGGCAATGGCGGCAGCGCGCGCATGATGGGGTGGCTGGGCACCGCGCTGGCGCGAGCCGGCTACCTGGTGATCGCCGTGGACCACCCCGGCAACAACGGCGCCGATGAGATGACGCTGGCCGGCAGCGTGCTGACCTGGCTGCGTGCCGACGACCTGAAGGCGGCGCTGGCGGCCGTGCAGGCCGACCCACAGCTGGGGCCACATGTTGATGCGTCGCGGCTGGGCGTGGTGGGTTATTCCGCTGGCGGCTTCACCGCACTGCTCAGCGCCGGCGCACGGCCGGACATGACGCGGCTGCTGGCGTTCTGCCAGGCGCACCCGGACGACGGCGTGTGCAGGCCGCAGCAGGAAGCGGCCGCGCATACGATGGCGGCGCGTCTTGCTGCAGCGGCGTCACCGCAACTGCAGCCGTACGTGCAGCATGCACAGGAAGATCGTTCGATTGCCGGTGTGCGCGCGGTGTTCGTGCTGGCGCCCGCCATCGTGCAGGCCTTTGCACCGGAGCAGCTGAAGGCGTTGCGGCAGCCGGCGATGATCGTGCTGGGTTCAGCGGATGAAGTGGCGCCACCAGCGACCAACGGTGATGTGGCGGCGGCGCTGATTCCGAAAGCAACGCTGCACACGCTGCCCGGTGTCGGCCACTACGATTTCCTGTCTGCCTGCACGCCGCTGGCAGATGAGCGCCTGCAGGCGCTGTGCATGACTGCGGTACCGAAGGAGCAGACGCATGCGGTGGTGGTGGAAGACGCGGTGCGCTTTTTCGGGGAAGCGTTGCGCTGAAGACAGTCGAGCACGGCTCGATGCCAGGGCTGGCAGCAACGATTCGTTGCGCAGGTGATGACGCGGCGCAAAGGTGCGCGGGACTACACTGCCCCTAGCGCTCCACGGAGGATCGATCATGCGCCTGCAGCATCTCTCTCTGCCGGTATCCGATGTTGCCAGCGTCGCCGCGTACTTCCGCGACGTGCTGCAGCTGGAGGTGGCCGGCGACCAGGTCCGCATTGGCTGGAGCACGATCCAGCTGCAACCGGCCAACGGTCGTCCGGTGGGCGGCGTGCACCTGGCCTTCAATGTGCCGGACAACCGCTTCGCCGACGCCATGAGCTGGCTGCGCGCACGCACCCCGTTGCAATGCAATCCGGAGGGACTGGATTACTTCGCACTGGAAAGCAGTTGGCAGTCGCAGTCGGTGTATTTCACCGGACCTGATGGCCTGATCCTGGAACTGATCGGCCGCAGGCGCTTGCCGGCCAGCGACCGCAGTGGCGCCTTCCATGGCAGCGAACTGACCTGCCTGAGCGAGGTCGGCCTGCCCAGCCATGATGTCGACGCGGTGCGCGAACGATGCAGCCAGCGCTTCGGCCTGCGGCCGATCAGCCCGCCGTCGCCCCAGTTCGCGCCGATGGGCGATGACGAAGGCCTGCTGATCGTGGTCGCTGCCGATCGCCGTTGGTTCCCCGAGCAGAAGGACCTGCCCAACGCGCAGGGCCTGCAGCTGCAGGTGGCCGATGTGAGCGGCAGCGGCGAGCTGCACGATGCCGCGCTGGGCTGGCGGGTGCAGGCGGCCTGAGTTACCAGCTGCCCGAGGCGCCACCGCCTCCGCTGCGGCCGCCACCACCGGACCAGTCGCTGGAACTGCTTGAGGACGAACTGGACGGCGAGGTACTGGACGAGGAGCGGTAGCCTCTGGACGAACCCCGGCCGCCGCGGGCTTTTTCGCCGGGGAGCAGAGTGAACACCCAGATGAAGTACAGGAACAGCGTGCCCATGCTGGACACGATCGTCGCCAGCACGCGGGCGTTCTCATCGCCCGCACGCTCGATGGCCAGCAGCGCGCCCAGCGCATAGCCACCGGTCAGCAGCACCAGCACAACCAAGCGGATGGCGAAGCTGTTGCGGTTCTTCCGCCAACGCGCACGACCAGCCTGCACCAGGAAGAACACCAGCATGGCGGCGATGCCGACTGCCAGGTTCAGCAGCGTGTGCAGCGCAAGGCTGGGCGGCAACTGGCCGCGCACCAGCATCACCGCGAAGAAGCCGGTGCTGACGGCCAGCATGCCGTACAGCACGATGCGTACCCCGCCGCTGCGACGCCAGCACCAGCCCAGCAGGGTTGCCACCGGTACGGCGGGCAGCAGCACGAAGAACAACGCCGGCAGCACGTGGCGCGGCAGCAGCAGCCACGCAGAAAGGCCCCCCGTGGCGACCACCGCCGTCATCAGCAGCGGTCTGCCCCAGGCGGGCAGTGTCGGCCACGTCGATCTGGGCGTCGCCGTATTGGCTGCCAGTGCCTTGCGCCGCCGCTCGCGACGGTTACCGGTGAAATCGGCTTCGGTCCTCGTCGCCAGCAGGCGCGGTGGCGATCGCCATAGACCAGCCAGGAAGCCCGCCAGCAACGTCAGCGCGACCACCGAATCCCCCGTGCGCCAATCCGCGGGCAACACGTTGCGTACCGACGGCTCTTCCCAGGGCGGCAGTTGCTCGCCGTCGACCAGCGCAACCAGCACGTGCGTGCCGTCCAGCACGCCCTGGTCCAGGTCTCCCTCGCGCAGCCGCGGCACGATCGCCTTGTCGATGATGCGCGCGGCATAGGCATCGGGAATGGTGCCTTCCAGGCCATAACCGGTCTGGATGCGTACGCGCCGATCCTGCACCGCCACCAGCAGCAGCACGCCATCATCGACGCCGGCGCGGCCCAGCTGCCATTGGTCGAAGACACGCTGCGCATAGGCCTCGATGCCTTCCTCGCCAACGCTGGGCACCACCAGTACCTGCAGTTGCGCGCCCTTGCGTGCCTGCAGCTGCAATGCCTGCTCGCGCAGCGCGGCGCGGGTGCTGGCGGACAGCGCATTGGCGGTATCCACCACCGGGTCATTCAACGCTGGGACCGGGACTGCCGCCAGCGCCAGCAGCGGCAGCAGGCAGAGCAGCAGTGCAAGCCATGCCCAGGGCCTGGCAACGCGCGTCTGCGGCACCGGGCTCATGGGGCTGCCGCGCTCTGCACGTGCAGAGCACGACGTGGGGCCGACCCGTTGCCCGGCAATGACGGTGGTACATATGCTTCGGAACGGCATCGGTGTAGTTCCTCACCCCGGAAAGGGAAAAGCCGGCCGGGTCGCCCCGGCCGGCCTCCTTTACCACACACCTGTTGTCAGGCAGCGCTCAACGGCCCATGGCCACTCGCTGCTGCTCGTCCTGCACGTGCTGCTGCGAGGGCTCATGCTTGGCCAGCAGTGCCGCACTGGTCTCCTGCACGCTTGGCGCCGTCTGGGTCATGTCCACCGCCGTGCGGAAGCCGGGAACGGTGCCCATCACGAATGCCTTGCCATCCTGCACGGTCACGCCCTGCAGCTTCTCCGGCGAATCGATGCCGGCAGCCTTGGCCTGGGCCGTCACATGGGCGGCCATCTCGTTGCAGATCATGCCCGGCATGTGGCCGCGGATCGCGTTGTGCAGGGGCGTATCCGGATGCGCCTTGTCGCCCAGTTGCGGCCCTTTCGGGGTCGCCTCGGCCTGGCTGCGGCCTTCGGCCAGCTTGCCCAGCGTGGCCGGACCGGCCACGCCGTCGGCGGAAAGCCCGTGCTGCTTCTGGTAGGCAGTCAGCGCATCGCGGGTATTGGCACCAAAGTTGCCATCCTCGCTCAGCCGGTTGCCGTGGCTGTCGCGCACGCCCAAGCGGTTGAGCTCCTTCTGCATGGCAGTCACTTCCTCGCCCTTGGCGCCCTGGCGCAGTACACCGCCGTGGTCGCCATCGTGCGCATGGCCACCCTTGCCGGTTTCCTTCAGCTTGCCCTGGTCCCAGAAATCCTGCGGGCTGACCAGCTTGCCGTGCGGATCCTTCAACTGGTAATGCACGTGCTGGGCATACTGCCCCGCACCACCGGGGCCACGCCCGCCCATGGTGCCGATCGGTTCGCCGGCCTTGATCGGCTGGCCCTCCTTCACCTGGGTCGACTGCAGGTGCAGGATCTCATGCGAATTGCCCTGCGCATCTCTGATCTTCACCGTGCCGTAGTCACCACCGACAAAGGTCACCGTGCCGGAAATCGGCGCATTGACGGTCGGATGCTGCAGGTTGCGGCCGTGCTGGCCACCGACGTAGTTGAAGTCGGTGCCGCCGTGCGGCTTGTGCGCACGGTGTTCGCCGAACTCACCGGTAACGTGCGGCTTGACCCCGTTCTGCGGCGGCAGCATCACCTGCATGGTCTGCTCGAAGGTGCGGGTCTGGCCTTCAGCATGTGCCGCTGCCGGCTTGGCCTGCGCCTGTGCAGCAGCGCCCACGGCGGCTGCGGTCTGGCCACCATGGGACTGTCCGTGGGTCTGCGCAAGGCGCTGCTCCACGAACTGCTCGTACTTGTCCACGTATGGCATCACCTTCTTTTCGGAAAGGTTGAGGCCACCGTAGTCGCGGGTCGGGCCATCGTGATGGTACTTGTAGATGTATTCCTCACCCTGGCCGCGCTTGTGTGCCAGGTTGCGGTTGTCGATGTAGTGGTCAACCAATGCATCGGACTGGGCGCCGACATCGAAGCGGTTGCGGTTGTTGAGGTGGTAGTGATTGCCGGTCTTGTCGATGAACTGGCCCAGGCCCGAAGCCGAGGTGGTGCCTGCGGCAGCATCGGGGTTGAAACCCGATTCCACGCGGGCGATGGCCAATACGTGTGCGGTTTCGCGCGGGGACAGTCCCTTCTCGCGCGCCGATTCGATCAGCGTGTCGATCACCCGTGACTGCACTTCGGGGGTCGCATCGCCCCACCGGCGGGAGTTGCCGTGCAGGCGGCCGTCGCTCTGGTCGATCGGCTCGCGGTAGTGGCTCCACGATTTGATGCGGTCACTGCTGTAGGCCGCCCCGCGGGGCTGGACCATGTCCTGGTAGATGTCTGCCATGTCTGTGCTATCCATTCTATGAAAAAGGGAATTTCCTTAAGGGGTACTGCTCCTGGTACTTCCGGTGTTGCGGTATTACGGTGCTGCGCTCGCAGCGCACATGCGACGTCCTGCCGCTGCGCTCAGTCTTCGATGTAGTTCACCTCCGGGTGCTTGATGCCGAGCGTGTCGATCAGCTTCTCGTACTCATCATTGTTGGGCTCCTGCTCATCGCCTTCCGTGCCACGCAGCGGCGGCGTGCTGTGGGTCAGCTGGCGGCCACTTGCGTCGTACAGGTAGTACCACTCGCAGAAGCTGCAGCCGAACGGCAGTTCACCGTACTGCACGACGAAATACGGCGTGCCGCTCCGGTCCTGCACGCAGGCCAGGCCGACGGCGGTATAGCCGTCCATTTCCTTGGGTGCGGCAATGGCCTGGCGTGTGCCGTCCTTTTCGATTTCCAGCGTGGTCAGCCGGGAAGCGTCCGTGTCTTGGGTGGGCTGGGCCGCCAGGTGCAGGCGGGTGCCTTGGCAATCGATATGCATGCCGGTCTCATCGCGCGTAGGGGAGGTGGGAAGGGATGCGGCCGCAGCGGCAGGTGCAGCCGGCGGCGTTGCCGGGTTCGACGAAGCAGGGGTCGCCGCCGGCACGGCCGCCTCTGGTCCGCTGCAGGCAGCGAGCACCAGGGCCAGCACGGGGGCAACGGGAAACAGACGCATGCGGTGCTCCTTGGGGTGAACCACGCGACCACCGGCAGGTGGTCACGCGGAGGATCAGATCGATTCATCCTCACGCTTGACCAGCTGCCAGCACGGCTTCTGGGCAAAGGTGTAGGTCTGCTGGTCGCTGGTATCGGGAGTGCGCATCTGCACCTGCACCTGGCCGTCGGGCAGGCGGGTGACCTGCATCTGGCGGCCCTGCCGCTGCAACGTGGCCGGATCCGGCATCACCGGCCATTCGACCTTGGCCAGCGGCACCTTTTCCTCCACCTTGCGCGGCTCCGGCTCGGCTTCGGCGTCGATGTGGCTGTCCACCAGCGGATCGGCAGTGGACGTTTCCTGCAACGCGATCTCGTTGCCGAAGTGCTTGAGGAACTCGTCGAAGACCGGATGGGGGCAGCTGGCAGCGGCCTCAGCCGCAATCGTGGCGGCCGGCGCGGCTGGCGTCGTGGCCGCAGCGGTACTGGTCGGAGCCGGTGCAGCCGCATCAGCGGGGGCAGCCTGCGGCGCGGGCTTGCAGCCCGACAGCGCAAGCCCCAAGGCAAGGGCAAGCAGGGCAACGGGGCGAAGCTGGTTCACGGGATCCTCCTGATTCCGGGCAATCGCGCAGGGTTCCGGCGCGGTAGGGAGGCAAGGATAGCCATGCCTTTGTCAATTCAGTTTCAACACACGCTGTCAGGAATATCCCGACACTCAGAAATGAGATGGATATCACATTATTATTGAAGCCATCGTCATCGCAGCTGCCGCTAGACTGCCCATTCCCCCCGCTTTGACCCTGGCCTGATGCGCGTACTCCTGCTTGTCTTCTCCCTGCTGGTACCCGCGCTGTGGCCCTGCTCGGCAGCCGCACTGGAGGTCCAGCAAGGCGACCTGCTGTTCGTCACCGCCGGCCACGGTGGCCTGAGTGCGGCCATCGATGATGCGACCGGAAAGCAAGGCGCCCCCAGCTTCGACCATGTCGCGCTGGTGGCTTCCGCACCGCTGGGCTGGGAGGTGCTGCATGCCGATGAGAAGGGCTCGCGCCGGCAGACGCTGGAACAGTTCCGCGAGGACGCCCGAGGCAAGCAGCGGCAGATCGTGGTCTATCGCCTGCGCGCGCCGCCGGTCAATGCCATCGCCGATGCCGTGGCCACCGCGCGCACGATGCTGGGCAAACCGTACAACAGCGCCTACGTGTTGAACGACGACAGTTACTACTGCTCGGATTTCATCGAGCGCGCGTTCCGTGCGCACCATGTGTTCGCACTGCAGCCGATGAACTTCCGCAATCCGCAGACCGGTGAGATCTCCCGGCACTGGGTTGATCTGTATCGCGGCATGGGCATGGCGGTGCCGCAGGGCCTGCCCGGTACCAACCCCAACGACATGGCTGCAGCACCGGTGCTGCAGCGGATCGGCGTGCTGGAATAAGCGAAGCCCCGCGCGGGGCGGGGCTTCGTCGGTGACCGATGGCCGCTGCCAGGATCACTCTTCCTCGTCCTGTCCGCCCTGCTGCTGGTTCTGGTTGCGCTTCTGCTGTTCCTGCTGCTGTTGCTGCTGATGGTCGCGGCCGCGCCCCTGCTGCTGATCCTGCTGGTTCTGCTGGCCCTGCTGCTTCTGGTTCGGGTTCTGGTTCTGCTGTGCCATGTCCGATCTCCAATTGCCACGCGCGGAATGCGGTGGACGGGGCCATCGTCGGCAGCAGTTGGTTAACCATGCGTTGTGAGCGGGCTACACCCATGTGTACGTGCGTGAAGGAACCGGCGCCAGCCCTTGCGGCACAAGCAACTGAAGGATTCATGCGGGTTTGGCATGTCGTCATGCTGCCGCGGGAAACGAACGCATTCAGCGCTCTTGTCCAACGCGGCGCGCGCAGCGCCACCTACGCCTATGGTTCCATTTGCAGCATGCAGGGCCGCGGCCTATCGTCAGAATGACATCACCCCGGAGATGCGCATGGCCCGCGACACCGCAGCACGCCCAGCCTACGAACAGGCACTGGCCGATTTCAGCATCGAGCGCGGACAGCGACAGTTGCACGGCGACCTGCAGACCGGCATCAACGCGTGCGTGGAGTGCTGCGACCGCCACTGCGGCCGCAATGCGCTGGCGCTGCGCTGGGTGGACGTCCACGGTGCCCTGCATCGGTACACCTTCGAGGACCTGCGCGATGCCTCTGCGCGTGTTGCCCAGGTGCTGGCCGCGCAGGGCATCGGCAAGGGCGATGTGGTGGCCGGCCTGCTGCCGCGTACACCGGACCTGCTGGCGACCATCCTCGGCACCTGGCGGGTGGGTGCGATCTACCAGCCGCTGTTCACTGCGTTCGGCCCCAAGGCCATCGAAACACGGTTGAAAACCGGACGCACCGCACTGGTGGTGACCGACAGCACGAACCGCAGCAAGCTGGACGAGGTCGATGGCTGCCCACAGGTGGCCATCCTCCTGGCATCGGGGCAGACACTACGTGCCGGCGACATCGACTGGACCGCACGCACCGCCGATGCCACACCTGATTTCGCGCCGGTGATGCTGCGCGGCGATGCGCTGATGGCACTGCTGTCCACCTCCGGCACCACCGGCAGCCCCAAGGGCGTGCCGGTGCCGCTGCGCGCATTGCTGGCCTTTGCCAGTTACATGCAGTTGGCCGTGGACCTTCGCCCAGAGGACGTGTTCTGGAACATCGCCGATCCCGGCTGGGCATATGGGCTGTATTACGCGGTGATCGGCCCGCTGCTGCTGGGCCAGGCCACCACCTTCAGCGAAGCCGGTTTCAGCGTGCAGGGGCTGAACGACATCGTCGCGCGGCTGGGTGTCACCAATCTTGCCGGCTCGCCCACAGCGTACCGGCAGATCATCGCCGCCGGGCCCGGGGCCAGTGCGGCCATCAACGGCAAGCTGCGGGTGGTGAGCAGCGCCGGCGAACCGCTGAACCCGGAGATCGCCCGTTGGTTCGCCGCCCATCTGGGCACCACGGTGCTCGACCACTACGGCCAGACCGAGACCGGCATGGTGGTCAACAACCACCACGCGCTGGACCACGCCGTGCGGCCGGGATCATCGGGCTTTGCGATGCCCGGTTACCGCGTGGCGGTACTGGACGATGCCGGCAACGAACTGCCGCCGCGCACGCCCGGTATCCTCGCCGTGGACCTGCGGCAGTCGCCGATCATGTGGTTCACCGGCTACTACGGTGCCGACACACCGGCACTGGGTGATCGCTACTACCTCACTGGTGATTCGGTGGAATGCGAGGACGACGGCTCGATCAGTTTCATCGGCCGCTCGGACGACCTGATCACCTCGTCGGGCTATCGCATCGGTCCATTCGATGTGGAGAGCGTGCTGATGGAGCACCCTGCGGTGGCGGAAACGGCGGTGATCGGCGTACCCGATGCAGAGCGCACCGAGATCGTCAAAGCGTTCGTGATCCTGCGCGCTGGATTCAGCGGCAGCGGCACGCTGGCGCAGGAACTGCAGCAGCATGTGCGGCGCCGGCTGTCCGCCCATGCGTACCCGCGCCAGGTGGAATTCGTGGCCGAACTACCGAAAACACCCAGCGGCAAACTGCAGCGCTTCCTGCTGCGCAAGGCCGAGATCGAGAAGCAGGCGGCGGCTGGCTGAGGGACTCCGGGGTCAGAGCCCTTCCTTCGAAAGGGATCTGACTCCGGGGTCGGATCCTCTCCAGCGGAGAGGCTCTGACCCCACATGGCCCCGTGCTTGCGCTACGGCATCACCGGCGGCACGTAGGCCAGGGTCATGCCCAGCAGCCACAGCAACCCCAGCACCAGCGGGATGTGCACCAGCAGCTGGATGAACGTGAAGCCGACGATGTCGCGGGCCTTCAGGCCGAGCACCCCCAGCAATGGCAGCATCCAGAACGGATTGATCAGGTTCGGCAGCGCTTCGGCCGCGTTGTAGACCTGCACCGCCCAGCCCAGGTGCGCCTTCAGCTCGTTCGCGGCCTGCATCACGTACGGCGCTTCGATGATCCACTTGCCGCCACCGGACGGTACGAAGAAGCCCAGCACCGCCGAGTACACGCCCATCACCAGCGCGAACGTATCGGTGCTGGCCACGTGCACGAACAGGCTCGACAGCCGGTGCGCCAGCGTCTGACCGTCGCCACCGGCAGCGTGGGTGAGGATCATCGCGATGCCGCCGTACAGCGGAAACTGGATCAGCACCCCGGTGGTACTCGGTACCGCCTTGGCCACCGCGTTGAGGAAGCTGCGCGGACGCCAGTGCAGCAGCAGGCCCAGCGAGATGAACATGAAGTTGTAGGTGTTGAGGTTGGCGATCGCGCTGACCAACGGCTTGTTGGCGAACTCGTTGAACAGCCAGCCGAAGGCCAGCAGCGAAAGCAGCACGGTCAACAACGGGCTGTACTCCAGCCACTCGCCCGGGCGGGTGCGGCGCTGCAGCGGCTCCGGCTCGGCCTGCGCCGCGCCGGGGAAATCTTCGGCGGTACGCGCACTGCCGGCAGCCGGCGCGGTCAGCCAGGCGATCAGCAGCGAAACCACGATCAACACCGAGGTCAGTGCGATCGACTGCCACAGGAAGATGGTTTCGGTAAACGGCAACACGCCGGTGATCTCCACCAGCCCCGGCGGCATGCTGGCCGGGTTGGCCTGCAGCTGTGCCGCCGACGAACTCAGACCCATCGCCCACACCGCGCCCAGGCCCAGGTAGGCCGAGGCACCGGCAGCGCGATAGTCCATGCGCAGCTCGGTGCGGCGGGCCAGCGCGCGTACCAGCAGGCCGCCGAACACCAGCGAGAAGCCCCAGCTGAGCAGCGAGGCCAGCATGCTGATCAGGCCGACGTACACCACGGCACCACGACCGGTGCGCGGTACCCGGGCCAGATAGTCGATGAAGCGCGCCACCACCGGTGCAGTGGCTACCGCATAACCACCGATGACCACGAAGGCCATCTGCATGGTGAAGGGAATCAGGCTCCAGAAGCCGTCGCCGAAGGCGCTGGCGGTGGCCTGCGGAGTGGCGCCGAAGCCCATCGCCGCCAGCGCGACGATGACCACGCCGAGCACCGCGAACACATACGCGTCGGGGAACCACCTTTCCGCCCAGGCGGCCGAGCGCAGCGCGGCGCGCGCCATCCAGCCGTCCTGTACTGCTGCCGTCGAGGCCATCACCTACCCTCCCAGGTTTGATGGCCTGATTCTGGGCGGTGGGGTGCGGGCTGTCAGCCACCCATTGGTCTTAGGTGACGCCCGCCGGGCATGGCCCGGCGCTACCGGTTCGGCCAAAGATTCCGACCCGTGCACATGGCGCGGGGTAGCGCCGGGCCATGCCCGGCGGCCTTCTCAACCCAGCGCCAGATCCACGGCGATACCGGCAAACAGCGCGGCACCCACCCAGTTGTTGTGCAGGAAAGCCTTGAAGCACGGCCCACGCTCGCGGTTGCGGCAGATCCAGAACTCGTACACCACCAGCAGCGTCGCCACCGCGACGCCGGCCAGGTAGTACCCACCCAGCCCGCCGCGCACGCCCACCAGCGCCATCGTGGCCAGGAACAGCGCGTACAGCACGCCCTGGATGACCAGGTCCAGATCACCGAACAGGATCGCAGTGGAGTGCGAACCCATCTTCAGGTCGTCTTCGCGGTCGACCATGGCGTACCACGTGTCGTAGGCGGTGGACCACAGGATGTTGCCGGCATACAGCAGCCAGCCCAGCATCGGCACCTCGCCCTGCACGGCGGCGAAGGCCATCGGGATGCCCCAGCCGAAGGACATGCCCAGGTAGACCTGCGGCAGATGGGTGTAGCGCTTCAGGTAGGGATAGCTGGCCGCCAGGAACACGCCGATGAAACTCAGGGCGATGGTCAGGCCGTTCAGGGTCAGCACCAGGCCGAAGGCCACCAGCATCAGCACCGCGAACAGCACCAGCGCCGCCCGGCCGCTGATTGCGCCGGTCGCCAGCGGTCGCGCCTTGGTGCGCTCCACGTGCGGGTCGAGCCAGCGGTCGGCGTAGTCGTTGATGACGCAACCGGCCGAGCGGGTCAGCCAGACGCCAGCGGTGAACACGAACAGGGTCCACAGCGGCGGCAGGCCACCAGCGGCCAGCCACAACGCCCACCAGGTGGGCCACAGCAGCAGCAGCGTGCCGATCGGGCGATCGGCGCGCATCAGGGACCAGTAATGCCGCCAACGCGGCGTCGGCGCCGGATGCGGCGCGGAAAGGGGGGTATCAGCCATGACACTAGGATACTCCTGTGCCTTCGGACCAACTTTGCCGGCGGGGGGAGATTTGTGCGGCGAAACTGGATAGAATGCCCATCCCGCACCGCCTCATTGCGTTGCGATGCCCGCCCCGGCCCTGGCCGACGGCGCGGCGGTTCCACCACGCGCTCGTAGCTCAGCCGGATAGAGTAGTGGCTTCCGAAGCCATTGGTCGGGGGTTCGAATCCCTCCGGGCGCGCCATCTTCTTGTCGGCTTCGGCCTGCCAATCACCGGGCAGATTCGCCCGCGCATGTCTCCGTTCTCAGTTTATGAGTCCCGCAGGGCGCAGAATGTGATTCTGTACTCCAGCTCCATTCGGATTGAGTAGACTCGCCGCCATGGGTATCGCCTTGCCAGCACAGGACAGCCTCGGCGTCGGTCTCTATTCTTACGCCGATGCCGCGCGCTTCATTGGCGGCAGCTCGTCGGAACTGCGCCGGTGGCTGAAGGGCTACCAAGGCCGGAAGCACGGGAATCCGGAAGCCCACCCTCCCCTGTGGAAGTCGCAATGGGCCGATTCAGAGATCGACGGCATTGGCTTCCGCGATCTGATCGAGCTGCGCTTCGTCCGCACATTCGTCGCATGTGGCGTGCCACTCAACTTGGTGCGGCGAACCATTGTCGAACTGAACGAGCGGCTCGGTAAGGAGTACCCGTTCACCAGCACCAGCTTCAAGACCGATGGGCGCCGCATTTTCATGGAGCTCTTGGGCGACAGCGGCGATGCCGCACTGGTGGATGTGGTGAAGCGCCAGGACGTGATGCGCAAGGTCATCGCACCTTCGCTGCGTGACGGCATCGAACTGGGCATCGATGATCGTGTCGAACGATGGTTCCCACTGAAGGGCTCCCGTGCGGTGGTATTTGATCCACAGCGCAGTTTTGGTCAGCCCATCCTTGCCGAATCGGGCGTACCTACCATCGCCATTGTCGAGGCGCTGCGCGCCGAAGGTGGCGACGAGCGTCGCGTGGCCAGGCTGTATGACCTGCCTCTGACTGCAGTGAAGAAAGCACTGCAGTTCGAGAATCGAGCCGCGCCTTGAAGGCGCAGATCGATGAGAATCTTCCGCCCGCGCTGGCCCGGGCCGTCGACGCCATTGCAGGAACGGACGAACACGAAGTCCTCCATGTAAGGGAGTTCGTGAAGCCCGGCACTACTGACCTGGAGCTCTTCGACGCAGCCACGCGGCGTGGCATTCGTGTACACGTTACCCAGGATCATCATCATCGCAAGCCCGCAGAGCGCGAGGCGATCGCACGCCTCGGCCTGACCGTATTCGTTCTGGCCAAGGGTTGGAGCACGTTCAACCACTACGAGCGCGCAGCACGTCTTCTGGAGTGGTGGCCCAAGATGATGCAGCAGGCCGAACTCGTGCAACCTGGTGCAATGTTCCGCGTACCGCACGCCAGGGCGTCCGGGGGACGGCTGACGCAGATCAAGGTTTCGCGGTAACCGCCTCAAGCGTCAACCCTCATCCCCTCTGAAACCATGCTGTGCGCGCAGCGTTGGGTCGTTCTCGATCATGAACATATCGAACAGGTGTTTATGGTCCCGCGACCAACTCCCCTGCAACATACGCCACGATGCCACATCCACGCGCGGCAGCTTCTGCTCCAGATAGCAGATGCGGCTGCCATCGCCCGAGAAGTGTCCATCCAGCAGCTGCCAGCGCGCGCGATCCACGCCGGGCAGGGGCTTCCCGTCGCAGTAGACGCTGCTCTCATCAACTGCGTACAGCGGGTCGTGCGGGATTGTCTGCAGCAGGTCGCCGCGCAGGCAGTGCTTCATGCGCCGGCCGCAGTACCAACCGCCGTGATCATCGGCACCGTAGCCGCCGCCCATACTGCGGAAGGTGGCGCAATCGGCTTCGGCCAAGGCTTTCAGCGAAGTTTCGTATTCGAAGTGGACATTGCGCTTGTCCAACCAGTAATCACCGCACTGGCAGAAGCTGTCGCGGTCGATCGCGGGCAGGTGGGTCCAGGTGTGGTAGACGGCGTGCGCATCGCGCGCGATGAAAATGCACCGATGCAGACAGCAACGCCGGGCATGGCCCGGCGTCGGGTTCAAACCAGTCGAGCATGGCTCGACTCTACAAAAGCAGATCAATACTTTCCGTCAAACGCAAAAATCGGCTTGCGCTTCTGCCACAGGCCCGCAGTGAAATCCGGGAACTCCAGCGTCTGGAAACTGTTGGCGATCGACTGCTCGCTCAATGGGGTAATCGCACTCCACGTCACCGCGTCGTAGATGTCGATCGGCATCGGCGCCCTGGCCTTCAGCGCTTCCACGAACGCATGGATCACGAACCAGTCCATGCCGCCATGGCCGGCGCTGGCGGCGGTGTCGGCATTCTGCTTCCACAGCGGATGTTCGTACTGGTCCTGGTACTTCTTGAACTCTTCCCACTGGTGCGGCGGGCTGCGGCCTTCGATGTGGATCGAATGGTTAACGTCCATCCACAAGCCCTTGGTGCCCTGTACGCGGAAGCCCATCGAATACGGGCGCGGCAGCGAGGTGTCGTGCTGCAGCAGGATGGTCTCGCCGTTCTCACAGGCCAGCGTGGTGGTGACGATGTCGCCGAGCTTGAACTTCACCTTGGTGCTCGGGTGAGTGGTGCCGCCACTCTTGGCCACGGTGTATTCGTGCAGCCCACGCGCCTTGGTGGCGAACGCGTTGATGTGGGTGAAGCGGTTGCCGCGGTTGATGCCGGTATACATCGCGCACGGGCCGATGCCGTGGCTGGGGTAGAGCTCGCCATTGCGCTCCACCGAGTGTTCAGTGCGCCAGCGTGATTCGCTCCAGCCCTTGGGGCCGAATTCCACGCCGCTGTCGTAGGGCTGATTCGGGTCGCCGGAGTTGAACTTCACCCCGCGCAGGTCGTGCTGGTAGCCGGCCTGCAGGTGCACCAGTTCGCCGAACAGGCCCTGCCGCACCATCTGCAGGGCTGCCATCACGTCACGGCGGTAGCAGACGTTCTCCAGCAGCATGTACGGGGTGCCGGTGCTCAGCTGGGTCTTCAGCACGTCCCAGTGATCCTGCAGGGTGATACCGGCCACCACTTCGCAGCCCACGGCCACGCCGGCCTGCATCGCGGCAATCGCCATCGGTGCGTGGTACTCCCACGGCGTGGCAATGATCACGCCATCGATGCCCTTCTGCTCCAGCAGGCGCTTCCACGCGTTGATGTCGCGGTCCTGGCCGTAGGTCTTCGGCGCGGGCTTGCCCGCCTTGCTGACCATGTCCACGGCGCGGCCGAGCATGATCGGCTCGATATCGCACAGGGCAACGACCTCCACGTCGTCGCGGCGCACCAGTTCCTTCAGCAGCACCAGGCCACGCATGCCGGTACCGATCACGGCCAGGCGTACCTTGCGGCCACGTGCCCATGCCGGGGTCTGCGGCAGCAGGCTGCTGGCGGCGACAGCGGCGCTGGCCGCGATGAATTCCCTACGCTTCATGGCAAACACTCTCCTCTTGAAGGCGCGCCAGCCTTGGCCGGCGCGCCTGGTCACACAAACAGGATTACTTGAACCGGTAGCCGATGGTCACACTGTAACCACGACCGAAGATGGTGGCGTAGTCACTGGAGTCGCCCAGGAAGCTGTTGGGATCGTAGAACGGCAGGCGGTTGAACAGGTTCTTGACGGTGAAGCTCAGGTTCCACGCATCATCCGGGCGCCAAGTGACGCTCATGTTGGCGGTCCACCACGACGGTGCACCATCGCACTTGCTCTTCTCCAGGGCCAGGTAACCGCCGGTGCAGGTTTCCTTGTTGTTGTTTTCTTCGTCGATCTGGTCGGTGGCCCACTTGGTGCCGCCCACGTAGTTGACGAACATGCTGGTGGTGACCTGCTTGTAGGTCCAGTCGGCATTGAGCGTCGCACGCAGGCGCGGGTTGTTGTAGTAGCCCACCACGTCGCCGTAGTACCAGCCGTTCTGTTCGTCCATGTAGAAGCGGTTGCGGTTGGCGATGGTGGCGGCCAGGCCGATGTTCAGCCCGCCCCACTCACCCAGCGAGAAACGGCTGCGCGCATCGATGTCGAAGCCATCGATCAGGGTCTTGCCGCGGTTCTTGTACTGGCCCACCACGCTGGCCACGTTGCCGGCCGAGTAGCCCGGCAGCGTTCCCGGGCAGCTCACACCGCTTGCCGGGTCGGCGCACATCGCCGCCAGCTGCGCCAGGTTGGCGCGGTCGCTGTCGGTTATCGGCGAGCGCGACGAGGAGATGATGTCTTCAGCGCGGCGGTAGTCCGGGGCAACGATTTCGTTGTCGCGGTAGATGAACCAGTAATCGGCCGACACCGACAGCCAGCTGGCCGGCTCGTAGACGAGGCCCAGCGTGGCGATCTTCGCCTTCTCCGGCTTCAGGTTCTGGTTCGGCTGGGTCATGCGGGCCACGGTGCGGCTGCAGTCCACGTTGAGCAGGCTCTTGCCCAGGTCGACATCGCCGCCGCGCTGCGATTTCAGCAGCAGGTTGGCGATGGCGTTGGTCTCGGCGCAGCGCAGTTCGTCGCGGAAGCCGCCCAGCTGCGCGTACACGCCGCCGTTGCCGGACTCAGCCAGGCTGGGGGCGCGGAAGCCGGTGGAATAGGTGCCGCGCAGCATCAGCTGGTCGAATGCCTGGTACTTGAAGCCGATCTTCGGCGCGACATTGGCGCTGAAGTTCGGGTACTTGTCCACGCGCACGGCCGCGTCCAGCTCCAGCTTCTCGGTAATCGGCGCCACCGTTTCAGCAAACAGCGCATAGGTGTTGCGCGCGCCATCGAACCACGAGCCACCCTGCTGGGTGATCAGGCCGGCGGCGGCGTCGGCATTGCCGGGGGTGTAGAAGGTTTCGCGGCTGGCGTTGAAACCGAACGCGGCGCGCATGTCACCGGCCGGCAGCTGGAACAGCGGGCCTTCGATCTTGCCGTCCAGGGTATGCAGGCGCGTCCACGACTGGATGTCGAAGGTCGGGAAGGCGCCGCGGATCAGTGCGGCGTTGGCCTCGCTGATCTCACCGAACTTGTACGCCGGATGATCGGAAATGATCACGCGGCCCGTGCCCGGGTCGATGCTGTACGGGCCAAAGGCCTTCTCGAAGCCCTTCACGTTGACGTTGATCGTCTGGTAGGTGGTCGAGTGCGTGCCGGCGGTGGCGAACGCGGTTTCCCAATTCCAGTCACCGACGTTGCCGCGCGCGCCGGTCAGCACGCGGTAGCTCTTGTCGGTGTTGCGCTGGCCGAAGTAGTTGGCGCCGGCATCCTGCAGCAGGTACTGCAGGCCGACCACGCCACCCATCATGGCCTTCAGCTCGGGGCTGGCGTGGTTGTACTCGTTGTTCGGGCCCAGGAACGGATACAGGAACTGGTTGACGTTGTTGCCGGTATCGCGCGAGAACCAGCTGGTCGGGTTGCCGGTGGTGGTGCCGTAGCTGCGCGGCGTACCGCCGTTGGCACGCAGGTCGATATCGGTATAGGTGGCCTCGGCGAAGATCTCGGTGCTGTCGCCCACCAGGAAGGTGCCGTTGAGGTAGGCGGTGTTGCGCTCGGATTTGGCGCCGGCGTCGATCTCGTTGTTCATCCAGGTTTCCCAGACGCAACGCGGGCCGGCCGCTTCACTGGTCAGCACGTTCCTGCAGCCCGGCGCGGCTTCCTGCACGCGGCGGCCGGTCACCGGATCGAACGCGAAATAGCTGCCCGGGTTGAACTCACCCGGCTTGCTGCCCACGCCCAGGCGCAGGTTGTTCAGGTAGTTGGGGTTGTTGACGTAGTACTGGTCCGGGCGCTTGTCATAGAAGTCGGCCAGCGGGATCGCGTCGCGGCGGTACATGTTCACCGCGCCGTAGATGTTGAAGCGGTTCTCGGTGAGATCACCGAAGCCAGCGGTGATGCTGGCCTGGCGCTCGCCGTAGGAATCGATGCGCGAGGAGGTGTCGTTGGTGAAGTTGATCTCCGCGCCCTGGAAGTTGCGCTTGGTGATCACGTTGATCACGCCGGCCACCGCGTCGGTGCCGTACACGGCCGAGGCGCCGTCGGTCAGCACTTCCATGCGCTCGATGGCGGCGGCGGGAATCGCATCGATGTTGACGAACTGGGTCTGGAAGCCCGCCGGCGCGCCGTAGTAAGACAGGCGACGGCCATTCAACAGCACCAGCGTGCCCTGTGCGCCGAGGCCGCGCAGGTTGGCCTGCGACGCGCCGTCAGAGCCGGTGAACAGCGAGCGCGAATCCTGCTGCGCTGGCCGTGCGGCCGGCAGGTTGTCGAGCACCTGCAGCAGCGTGCGCGCAC
>Ga0308171_1002344_pt1 | contig 20338 bp, 18 predicted proteins | sample PhyGR1_FD_202135 | JGI IMG/M metagenome (GOLD analysis project Ga0308171, IMG submission 202135) | Phyllosphere microbial communities from UC Gill Tract Community Farm, Albany, California, United States - DLSLSG.R1 | ecosystem: Host-associated > Plants > Phyllosphere > Unclassified | place: USA... | reverse complement strand
GGGTCAATGCCGATTGCAGCTTTTCGGCGGACATGTTGAAGTCGTTACGAACGCCGTCGAGTGTCGCCGTGAACGGCTGGCCGATGCGGTAGGACACATCGCCATCCGAAAGCTTCGAAAGACCGGTTGCAAGATTGTCGACGGCAAATTTGACGTCGGCAGCTTCCTTGGCCTTCTGCTGCTCGCGCGCGATGCGTTCCTTTTCCGAAAGGCTGCGATTGGCTTCGGTTTCCTGTTCAAGGCGGATGCGCTCGATCGCACTCTCGCGGAACACCTGAACGGCAACCGCCATCTGGCCGACTTCGTCCTTGCGGTCCATGCCATCGATCTCGGCTGCCGTATCGCCGCCTGCCAGCGACACCATACGCTCCCGCAGGCGGGCAATCGGCGTTGTGATGCCACGCGAGGCCACGAACAGCGCGAGAATGATGCCGGCTGCAAAGCTGATGCCAACCACAACAAGCGAGGTCAGGATCGTGGAATTCGTCTGGTCACTCAGATCGTCGCTGCCTTTTGCAACACCCTTGGCAAGCTTGTCCAGCAACGAGCCTATTTCGTTTCCGGCCGCGCGAATTTGCCCATCAGCCTTCAGGAGTTCCGCCGCGGACTCCTGATTACGATTAGCGGAGCCAAGCTCGACGGCCTTATCCGTGCTTGTGATGATGCTCTGAGATTGTTTGAGCAGTTTGTCGATTGTGGCCGTCTCTTCCGGGAATATGGCCTTGACGTTGTTCAATCGCGAGATCAGTTCGCCTTTGTCGGTATTATACTCGCCTTTGGCGATGGCGAAATCCGGTATGGAGGTGTCGTATGCCATTACCTGATAAGCACCGTAAGCCACCGCCTGAAGATTGCGGTTGGCGCGAGAAAGCTCGACAAGCGCGGCATTATCGCCGGCAATGAACTCTGAATAGAGCGTGTCCGCGTTTTTGTAACGGGCGGACATATATACTGTTGCACCCAGACCGATGATGCAGAGCGGTAGAATGAGCGACAGAATTTTGGTGCGGATACTGGCATTCTGGAGAAATGACACGGATAACCTCAGGGCATGAATACCGCTCCTTCCCCGTGCCGGAGGTGTTCGGCAAGACTGACATTGCACGTCGCGTAACCTCGATCATCAAGGCTTCGGTAGCCGTATCATCGGCTCTGATCGCAACTGCATCATGCATGCGCCGAAAAACGCCGGCCTGCCTCCTCAAATACCGGGCAGGTCACCATTCTGCGGGCGACACGACAGCCCCGCCAAAAGGCGGAAACGCCGGGCCGCATTTCGCAAAACACGGACTAGAACCAATTGTTCCACGGCCGTGCTTCGCAGGTTTTCTTGCGATTAGTTATAGTTAAATACTTTACAATTTCTTCATGCCCAAACGGGCGCAGGAGATACCAATATCTAAAAGATCAGCGTGCGATTAGCCATCCTGACAAGTTGGGCGATTTTCCTTCCAGCCTCGAGCATCAAATGCCTTAGGTGATCAAGCAGATACGGACAGATACGTTCAACCTCGAAGCCTTGAGGTCCAACTCGCAGCGCGTCGATGAGTTTTCGGAGCTTGATATCGAGAAAGCGATTTTGCACGAAGCCGACAATTAGACGAAATTTTATATAGAACTGATGGTCCATTTCCGACCAGCACGCGCCTCGACCGTCTGCTGGCGTTAGAGTTGAGAGTTTCGCGTTCGCCGCTGCAAACGCTTCATGACGGCGGTATGCTTCAGACAAATTCTGACCGCGCCAACGTCCTGCGGCGGCGTATCAAAACTGGTACGCAGGTTATCTTCGACCTCTCCACCGAGGCCGAACGACTGCAATTGTGGAGACCTTTAGCGACGAGTTAGCCCGGTATTGCCGTATCACAAAGGCCCGAAATTTCAGGCCCTTCGCGATTTCACACCTCGTTTTCAGCAAACGTTCTTGCCTCATTCTGTCCTGCCGTTGTTTCGCGGGATATCAACGCGATGCCCTCAAGCGGGTGCTAGAGAATATAAGGCCTTATTTAGTCCGTTTGATCATCCACCGGAAATTGCCGCCGCTTCTGAATGGCCATATCGACTGGACGATGATTAGTCAGACCTGTGGGATCGAAGCCGAGTTGACGGCAGAACTGAAAAAGCAGCCCCGGCCAAGCTTGCATGCAATCATCCGCTGGCTCGGCGCATCAGCGGCCGAAGAACGACGACCGCCAAAGCCGACAGTTAGCTCGAGCAAAATGGCACCCGCCAAGAAGGCAGCATCCGCACGCTCCGCCCGACAGCCACAACGCGCGGCAGTGGACGATGTTAGCGATCGCAAATCTCTTCGCGGCTCGTGCGCCTGGTGGGTTGGTAACATTAGATGCGACCGTTCTTCCCATTGTCTGAGGACAGCAAATTTTCTGCGAAAGCAGGAGCCTGAATCGCAACAATCTGCTTGCAACGGGTTCGCATATGACTGGAAATAGTGCTCTGACCGGTGATGATTAAAAAATAAATGTCACACACGCCCATAGCTCCGGTGGTCGCGAACGAACTGAGGTCAGCGATGCAGACGCTTCTACTTAACAAGAATCAAGTGAGGCGGCTCATCGACTTGAAACAAGTCATCGGCGCTGTCGAAGACGCCTATAAAGCCTATAGCAGCAATCAGGTCGAGCAGCCCGATTACATTGGGATTAGTCTTCCTGCCAGGCGGGGAGAGATTGATTTCAAGCTGGGCTATCACAAGCAGGCTGAAATCATTTCGATGAAAGCACATTCCGGGGGATTTACCCGAAATCCTGAGGAGCATGGCGTACCGAACAGCATGGGGACAATTCTCCTTTTCGATGCCAGGAGCTGTGCATTGATCTGCGTCATGGACGGAAGCCTGATCACGGGGCTCCGCACCGGGGCCGCCGGAGCTGTGTCCGTCAAAGCGCTTGCAAGACCGAACGGCCGTGTTGTCGCTTCGATCGGCACAGGCAGTCAGGCGAGAATGCAGATCCGGGCAATCAACGAGGTCATACAGATCCAGGAAATCCACGCCTGGAGCCGCACCCCTTCGGCTTTGTCCGACTACAAGAACGATATCGAACGCGAATTCGCAATTCCCGTAATCATCGCCCCCTCCAAGAAGGAGGCCGTGGAGAAAGGCGACATTTTGATCACGACAACGCGGGGCAAAGGTGATGTCGTACAGGCGGACTGGGTGAGGCCCGGCACGCACATTGTCGCGATCGGTACGGATCAGCGGGGCAAACAGGAGCTGGACCCCGAACTTTTCAGACACGCCAAGATCGTTGTTGATTCCGTCCAGCAATGCACACAAAAGGGTGAAACGTGGCACCCGCTGCAAACTAACATTATCACAATGGCCGATATTCACGCTGAAATCGGAGAGCTGCTGCTGGGTGCGAAGCCCGGCCGGACAAGCGATGATGAAATCACCATTTTCGATTCCACCGGTATGGCGATACAGGACAACACCACAGCCCGAACGATCTACGAAAAAGCCATTGACGCCAATGTCGGCACCTTCTTTTCATTTTTCGAGTAGTAGCCATGAACAGTTTTCCGACGATACAAGATATACTCGACGCCCGCACCCGACTGAAACCCCATGTCAGACACACGCCACTACTGCGCGCGCACAAGATTGGGGAGACCGTTGGCTGCAATCTCTACCTCAAGCCTGAAACCCTGCAGATTACCGGAGCCTTCAAAATAAGGGGGGCGCTGAACAAGGCTCTTTCGCTTTCCAAGGAAGAAATCGCAAACGGCATCATTGCGACATCGTCGGGCAATCATGCACAGGGACTTGCCTATGCCGCCAGGATGCTGGGTGTGAGGGCGATATTGGTGCTGCCTGTTAACACGCCCAAAATCAAGATTGAGAACACAAAGGCCCTTGGGGCAGAGGTCGTCCTATTCGACGGCGACACTGCGGCCAGATGGAAAAGGGTCTATGAAATCGCTGCAGAAAACCACTATGCCCCGATCCACGCATTTGAAGATCCGATCGTCATGGCCGGACAGGGAACGATCGGCTGTGAAATACTCGATGATCTTCCCGAGGTGGATACGGTCGTCGTGCCGGTCGGCGGCGGCGGACTGATTTCAGGGATCGCCACGGCCATAAAAGAGACCAGACCCAGTGTGCGCGTGATCGGGGTGGAGCCCGCGCTGACACCGAAATACTTCCAGAGCCGTATTAACAAGACGCGGACCTCGCTACCCTTGCAGAACACAATAGCAGATGGTCTGAGAATCAGCGTTCCCGGCCAGAACCCTTATCCCATCATCGAGAAATATGTCGACGAAATCGTCCTCGTCGACGATCACTATATTGTTGAGGGTATGCGCGCTTTGGCAAAGGATGCAAAGCTCATTGCCGAACCTGCAGCCGCTATCACGGTCGGAGCACTGCTGGCGGGTGCGCTCGACGTCAAGCCTGAAGAAAAAGTCTGTGCCGTCCTTTCCGGCGGAAACTGGGATCTGGGCGATCTCGCAGCAGTCTATGTTGACAGGTGACTCCCGCCAAACTCGAGCCAAGCTATCCAAAACTGTCCAGGCGTTCGCCCACAATCTCCCGCACCTGCGCCGCTCTTTCAGCGCCCACTGATCCATCTGTCAGCGGCGGCGGTAGCGCAAGCTGTTCCAATCCGCGCGCAAGCACTGCTCTCATTTCATCCATGGCCTTATCCGCCGCCGCCGGAATACCCGCTGTCGCTGCGCAACGCTTGAAATCGGCTCTCTTCAGTCGTTCATCCTTGCCGCTGATTTTGAAGGCCATGCGGCCATGGTGCAGGTTCGGAAACACCCGCGTTGTTACCGCATCATAGAGCGGCGCCATGCGAACCGAGCTGAAATCTCCTGTCCTTGGCGCTGCAATCTTCAGAAGCGCCATATTCGCACCGTCTGGTCTATATCGTCGTCGGCGTCGACATAGATACCGCGCATCAGCTGTACAAGCTTGCCAGCCTCGGCTTGGCGAAAGCCGCGGGTTTTGTCGATGTTTTCGCCGACGAGATAGAGGGGCATGTATGTAACTTTCGCAGACTTCAGATACGAGAAAGTTACATTGCTCGACCGTAAAGCGCTCGTGTCTGAGGCTACGATACTGCTTTCTAAATGGAGATCTTGTCGCCTTGAGCGGAGTCGCACCAGCGACCCGCAATAGGCATGGTGGTAATGGTCGGATCGAGGGGCGTAGATTATCGCACCAATTGGTGCCATGAGCGCGTCTCCATCTGGGAGCTAGCTATGCGCACTTAATGAGATGAATTCTTGATCTAGCATATACTCGCGCTCCTGCGAAGCAGCCTGCTCACGCTCAGTCATAAAGTCGGATGTCGTCTCCGCTCCTTTAAACCAACTGCCCCAGATCTCACCGGCTGGTACAATGATGCAAGTGCGTTCCACAGCAACAATATCGACACGCTTTACGTCATCGAGCAAAGCGCCCGCCTTTGGCAAACGTATCGCTTGGCTCCGATTGCTCTGGAATACTGATCCATATGCATGCCTCCGAATTGCATCGACAACGACGTAGCCCATGAACGGATGTCTAGGAATGGGGCCATCTTGCATCACCGCGGATAAGCCCGACTTGTGGGATGGTGATGCAGGCCACATTCACATATGGGCAGCGCAAGGTTTAAAGAAACCTGCGAACAAGGGCTGTATGGCGGTCAGGTGTGTACGCTTCGATGAAGCTGCAGGACCGCTCGTTTCAAACTGTCCAGCAAATGTTGCGCGATCGCGCGTCGTCAAGGACGTCGCCGCCGAATGCATCAACTCTTTGAAGTCGTCCAGACCAACGTCGTCGGCGCGCATGACTGAACGGATCAGTGGATCTGCGAAAATCTCGGCGAGCGTCATCTCGTCTATCGTGTGTCTCATCTCAGTCTCCTTTCGATAGTTCCTAAGCTGTGAAGGCGGGCGATTGCTTGACGGGCTCGCGCCAAGGTGTTACCGGTAAGTAACGTTTGTGATAGTTACCGATCGGTAACACGCATGTCAACACCGATTGAGGGTAAAAATTAAACTCATGAAATCCGAGACATCTGATCGTGCTTCTGAGCAGAAAATCGCACCTCGTGACCGGATTGTGTCAACGGCCTGTCAACTGTTTCGTGAACATGGGATACGCGGCATTGGTGTTGATGCCATTGCCGAAGCCGCCTCAACCAACAAGATGACGTTATACCGACATTTTGGTTCCAAGGACGATCTTGTGTGTGAAGCGCTCAAGCACAGTTCTCGAACGCTCAATAAAGCCTGGGAAGATCTCGAAAAAGAGAACCCGGGCGACCCGAGGGCTCAGCTCACGGCATGGGTTAAAGCGCGCGCACAATGTCTTTCCAGCGAGCCCTATGGATGCGATTTGGCCAATGCTGCGGTAGAATTGAAGGAGCAAGGACACCCTGCACATGCGATAATAGAAACGTTGAAGATGGAACAGCATTCCCGACTTGCCGATCTTTGTCGTTCGACAGGTGTAAGCGATCCTGAACTTTTGGCTGATACGCTATCCATGCTGTTAGAGGGAGCACGCGTCAGCAAGCTTGCCGCCGGCAAAGAAGGTCCGTCGATGCGGTTTACGCGTGCGTGTGAAGCTGCGATTGTCTCGTTTGGTCTAGGTGCACAGGCTTCTGTCTGATCCTGGTGGTGCAAGAATGAAGTGCCACTGAAAGAGCTAAGGTGCATGTTGATCGGCCAACTTAGAGTAACCTTCGCGATACGCGTTCTCTTCCGGATCAAGAGGCGGTTGACCAGTTTATCAGCAGCAATTGCGTTGTTTCGGCTGCCCACCAAATGTGGGGTGCGACCACCGCTGTTTCGACATACAGCCTGAAAGTAGAAATTGACCGGCTGCGCTGTTCAAACCGGCGAAGAAGGTCGCAGCTCCAGCCGTTGAACGTTCTGCAATCCCCAATACCAAGGAGCTTGTATCCTTGAAAATCGACAGTGATGTCCTTTCGCATTTTCAGGCGGACGGTCCGGGCTGGCAAGAGCGCATCAACGATACCATGCGAGCCGCAATGAATGTGTCCTATCAAGCACTTGAACGGATTTGAGCCGTTGGCGCGCTATTGCTTAAAGGTATTCTCGCGATGCCATCTCAGAAATTGTGGATGCGGGCGTTCGTGAACACCTGCCGGTACGATCGCTCTTCCGGTCTTGTTGATAAGACCTTGGATGCTGCCTCGGTCGTTCGCTTGACGCGAAACCAGGACCTCAAGATCGTCCGACAAGCCGATAAGGCCGCGATCGAACATCCAGTGTGCCGTGCCAGAGAGCGCGATGCCATTCGACAGAATATCCGGGCCGTCCGCTTCAACCGGGCGAATATGGGCGGCATCAACCTCGGCGCGGCCGCCACCATTGATCAGCTTCAAGCCTGTTATCGCGCATCGTTTGTCGTAGGCCTGCAAGATCAGTCGGCGAAACAGGCGATCGCGAACGATACGCGATGAAAGCTGTGTGACCCGCACCCTTTCCTCTTCGAACATAAATGGAGCTTGAATGCCGCCCGAGAATCCGGCGCCAGTTGGCGTGTCTATTGCCTCGCCCGATCGCGGCAGTTCCGGTTGATCCTCCGCCAGGCCAATCGACAAGATACGATTGAAGTCTGCGGCGGAGATCGGCCGCACGGCGGCTTGCGCCCTTCCCGAAATTCGCCCCGCGTCGTTGAGCACTCCCCGCTCGATCACGCCATCTGGCCCGCTGAAAGGAACAGCGTTGACGAAATCGAGATAGCTGCCGGGTTCAATCAGAGCCAAATACATACCGGACGCTTTGGGGTCTGGAATGACCTGTGCGACCTTGGCGACCGCGAAATATCCGCGCGTCGTCGCGACCTTTCGAGGCTCGTAGTATATGACCCAATCTCCAACGCAGGCTTGGACGCGGCCAAGATACTGGCTCGGAAACTGATATTGCTCAGCCGGACTGTCGTCGTAGATCGAATCTGTGCGGTGAATGAAAACCCCGAATCCCATATTCGATCTCTACCATGGTGATCGCGACACAAACAGGCAGATCGGTCATTATGCATGTCCTCAAGAGAATCGTGCTTTACACGCGTTATGCAACAGATCAACAAGATCTCGCTTGGATCGAAACCCAGCCCGATCTCGGAAAGCAATTCGTTCCGCGACAAGGCTGGCATTTGGCCGAAACTTTCGTCGACGCCTATGTAAGCGGTTCGTCTTTCGAGACGCGGCCTGGGCTCCAGGCCGCTTTGGCGGTGGCGAAGACCGGCGCCTATAGCGTGTTTCTCTGCCTTACTCTCGATCGCCTTTCCCGCGACGTTGAGCACAGTGCCCAAATTCTCAAGATCCTGCAGTTTCATGATGTTGATTTATGGAAGGTTCACGGCGCCGCGGCGGTGTCATCGATGGAACTTGGATTGAGGGCGGTTCTCAGGCAGGAAGTGCTCGAACAGGTTCGCTACCGCGTGCGCGCAGGCATGAAGACCATTGCCAAACATGGGCTAGTGCCAGGCGGTATCTTTTACGGCTACAGAGTGCGACGTGAGTTCGATGATAGTGGGGAGCCGGTTCGCGGCCTGCGTTCGATTGACATTTAGGATGTCGCGCTCCTCGGTGACGCCAGCCAGTTCCTTCTTGAGCCGCTTGATCTCATCGGCCTCGTCGCTGCCTTGGCGTTCAACGAAGCAAACTCTTCTTCCATTCGTAAAGCGAATGCTGACTGACGCCGAGCCGCTGCGAAACCTCCGCAACCGGATAGCCTCGCTCTGTGATCTGACGCACCGCGTCACGCTTAAACTCTTCGCTGAAATTCGATTTTCTCATGGATCGGGAAAGAAGGTGTCTGCAAATCTAGGGCTATTCGCTGTATCGTCATCGGTGGGGCGCAGTTTCCGGCGACCCAATGCAGAGCCGGTGTCCCCCGCAGGTCCTGCACGCGTTAGACTTGTGGCGTGGAAAATCCCTCTGCCTGCTTGGTTTCGCCCCCTCCGATCCTCGCCTTGAGCCATACAAGCGCGTCATCCAGGAAAGTGAAGACCACAGGAATGACCAGAAGGCTTAGGAAGGTGGAGGTAATCAATCCGCCTATGACAACGATACCCATGGGTTGGCGAAAGCTTGAGTCTCCCGAGACGAGACTCAATGCTGCGGGCAGCATGCCGCCGGCCATAGCGATGGTGGTCATGATAATGGGTCGTACTCGCTTGTGGCAGGCATCGACAAGGGCGTCGTAGCGAGACATGCCGGCACGTCGTGCCTCAATGGCGTACTCCACGAGAAGGATCGAGTTTTTCGAGACAATTCCCATCAGTAGGATCAGACCGATAACAGCAGGCATTGAAAAGCTCGTACCTGTCAGCACCAAGGGCAGCAGAGCGCCGCCAAGCGCCAGCGGCAGAGCCATCAAAATAGTCACAGGCTGGAGGAAATCATGAAAAAGAAGGACCAGAACGGCATAGATACAGAAAATGCCGATCGCCATGGATGTGCCGAAACTACTGAACAGCTCACTCTGACGTTTTAATTCGCCCTGCTCCACGAACTTCACGCCCTGCGGCAGGTTTTTATAGCCGGGTAACTGTGCGGCTTCTGCGGTCACGTCGGAGAGGTTCCTGCCATTTAACTCGACAGTCAGCGAGACGTTGCGCGATCGGTCAAGCCGATCGATCTGACTGGGGCTGGAGCCAATCGAGATGTCGGCGATAGCACCCAGCGAGATCTTGCTTTCTTTACCATCGACTGGGATCAGCGAGATAGCATCCAATGACTGACGGCTTGCGGTGTCGAGCATCACGCGAATGGCGACCTGGCGTTCGGGCAGATTAAGCTTCGACAGAGCTGTATCATACGCACCAGCAGTCGCCACGCGAATGGCTTCGGCGATGGCCTTGGACGTCACACCAAGAGAGGCCGCCTGCGCAAGGTCGGGTTTTATGGTGACCTCCGGAGTCTGCATGGCCGCGGATGAAGTGACATTGCCGATCCCTGGAAGCGTGCGCAAATCAGTCTCAAGGCTTGCCGCCGCCTGTTCAAGAAGGTCAGAATTGTCGCCTGCAAGCGTCAGCGTGAGCTTTGTCCCATTGCCTCCGGAGCCTATTTCCAGGCGAACGCCGGGCAACTGCTCCAAGGCTTTTCGCAAATCATTCTCGATCTCCGACTGCTTTATATCCCGGTCGTCAATCGGCGTTAGATTGACGACGATTGTCGCACTGTTAGTGCTTGAATTTGACGTACTGTTCATCCCGCCCGTGGACGCTGTTCCGGTTGCCTGAAACACCGAGGTGACGTGGTCTACGCCTGCGATGATTTCGGATGCTTTTCGCGCCGCCTCGTCAGTCGCTTCAATCGTCGATCCATATGGCGTGGTGAGGGTAATTTGCGTTTGACTGTCATCGGAGGCCGGGAAAAAGCCCGTCGACAAATGAGACAACAGAAGGATCGTGAATGCCAGAAACCCGACCGTCCCAAGCACTGGAATCCAGCGGCGGCGCAACGCACCCTTTACCAGCCAGAGGTAGCTCCGCATCAGGCGGCCGTCCTCTTCGTGTGTCTTGCCACTGGCCTTCATCATATACGCTGCCATCATTGGCGTTAGCAATCGCGCAACCAGAAGCGAGGCGAGAACGGCAACTGACGCAGTAATACCGAACTGCTTGAAAATGATGCCCGGAATGCCGCCCATGAAAGCTGTTGGAAGGAAGACCGCGACCAAGGTAAACGTCGTGGCAATAACAGCCATGCCGATTTCGTCAGCTGCCTCCATCGCCGCCTCGAAGGGGCTTTTACCCATGTTGAGGTGTCGCTCGATATTTTCTATCTCGACAATGGCGTCATCCACGAGAATCCCGACCACAAGTGAAATCGCCAGCAGTGTAATTGTGTTCAACGTATAGCCAAGCAGGTACATCACGAGAAAAGTCGGTATGATCGACAGCGGCAAGGCAACAGCCGCGAGAAGCGTCGCACGCCAGTCGCGCAGAAACAGCCACACGACGAAAACGGCGATGAGCGCGCCCTCATAGACCATGTGCATCGAGGATTCGTAGTTTTGCTCGGTGGGTACGATGGTGTTGTAGGCTTCTTCGATTGTCACGCCCGGATTGGCCGCAGCAAATACCGTCATCGCGTCGCGAACTTTCTCGGTAACCGCCGTATCAGAATAGCCTTTTGAACGCTTGATCTGAGCGGCAATCACGGGTTTGCCGTTCAGGTAGGCAAGTGAGGTAAGATCGTTGTGGGTATCTGTTACCGTTCCGAGTTCGTCCAGTCGAACCCAACTCCCGGCAGGTAAGGGTATGGGCAATGATCGGAGCTGTTCTACACTGTTTGCCGTTGCAATCGTCCGGACAGACTGACTTTCGCCGCCGATTCTGCCCTTGCCACCAGACAGATCGGACTGCACCGCTTCGACCTGGCTGTTGACGTCATTCGCGGTCAAACCAAGGCCATCGAGGAGATTTGCGTTGAGCTCTACCCTGACTTCTCTATCGACCCCGCCAAGGCGACTGACTTCACCAACACCGTCCACAGCCATCAGCGCCCGCGACAGATCGTTGTCGATGAACCAAGAAAGCTCAGCAGAATCCAATTTGTCTGAATGCACGACGTAGGTGATGAGTGGCGAGGCGTTCAACGACTGTTTCGAAACGGTCGGCGCGTTCATTTCTTCCGGCAGGTCGCTCTTTGCCTCGTCGACAGCACTCTTGACCTCATCCAGTGCTTCCTGGGTGTCCTTTCCAACCTGGAAGGCAACCGAGATGCTAACAGAACCATCCGTGATCGTTGTTGTGACGGAGTCCAGCTTGGAAAGGCCCGTCAGTTCATCCTCGATCTTGCGAGCCACTTCCGTTTCGAGCTGAGACGCCGACGCCCCATCCAGCGAAGCACTGATCTCGATCGTTGGAAGGTCCATATCGGGGAAATTCTGGACGTCGAGGCGATTGAAAGCCCACAGACCACAGGCGGTCAACAGGACGAAAAGCAGAACGGGCGGGACGGGATTGCGGATGGACCATGAGGAGAAATTCACTTTGCTTCCTCCTTTTTGGCAATCGTGGTGCCGTCGGACACTCGCACAACCGAGCCATCTGCGAGGAAAGCACCACCTGCTGTGACGACTTTGTCCGCCTTTTCGATACCAGAAACAATCTCGACACGGTCGCCCTGTCGGCGCCCTGTCTCGACGCGCTTCCGGGCAACGGTCACCTTCTCAGCCTCATTCAAAATGAAGACATAGGAAAACCCGTCCCGGAGCGTGACGGCTGTCGCTGGCACTGCCAGCGCATCGGCGTGGTCGAACTCGAAGTAGCCGCTGGCGAGTATGCCGGTCTTCGGGGTTTGCATTCCTGCCTCGGGCTGGAGGGTCACGTAAACCGTGACCCGACCATTATTTGTCGACGTAGTGGGTGAAACCAACCTAACCTCGCCACTAATATTGCCGTCAGGGGTCGGTATAACTGCTTTCGTTCCTTGCTTTACTTCGGACAACCGCTTTACCGGCAACTCCGCTTGCCATTCGACCCTGCTTTGCCGGATGAGCTTGAACAGTTCGTAACCGGCATTCACGACGTTACCGAGAGATGCCGAACGCGCAGATATGATCCCGTCATCGACGGCGTAAACCTTTGTCCGGTCCAGTGTCAGTTGCGAAGATGCCAACGCAGCTTTCGCAGAGAGGACGTCGGCTTTCGCCTTGCGCTCGCTGATCAGATACTCTGTCGTTTGCTGCTTCGACAACGCACCGGACCCCGTCAGTCCTCGGGCGCGATCCGCATCCGCAACCGCTTGATCGAGCGCCGCTTCCTGCTTTTCGACCGTCGCTTGCTGCTGTTCCAAATCCGCCTGCGCCGCATCAGCGGAGAACTGCACCAGCAGGTCTCCCTTTTTAACCGTCGCACCGATATCTGCTTTGACGTCGATGATTTTAAAGCCGCTAACCTCAGCGGCGATGACCGCTTCATCCCATGCGGCAAGTCGACCACTCGCAGGAATAGTCACCGGCCAGTTCAAGAGCTGGGGGTTGGAGACGCTCACTGTCAAAGCTGCAGCTTGAGAGTCGGTCTGTGCGGCGTCTTCGCTACGGGCCGACTGCGGCATGAAAGTTACGGCAAGGGCCATGGCGAGAGAGGAAAAAGCGGATCTACGCATCAGTGTGTTCCAGTCATAAGGGTATTCGAGGCGCCAGCCGGAGCGGACCAACCGCCTCCCAGGGACTTGTAGAGCGCGATCCAGTATCGGACCGCGTCGCGCCTGATTTCGATGAGGGTGATGGCGGCAGACTGTGCCGAGCGACGCGCCTCTTCCCGGTCGAGGATGCTGACGCCACCAGATTTCCAATTCTCATCGACCGAGCGGAAATAGCTTTGATAGTTATCAGCGGCCATCTTGGCATCGCCGATACGCTTCAAAGCCGTGTTGACGCGAATGAGGGCTGTTTCCACGTCTGCGACAGCCGTCAAGACGCCGGACTTGTAACTTGCGACAGCAACATCGTAATCCGCCACTGCACTTCTGACGGCAGCCCTTTTGGTGCCGCCATCAAAGAGCGGTATCGACAATGCAGGACCAAAGGACCACGGTATCGATCTGCCGGTTACGGTGGATTCGCTGATTGAAATGGATCCACTCAAGCTGAGACTTGGATAGAGGTCGGCCTTTGCCGCGCCAACATCCGAAACCGTTGCTGCGACCTCAGCTTCCAGCGCATTGACGTCAGGCCGTTGCCTCAAAACGTCCGCCGGTACAGAGGCGATCCGCAACGATGAAGGCTGTGGAATGCTACTTTTCCCCTGGTCCAGCAATTTTCTGATCACCACTTCATCGGTAGCAGTCAGTTGGACCAGTGACTTGATGATGATTTCGCAGTCACCACGTTGGGCGGTCAAATTTGACGAGGATGTCGCCGCACTTGCGCGGGAGAGCGCCAAATCAGCAGTTGACGTGAAGCCGGACTGTGCTGACTTTTCAGTGGCGCGCAGTGTCTCTTTCTGCGACGCGAGCTCGTCGCGGTAAAGCTTTTCCAACTGACGACACGCGCGATACTGGACGTAGTAATCACCGACCTCGGCTGCGACGGAAATCCGTGCGTCATGCCATGACCAGACCTTGCCTCTGGCTCTCGAAGCCGCAGCCTGTGTTTCTTTCTTAGTCTTGCCGAACAAATCAAGTTCCCAGGCTGCGTCGAGACCACCACTTTTGTTCGTTCCGGCTACAATCTTATTGAGGTCATCGCCGTTGTTGCCCTCGCGCAATGCAGAGGCAGATCCATCCAGCGACGGGAAGAGGCCCGCACGTGCGCTATCCAGCGTCGCACGCGCCTTGTCGATATTGCCGACGGCTTCTTGAACGGTCGGATTTTCCCGTTCCGCCAGTGTTAGCAATTCCGTCAGCGAAGGATCTTTAAAGCTTGCCCACCACGCGACGAGATCAGTAGGGCGTCCTCCATGCGGCAACGTCGCGTGCCAATAGGCTGACACGACAGAATTTGAAGGTTTGAGGGTGCCAAGGGCGGTACAACCGCTGAGTACCGCCAACGTGGCGAGGACGGAACCTGAAGAGAAGACTATACGCATGATCCGGGCTGCCTTTAAGCTGTCGGCTGCACTATAGGGATCGCGATGTTAATGTCGGTCAAGAACGTGTTAAGTTATGTAAAACTGCTGTATTTACGGGCGTCAGGCCTTAAAGAATTCAAGCATCGACGCGACGGATGCAAGACATGCCTAGGGTGCTTTTAATCGATGATGACATCGAGCTTACAAATCTGCTCTGCGAATACCTGACCGAAGAAGGATTCGCGGTTGACACCACAGACGACGGCAGAACCGGTGTCGTTGCAGCAACAACGACGTCACTCGATCTTATTGTCCTCGACATCATGATGCCCCGTATGAACGGCCTCGATGTGTTGCGGAAAATCCGGCAGGTTAGCGATGTCCCGGTTCTGATGTTGACGGCCCGCGGTGATGACATTGATCGTATTTCCGGGCTTAATCTTGGCGCGGACGACTATGTCGCCAAACCCTGTTCCCCGGGAGAACTGGCCGCTCGAATCCGCGCGATTCTTCGTCGATCTAGCCGAAGCGAACGGGATGGTGGGCTGGAGGTGCTGAAAACGGGCGCGCTGACGCTATACCCTTCAACCCGTAGAGCCGAGTGGTCCGGTACCCAGCTCGAACTGACCGGCACCGAGTTCAGTCTGCTCGAGGTGCTTGTCCGTTCTTCCGGCCAGTTGGTTTCCAAACAGGACATCTCGTTGCGCGCCTTCGGCAAGCCACTGACCGCATTTGATCGCCGCATCGATGTCCATATCAGCAGTATCCGCCAAAAGCTCGGAACCCGCGAAGACGGGCAGCCGTGGATTCAGGCTGTAAGAGGCCGCGGCTATCAGCTGTTAGAGGGCTAGTGATGCATCGACTATTCTGGAAATTTTTCAGCGTGGTCTGGCTTGCCATGGCAGGGTCGATAGCACTGCTGTTTGCAATTAGCACCATGTTCCAATCCCCTTTTGAAGAAGAAGTCGCCAACCGCGAACACAGGCTTGCCCTGGAAACAACGGCCCAGGTCCTGCAATCAGATGGATATGACGCTGCAAAGAAGCTGGTGGCAGCCATGCAGCGTACCGGTCGCGAATTATCCATTCGCATCAGCCCGGTTGGTCCAGCATTCGACTGTGGGGTTAAGGCGGGACATGATCTAATTGTGAACGCGGTGAGCGACGGGAATTGCTACGAGGTTCAGATCGCCGGCTCGCCCCAGGGTGTTATTTCAAAAACCTGGCCGCGGACAGTGCCGTGGTTAGCCGCCCTCATGGCAGCGGCGGCAGCTGCCTACTGGCTCGCCCGGTACTTTATCACCCCCGTGGAGCAGCTTCGATACGGGTTGCGAGCCATAGCCAATGGCCAACTCGATGTTCGAATAGCGCATACAATTGGCAGCAAGCGCGACGAAGTTGCCTCTCTGGCGCACGACCTCGACATTACGGCAGCACGCCTTCAGGAACTCCAGATTGCACAGCAACAGTTGTTTCACGATGTCTCTCACGAGATACGTTCACCCCTTTCAAGATTACAGGCGGCTATCGGCGTCTTGCAACAAAACCCGGCGCGGTTGACCGCAATGATCGAGCGAATGGGAAGAGAAGTCGAACGCTTAGATGAATTGGTCGGGGGAATTCTAACTCTGGCGAGGCTTTCGGAACGAAACGCTCCGCGCTTTGATCGACAAACGCTGGATGTTGTCGATCTCGTGAGGGAGATTGTCGAGGATGCGAGTTTCGAAGGTCAGTCACGCGATATTAGGGTTCAATATGAAGGCGTCGACACATTCGTTGCTTCCGTCAACGGTGAATTGATTTACCGGGCGCTAGAAAACGTAATCCGCAATGCAATTGCCTACACAAGAGACAAAACATCTGTTCTCGTCACTTCGGAAGTACACGGTCAGCAACTTTCACTCTCCATCCAGGATGCGGGACCTGGCGTACCGGACGCGGAACTGGACGCTATTTTCCAACCGTTCTCACAGAGCTCCACCGTCACGACGCGCTCGGGCTTTGGCCTCGGCCTCGCCATCACCCGCCGCGCTGCCGAATGGCATGGCGGTTGCGCAACGGCCACCAATACGCCGTCAGGTGGACTACGCGTGGAAATCGTGATTCCTGCGAGTTCCCGAGATTCTAGGGCGGTGATTTAACCGCCCATCGTCGCTATTGGATGGAAGCTGCTGCTGTTTCTCTTCCCCGGTCAAGATGAACTTCGCCACCCCTACAATTTACCCAGCTTTACACGACGTCTAAAGCGCTTAACGTCTGGCTCTCTATGGATGTCTGTGGATTCACCTGCAGGGTATAGCCCTGTGTTGTCGGGTTCAGATATGGGAGGACCTGCGGATCATTGACGAAAATGTCGATATCGAAGCTTTCACGATGGTTTATCTGGAGCATAAGGGCGGTGTCACCGCCGGATGGTTTTGGTTATTGAGAGCTCCTGCTTCGGTTCGGCTTTTTCATCTTCCCGTGTTTCCCGCCTCGTTTGCCCGCCACATCCACAAGCCGCCGAAACGTAGGACACTCCATATGGGAGGGCGCCGGGCAATCGGCGACATGGCGGAGCGTAGCGCGTAGCGCCGTCAGTTCGCGGATTTTTTGGTCAATTTCGTCGGCCTTGGCGTGGATCACGTCACGCGAGATGTTTGGCGTTCCGTTCTTGCTGAACATCCCACCGATCTCCTCGAGCGAAAAGCCCGCCGATTTGCCCATTGCAATCAGTTTAAGCTGCAACAGCACTTCAGGCGGAAACTGTCGCCGCAATCCATGGCGGGAAATTGAGGAAATCAGTCCGGCTTCCTCGTAATAGCGCAGCGCCGAGGGCTTCATCCCACTCTTTGCCGCGACCTCTCCAATATCCAGAAATTTCATGCTTGACCTCAAGTCGGCTTGAAGTGGCAGCCTGCTCTCGAACGAATATCGAAGCAAGTAGGTGAGACGGTGGAACAGACAAAATCATTCGCATTGGAAAAGGAAAAAACCGGAATAACGGTCACATTGGCGCTCGCGATGCTGCTGGCCTCGCTCGGCACTAGCATCGCCAATATCGCACTGCCGGCGCTGGTTGACGCCTTCGCCGCACCATTTTTGCAGGTTCAGGCGGTGGTCGTGGCCTATCTCGCAGCCATGACCGTGTCCGTGGTGATCGCAGGTCGACTTGGGGACAGCCGCGGGCTGAAGCCGATGCTGGTGGTCGGTCTCGCCGTATTTGCCATCGCCTCACTGCTGTGCGCCATTGCACCGAACCTGTCGTTGCTGATCGGCGCGCGGGCGCTTCAGGGCGTAGGCGCGGCATTCCTGATGACGCTCGCCATGGCGCTGATGCGCCAGACCGCAAACGAAGCGCGTGTCGGACGCGCCATGGGCCTGCTCGGCACGGTGTCGGCGCTGGGCACCGCGCTCGGCCCTTCGCTCGGCGGGCTGCTGATACAGGTCGCGGGATGGCGCGGCATCTTCTGGGTGCAGGTGCCGCTGGCGGTTCTGGCCCTAGTGCTGGCAATCAGGCTGCTTCCGGCCGGTCCTGCCAAGGCAAAGGCGCTGTCTGTCACCCTTTGGTCGGTCATGACCCGGAACCTTGTTACCAATCTCCTCGTCAATATCGTGGTCGCTGCGGTCATGATGACGACGCTCGTGGTCGGTCCCTTCTATCTCGGCATCGCACTAGGCCTTACGGCGACACAGGTCGGCTTCGTCATGGCGGTCGGCCCGGTCATTTCCATCTTCAGCGGCGTTCCGTCCGGGCGGATGGTCGACGCTTGGGGCAGTGGCCGCATCCTCGCCATCGGCCTTGCCCTGCTGGCCGCCGGATCGTTCCTGCTGGCGCTTCTGCCAAATCGGATTGGCGTCACCGGTTATGTGATCTCCATCATCGTGCTGACGCCCGGCTATCAACTCTTCCAGGCCGCCAACAACACCGCCGCCCTGGCCGAGGTCTCCAAGGACCGCCGCGGCACGGTGTCGGGCTTGATCAGCCTGTCGCGCAATATCGGTTTGATTGCCGGTGCGTCTGCCATGGGGGCGGTCTTTGCCTTCGGCGTGGGGATGGAAGAGTTCGCGCGCGCAACCGCGTCGGCCATCGCCTCCGGAATGCGGTTGACCTTCCTGCTGGCGGGCGGAATGATGCTCGTTGCAATCGGGATTGCGATCAGACATAGCAACCCCATTCCTCCGCCTTAAGGTCGCTGGGAGAAGTGACAGCCGTCGGAAACGAAGTAACCGGCTTTGCCGTCGGCGACCGTGTCATGGGGATGTCGGCGGCGGGGCCTATGCCCAGTGTGCGGCTCGATAGCGGGATGGCGGCTGCCATTCCGACCGGGATGTCCTTCATCGAGGCGGCCGCAGTCATGGAAAGCTTCGTCACGGGCTGGGAGGCTCTTGCACATCTCGGACAAACCGCAAAAAAGCGAGACCGTTCTCATTCATTCTGCTGCAGGCGGCATCGGATCGGCGGCAGTCCAGCCCGCCAAAGCGGCAGGAGCAACCGAGCTAGCCACCGCTTCGGCGGGCAACATCGGGAACGTGCTTTCGCAGGGCGCCGAAGCCGTGTTCGATTATCAGCGGTCGGACTTCGAGGCGGAGGTCGTCGATGCGACGGCATCCTGTGGGGTCGATCTGATCATCGACTTTGTCGGAGGGTCCTACCTCGTCCGCAACATTCGTAGTCTTGCTCCTGGTGGTCGGCTTGTCCAAGTGGGCCTGTTGGGGCGAGATGACAACGCCATCATTCCGCTCGGGACTGTCCTACAATCACTCGCAATTGCTGGGCACGGTCGTGAAATCCAGATCTCGCTCAGAAAAGAGAGCTATGATCCGCCGGTTCAGGGACGATGTGCTGCCAATGATGGGCAAAGAACTTCAGCCCGTTGTCGGGGCACTGTATCCGCTCTCAGCTACATCGGATGCCGATCGCCGGATGGAAGCCGGCGGAGTGTTCGGCAAGATCGTTCTTGACGATTTTCATGGGTGATGCCGGATACGCGGGGAGCTCTTGGACTGAGTGGAACTCGCGAATTGCATCGCGATAAGCCAAAAGATTGACCGCCGGTGAGTTTTGCCCAGCAGACTTCTGCACGAGGAAAGATGCCGGAGTGGTGGAGAGGGCCGCTGTGAACGGCCCTACCCCTGGAGCGCTGAATTTATAGCGTCCAGCCTCCGTCGATTGTCAGGCTCGATCCTGTCATGAAAGACGTGTCGGGACCCGTAAGATAGGCCACCATTCCCGCAATTTCCTTGGGGTCGGCAACGCGCTTCAAGGGGCTGCGGTCAGACAACATCTCAATGGCGCCGGCGTTCATGTCAGTGTCCGTTGGACCAGGTTGGATGTTGTTGACGGTGATGCGCCGCGGAGCAAGATCAAGGGCCAAGCCTTTCACCATCGCTGCGACCGCAGCCTTGGAAAATTGGTAGACGCTTGCTCCCGCCATTCCAGTCCGTTCCGCCGTGTTCGACCCGATCGTTATGACGCGGCCGCCATCCTTCATGTGCGGCACTGTGGACTGGATGGACAAGAAAACGCCGCGGATGTTGATGTCGATCATTAGATCGAGCTCTTCGAGAGTGACAGCATCCACCCTGTTGAGCCGCAAAATCCCTGCATTGACAACGACGGCGTCGATTGGCCCGAAGATGTCGACAGTCTTTGCCACCGCGCCACGAATGGCGGCAGCATCTCCGCTATTGGCCTGGATGGCCACCGCGCGGCGCCCTCTCTTCTCGATCTCGTTCACGAGCGCCTGTGCGCTGTCCGGTCGCGAAACATATGTGAAGGCGACATCGTAGCCGTCTTTTGAAAGTCTTTCGACCGCAGCCGCGCCGATACCACGGGCACCTCCAA
>Ga0308171_1002343_pt1 | contig 20360 bp, 21 predicted proteins | sample PhyGR1_FD_202135 | JGI IMG/M metagenome (GOLD analysis project Ga0308171, IMG submission 202135) | Phyllosphere microbial communities from UC Gill Tract Community Farm, Albany, California, United States - DLSLSG.R1 | ecosystem: Host-associated > Plants > Phyllosphere > Unclassified | place: USA... | reverse complement strand
TAGCAGAAAATCCACACCCTTTGGCAAACTCAGTGAACTTCAGTTCGATTTTGTTTGATGCCAGACCATACTTGCTGAAGGCATAAATTACTCCAATCCAGACCTTGAAATCACTGTCCATATTGAGCCTTGGCCCAGAAATGTTGATGTGATCATAGCCTTCAGCCCGGGCTATCTCTAACTGTGAGAATAATTCAGATGCATCCACTACATTATTTTCGCCCTGAGATTTTGTGGGCTTAGGAACAAAAACGCCAAGGCGCATAAGCGCTACAGGTTGTACGGTATTATTGGAATTTACTGTGAGTTGTTTGTCCTTGCTGATCATGTCACTGTAGAGCGCGTCGCCAATAAATGACTCATCTTTCATAGAATTATCTCACTTAGTAGTCACAGGATCTTATTGTGAGTAAAGATCATCTTTATCCCAACAGCACACACATTACATCCCACCAGCACACATTACCAGCCCACCAGCACACATGCTCATCCCGCCAACACACATGTTTATCCCACCAGCACACATCTGGAACAGGCCTGAAGTCAGTCACCACAAGGCCTGAGAGATAGCGGGATCTGTTTGGAGCTATAAGGATCTTACTGGAATATTTATTGGATCGAGCCTGTGCACATGTGGATAAACGATCATCTTTACTAACGCGCCTATCGGCTTGTTCAACGGTAACCGCACACGCAAAAAATTTGCGAATGCGGTTACCGTTATCTAAAAGGATTGGCAAGACTTTAATATGCACTCAGTTCACTAACTTCCATACATGCACTGGAACACGGTCAAAGAGTTTCCCTACTGTCAGTTCAGCTTTACGGTGATCGTATGCTGAGGTCATAGCATATTCTTCTTTTGGGTCGCCTTCGTACTTCAGGTGTTCATAAACGGTCTCCAGCGTATCCATTGAGCGGCAACGCCGGAATTTCATTAACCAGTCCGTTTTCGTCATGTTTTTTTCCACAGTGAATTGTTCGAATTAAATGCAAGCTTTAGATGGGCTAAGGGCGGGCGCTGTTCTGACAGCTTATCGTTTTGCTGATTTGAGATTACGGCGGTAAGAAATCAGGGTCAACAGAAGAATTCTGCCCTGCCGTTTCATATAAATACGGGTTCAGACAGGACAGAAAACGGGCATTGCAAGTTTTAAACGATAAGCAATAATAATACCTGTATTCAGAGCTGACAGGTTCGTTATGCTTCATCAATTTTATGCTAAGTCACTGGACGACATCTATCTGGAGGACCTTCCTCACATTATCCACCCGGCTTCGGCCGCAATATACCTCGCGGATACTGCACAACAAAACCGTGTAGTCGAAGAGTGGAATTTACCCCAGGGCTACATGCGCTTTGTCCGCCATTACAGTCAGTTTCATTATCAGCAACGCTGGATGGCATACCGGGATACGCTCAGTGATGTCAAAGTTGGCAACGTCCTGCTGCTGAGGAAAGGCATAACCGTCCATAATCATAATAATGCGGGCGTGGTTACCTCCTCTGGCCATATACGTAATGATATCCCTCCGTTTCTTCACGCCCGGCTCACCCGCATTTCTGCACTGAAACTGAATCGTCCTGTTAATTATGTGCGCTCGTCAGCGCCCGTTCAGCATGCCCAGGCAACAAAAACGATTAACAGCAAAGCGGCAGGCGCGCTTCTGGCCGCGGGCGGAGTTTACAACGGCAACATCGAGGGGTTCAGGAAAACAGCCGAGCAGCTGGGCGGGGATGCCGTCGAGGGTTATGACGACGTGCTCAATGAAAAAACGTCAGGCGCAATGGTTGCCGCCGCATCTGTCCTGATGGCCAGAAGGCCCCTTTCCGCAAACGAGCTGACAAGTTACCTGGGAAAATATAAAAAAGCCCATGTGCTGCTTGATGATGTGAACGTCAGCAAAATAAATTATGTGCGCCGGGACCGTGCCGAGTATGCCGCTCTCCGCGGCCAGTTCAACAGCGCTGTGCGGCCTAAATTTATTAAGTATCTGTCAGATCATCCTGACGCACTGTCCACGTTTGATTCAAATGATCTGCAGCGCCTGGCAAAAGGAAACGTGCCGCCCGGATGGCAGGTTCATCATAAGATCCCCCTGGACGATGGCGGGACAAACGAGCTTGATAACCTGGTCCTTATCCAGAACTCGCCTTATCACTCTGCTCTGACGAAATCACAGGCGATAATCACCAAAGGTGTGCCATATAATTCCGGCTCTGAAGTGTTATGGCCATCACCGAAAGGTGTCATTTACCCGGTTAAAAAGTAAGAGGTGCAAATGAAAGATCTGAACACGCTGCTCAGCGGCCTCCGTGACCTGATGGCTGCAGATGACTATCCGGTTGCCGGCCCTGTGGACGCTGCAACACTGGCGGGGCTTATCAATAATGCGCCCCCGGCAGACTGGGATTTCCATAAGAAATCAGCCTATGAAGACATCCGGCTGCTGCTCATCAACCGGAAAGACTACGCTGAAATGTTCAGTATCATGGACGGCGCGGAATATAACGGGATGACACTCTATAATCTGGTTCAGACCGCGAATAACGAGCCTCTGTGGTCAAATATCTACGTCCGTAACATCGAGGCCCGCGACAATGCAATCTTTATTGATCCCAATCTCACAGACAAGGTCCTGATTGGTGAGGACGGCATGTCTGTATTTGTGTACAACCCCGTCCAGGACTGTTTTGAAATCCGCGACCGAGTTGCCACTGATTACGTAACCGAAGCACACCACCCGTTCAGCGATTTTTTATCAGCCGTTATGGGTACCGTTGCCTGACTCAGCCGGCGGGCTCTGTCAGCGCTTCACCCTGGTTATGTATGTTCCCCACAGCCTGACCGACTTTGTGCCAGCTGAAGTCGCCCTCAGGCAGGGAGTTATCCCGCGCAATTTCGCTGGCCCTTTCTGCACTGGTATCTTCGCTCAGCCATTCCCTCACACTCTCAGGCTGCAGTACCAGCGGCCGCCTGTCATGGATATCGACCATTCCCTGATTACTTTCGGCCGTCACGATGACAAACCCCTCATGCCCGTGGTCCTGACCAAAAGGCGCTTTGCCTATTGCCGCGAAGAAAAGCGGCTGCCTTGAGCGGTGATAAATAAAATACGGCTGTTTGCCCTCATCCGTACGGGCCCATTCAAACCAGCCATTGGCCGGCACGACGGCCCTGCCGTGCTGCCACAGCGGTTTAAACATTCTGCCGGAGGCGGCCGTTTCCCCTCTAGCGTTAATCAGCATGGCCTTGTGCCACCAGTCTGGTTTGTAGCCCCAGAATACCGGGTCGAAATGAAGCTGCCCTTCCCGCTGATTCAGCAGCATCACGCGCGTTCCGGGCGCAACGTTGTACCGTCCCAGGGGTTCAGCGTCGAAAGGCAGCTCTTCAGGCGTGATACCTGCGGCTTCGAAATACTCGTCTCTGCAGCTGTACTGCGCAAACCGCCCACACATAATGACCTCCGTCGTGATGAATAAGGATAGTGCGGTATACTGATCGCAGGAGGAGTTACCATGTCACATAATCTGGCCGCCAGAGAAAGGGCCGTACGGGATAAAGTTAATGTGGATCTGGCCGCGTCAGGTGTCGCTTACCGGGAGCGACTTAATCTGCCTGTCGTTCCTGCCCAAGTTGAGCATCAGCAGCCTGAAGCACTGAGAGACTACATCAGAGAGCGGCTGGCGTATTACCGTCAGCTTTCGCTGAAGCTGCCGGGCGGTAACGATCCTGTTTATCAGAAAGAGCCAAAAGAATGATACGGGCGGAAGCTTTAACCGGGCTTTCCGTCTGATTTATCCTGCGCACTCTTTATCAGGGCATTGATGTTGTCGCTCATCTGACGGCTTTTACCCTGCCGGTAGTCCGGCCACGGCAGGAAAGGATGCGACGACTGACCCATCAGCACTATGCCGGTGGGACAGCGCCAGTCAGAGGGCGCATCCGGATGATAGCGAACGAGCACGGCCGGTGCGTCGCAGTCTTCCTCACCCTCTCCCAGCAGCACGGGCGACGCGATAGCGGCGTCGCTGTGCGACACGAACCACAGACTGTTGGCGAAAACGAACGCCAGCAGCGCCGAGGCTGTGAAAGCGCCGGTGTACCAGAAGCGCTTAACACCACGCCGGGCCAGCATGAAACAGAGGCCGCTCAGGAGAACTGCCCCTGCAGCTCCCGTCCATTGTGCCGAGAAGGACACCACGTCCAGGGTGTGTCGTGTGAGTTCATTCCCTGCTGTCCAGAATCCTGCGAGAACCGGTGCAGCCAGCGTCAGGGGCAGCAGAATAATGGCGGATGTCAGCAGAAGCGTTCCTGCCCTGCCTTCCGCTGCGGCGTGACGGAGACAGAAAAGTTCATGCAGGCTCATCACCATCATGAAAAGACACAACGTCATGTATAACACGGCCACCCCTTTTACGTTCTGACGCAGAATGAATCTCAGAGCGAGAATGTCTGCTGTATTAAAATAATATTTTCTGTGTCTGTGCGCTGTTATTCCGCGACAGAACGAGTGCATAATACCATTCAGTTATTTTTTCAGGAAAAGAATAAATAATGAAAATCGTGCGGGTCAGTTTATTTATTTTGTCTGGCGTGTTCAGTTTATCTGCGTCCGCAGGAGACAACATCGCCGTGGGTTTTTCGCCGGGCGGAACCGCGCAGCGTCTTATCCTGAATCTCATCGCGGGGGCAGGAAAAACGCTGAACGTCGCGGCCTACGAATTCACCAGCAGGCCTGTCGCAGAGGCGCTGATAAGCCAGTCGCAGCACGGCGTGGCGGTCCGGCTGGTTGCGGATGAAAAGGTCAGTCACGACCGCTATTCGCTGGTCTCCCTGCTGGCCTGCAGCGGGGTGCCGGTCCGGACGGACGACCACTACAACATCATGCACAACAAGTTTATTGTGGCCGACGGGGTGAATACGGAAACCGGGTCGTTTAATTACACCTCATCGGCTGAAAAGCGAAATGCGGAAAATGCGCTGGCAGTTTTTGATAATAAAGCAGTTGCTGCTGAATATAACGCGGAATTTGAAAGGCTGTGGAATGAATCCACGCCGGTGACATGCCAGGATAAATAACGCTGTGACGTTCAGGACGGCTGAGAAAACGTAATTCCGATGGGGAAACTGGAATGGCTAAAAAGAAAACCTACGCGGTTCAGTTCTGTTATCTGAAAGGTAACAGTGAGGTTCAGTCTGAGGCTGATGAAGATTTTCAGAGAAACCATTCCGGTGAATGGCTGAAATGGCTGACAAAAGCCCGGCAAAACAAAAAAACCACAGTAGTGACCTGCCTGTGCCGGACGCCTGAGACTGAGCCACCTCAGCGCCGGCTGAAAGTGAGTTTATCTGAGGACTCTTCGCGTGGCTGGCTCTCCTCTTTCGCCTATACGGGGCATCAGCACAACCCAGACTGCCGGTTTTACTCCGTGTGGGCGGATCCACGTCAGGCTGAAATTTACCAGAGCGACGTCGTAACGGCCGAAGAGGATGGAACGATCCTGGTTCGCCTGCCTACCGGGCTGCAGAAGAAAGCCCCCTCTGAAAGTCCGCCGGAAAAGAGCGACAAAGTGCCGGGCAAGGGTAAGCGAAGAAAACTCCCCTCAATGCAGTTGCTGGGACTGCTTCACCTGATATGGGAGCAGGCCGAAATCAACGTCTGGTATCCGTTTTATGAAAAGAATAAGAAGCGCTCGGCAGAATGGGTCGGCTCAAGGCTCCATAAATTCGCAGCAAAGATAAAGGTCGGGCGCGTTCCGCTGCAGAATGCATTGCTGCTTATGACAAAAAAAGATATGCCATTGGCTGCCATTAACCGAAAAAATGCCGACGAAGCAACCACGAAGCAGAGACGGCTTATTCTGGTATCCCTGCTGGCCAGGTGGACGCAGGCGCAGGATGACAAGCTTGATAAGACGTTACCTCTGGGTTTTTTTGCGGGTTTTCCTGATCTGGCTTTGCCGGGAGACGCCCGTCGGCGTCTTGAAAGAAGTTTTCCCCGTGAGCTGGCTGACTGGCGTAAAGGCTCGAAGGTGGTGGTGATTGCCGAAATTGACCCGCCTGAAAAGAAGTTCAGCAGCGGCACCGTTATTGATGTGGCGCTGATGACAGTCAGCGAACGCTTTATTCCCCTTGATTCGGGTTATGAGAAAGTCGTAGAAGAGAAACTCTGGCAGGAAAAACGGGCCTTTATCAAGCCTTTGCGTTACGACGGTGAGGACGATGTGTTCCCGGACTTCGTGCTCAAAGACGTGGCGGGCGCAGATGCGGTGCCGATGGAGGTCTTCGGGATGAACACGCCAGACTACCTGCAGCGCAAGTACGCTAAAACCGCCCATTACAATGCGGAGTATGGTCAGGGGGGTTGGTGGTACTGGAACGCGGCAGACCGGTCAGACATGCCGGCCTTTCCGCCCTTATCAGCAGAGTAACAACGCAGTTAACGCAGGCAGGTGCACACGTAATGTATACAGATTCAGCGGACCAGAAAAAGTATAAAACCGAGCGTCACGACTGGTGCGATCCTCTGGTCAGGGCGTGCCGGGATTTTGTAAAATTTAAGGATGACATGGACATGGCAAACCGGACGTCCTCTCTGAATCCCGCATTCATCAGAAAAATGAGGTGGCTGACCGGGCTCTATGAACCTTCCTGTAAAAGTAAAAACAATAACTGGGGATCATCCGCTACAGCGGGTAACCCTGTCGATTTTGCTCACTTTGCGCTTCCGTTTCTCTGCACCATAAGTACTGAAATTCGTGACTGTGAGAAATGCCTCATTTATCCGCAGCTTGTTGTCTCCGGAACGTATAACTCCTATAACCACGGCCTTGAAGATGGTTATGCATCTAACTCGCCGGAAGAGGTCATGGACTGGTCTGATAAATGTGTACTGGACAATGAAATCGCGAGTGATCCCAAGTATTTCCGACCCGAAGGGCTTCCTCTTTACGTGGCCATTGAAGGAAAAAACAGGGTGGAGCTCTTCAAGCGTCACAGAAGTATGATGCTTGCATGGGTTGTCCCTAAAACGACAGTCCCTTTTGAGATGCTGAAGATTATCCGGCTCAAACCCTTCAACGTCTGGGCGGTCAGTCACGGCAGTAAGGTCTGTGTCCTTCCCTTCAGTCGCCATACCCTCCCCATCTACAGAGCGCTTGACGTCGGTGAAGGAAAACCCCGGTGGGATCTGTACGCCCTGAAAAAACTCCGTGATGCGCGAATTAATGCTTTCAGTTCCCAGATGTGTCGCTGAAGTTATGTGAAAAGACCGGATTATCAGCAGATATCTGCGCCTTTCAGGGCAAAGACGGCTCCTTCCACTCAGGACCTTTGCCCTTCCCGCCATAACGTATAATGTTAATCACACTGACGGCTTCTCAATAAAAAGTCCCATATACGCACATACTCACCTGCTCTCCCGTCCCAGATTCGGGATGACTGAGAAACAAATTCTTGAGTCCCGTCTGAAAGCTCATTAAGAACGTCTTTGATTTCCTGCCGCAGCGGATAATCATCCGGAAGCAATGCAGACAGATGCATCCGGAAATCCATTTTCTGCGTCCGGGGAACGCCGTCAGCTTCGGAACACATGTCGATGATCTCCGTGACCGTCATCTGCCGGATGCGGCACACGTCTGTCAGCACTTCTAAATCATCGATGGTCAGAAAGTAAATCCGTTCTTCCGGCACGGGCAAATGGTGCAGCTCCGCGCGGAGAACGTCAAATATGTCGGGTTTGATGTTGGCGGCAATGAACTGACCGCTGGAAATGAAATGATCCTGTTGTAAAACGATTATCAGCGAGTCTCGTCGGGAGGGGAGTCTGTTTTCAATTTCGTTGATAATGGCTGCACATTTTTCTCCTTTCTCTAACCCTTCTATCAGGTTTCCCTTGATCCTGTCGTGCAGCAGGTGCGCACTGGCCGATTCTCTCAGGATCCTGTGGGGAAGCACCGCTTTTGAATCAATGAAGACGTAAGCCTCTCCCTCACGGATAAGATAATCCACGACTTTACCTGTGCGATCCGCACGTTTGTAACGTGATTTGAGAGTCTGCTCATTCTGCAGCTCGCTGAAAGTCTGAGACAGATGTTTCTCTAGGTAGCGTTCAACTGTTCCGCCAAACCTGTTGCCGTAATCACCTGTATGATTTTCCTTAAAGAGTTCGGGCACCAGTGAGCCAAGTCCGGCACCAAGCAGCTGTTTTGAGAAAACGATTGCCGAATCTTCAGACAGCAAGACGGGTCTGCGTATAAAAGGAGTACGCTCATAGTATTCTTCGGGAATGGGCGTGGGCCGTTTGTAGTAGGCAATAAAGGTTCCGATTTCGTCGGGCCTCAGCGAGACAAGCCTGAGAAACGCGTCCACTGCCTCAACGCCGTATTTCGGAACCATATACAGGATGAGCTTACTGAGTGGAAAGCTTCCGGATTCGCGGCGGGTATCCCGATGAAAAACTGCCATCAGGAAATGGGCCATCCCGTAGTAGTCCTCCAGTCTGAGCCCTGTCAGGCTGAAAAATCGGTCACGATAGAACGGCGACGGGCTTCTGCAGTACCAGATGTACTGACGGGCCAGTGACGTCGCATAAGTCCGGACATTCGACTGATAGAAAGCCTGATTGACAATCATTCGTCGCATTTCGAGAAAAATACCCTCAGCCCGGTAGAGATCAGTTGCTTCATCCTGGAGCAGATAGATTCGGTTGATGACCGCGACGAAGTCTCTCTCTGACATGACAGCGGCGCGCTCTTTCTCCGGTACAATGAATTTCCACTTCAGGGCCAGAAAACAACTCCAGGGATAGTTGAGTGCCACGCCATGAGCGGGATTTTTGTAAACCTGGAAGTGTTCAAACAGGCGCCTTAAAAACGATGCATGCGTATAGGTACTGAGTTTTTTTATGATGGCACTGGCAAGTTCCGGGTATTTGTTTTGTGTTCTGAGCAGAGGTAGCATGTCTGGTCCTTAACATGGCGCTGAAATAAAAACGTGCTTAGTCTGTTACAGACTAAATGTTTTTGGAGCAGTAAGGATACTGTCTGTGATTTCGTCCACGGAAGGCACTTCATTACACCGTTCTCAGCTGAAGGTAAACCGAGCGAATGGTGAGCCGCTGATGATGGCCGCGAGCCTTTCATTTTACTAAAACCGGAGGGCTCTCTCAGGATGATATGGTTCAGAAAAAAACAGACACGCTGTGAGCCGGGTGAGCCGGTTGACAGCGTCACAGCCCCGGTAAATGAAGCCGGTCTCAATCGGGACAAAGCCCGGTTCGACCATGTGCTTTCGCTCGCGGCGTCTCTGCCCCCGGCGGCATGCCACACTCTCCTGCGGGCCCTTGTCAGGCCCCTACAGGCTGATTATCTGCTGGCGGTAGCCGCAGAGGGGCAGGATGCGCGGCCCGAGCTCAATGAAAGACAGTTCTTTTTTCAGGGGATCTTTGATTACATCAGTTTTGAACAGCTCAGCCAGCAGAAGATAGCGCCTGATGATTACCCGTTGTCGCTGGCGTCTGACATGGTTCTGCCATGGCCGTGGAGTATGAACAGTTACAGTAACAGCCTCAGTATCGGAGCCTGGCAGGGAAAACTCTGGCGGTACGACCCTTCAAACCATGCGGTTGAGCTGTGGCTTCCCTGGCGTATTGGTTTTGTGAAGGGCGGCAATCACTCGCTGGCGGCCGGCATTCTGGCGGGCGAAGGGACCCTGATGCCTGATAAAGTTTATGATCTACAGGCGCTGCTGGCATGCGTTTCAACCGATGGTCTCTGGTGGTATGACAATGACGGGCCGGTTGAGAAAGTCCAGGACTGGAGAACGGCGGCATTTTATGAGTTAGGAAGGCTGATAAACTGACCAGTCTGATGCGTTACTTTGTCTCTTCTGATGATGCGTTATACACGTTGACGTAGTTTTCCATTTCCTTCGTAGGCCACGGTCCCATTGGCACAGTCATGGCCATCCATGGCAGATATAATGCTCCTGCAAAAAATGCCATGATAAACCCAGCCGTGACAGGATCGTATTTCTGTGCGGCAAGGTAAAATAAAAATCCGGTATAAAAGGTGCTTACCGGCAGATTGAAGATTAAAAAGAAGCGCCAGGCCAGTCTGTACCATCTCCGGGCAAAAACAATCCGCCCATTTTTTTCCGACAGATAGGTCCGCCAGCGGATAAAGTAGCGGGACGGGAGATTATGGCGCAGGCAGAGGCGTGTCAGCGCTTTCTGAAGGCGTGGATCCGAGAAGCCGGTCAGCTTTCTGCGCGACAGCTGGTTAAGTTCAGCGCGCGCCAGATTGCGGGTTTCCCGCGAAAGATAAGGCTGAGTGAGCATTTTTTCAAGATGCTGGCGTCTTCTGTTGAAAAGCGCTCTGAACAGCCCGGCAGGTTCAGTCCGGCCCAGCCAGCCAAAAATCATATTCACCGCGTGATACGTGACAAAAGCAATCACCACCGGCCAGCCGTGGCTGAGAAACAGCTCAATAAAATCCTTAGCCTCTGTCACTGATTTTTTCTCCCTGTAATCATCCTGGCGTAAGTCATCGCAGCATGGTGGCTGCTTACGTACCTTCCCCGCTGAACAATACCGGAAGCGTTGTCCCCACGTCCAGTGCAGGCACCCGCGTGTACACCTCCATTGAGCGTGCATCCCTGTGACCGCCGACTTTCTGCATCTGATGGATACAGAGCACAGGCATGATACAGGAGGGGCGGAAGGTGTGAGGCGTCACCAGCATGGAAAAATGTTCACGCCATCGTTCGTCCCGGCAAATTTCTCCCTGTTACGCAAGGACTGATCGGGATGCATCACTGACGCAGGATGAAAAAACGGGTTATCTGGGGGGAATTACGCCCTTTAAGAAAGGTGGCTCTTTTCCCCCATGAACTTTTCTGCCTACAGCCAAAATGTCACTAATCCGTCCTGCCATTCGCAAAATAGCGGTAAAATGAATACAGCATGACCACGACCAGAGGCGGACATAACAATGGGCCTACCCAACCTGACGGGTGCTGTCATTTCAGTTATCACACGAACAGCACAATACCTGTTTAACCGTAAAGGCCGGCAACGGCGGACGGGGGAAGCCGCGTCACATATGGTCAGCGTGCTCGATAAATTTGTTGTGGATTGCGATGCGGTTGCCAGAGATAACGGTTACGATCCTTTTACCGATCCTGCATACCACGATTACCGTAAGCGGAAGCCCCGGAGTGAAGAGGCCCGTTTAAACGTGCCTGATATTCCCGGCAGGGAGTTATTGCCTCTCAGCATCAGTGACAGGGTGCGTGCCCTTGAAAGCCTGCAAAATGACACGTCTGACGCGCTGCGTGAAGCCTTTGAAGAGGATGACGGCTCGGACGATAAGTATTACGCCACGCGGCAAAAGATTTTTTCTTTTCTGGGATTTCGGGCCGTGGAACTCTCACGGGAACTCCGTGCAGCTTACCGTTTATCGCTACCCTCCCCGGCACACCGGGAAAGGGAAACACGCATTGAGGAAACCGTCAGGTACCATGACGGATTCAGCATAAGAATACGCCGAATAGAACGGCGTATTGCCCGGGAGGCCAGGATGGCTGCCGGTAACATCACTCAGGATAAAAAACATGGAAATTAAAGATCTGCTCACGCCGGCCATCACCGTTTTAGGCGTGTTTCTGACGGCGCGTTTTGCCCTGCGTAACGAGCACAGAAAGAAAGCGCTCGAAATTGAAACGACCCAGCTGGAAAGCCTTTCTGCCCTGGTGCTCAGATCTCTTGATAACTTTGCTCAGTACACTGCTGCACTTGCGGTTCTTGTCGATGCAAAGCGAACGATAATGACGGAGCAACGTCATCCGGGCAGCCGTGACAGCGCAGTCATCCCTGTCGAGGAACTGCAGAAATGGATAGATCAGTTAGATGCCGATCCTGTATGGGGACTTAACCGGAGTGACCTGCAGAAGGCCTCCCACGGTCTGAGGTTTCACCGGGAAGCGGACTGGGCACGCTGGCAGCAAACCGTTCCGCAGCTGCAGCGCGAAATATACGCGTTTTTCATGATTACGACACCGGGTGAGGAAAACACTGAACGCAGGAACGGCGTACGGACTGCTGCAGAGGCGAGAGACTTTGCAGAGGCCATGCGAACCCGCGTCACGGACCTGCAGAGCCTGCAGGAAACCCTTTTAACCTCCATGAAAAACGATTTCAGCCAGCTGCTCAGGCCGGAGCAGACCGCGACGCTCTGCTCGCTGATGAAAGGCTTAGGGCGCCGGATGCGCCGGTTCTTTTTCTGCCGGTCTTAACCCGGCGGAAGCGATCGCAGCACCGCGGCCGCTTCCGCGCCCTCCCCGCTGAACGAGACCGAAAGCGTTGCCGCCACGTCCAGCGCAAACACCCGCGTATACACCTCCATCGAGCGCGCATCCTTGTGACCGGCCAGCGCCTGAATCACTTTTGGCGGCTGCCGGTGATAGAGCATGTGCATGATATAGGAGTGGCGGAAGGTGTGCGGCGTAACCGGAATGGAAAAGTACACGCCGTCATCGTTCGCCCGCTTCACGGCGGCCTTCAGCCAGTTCCGCATGGTCTCGTCGGTGACTGACCAGAGGGGCTCACGGCGTCTGGGGCGCTCCGTGGCGAACCAGCTGCGGACCTGGTGCACGTAGCCGGTGTCCGTCAGCGGCACCAGGCGCACCGCGTCTTTGGGCGGCCGGCCGCGCCGGCTCCTGACCTTCTCCGACAGGATCCTGACGAACGGCCGGGGCCCGTCCAGCTCAAAGGATTCCGGCGTCAGCGTACAGGCCTCGCCGATGCGCGCGCCGGTGTTCCAGAGCGTGCTGAACAGAAAGTGGTGCCGGCGGTCGGGCATGTAGTAAAGGAGCGCGCTCACCTCCGGCGCGAGCAGGTAAAAGGGCGTCACGCCGTTGGCGGTGGCCATGCGCCGCAGCGCCACGGCGGTCGCAAAATCGGCACCCGGCGCGAAGTGAAGCGCGGTGACGCGTTCTGGTGAATTCTGCAGGGCCGGAGTGTTCATCATCATGGAATTTTCACGTAGCGTCGTCTGTGCATTTATACGGCTATTTTCGCGCACCGGCACGGCGGGAGCCAGATCAATAAATCGCGCAGAGTGGATCCGTAATTTGGTTTTACCCGCAGATTAGCGCCTTATCCAAACCCCGTAAAGGATCCTTTTTTCACGAAAAACCGCGACAGCCCGCGTGGCGCGTGGCCTGCGACCCCGATCCGGGCGTTTGGTATAATCCGCGTAAACCCAAAACGCTTCATCTCCTTCACAAATCATGACCGGCGCTTCAGGTTTCGCTGGTGAACCTCTGAGCTCTCCCCTACGATTGAAAGATAAAATCACAATCTGCCTCCTGGGAAATAAGCATGCTTGACAGACGCGTTACCGTTGAAAAAGTTTCGGGTGAAAACCTGGGTATCAACGAAGGTGACACAGTACCTTTTTCAGAATTAGAAATGATACGGAATATTATTATTCTGGGTGATCCGGGATCAGGTAAAACAGAACTACTCAGAAGCAGAAATAAAATTCATGGTGGTGTGTTTACTAAGGCGGCGAATTTTCTTAATCGTCCCATTAAATGCGAGGGCGGTGACTTTTATATTGACGCGCTGGATGAAAGACGGACCAGCACAAATAAACGGGCAATGGTCGATGAAATATCAGGGAAGTTGTGGGAAGTGCAGCCTGATAAATTCCGGCTCGCCAGTCGTAAGCAGGACTGGCTGGGTGACGTGGACCTGGAAATATTCCGGGATTATTTTGAAGATAATGGCGGATATATTGTTGTCAGCCTGATGCCACTCACTGACGTTGAATTAATTACTGTACTTGATGCCAACGGAATTGACTCACCACGGCAGTTTATTGACGCCGCAAAGGCAAAAAAGCTGGATGGTCTGCTTCAGAATCCCCAGAACGCTATCATGCTTGCCCGTGCCGTCAGCGGGGGTAGCTGGCCCTCCACCCGTCGGGACGTATTTACTGCGGCGACGGAGTTCCTTCTTCGTGAATACAATGATAACAAAGCCACATCTGGCGATATTAACTTCACGGCAGAAGAGCTGCGTGATACCGCCGGTGAACTCTGCGCGCTCAGACTCATTGCCGATCTGCCGGGTTACCGTCTGCATCATCAGGGAGAATCTGAACATGACGGCCTTTATTACCGGGAAGTCAGATCTGAGAGGCAGGAGCTGATAAGTGCTGCCCTTCAGCGACCGGTTTTCAGAGGGACGGATGAACATGACTGTCTGGACACGGTTCATCGCACCCTGGCTGAATTTATGGCCGGTCAGTGGCTGGCCTCCCGAATCGACACGCATTTACCGCCAGCACGACTGGATGCGCTGATCGGACGAGAAGGCTTCCCGGTCACCGCACTGCGCGGGCTTTACGCGTGGCTGCCGGTCTTCAGCCGTAAACACTGCGAGCACTATCTTAAGGCCGATCCGATGGGGATCCTGACCAACGGTGACGTATTTTCCCTCACGGTGCAAAGTAAACGGGTCTTGCTGGATAGCCTTTGCGACTTCGCAAGCCGTACACCTTGGTTTGGTACGGGGGGCGAGCCAGCTGAGCAATTAAAAGCGCTGGGTATCATGGCACTGAAGCCTGAGATTATGGCCCTGCTGGAAAACAAAGAAACCAGTCACAGCATGAGGATGGCACTGCTCCGTATGATTTCTGCAGACCTGGCGCGGGAGGTGGATATAAGGAATCATTGCCGCTCTCTGGTCCTTTTGGTTGACGAAAATTTTAATCAAGCAGAAGAAGCGCTTAATGTGTTGTGCTCTGACTGGATTAATAACCGTCAGTGGATTACTGAATTCATTCACAGCGAAGAGAAAACGTCCGCAAGATTAAGGCTAAAGGGCCAGACCATCTCTCTCATGCCTGAATTCGATTTGAACCCGGATGATATGACGGAGCTGTTGATTGAAAGCCTTATTCTACCTCAGAATATACCGTATGGTTCCTTCCATAGTCTTCAAAATAAATTCAGTAATGACTATGCCCTGATAATCGTGAAGACTATTAAAGATTTACTTCCTGACAGCCATTCACGATGGCCAAATTCCACTCAGGTTTACAATATTATAAGTCCAATGATTTATAGGTTACTGAGAGATGATTTTATCCGTAATGATGATGATTTAATTTTATGTCTTGATGTTTTGAACTGGTTTTCACATTCCACAATGTTTTTAGATGATGATAATGAAAAGCTGCTGGAAGTGATAACGCCCTACAAGTCAAGAATAGCAGACTGGGCAAGTAAATCAATCAGGACTTGGAGAGGTAGTAAAATAAATTACATTGAGTTCGCGAATGAACTGTATCATAAAAGTAAAGGTGTAATAAAATATAGCGAAATCATATCCATTTTGTCTGATGCTGTAGAATCAGGGGCATTAATAGGAACAGAAAGAGAAAGTGCATACTCGGCTGCACTGACTCTTTCAATAAGAGGCGAAACTGTATGTGAAAAAGAATTAGACATTTTGATGAAGATGGCTGATAAGGATATTGTCTTATCTGAACTACAGGAGAGGACGTTAACCACACCTGTTTCGATTTATGATTTCGACAGAGCCAAACAGGCAAAACTAGAGTCAGAACATAAAAAGAAATACATTGATGAACTGAATCATCTTTGTAAAGAAGTAGCCAGTCTTGATGATGTTGAAATGAAGAGTGGTCTCTTGCTTGAAGCAACGCGTATTTACTGGGGAGAAAATTCGTATGTTCATACTCTGGATTCCCCGACAGAAAGACTGAGGCACCTTTTTCTGCCACATAATATTCAGTACATTTATGATGAATGGAAGCTGCTTCTTATTAGTAACTCTTTTCCTGATTTTGAAGACGTTATCCGCGTGTTGCTTGAGACCACCCGTCATCCCGATGGACTGTGTTTATTGACCGCTGCTGAAATTTACTTCGATGAAAATCAGTCGCTTAACCTTGTAAATGACAGCATCCTGCGTGTTCTGCTGGTTCTCGAACTGACTGAACAGGCCATGTACTCTGTTAAAAATGGAAAAGAAAGGCGGAGCTACACATTCCCATGGCTGACATGGATGAGGGTATACCGAGGCAGTTTTATCAGCGATACCCTGCTTACGTTCCTTAAATATATCCAAACTAAAAATCCTTCTTATCATTTTAAAAAGTCAGTGGTCATTCGATTGCTAACCCCTGTAGATGCAAAAGTGTGGCCTCTGATGTTACATGTTTTACGCAACGATGTTGAAATCAGTCTTTATATACTGTGCGCAGTACTTCGTAAATATGATGAATTCTCCGAGCTGAAAACCATCATGCATGATATTAAAAGCGGACCAGATTCCATTTCAGACGAAAGCAATGATATGTGGAATGCATTGTTTTTTATCATTGGCGGCATTGAGGACTGCGAACCTTATATTAATTCAATTTCATGCAGACCTGAGGCGGTCATTTACTTACAGGAACTGGCGGGCCTAGGTAAATATGGTGACCAGCCAGTAATCAACCTTCCTGCGGAGCGTGCAGGAATACTACTCTCAGTACTTATTCCTTTATTCCCTGATCGAGAGACGCGAGTTTATGATGGCCACATCGTTTATTCTCAACACACGTTCAAGGACGATGGTGAACACCTCATCTTGCGGCTGCTTTCAGTACTGGCAACCGACCCTTCAGCACAGATCTCCCGGTGTCTCAAAAAACTGGCTGAAGTTCATCATGACAGCGCCTGGTGTGATGATTTACGGCAGGCTCTCCAGAGGCAGATGACTCGCCGCCGGGACACTGAATACAAGCAGCTTTCCTGGAGAGAGGTGAAGGCGACACTAAAAAACTGCCAGCCCGCCAACGCCGCCGACCTCCATGCGTTACTCTGTGAGCATATTTCTCTGATTGCTGGGACGATACGCTCTGCTAACGCTGACATATGGAAATTCTTCTGGAATGAAGATTCTAACGGTAATGTAACGGCACCAAAAATTGAAAACAGTGGCACTGATGTTCTGATCACCCTGCTTACCCCACTTCTTCATGTACATAAAGTCCGTCTTGAGCCTGAGGCGCACATGGCCCGTAATAAGCGTGCTGACATCAGTGCGACCTACTCTGACCAGCTCAAGATTCTGATTGAGGTCAAGCGTCACTATCACTCAGACGTCTGGACTGCAGCTGAACATCAGCTTCAGAAGTTCTACACTCCGGATCCGCAGTCAGACGGATATGGTATTTTTGTTGTGTTCTGGTTTGGAGACAAATGCAATACATCGATGCCGCTACCACCTTTACACACAAACCGACCAGGTTCTGCCACTGAAATGGCTCTTTTACTCAATAAGGCTTTCGGACCTGAATCCAGCCCAAGGATAAAATGTTTTGTTATTGACGTCTCGGGGGACATCTGAAGTCTCCCTCAATAGGTTAATGGCTAAGTTTAAGTGTTCAGTTCATGGGGACTTATCGTCCCCCTTTCCCCCCTACCCCATCTATAATATGAAAAATTACCTACAAAATTAATCTCACTTTAATATTAAAGTGATGTTTCTATAATGTTATTTTGATTGTTTTTATGTTCCCGATAGGCTAACATTGTCACATCATTTGCATATCTTAATGATATTATTTTAATATTAAAATGGAGTTGTAAGGATATGATTTTAACTATCGCAAACACAAAGGGTGGTGTCGGTAAATCTACTCTTGCTGTCAACCTTGCAGTTGCCCGAGCCATGCAGGGCAAGAAAGTCTGGCTGGTAGACGGTGACAAACAGGGGTCATCCCAAACCGCTATTCTGATTCGTTCAGAAGCAGATGTTCAGCCCGGAATTGCCTGTTCACACTATCCAGATGGGCCTGTATTAAGAACACAGGTATTACAGCAAAAAGATAATTACGATGATGTGATCATTGAATGTGGTGGCCGCGATTCTACTGCTATGAGGGCTGCACTGACACTCACTGACTATCTGCTTGTTCCTTTTGTCCCTGGCAGCTTTGAAGCATGGGCGATGGAGGATGTCGTAAACATGCTCAGGGATGCCAGAAGTATTCGTGATGATTTTCCGGCATTTTCAATTCTCAACAGAGCCGATGTTAATCCGCGAACTAAAGACAATCAGGAAATGCATGAAGCCATGTCCGAATATGCTGCTGACCTTCCTGTGCTTGAGCACATTCTCTTTACAAGGAAAGCCTTTGCCAATGCTGCAGGAAGTGGCCGCTCAGTCGTAGAGATGAAACTGAAGCCCCATGAACGGCCAGCTAAAGCAGAACTGGAAAAACTTATTTCAATTGTATTTCCACATTGATATGATGTTGTTTTAATATTAAATGGATATTGAAAGGACATCTATGGCGATTACACCTAAACCTAAAGCCTCTGGCGGGACTTCAGCGGAACAGGCTCAGATTGATGATTTTATCAACAAAGCGCCAGATGGTAACAAAGCTGAAAAGCGGGGCGTCAAAAAAGGCCAGCGTGAACAAATTACCGTAACCTTCGACAGTGCGATACTTACTCAGCTCGATGAGCTGGCCTTACACGAAGGGTTGTCACGTGCTGCCCTGATACGAATGGCTGTTCGTCAGTTGCTTGATAAGGGCGCTCAGGTAGGTGGTTAGTCACATGGAATTAAATCTGTCTAATTGTAAAGTGATATTGTTTTAATATTAAAGCGGTATCCTTCTGGATGGAGTTAGTTACAGTGTTTTGTCAGGCGAACCGTTCGATTTTATATCTGGCCTGTGCACCAGATAGATCTGGTTCCCTCTCTTTTTAATATTAATATGGTTTTTTTTAATATTAAAATAATGTTTGTTTGATTGTATTTTGCAGTGCTGGATGACTGATTAGGGGTGATGTTAATCTGAAGCGAATCACGTTGAGGACCTTATGAATAGAATGTTATTACTGATCTCAGGATTCATGGGTTTTAGAACCCTCACCGGCAAAGACAGGAAAAGTGCAGGGGAGTGGGGCTTCCTGATCAGTATGCTGTTTATCGTTCCGCTGCTGTTCTGGGAGCACCCCGGTGTCATCGTATCTGTCGTTCTGCAGTTGCTGTGGGCGGCTGTGGGGACACGATCCGCTTTTCTGGCCAGCGAAACGTGGAAAAAAAACAAACAAAAACCCTGATCCTCTCAGTAACCGATTTGCAAAAATAAGCGCTTAACGTCACAGCATAATCAATCGTAATTATTAAGGCAGGCACCATGGGCAGCTTCAGCTATATCCGGCCGGTTAACATTACCCACGAAGGCTTTGACCGCCACCACAATGGCCAGTATTTCCAGACCAAAGACCTGGATATGGAATACGGCATGGCCGAATACTGTATTTTTAACGCACGGCTCTACAGGAATGTCAGTGATGTGGGGGCAGGGGAGGCCGCCGCAGTGCCTGTACAACATACGGGTTCAGTTGATATCTACACATCAGTTAAAGAGTGCAATCAAACGCTGATTTACTGGGTGGAATACCGGCTAGGGTTTGAGGCAGGCAAACTCATGACTGTTGAGCTTATGGACAAAACGCTGCAGGAAGACCTGCGGGATCTGTCTAAATTAAGGCCTGCTAAACCGACCAACCGGGTGGAAGTCACGATCAGCGTTAACGGGCTCAGTGGGGAAAGACAACAGGCATTTATGGCCTCGCTGACGGACGATAAACTGTCACGCATCCGCGAGATCCTCGGCGAGCCTACGGCATCCATTTTCTTTCCCGCTGCACCCGTAGTGAAGGGGAATAATGATCCGTTCTTACGCTTCCCGTCAGTCATGACGATGGCCTCTGTGGTGCAGAGCATGGAAGACTTACGCGGCGCAACTGACGAAAATCGTCATGTCGTCTCGCCCACAGGCGACAGGATTGTGTTGATTGATGAGTCACATTCAAAATAAGGGGCCCACCGGTTCAGTCCGGAAGACCGACAGTCTGAATGACCTTCGCACTGTCATCCGCTCAGAGCGCTGGTTCAGATTACCCGGGCAACCGGTATATCGCTCCAGCTCGTCGTCCAGGCCGGTGACAGCATGTCCCGCTTCATCTTCCACTCCGTATCAATACCCTGACCCGCAAACCATACCCGTCCCAGGCCTGACTGATTGATGCCGTCCAGCACCTGCATCAGCTGCGCGCTGTTCGCCCGCGGCCGGTTGTCGTCAAACAGGTTCAGCTGGCTGACGCCGTGAGGGGTGAAGTCATCAAGCATGACGCCGGCCTTCATGTACCGGTGGCCATCAATCCAGATGCGGTCCAGCGCGCGCATGGCCACGCCGATGATATCGCGCGTGTCCTGCGTGGGCAGGGTGAGTTTTTCCCCGGCCGTGTTGC
>Ga0308171_1002340_pt1 | contig 20400 bp, 20 predicted proteins | sample PhyGR1_FD_202135 | JGI IMG/M metagenome (GOLD analysis project Ga0308171, IMG submission 202135) | Phyllosphere microbial communities from UC Gill Tract Community Farm, Albany, California, United States - DLSLSG.R1 | ecosystem: Host-associated > Plants > Phyllosphere > Unclassified | place: USA... | reverse complement strand
CATGAGACTCGGATATTTTTTCAGGAAATCCATATAGCGTTCTTCCGCAGTTGTACTGATCAAAGCGTTCACACGGTTTTGTAAACTTTTGATATGATTGAACATCAATCTCTGGTTTTTCTCGGCAACATCGGGATAGATCTTCGACAAGTTTTCAAAAAAACCTTCTTTGGTAACAATAATGGTACTTTCCTCTATCGCTTCGATGTAAAACCTCGATTTTTCATTCAACAATTGACTTGTTGTATCAGAGATGATCCAATTTTCAGGTGCAAATTGAATGACGTGCTCTTTGCCAGCTTTATCAATAGAATACATTCGCAACAAGCCTTTTTCCACAAAAAATGTAGAATCAGAGATCTCTCCTTCCCTTAGAATGATCTCATGTTTTTTCACTTCTTTTATTTCGTAAAAAGTAGAACAGAACTCGAGACTGGTGATAGGAACACCTAATATTTGTGAAAGGTGATTGCGGAAATTATGATATTCCATCTGTGTTAATTGTGTTTAATGAAAAAAGGTTATTTGATATTGTCCAGATCAATACTCTGGTGCGAAGCATTGTAAAAAGCTTTTCCATTTTCCAAAGCGATCAATTGCGGACTTTGATGTGTGATATCAAAACGCCTTTCAATTTCATTGGAAATATCACGATGCGCGATCAAATCTAGGAAATAGTAAGTCTGGTCTTTATCAGAATTCTCCATTTGCTTTTCGAAAGATTTCAAAACCGTCTTGCTGATAAAACACCGCGTCGAATGTTTGAAAATCAATACTTTTTGCTGAAATGACTTTTCTACAGCCAGGTCAAGATCTTTCTGAGTCTCGATCTTTTTCCAAAGCGTTTTGGTTTGATCTTGCTCTTCTTTCTTTCCGAATAATTGGTCTAAAAATCCCATCAAATTAATTTGAGTAAAAATAAGATTTTCTTATTGATTAGAAAATACTTTTTTAATGATGATGAAAAAGATGTCCTGTCAAGGCAAGCGCGACCCCAACCATTACAAGAATGATCTTTTGCCAATCCATCTTGTGGTTCTTATTGCTCTCAAAAATGATCACTGAGGAAATATGCAGGAATATCCCACCAACAACAGCTAAGAAATAGACTTTCAGATCTTCATCAAAATATTTCCCTAATAACATTCCAAGTGGTGAAGCCAAAGCAAAAACCATAACGATGACCCAAAATTTGGTTGAGAAATTCTTGCTGTGCGCGAGGAAACTTCCCAAAACAAATGAAATTGGTATATTATGGAACAAAATCCCCAAAAGATATGGCGAGAATGTTTCTTTCTCGTGAGACAAAGGAATGCCTTCTATAAAAGCATGAACAAACAATCCGGCAATCAGCGCAATCGGAATGATCGAATGGTCATCGGAATGATGATGAACGTGCCCGTGTTCAAATCCTTTGGTCAAATTCTCCAATAACATCTGGATCAACACGCCTAAAATCACAAAGATTCCAATATTATGTCCACCAAATTCGTAGACTTCTGGAAAAACCTCATTAAGGCAGATTGTGATCAGAAAACCAGCACTTAAAATCAGAAGATTTTTAGCAAATTGCTGTTTGCTTCCGAAATACTTTCCGAGAAAAACACCGATCAGAACGCTTAATATGAGTAGTAAAATTATAATCATAATCTTTATTTTGAAGCTTGAAGTTGGATGTTGGAACTTTTCAAACCTCCTTCTTCTGACTTCTGACGTTTAAATAAATTAATACAACGCTGCGATTTCGTCTCATCAAAATCATTCAATTGATAATCGCCCCATCTTTTGACCAATTCAAAACCAAATTCATCTGCATATTGCAATATTTTTTCTGGTCGGGTCAGTTTTACTCGTTCAAAAAAATGAAACTTTTTGCCTTGATCTTCAAAATCAATTTCCTTCATGATGTATTCGCCTTCAATATGTTTCTTGATATTAAAGACAATATTTTCTCTTTCAATAGAAGCTGTTGGTGTAATAACACTTTTAACATATTCTGCATTCAGAAAATCGAGGACAAAATAACCTTCATCTTTCAACACATCTGAAACAGAACTAAATACAAGCTTGTCTTCCTCTTCCGTTTCGAAATATCCAAAACTGGTGAACAGATTGAAAACTGCATCTACAGGCTCGCTTTCAATTTTGTTTCGCATATCGTGAACCTGAAACTTCAAAGTCTTGGTCTCAAATTGTCTATCAAAACTAATACTTTGTTCTGAAAGGTCAAGACCTAAAACATCGTAACCTAATTTGTTCAGATAAATAGAATGTCTGCCTTTTCCACAAGCCAAATCGATTATTTTTGAATTTTTCTCAAGTTTCACGTAATCTGTTAAAAGATTGAGAAAATCTTCCGCTTCCTTGTAATCGTGATTTTTGTAAAGTATGTGATAATATGGCGTATCAAACCATTCTTCGAACCATTGCATTCTGCAAAAATAGTGAAAATAGACGTGAGACAAATAGAATATAGATGATAGATTTTTCAAATCAATTATCATTTATCGATTATCATTCATTATTTTTGCAGAATGGATATAGAAAATCTTCAGATACAGGTCAAAACTTTTTTTGGATTAGAGCAGATTTTGGCAGAAGAAATCAAGAAATTGGGAGGTAAAAATGTAGAAATAAAAAATCGTGCAGTCACTTGCGAAGGCGATTTGGGATTTCTTTACAAGCTTAATTATTCTTGCAGAACAGCCGTTAAGATCATCATTCCGATCATGGAATTCAAGGCTTACAACGAAAGCAAATATTACGATAAACTGTTCAAGTTTGAATGGGATAAGTTCCTGGACAAAAACCAGACCTTTGCAATAGATGCGACCGTAAATTCTGAAAGATTCCACCATTCTCAATTTATGACCTTGAAAATGAAAGACGCCATCGTCGATTATTTCCAAGACAAACATAAGATGAGACCAAGCGTCAACAAGGACAATCCGGACATCAAATTCCATCTTCATATTGACAGAGAATTGGTAACGATCTCTATCGACAGTTCTGGTGATCCGCTTTTCAAGCGTGGTTACAGAAAAGAGCAGACCATTGCACCAATCAACGAAGTTTTGGCTTCGGGAATGTTGCAACTCGCAGGTTGGGACGGAAAAGGAAATTTCCTCGATCCAATGTGTGGTTCCGGAACATTATTAATAGAAGCCGCAATGATTGCAATGGATCTTCCGGCGCAGACTTTCAGAAGAAATTTCGGTTTTCAGAACTGGAAAAATTATGACTCTGAATTATTCAAAACTATCAAAGATGTACGATTGAACCGCGTGAGAGAATTCACTGGAAAAATCGTAGGTTATGATATTGATTCTGAAGCTTTGGACATTGCGCACATTAATATAGAAGCTGCTGAAATGGATGATGTCATCACGCTTAGAAACAAAGATTTCTTCGAATCTGAGAAAGATTTGTTCCCGTTATTGATGGTTTTCAATCCGCCTTATGACGAGAGAATTTCCATTAATGATGATGATTTCTACAAGAAAATTGGTGATACTTTCAAGCAACATTATCCAAACACTTTGGCTTGGCTGATCTCTGCAGATCTTGATGCGCCGAAGAAAATTGGATTAAGACCTTCAAGAAGAATTAAATTGTTCAATGGAAAATTGGAAACAAGATTCTTGCAATATGAAATGTATGATGGTTCTAAGAAAGGGAAATATATGAATAAGGAGGAGGAATAAATGTTGAATTTTCTTGATTTTTTATTTGATTTTGTATCTATTTTTCATTTGTTCGGAAATGGAAAAGAGAAAAACAATACTGACAAAGAAGCAAGAGAACATTTCAAAAATCTAAAATGACAACAATCTCCATCATCATCGCCATCTTCAACAGAAAAGACGAATTGTTCGAGCTTCTCAATTCCTTGTCTCATCAAACCGACAAGGATTTTGAAGTGATAATCGTGGATGATGGTTCCAAGATTGCGCTTCTGCCAACAGTAGAGTTATTTGAAGAACAGCTTGATATCAAATTCTTCCGAAAAGATAATTCAGGACCTGGACTTTCCCGAAATTACGGAGCGAAACGAGCAAAAAATGATTGGTTGGTCTTCGTAGATTCCGATGTGATTGTTGAAACAGATTACATTGAAAATATCAAAAGAAATCTTATTGAAAATCCTTGCGATGCTTTTGGTGGCGCGGACAAAGCGCACAAAGGTTTTAACCTGATGCAGAAAGCCATCTCCTACTCTATGACCTCGGTTTTTACGACTGGTGGAATCCGAGGAAAGAAAAGTGCCGTGACCAAATTTCAGCCGCGAAGTTTCAATATGGGCGTTAATAAAGAGATTTTCCTAAAAGTTGGTGGTTTCTCCGAAATGCGAATTGGCGAGGATCCGGATCTTTCTATGACGCTTTGGGAAAATGGCTACACAACGATGTTTTATGACAACATTGGTGTTTACCACAAACGCAGAACAGACTTTGGAAAATTTTCAAAACAGGTTTATCAATTCGGTTGTGCGAGACCGATTTTGAATCATAGACATCCAAAATATACCAAACTGACTTTTTGGTTTCCAAGTGTATTTCTCTTAGGCTATATGGTTGGAATCATCCACTATTTCGTTTGGGGAAATGGATTGATCCTCGCTTTGTACGGACTTTACACATTTCTTGTTCTTTTCCATGCAATGGTTGTAACAAGGAATATCAGTATTGCTTCGATGGCTGTCATCTCAACTTACATCCAAATGTTTTCTTACGGTTATGGTTTTCTGAAATCTTGGTTTCTCATCAACATTCTGAAACAATCTCCAGAAGAAGCTTTCCCTAAACATTTTCATTGATTTAATTAACATTTAATTATCAGTTACAAACCTTTGCTTGGAATATTTTTTGTAAATTTTAGAGGAATTAAATTTATAAAACTATGTCAAAAAATATTGCCGACCAGTTTGTCGAAATCCTTGTTAAAACAGGAGTTAAACGCATATATGCTGTCACTGGTGACAGCCTTAATTTTTTAAATGACGCCATCAAACGTGAAGGTTCTATCAAATGGATCCACGTAAGACACGAGGAAGTTGGTGCTTTCGCTGCCGCTGCCGAAGCCGAATTGGAAGGTCTTGCCGTTTGCGCAGGAAGTTCTGGCCCAGGCCACGTTCATCTCATCAACGGACTTTACGAAGCTAACCGTGGCAACGTTCCGGTTTTGGCTATTGCTTCAACTTGTGAGAGTTCAGAGTTTGGAACTTCTTACTTTCAGGAAACCAATACCATCAAACTGTTTGATGACTGTTCCGTTTACAATCAAATTGCAACAACGCCCGAACAAGCACCAAGAATGCTACAAGCGGCTTTGCAGCATGCGATTTCTCAAAAAGGTGTGGCCGTTTTGGGAATGCCTGGTGATCTTTTCGAAGCCGATTCTGTGAAAAACATCAGTTCTGATCTTGTCTTTAAGACCAATCCAAGAATAATACCTTCAGATGAAGAAACAAATTGGATCGCGGAACATTTGAATTCAGGGAAAAAAGTGGCGATCTATTGCGGAATTGGTGCTTCCGATGCTCATCAGGAAGTAATTGCTTTGGCAGAAAAACTGAAAGCACCAATAGGATATTCTTTCCGAGGGAAAATGGGAATACAGTACAACAATCCTTACGAAGTGGGAATGACCGGACTTTTGGGTTTGCCTTCCGCCTTCAAAGCGATGCATGAGGCCGATATTATTTTATTACTTGGAACAGATTTTCCTTACGTGAAATTTATGCCTGTTGATAAAGTAATTATTCAAATCGATGACAAGCCGGAACGCTTGGGAAGACGCGCGCAATTGACGAGAGGATTTGCCGGGAAGATCAAAGATTCATTGGTCAATATTTTACCATTAATCAAAATTAATGACGATAGAAAATTCCTTGATAAACAATTGGAGTTCTATCAAACTGTAAAAGATAATCTCAGATCTTACATCGAAGACAAAGGAAAAGAGAATCACATATCGCCAGAATTTGTTGCAGAAACTTTAAACATTAAAGCAAATAAAGACACAATATTCACTGTAGATACAGGAATGTGTTGCGTTTGGGGTGCAAGATATCTGGAAGCGACTGGCGAGAGAAAACTTCTTGGGTCGTTCAGTCACGGAACGATGGCGAACGCAATGCCAATGGCTATCGGCGCTCAATTATCCAACCCAGACAAACAAGTGATTGCGCTTTGCGGAGACGGTGGACTTTCTATGTTGTTGGGCGATATCGCAACGATAAAACAATACGACTTACCAATCAAGATCATTGTTTTTAACAACCGTTCATTGGGAATGGTAAAATTAGAAATGGAAGTAAACGGAATACCAGATAACGAAACAGATATGATCAACCCAGATTTTGGACTGTTGGCTCAAGCTTTCGGGATCAAAGGAATCAATGTAACTGACCCGGAAAAAGTGGAAGAAGCGATCGACGATGCATTGCAGACCAAAGGTCCAGTTCTGGTGAATGTTTTCACCGATCCAAATGCTTTGGCAATGCCACCGAAAGTTGGCTGGGACCAGATGAAAGGAATGGGAATCGCAATGACGAGAATGATGCTGGACGGTAATTTCAAAGAAGTGGCGGACACGATCTCCAGCAATTACAGACACATCAAAGAAGTTCTTTAAAACAGACGAAAAGCCCAATTTTTGAATTGGGCTTTTTTATTTCATTGACCATAAAACAAAAAAAGCTTCACACGATGTGAAGCTTTTAGAAAATAATATATATAACCTTAGTTTAAAGAAACTATTTCAAAGTGATCATTCTGCTGAAGCTGTCGTCGCCTTTTTCAACACTGATGATGTATGTTTCTGCATTTTCCGGATTCAGATCAAATGTTAGGTCGATCAGTCCGTTTTTCACTGCATTGTCATTCGAATAATAAGTGTTGTTTGCCGTATCGTAGATAGAAACTCTCACGTCACCAATTACATCATTCATTTTTAACTTTACAATATTTTTGTCCACAGTATAAGAAGGCTTCGTCATCGCAGAAATTGGAGACTGGTCTACAACCACTTGATTCGCATCTACTGTGATCTTGTATTTTTCAATTTTACCTTCAGATTCAGCAACCAGGAAATAATTTCCAGCAGCCATATTGCTCATATTATAAGACTTCTCTGCAGTCTCTACATTAATTCTTTCTGAGAACAATTCATTTTTATCATCGTTGTAAACATAGATAGAAACATTTTTCGCATTGGAGATCCCAAAATGGACTGTCTTCTGTTTTACCTCTCCGATAGAAAGAGAAAAATCTTTATCCTTTCCAAAAACATTTGCAGAGATGAATGTCAACGCCGCAAGAAAACTTAATTTTATAAACTTATTCATGATGTTTCTTTTTAATTGTTTTACTATGCAAATGTATATCTGAAAACAAAGAAATAATACATTCTGATTTTCACAAACATGTCCTATATTAACATTAATTAAATATTAACTACATATTAAAGATAATATTGAATATGTGATTTGGATTTTGTAATTTTGACAAATGAAACACCACAGTCCTTCCTTCGAATCGATAAAACCCAATATTGGAAGCAGTTTTACATGTCTTCATTTCACCAAAAGTGAGAACATCAAATCGCATGTTTGGCACTATCATCCAGAAATTGAACTGATCTTTGTTTGTGGCGGTTCGGGGAAAAGACAAATTGGAAGTAATATTTCTTATTTCTCAGATGGTGATTTGATTCTGATTGGCAGCAACTTACCACATTGCGGCATGACGAATGAAAATACGAACAACGAATATGAAGTCGTGATCCAGTTTTCCCAGGATTTTCTTGGAACTGAATTGTGGAGGGCGCCTGAAATGAACCGGATCTTCCAAATGTTGGAAGCGGCAAAAAGCGGAATTGTATTCGGAGAAAAAGTCAAGAAAACACTGGAACCTAAGATCAAAGCTTTATCAGAATCTTCTTACCTGGACAAACTTCTGAAGTTGATAGAGATTCTAGATGAACTCGCTCATACTAATGACTTTAAAATCCTCAACGCTGCAAAATATTATCTGCAAACGCAAAAAGAAGATAATGACAGGATCAATCTGATCTTCAATCACGTGAAGGATAATTTCAAAAACCAGATCAGTTTGGAAGAAGTTGCAGGATTGGCAACGATGACGGTTCCTTCGTTTTGTAGATATTTCAAGAAGATCACGAACAAAACTTTCACACAATTTGTGAATGAATATCGCATCACGCATTCACTCAAACTTTTGGCCGAACAACCGATGAGCATTACGGAGATCTGCTTTGAAAGTGGTTTCAACAATTTCAGTTATTTCAACAAGACTTTTAAGGAACACACAAAACAAAGTCCGTCGCAGTACAGGAAGGAGTTTAGTAATATTATGGCTTGACGTTCTATTTCTTTTTTGTTTTTATTTTTGATTTAACAGTCTGAATTTTAAGTCCTTTTGTTCCATTATAAGCATATTCGCAATCTTTTGACAAAAAATCTTCTGAGAAATCATAATCTTGTAATAAACCAAAAATTTCTTTATCTACTTTGTTTATTATTTTTGCTTCTGAAATATCAGGAAATATTTCAGGAGTCCAATACTCATTAATAGAATAAATTCCGTTCTGTTTTTTTTCAATTAGTATTTCCCTTCCATCAAAACCTGCTGACCAACCAGGAATTTCATTATCAGAAGGAATATTAAAAACAGAATTTGAAATTAAAATATTATATATCTTTTCAGAAATTTTAGAATCAATTTTCTTTGAATAGGAATCAAAGTTATTGTTAGGACAGTTAACATATCTAGTAAAAATACCTCGGAAATCATTATAATCATCTGTGATTATAGTAACGGCGTTTGTTAATGACGAGATTCTAAAGATTAAACTATTTGATGATTTCTCAACATCTACAAAATCAGAATTTGAAGTATATTTTTTCAGCCAATCTCTATAAAATGTATTTTTTGGTCTTTTAAATAAATCAGAAGTTTTCAGATTCATAGGAACAATTATTACATCCTTAAGATCTGTTTTCACTTGTCCAGAAATATATAAACTAGAAAAAACAAATGATAAAATAATAAGAGTTTTCATATTAAATTATATTTTTCATTTCTTATGAAATTGCCCCAAAATAACCCTTCATCTCCTCCATCGTCCCCAAACTAATCCTTGTCCATTTTCCATTCTGTTCATAAGTTTTTCCACCAAGGATTTTGGCATCTTTCAACTTTTTGAAATAATCGTCCTTGTAATTTTCCAAAGAAAAATAAACGAAATTAGCAGCAGACGGAATAGTTTTGATTCTTCTTTTTTGGAATTCCGACATTGTGAAATCTTTCACCTTTTGATTGTTATCCAAAACCTTGGAAATGAATTCCTGATCTTCCATCGCAGCAATTGCTCCAGCCATCGTCGTTACGCTGATTTCCGCACCACTCCAGCTTTGAAGTTTCTTAAGTTCTTTGATCAATGTAGGATTTCCAATTGCGTAACCCAATCTTGCGCCGGCAAATCCATAAAGTTTGGAAAATGTTCTCGTCACAACAAGATTTTTATAAGTATTGACCAGATCACTCAAAGATTTCTGATTGGTAAATTCTTTGTAAGCTTCATCAACCAAAATGGTGATATTGTCAGGAACAGATTTGATGAAATTTTCAATTTCTGCTCTTGATAGCAAATCTCCAGTCGGATTATTCGGATTGCAGATGTAAATCAGTTTTGTATCTTTTCGGATTGAGCTTTTCATTTTATCAAGGTCAATTCTCTTTTGTTCATTCAAAGGAACCACAGTTTTTGACATTCCCAAAAATTCGCCAATCGGTTCAAAGATCGTGAAGGACGGATCAGGAATGATAAAATGGCCTTTGTCCAACGACACTTATTTGATGATCAGTTCCAGCAAGAATGATGAACCAGCGGCTACCAGAATATTTTCTTGTTTCAATTTGTTTTTCTCCGCTAATTTCACACTCAAAGTATCGGCAAATTTGAAATCATACATCGAGGAAAGACTGAGACTTTTCTGCATCGCTTCCAAAGCTTTTGGGGAAACGCCAAAGGGATTCTCGTTGAAACAAAGTCGGATGGTTTTGTCATCGTTCTTCAATTCGTGAAAATTCGGGGTATTTTTTGCCAGGAATTCAAGTGGGGAAAGTGTGAGCGCAACACTTCCTAGGAAAGCGGTTTTCAGCCAGTCTCGTCTGTTGATCGACATAGTTTTTGATTTATTTCCCGATAAAAATAATGATTTTCTAATGATCACATCTCTTCGTCGAATAAAATTAATGTTTTGACCGAAAAAATTTCCATTTCACCGATTAGAATTGAAATCCTCCTTTTTCCAGTATATTTTTGATTCAGAAATTAAAACGATCAAAATATGTCTCTATTTACTCCACTCATTTGGCTTTTGGTAATGTTGCCAATCTTTATCATCGCTTTTTTCAAATCTAAAAAAGGAAACCCGAAATTCCTTTTGCTATTCATTATTTTATTCTTGGCAGATAATTATCTTCAGATCTTCAGCAAAGAACTGATTCCTAATATTATGGGACTCAAGTTCGCTTGGCTCGGGAAATTCTTGAGTCTGATCTTGTCATTAGGATTTATATTTTATGTCGATAAAAACGAGCGAAAAGAGATTGGGTTTACCACATCCACCAACACAAAAAGCCAGGTAAAATATGGTGTTTTGGTTTTCCTTGGATTCTTGCTCTTCGATTTCATTTTCAAATTGATATTATTCCCGAAAGGCGGCGCATTCGATCTGGAGACTTTCGCCTTCCAAGCGACAATGCCAGGTTTGACGGAAGAATTATTGTACCGAGGAATCTATTTTTGGATTTTCGACAAGGTATTTTTGTCCAATTGGAATTTCAAAGGAATTCAGTTTGGTTGGGGATTTGTCATCGTCACACTTCTCTTCGCAATTGGTCACGGCATCGTTTTAACAGCAGATCATCAATTCAAATTTGATCTTGTCACCATCGTTTATCTGACATTGATCTCTTCTTTAAGTGTCGGAATCTTGAGAAAATTCACTGGAAATCTAATCTACCCGATCCTTGGTCACAACGTTATCAATGTGATGAATGCCATCATCAGAATTCTTTAATAAACTTAAATAATATTTACCTTTGGCTACTATGATGAAAGACTATTTTTCGCAAGTTTTCTTACTATTTGATTTTGAGAAAATAACGTATAAAAAAAGACTAACATTACATTTCTCAATGTGGTTATTTCTTTCTGTTCTTCTTTTTTTGAGTTATCGAATTGCTTATCAATTAACACTTGTCAATAGTTTGCTACTCACAGTAAGAATGGCTGTGGTCAATATGTTTGTATTTTACAGTTTTTTTTACAAAGTATTACCTTTTGTTCTAAATTCTAATAAAATAAAAGCCTTATTTATATTATTAATTAGTTTTCCTCTTTCGGTTTTTTGTTGGCTCGCCATTACACATTTCATATCATTATTATATTATCATTTAGGATTTGAAATATTGAATGGAGAACTGAAGGGAGCAATAAAAATGAGCGCAGATCAAAGTTTTTTGGAAGCTGTTTCACCAAAGAGAATGCTTTCTCAGTCCATTATAATCATATCGATTTTATCCCCATTTTTCTTTTTGAAAATTTTGTTTGAAATTTTCAAACTTTACAACAGAAATTTAAAACTTCAAAAAAACAAACTCGAAGTCGAGATACAGAATATCAACATAGAAAAAGACTTTTTGAAATCGCAACTCAATCCACATTTTCTCTTCAATACTTTGAATAATCTTTATGGCCTGAGTGTGAAAAAAGATGATTCTGCACCCGAAGTTATCCTGAATCTGTCAGAGATCATGAGTTACACACTTTACGAATCCAATTCCGAAAAAGTGGCTTTGGAAAAGGAGTTAGACTTTATCAAAAATTATTTTGAGCTTGAGAAAATGCGTTATCCGAAAGACAAAAATATCCAGCTGGAGATTTTAGCCGGCAATCAACTCAATGGACTTTATATCGCGCCACTTTTGACCTTTACCTTCATCGAAAATGCTTTCAAATATGGATTGAAGCATTCGAAAAATCAATTTATTGATCAGAAAATTAAGATTGAAAATAAAACCTTTTATTTTGTTTTGGAAAATGATTTTGACAAGTCAGAGATCAAAAAAGAATTTGGTGGAATTGGATTGGAAAACATCAAAAAACGACTTCAGTTATTATATCCAAACCAACACGATCTGAAAATATCAACCTTCGAAAATAGTTTCAAAGTAGAACTGAAAATCAATTTATAGAAATGGAAAAACTGCGTTGCATCGTTTTGGACGACGAACCGATCGGAAGAGAGATCATAGAAAACTTCGTGAAAGAAATTGATTTTCTCGAACTTGTGGATTCATTTGAAGATCCGGTGAAAGCTATTATGTTTTTGGAAAGTAATAAAGTTGATTTAATTTTCAGTGATATTCAAATGCCGAAGATCAATGGTTTGGATCTGGTGAAAAGTTTAGAAAATCCTCCTGTCATTATCTTTATCACAGCTCACAGAGATTTTGCTTTGGATGGTTTTGAAACTGGAGCGACAGATTATTTGGTAAAACCTGTTCGATTTGACCGTTTTCTGAAAGCTGTCAATAAAGCGAAAGATTATATTAATTTAAAACAAAATTCAACCGTCCATCAAGTTAATTCTGACCGGATTTTCATCAAGTCTGATGGTAAACTCACGAAGATTCTTAAGGATGAAATCCTTTATGTAGAAGCTCAAGGCGACTATTTGAAAATCGTCATCCAAAATGAAACTTACACTACTCTAGCAACGTTAAAATCGATGGATGAAGTTCTGACTTTACCAAAATTCTTCCGGGTTCAGCGTTCGTTCATCATCAATTTGGAAGCCATCCGAAGTCTCAGCGGAAATATGGTCGAACTTGTAAATGGAAAAAGTATTTCGATTGCATTAAACAAAAAAGAGGAATTGTTTCAGTTTTTGGGGATTAGGTGATTTTTTGTAAGTTTGGTTGATTCTAAAAACTAAAATGATGGAAACTAAAAATAACGAAGAAATAAAAATTAGTAAAATAGACAAATCAATTATTGTGATTTTTTTCTTATTTATTTTTGGATTAATTGCAACTCTTGGATTTTTTGGATACTTTGATAATCAAAATAGAAATTCCGTTCTTGCAGAGGAATATTCTGGAAAAGTGATCCAATTGTTTCATGACTACAACGATCATAGTAGTTACAAAGCGAAGTTATCAAGTGGAAAAAATATCTATGTATATTTTCCTTTAGAAAAGCAATCTACGACGCTTAATTTAAATGATAGCATTGTAAAACAAAAGAATTCTGTTTACATTTTAGTTTTCAAAAATGGAAAGTTTGAAAGGACAATTAACACTTTAACTTCTAACGATTGAAAATAAAATTTCTACTCAAAAATAATCGTCTTATTTCCATCAATAAAAACCTTGTCTTCAAAGACCAATTTCAGCGCATTCGCCAGAACATTTTTCTCGACATCTCTTCCTAACTTCGCCAAATCTTTTGCCGTCTTGGAATGAGAAACTTTAATAATATCTTGATAAATGATCGGACCTTCATCCAAATCGTTTGTTACAAAATGCGCTGTTGCTCCGATGATCTTCACGCCTCTTTCGAAAGCCTGTTTGTAAGGATTGGCACCAACAAAAGCCGGCAAAAAGGAGTGATGGATATTGATGATCTTCCCTTTGAAATCCGCCACAAAATCTGAAGATAGAATTCTCATAAACTTGGCCAAAACCAAATAATCAAACCCGTAATTCTTCAGCGTTTCTTTGATCAAGTTTTCGTGCTCATCTCTTGTGATATTTTCAGTCGAGATAAAATGAAACGGAATATCAAATTTCTCTGTTAATTCTCTTAGATTTTCATAATTCCCAACAACTGCGAGAATATTAAAATTAAGGTCTTTAAACTGATTCCTGATCAATAAGTCTGATAAACAATGGTGTTCTTTGGTCACAAAAACAACGACATCTTTTGGTTTGTTATTGCTCAGTTCTATTTCGCAACCGCCTAATTGATCTTTGAGTTGGGCAATCACTTTTTGAGGATCAGCAATTCCGGCAACTTCGGTTCTCATAAAGAATAAGGACTTTTCGCTGTCCACGAATTCGTCATTTTTGATGATGTTGAGACCGTTTTCCAAAAGGACTTCGGAAATCCTGTAAACCAGACCTTTCTCGTCGGTACAGGTTATTTTGAAAGTGAAATTCATCGTTTAGTTTTTATCAAATTTAGATATAAATGTACTTGATTCTATAATTTAAAGATTAATTAAATTAAAACATTTGCTTTCAAATTACTTTACTTTCTCAGCTTTATAATCGCTTTCGTTTCCTAATCTGTCAATTGCTTTGATGGCAACAGCATTAAGATTTTTTCCATTATAAAACTTTATGATCTCCATATTCTGAATATCAGGATTCAAGATCTGAGTTCGCCATTCACTGCCATATCTTGTGAATAGAACCCATTGGAAAGCCTTTTCACTGTTGGATAAATTCCAACTTGCGAAGATATTGCCTCCATTATTTTTCAAGTTTAATTTTGGTTGCGAAAGTTCCTTATCGATTTTCAACCAAGGACTTCTTGGGATCAAAACTTTATCCTGATAAACTCTGGTTTTGATTGCATCCTGCATACTCCAACTTTTTGTAAGGCCCGCAATACTCCAATGGATCTCGCCAGTGTCATCTTTTAAAATTTGTCTGCTTAATTCGATTTGATTGACGATCTCGGAAGGTTTGTCAGATACTTTGATTTCAACTGTGTTGAGTCCTGGCCAAAGATGTCGGTTAAAATTGTTTTCGGTTTTCCACCATTCCAAAAGTTTTGGGAAACTCTGTCCTGTAGAATTGACCGGCCAATACAACTGCGGTGCGAAATAATCCACCCAACCTTTGTTGAGCCATAGTTTTGCGTCGGCGTAAAGTTCGTCGTATTGTGAGGAACCTTTAATGCCCGTAGGATAATCCGGTTTCCAAATCCCAAACGGACTGATTCCGAACTTAACATAATTCTTTTCGTTTTTGATCTCTTTATAAATCCTTTCCACGAAACGATTCACGTTATCTCTTCTCCAATCGGCTCTCGTAAGATTTCCGCCAGAATTTCTGTAAGTATTCCAAGTTTTTGAATCTGGAAAATCTGCGCCACCGTTGTAAGTTGCGTAAGGATAAAAATAATCATCAAAGTGAACAGCGTCGATATCATACTTTTTCACCAATTCATTCACAACTTTAGAAACATGATCTTGGATCACAGGACTTGCTGGATCGAACCAGTACATTCCGTTTCTCAGTCTGTAAGTGACGTCCGAAAATTTATTAGCCAAAGATTGCGACGTGATTTTCCCTCCGTTGGAGTGATGCGCTCTGTAAGGATTCAGCCAAACGTGAAGTTCTATTCCACGCTTATGGGCTTCTTCAACCCAAAATTCTAAAGGGTCATAATAAGGATAAGGTTCCCTACCGATCTCGCCTGTCATAAAATAAGACCACGGTTCGTGAGAACTTTTGTACAAAGCATCTCCGGAAGGTCGCACTTGTAATATCACCGCATTAAAATTATTATTTTGAAGCATATTCAACATTTCAATAGCTTCTGATTTCTGTTGTTCTGATGTGAGATTTGTTCTCGAAGGCCAATTGATATTTGCAACTGATGCGATCCAAGCACCACGAAATTCTCTATCGATCGCTGGCAGATCTACGCGAAAGTTTTCTTCAACTTTTACCTTTGTCGGAACTGATTTGATAATTGGTTTTGATGGTGGCGTTTTGATCTTACTAACTTGTTTCTTCTGAGGAGAACAATTGTATATTAAAATAGAAATTAATATCAACCAAAAAAATTGGAACTGGCGTTTATGATTCATAAAATGAAATCTAAATATGATTTTGAAATTTGAAAATCGAATATAATAAAAAAAGTCCCCATTTCTGAGGACTTTAAATATTTATTTGAAATAGATTAAGACTTAGCGCCTCTTTCGATTCTTCTTCTTTCTTCTTCAGAAAGGACTTTCTTTCTCATACGGATGAAGTTTGGAGTTACCTCTATCGCTTCATCACCTTGGATATATTCCATACATTCTTCAAGAGAGAACAAGATCTTTGGAGCAACGCCACCATCTTTATCTTTACCTGCAGCACGGATATTGTTCAATTGTTTTGCTTCAACAACATTGATAACTAGATCGCCTGGTTTGTTTTGCTCACCAATGATCATCCCTGCGTAGATCTCCTCGCCCGGATCAACATAGAACTTACCTCTATCTTGTAGTTTCGCAATAGAATATTCAGTTGCCGGACCTTGACCTTTACTTACCAAAACACCATTACTTCTTCCAGGAATTGCGCCTTTGAAAGGTTTGTATTCTGTGAAACGGTGTGCCATGATAGCTTCACCGGCAGTAGCAGTCAACATCTGAGAACGCAATCCGATCAAACCTCTTGAAGGAATTTCGAATTCCATATGTTGCATCTCACCTTTAGTTTCCATGATGTGAAGATCTCCTTTTCTCTGAGTCGCCAAATCAATCACTTTTGAAGCAAATTCTTCTGGAACGTCAACAACTAAAGATTCGTAAGGCTCCAATTTTTGTCCACTTTCGTCTTCTCTCAAGATTACTTGTGGCTGACCGATGGTCATTTCGTAACCTTCTCTTCTCATTGTTTCAATTAGAACTGACAAGTGAAGAATACCTCTACCGAAAACTAGGAAAGTGTTTGCATCACCAGTTTGTTCAACTCTCAATGCTAAGTTTTTCTCTAATTCTTTGTATAATCTTTCTTTCAGGTGATTGGAAGTTACATATTTACCATCTTTTCCGAAGAAAGGTGAATTGTTGATAGAGAACGTCATATTCAACGTTGGCTCATCAATAGAAGTTCTTTCCAATGGTTCTGGATTTTCTAGATCTACGAAAGAATCTCCAATCTGGAAAGCATCGAAACCTACAACAGCACAGATATCTCCAGCTTTAACCTCTGATACTTTTTTCTTTCCAAGACCTTCGAAAACGTAAAGTTCTTTTACTTTTCCTTTCAATATTTTTCCGTCAGCTTGCGCCAATCCGATCCACTGAGATTCTTTGATCTCACCTCTGATCACTTTCCCGATCGCAATTCTTCCTAAGAAAGAAGAGAAATCTAGAGAAACGATCTGCATCTGAAGGTTACCTTCCTCTACTTTCGGTTCTGGAACATATTGTAAAATACCGTCCAATAATGGGAAGATATTATCAGTTTCTTCTAATGAAGTGTTGAACCATCCTTGTTTAGATGAACCGTAGAACGTTGGGAAATCCAACTGTTCTTCTGTAGCATCAAGTGCAAAGAAAAGATCAAATACTTTATCATGAACTTCTTCTGGACGACAGTTTGGCTTATCCACTTTATTGATAACTACAAGAGGTCTCAATCCAAGGTCCAAAGCTTTCTGAAGTACGAATCTTGTCTGTGGCATTGGTCCTTCGAAGGCATCCACCAACAAAACAACACCATCAGCCATTTTCAATACTCTTTCTACCTCACCACCAAAATCGGCGTGACCAGGAGTATCAATAACGTTGATCTTTACGTCTTTGTAAGTTACAGAGATATTTTTTGATAAAATGGTAATCCCTCTTTCTCTTTCAAGATCGTTGTTATCCATGATCAGATCACCACTCTCCTGATTTTCACGGAAGATGTTTGTGGCGTGGATAATTTTGTCAACCAAAGTCGTTTTTCCGTGGTCAACGTGTGCGATAATCGCTATGTTTCTAATATTTTGCATTCCAAATTTTTACGCGTGCAAATGTAATGATTTTTTCACAAATTTCACCAGATTTTTGATGAATTTTCAAATTGTTGATAAATTGACACTATATTTAATATATCCGCAAACTATCATTAATTTAAAAATGGAATAGAAGTGAAATGTTACAGTTTAGAAATTAGATTATTCTAAAATTATGAACTACGAAGAATTTCTTTTCCATTGATGCTTTGAGTGAAGATCAGGTAATGGTTTCCACCATCCTTCAATTTGTACTTTTTCTTGATCTCGTCAGGTTTCAAAGGGTAATTTTTGGAAATGATATTGAACTGATCATTCTTTTTTAATTCTTTTCCATCGATCTTTTCAACTTGTAAAATCCTTCCGGGAAAGTGTTCTATTTTATTTTCTGAAGTATAAAAATGCGTGTTTGGATGAAGTTTCTTCAATCCGAATTTTTCTGATATGATATTGAATGCGCCCGCTTTTAAGATTGAATTGTTTGGAATATAAAGATAATTCAGACTTTCGGAGAATTCTGATGTGGCATTTTTCTCTTCATTAATATAGAAAGAAAATTCTGGCTCGTCCGATTCCAAATTAACGCACGTAACTTTCACGTCTTGAATCTCGGTTCTTGTTTCTTGATTCTTTATTATTAAAACCAATTCCCTCACCTCATTTCTGACAGCGATGATCTTGATTTCATTAATGTTTTGAAGCTCCGAAACCAGATAAGAAATATCTATCAAAGGAGAAAGTTTCACGATGATCTTATCTGAAATTGAACTGAGTTTTTCCTGGATTTCTAATAGATTAGGAGAAAGATCTTCGAGCAAGAATTTCTTTTTGTTATTCTGATCTCGTCTTGCAGGATCGAGATAAATAACATCAAACTTCTCTTTATTAATTTCTAAAAATTCTTCAAGATTTTGATTGATGAAATTTGCTTTTCTGTTTAAAGTTTTCCAATTGTGCTCAACGATTTTTATAAGATCTGAATTTTGTTCAACCAAAGTCACTTCTTCAAAATTTTGAGATAGAAAATAAGCATCGATTCCGAAACCTGAGGTCAAGTCGAGAAATGAGTCGCCTTTCAAAGTTTGAGCTTTGTATTCGGCTGTGGATTGTGAAGAAGCTTGTTCCAGATTGAGGTTTGGCGGAAAAATAAGATTCTCTTTCAATAAAAATGGAAACTTCTTTTGCGCTACTTTCTTGCCCTTAATTTGTTGAACGATTTCCTGCATCGTCACATTTGGAAACGGTGATTTTTTTAATAATAATTTATTGATGTCATTGTCAATATTTTGGTTGATGAAAGTTTGAACTTCCGGAGCAAGCAAGTTTGTAAAATCCATTTAGCCGTAAATATTTTGAATGGTTTTGATGGAATTTTTGATGATCTTTTTCAAGATATAAATATTAATATCTTCCAATTTTTTGATGTAGATGCAAGCTTTCGCGGTTTTCACTTTTCCTAATTGTGAAAAGAGATCTTCCTTGTCATCAATTTCCTGATAAACGTAAAGCGAAATCTGGGCAGCACGATTGGAAAGTCCCGCCAAAGGAGCGTCGCCTTCGTGTCCGCTTTCATATTTGTAATGATAACTTCCAAAACCGATGATGGCTTCACCCCACATTTTAGGCAAAAACCCAGATGTTTCTTCAAAAATTTTCACCAATTCTCTGACATCTTTTTGGCGTTTTTCATCTGCAATATTATTGATGTGATCTTCTACGGAAAGGTCATTTTCAGTGGTTTTATTATTTGCCATCTTGAGAAGTTTCTAATGTTTAAAGATAGAAAAATTCAATTTAAATCCAATCGTTAATTCTTGTAACAAACCCGCAACCCGACTTGAGTGGAGCTCTTTTTTGCATTGGGAAAGGATTGGCAAAAAAAGCGGGAACGGAAGGCGGATAAGTTGCCCAAACCCTAAGGTTCGACGGAGTCAAATCATATCAATTTTAAACCGATTTCATATTGTCGCCATCTCGGAAATTGAGTCTTCGGAAAACGAAACCTGAAAGAATGGTCAGAAATCCGACAATCAAAAAGGTGTATCGGAAAGCATTGTGAACTTCGTTTTTTATGAATGTTGTATCACCTTCAAACAATTTCAAAACAATCAAACCAAACGCAATCCCGAATCCAACCGCAAACTGCTGATTGACAGAAACCAAAGAATTTCCGCTACTGTTCTGGTAAGGTCGCAAGTCCGCAATCGAAATCGTATTCATCGAAGTAAACTGGATGGAATTGAAAAATCCTAAAACCAACAAGATCGGAATGTACCAATAGATTGAACTTTGAATAGTTGGAATTGCCAGACAACAGATCAAAACACCAATCACAAACGTGTTGGTCATCAAAGTTTTACGATAACCAAATCTATCCAAGATCCCGATAACATAGGATTTCCCGAACATCGCCGTTAAAGCCATCGGTGCAACGATCCAACCCGAAGTAAGCGCCGATTGTCCGTATGCGATCTGGATCATCAACGGAACTAAAAGCGGAATAGAACTTACTCCCAACCTCGTAGCGAGATTTCCCAAAATCCCAACTCTAAATGTCCGAACCTGGAAAAGATT
>Ga0308171_1002339_pt1 | contig 20404 bp, 20 predicted proteins | sample PhyGR1_FD_202135 | JGI IMG/M metagenome (GOLD analysis project Ga0308171, IMG submission 202135) | Phyllosphere microbial communities from UC Gill Tract Community Farm, Albany, California, United States - DLSLSG.R1 | ecosystem: Host-associated > Plants > Phyllosphere > Unclassified | place: USA... | reverse complement strand
TCTTGTTGTTGGCGTGCGAGACGTTGTTACCCGTCTGCACTCGCTTGCCGGAAACTTGGCATACGCGGGACATTGCGCACCTCGATAAAGTAGTTGTCAGCCCATAGCCCGGGCGACGGCGGCCTCGGCGGTTCCCCGCCACACGTCATGAGATTCAAAGGGTTACGCTGTCGAGGGCGGACCGGATGACGTGTTCCCGGCCACCGATCCGGAGCAATCCGGACACAGCGAGCCGCGCATTATGCCGTAGCCGGGGGTGCGGTGCAAGTTGTCCACAGGGCGGTCACCCCGGCGGCGGCGATACTGCCTGCCCCCGTCCTGGAGCCCCCCGATGCGGTTGCTCGCCCTGACCTACGGAACCGAAGGCGACACCCGTCCACTGGTGATGCTGTGCCATGGGCTGCAGGCGGCCGGCCATGAGGTGCTGCTGCTGGCCGAACGCGGCACGCTGGATACCGCGCGCGAGCTGGGTGTGCCGCATGCCGCGCTGGAAGGCGACATCCATGACGAGGTGGTGGCCCTGGTCTCGCGCGGCAATGCGCGGCTGGCCGCCTCGCGCGGGCTGGCGCGAATGGCGCAGCGGCACGTGCCCGGCTGGGTGCGCCAGGCCGATGCCGCCGCCGCCGGATGCGATGCGGTGCTGACCGGGGGGCTGGCCGCCTTCGTCGGCCTGACGGTGGCCGAGCACCACGGGCTGCCGGTGATCGGTACCGGCATGATTCCGCTGACCCCGACGGCCGGGTTCCCTTCGCCGTTCCTGCCGCGGCTGCGCCTGCCGGGCGTGCTCAACCGGCTCAGCTATACCCTGGTCAACCAGGCGGTATGGGGCACCTTCCGCCGCCCGATCAACGCCGCGCGGCGGGCGCTGGGCATGCCGGGAGGCGCCTTGCCCTGGCGGGATCTGCCGATGCTGTACGGGATCTCGCCGAGCCTGCTGCCCCCGCCGCCGGACTGGCCCGACAACCACCGGATCTGCGGCCAGTGGCGCGCACCCGAGCGCGGCTGGCAGCCGCCGCCCGACCTGCAGGCCTTCCTGGATGCCGGCCCCGCCCCGGTCTACCTCGGCTTCGGCAGCATGACCGGCTTCGACCGCGACCAGGTGCTGCCGGCATTGCTGGCGGCGCTGGCGCCGCGTCGGGTACTGCTGTTCCCGGGCTGGGCCGGGCTGCCCAGCGCGCCGCTGCCGCCCAACGTGTTCGTGCTCGGGCCGACCCCGCACGAGGCGCTGTTCCCGCGCTGCGCGCTGATCATCCATCACGGTGGCAGCGGCACCACGCACTCGGCCTGCCGGGCCGGGGTGCCCTCGCTGGTGATGCCGTTCGCCGCCGACCAGTTCTTCTGGGCGGACCGGCTGCATCGGCTGGGCGTTGCGCCGGCGGCGCTGTCGCCGAAGCGACTCGATGCCGGGACACTGCAGCGGGCGATCGCCTTTGCAGAGCATGCCGATACCCGCACCCGCGCCGCTGCGCTGGGCCAGGCGATGACGGCCGAGAACGGCGTCCGCGCCGGCGTCGCTGCCATCGAGACGTGGTTGTCACCGCGATAGCAGCGGCAGCAGGCGGCACGGACGCTTCCGTGCCGCCTGCCGGGTCACCCGAGCACCGGTCGGGTGCTACCGGACGGCCGGTGTCGCCTCGTCCTTGCGATGCAGCCACCGGTACAGCACCGGCAGCACCAGCAAGGTCAGCAGCGTGGAGGAGACGATGCCGCCGATCACCACGGTCGCCAGCGGACGCTGCACTTCCGAGCCGGCACCCACGTTGAACGCCATCGGCACGAAACCGAGCGAAGCCACCAGCGCGGTCATCAGCACCGGGCGCAGGCGGCCCAGCGCCCCGTCGCGCACCGCCTGCGGCAACGGCATCCCGTGCTCGCGCAGGCTGCGCACGAAACTGATCATCACCAGGCCGTTGAGCACCGCCACGCCGGACAACGCGATGAAGCCCACGCCGGCCGAGATCGACAACGGAATGCCGCGCAGGGCGAGCGCGAGCACGCCACCGGTGAGGGCCAGCGGCACGCCACTGAACACGATCGCCGCATCCTTGACCGAGCCGAACGCCCAGAACAGCAGCGCGAAGATGATCGCCAGCGTCACCGGCACCACGATCGACAGGCGCTGGCTGGCCGAGATCAGCTGCTCGAAGCTGCCCCCGTACTCGATCCAGTAGCCGTTGGGCACCTGCACATCGCGCCCGATCGCCTGCTGCAGATCCCCCACGAAGCCGCCGAGATCGCGGTCGCGTACGTTGGCGGTGACCACGATCCGGCGCTTGCCGTTCTCGCGGTTGATCTGGTTCGGCCCTTCGCTGTTGCTCAGCGTTGCCAGCTCACGCAGCGGTACGGTGCGGGCACTGCCGCTGGTCCAGCTGCCGGGGCGGCTGGACTCATCGGCGTCATCGGCCAGCGCCGTCTGCAGCGACACCGGCAGGTCCGCCAGCGCGGCCGGGTCCTGGCGCAGCGCCTCGGGCAGGCGCACCACGATGTCGAAACGACGGTCGCCTTCGAACAACTGCCCTGCCACCTGGCCGCCCACCGCGGTGGCCACGGTGGACTGCACCTGGCCCGGGTTCAAGCCATACCCGGCCAACGCGGTGCGGTTGGGGGTGACGGTCAGCAGCGGCAGGCCGCTGGTTTCCTCCACCCGCACGTCGGCCGCGCCCGGCACGCTGCCGGCCACCGCCGCGATGCGTTTGCCGACCGACAGCAGTGTGTCCAGATCGTCGCCGAACAGCATCACCGCCACGTCGGCACGCACCCCGGAGATCAGCTCGTTGGTGCGCATCTGGATCGGCTGGGTGAACTCGTAGTTGTTGCCGGGCAGCTGCTCCACCGCTTCTTCGAGCTCGGCCAGCAGCGCGGCGCGCGTCTTGCGCGGATCCGGCCAGGCCTTGCGCGGTTTCATCATGATGAAGGTATCGGCGACCGAGGGCGGCATCGGATCGGAGGCGACTTCCGGCGTGCCGATCTTGGAGAACACCGTGTCCACCTCGGCGAACTGCACCAGCCGGTTCTCGATCTGCTTCTGCATCTCGATCGACTGGGTCAGGCTGGTCCCGGGGATGCGCATGGCGTGCATGGCGACATCGCCTTCGTCCAGGTTCGGCACGAACTCGCTGCCCAGCCGCGTGGCCAGCAGGCCACAGCCGATCACCAGCACCAGCGCCCCACCGACCATCCAGCGGCCGCGCCGCAGCGCGAAGGCCAGCATCGGCTCATAACGACGGCGCACCCAGGCCATCAGGCGGTTTTCCTTCTCCTGCACGCGGCCGCCGAGGAACAACGCGATCGCGGCAGGCACGAAGGTCAACGCCAGCACCATCGCACCGGTCAGGGCCAGCACCACGGTGATCGCCATCGGGTGGAACATTTTTCCTTCCACGCCGGTGAGCGCGAAGATCGGCAGGTACACCGCGGTGATGATGCCCAGCCCGAACAGGCTCGGGCGGATCACCTCGGCGGTGGCGCTGGCGGTTTCGGCGAAGCGTTCTTCGCGGGTCATGTCGCGGCCGAGTGCGTGCTGGCGTTCGCCGAAGCGGCGCAGGCAGTTCTCGATGATGATCACCGCACCGTCGACGATCAGGCCGAAGTCCAGCGCGCCCAGGCTCATCAGGTTGGCCGACACCCCCCCACGGGCCATGCCGGTCAGCGTGAACAGCATCGCCAGTGGAATCACCGCCGCGGTGATCAACGCCGCACGGAAGTTGCCGAGCAGCAGGAACAGCACCACGATCACCAGCAGGGCGCCTTCGATCAGGTTCTTGGCGACCGTGGCGATGGTGCGGTCGACCAGCGCGGTGCGGTCGTAGCTGGCGGTGACGGTGACGCCCTCGGGCAGGCTGGCCTGTGCCTGCTGCAGGCGCGCCGCGGCGGCCTGGGCGACATCACGGCTGTTGGCGCCGATCAGCATCACCACGGTGCCCATCACCACTTCATGGCCGTTCTGGGTGGCCGCGCCGCTGCGAAGCTCCGGCCCGTCCTGGACCTGGGCCACATCGTGCACGTGGATCGGCACGCCTTCGCGGCGGGCCAGCACGATGTTGCCGATCTCCTCCAGGTTCGCCACCTGCCCGGGGATGCGCACCAGGAACTGCTGGCCGTTGCGTTCGATGTAGCCGGCACCGACGTTCTGGTTGTTGGTTTCCACCGCCTGGGCGACATCTTCCAACGTGAAGCCCAGCGCGCGCAGGCGTGCCGGATCCGGGGTGATGTGTACCTGGCGCTGGAAGCCACCGATGGTGTTGACCTCGGTCACGCCGGGCACGTTGCGCAGCTGTGGCCGGATCACCCAGTCCTGCAGCGTGCGCAGGTCGGTAGCGGTGTACGCCGTGCCATCGGCCTTGCGCGCGGTGGGATCGGCGTCGATGGTGTACATGAAGATCTCGCCGAGGCCGGTGGAGATCGGTCCCAGCTGCGGATCCAGTCCTTCTGGGATCTGCGATTTGACCTGCTGCAGGCGCTCGGCGACCTGCTGCCGGGCGAAGTAGATGTCGGTGCCGTCCTTGAACACCACGGTCACCTGCGAGAGCCCGTAGCGCGAGAGCGAGCGGGCCTGTTCCATCGCCGGCAGGCCGGCCATCACCGTTTCCACCGGATAGGTGATGCGCTGTTCGGTTTCCAGCGGCGAATAGCCGGGCGCGGCGGTGTTGATCTGCACCTGGACGTTGGTGATGTCCGGGGTGGCGTCGATCGGCAGCTTGGTGAAACTCCAGCTGCCGATGACGATCAGCACCAGGGTCAGGGCCATCATCAGCCAGCGATGGGCGATGGCCGCGCGGAGGATGCGCTCAAGCATGACGGCGCCCTCCGTCCGCAGGGCACGGCAGCACGTCAATGTTCATGCGATGCCCCTGCCTTGCCGATGTCGGCCTTGACCACGTAGCTCTGCTCGACCACCACCTCTTCGCCGAGGGTCAGGCCATCGAGCACTTCCACCTTGCCGGCATCGCGCGCACCCAGCGTGACCGCACGCGCGGTGTAGGTCTCGCCTTCGCGCACGAACACCACCTCCTTGCCGTCCATGGTCTGCAGCGCGCTCAGCGGCACCACCTGCGCCGCCGGCGTGGTGGCGACCACGATGCGGGCCTTGACCGCCGCACCGGGACGCCACTGGCCGTCATCGTTGCGCAGCGTGGCACGCGCGACTGTGCTCTGGCTGGCGGTGGCGGTACCGGGCAGCACGCGTTCGAGCGTGGTGGCCTGGCTGACCCCGTCGGTCATCCGCGAGACGGTGACCGGCACGCCGGCGGTGATGTGCTGGGTGTCGTTGCCGAAGATATGCAGGTCCACCCACAACGTGGACAGATCGCCGATCTCGAACAAGGGCGTGCCCTCGCCGGCCACCCCACCGACCTGCGCCTGGCGCGCGAGCACCACGCCACCGATCGGTGCGGTCACGGTGTAGGTGGTCAGGCTAAGGTTGCTCTCGATGCTGGCCAGCACCTGGCCCGCCCGCACGCGGTCGCCGACATTGGCGCGCAGCGAACGGATCGGACCGGGAAAGCGCGCCATCACCTGCGCGACGCGGCCATCGACCGGGGTCAGCAGGCCCTGCACGTCGTGCTCGTCGGCGATGGTGCCGGCCACCACCGGCGCCACGCGGATGCCGGCCTGTTCGGCCATGGCCGCGGCGATGGTGGTGCGTTCCGGTGCGTCATGATCGTCATGGTCATCGTCATGCCCGGCCTCTGCATGGTCGGCATCCGCCGCGGCCGCTTTGGCCGGCGCCGCAGCGGGGTCACGGCTGCCGCAGCCGGTGAGCGCCATCAGCGCGATCAACAGGCTGGCGGCCAGCACGGTACGGGTCAGGGAAGCGGTCATCGGCGGTCCTCCGTGGACACGGTGTCGGTCGCGGCGACCAGGCTCTGGCCGGTCAGTCGCTGGAGTTCGATCAGGGCGGTCTGTGCGGCGATGGCCGCTTCAAGCTGGCGCTGGCGTGCTTCGATCCGCATCGCCTGCAGCTGGGCCCATTCCATGTAGCTGATCGCGCCGCCGCGCCAGGCCTTCTCGGCGGCGTTCTCGGCACGCTTGAGCTGGGGCAGTACATCGCGCCCCATGCGGGTGACTTCCAGCCGCGCGGTCAGGTAGCGGCCATGCGCTTCAGCGAGCGTGGCGTACAGCTGCAGCGCGCGCGCATCGCGCTCCACGCTGTTGAGCGCCAGCTCGGCCTCGGCCGCGCGGATCTCCGGGTCGGCACGGCGCACACTGCCCAGCGGCAGGCTGAAACCGGCCACCAGGGAGGTATCGCGGGTGTCGCGGCTGTTGCGCACGCCGACCTGCCAGCTGACATCGGGCCGTGCCTGAGTGCGGGCCAGCTGCACCTGCGCTTCGCGGATGCGACGCTCACCGGCCAGCACCGCCAGTTCCGGGGTGCGCTGCAGCTCATCGGCGAGCACGGCGAAGTCCTGCAGCGCGGGCAGCTGCATCGGGTCGCCGGTGACCACGTCGAAACCGGGCTCGCGCTGGCGCCACAATGCCGACAGCGCCGCACGCGCGGACTGATCCATCTGCCGGGCGCGATCGCGGTCCAGCTCGGCCTGGGCCTGCATGGCCTGCGCGGTCAGCAGCACCGACTCGGGCGAGGCACCGGCCTGCAGGCGCAGCCGCGCGGCGGCGACGGCGCGTCTGCGCTGCTCGATATCGGTCTCGGCGATGCGCAGCTGCTGGCGCGCGTCGGTCACCGCCAGATAGCGGCGGGCCACCTCGGCCATCAGATCCAGCCGCGCGGTTTCGCGCTGCGGGGCCAGGCTGTCCAGGTTGGCCTGGGCCACGGCACGGCGGGCATCCAGCTTGCCGCCGCGTTCCAGCACGCCGGCCAGGGTGACGGTGACTTCGGCGGCATCGAAGCCACGGGCGTCCCCGCTGCCGAGTGCGTTCTCCAGCTCCACGCCCACGGTCAACGGGGGCGACAGGCCGGCCGCGTCACGGCGGGCCTCCCACAGGGGACGCTGGGCCTGCGCCAGGCGCAGATCGGGGTGGTATTGGGCAACGCGCGCGATGGCGTCGTCGAGGGTCAACGGTGCAGCAGGCGGCGTGCCCTGTGCGTACACGCACGGCACGAACGCAATGGCAGCCCAAGCTGCCAGACGCATCCACATGGGAGTCTCCAGAAAACGATCAGATGGCAAACGGCGGCGCGCGGCCGCGGGGCATCAGATCGCTATCGGAGGACGCAGCAGGTTCTCGGGTGGCTGGGTGCGCAGTTGCGCGACCAACCCGGCCGGCACGCCGTGGCTGGGCGCGGCAGGCAGGCTCCAGGCCATCGCGGCCATCGGCAGCACGCCGCCGTGGCCATGGCAGTGGCCGCAATGCACCAGGGCATGCAGCCAGTCTTCGTTGCCGTCATCGTCGCTGGATGCGGTGCCGGCCGTGTCATCGGCGGTGCCGTGCAGCTCGCTGCTCTCGGCGTGCACGGTCAGGTGGATGTCGGCCAGGGCCGAGGCCAGCGAACTGCCGAACACGCCCACACCGACCACCACCAGCATCAGCAGGCGGAGCAGCAGGGACGGACGCGGGCGGGCACGACGGAACATGGCCCGCAGGGTAGCCGGGCGCGACGCCGTTACACAATCGCAGCCCGGCCGGTGGGTTCACGTTGGCCGGGGCCGGCGCGGCGGCCGGCCCCGGCACGGATCAGCTGGCCGCGGCCTTGCGCTGGGCGATGAAGGCCTGGATCTGCGCCTCCAGCACCGGCAGCGGCACCGAGCCCTGGCTGAGCACGGCATCGTGGAAGGCCTTGATGTCGAAGCGGTCGCCCAGCTCCTGCTCGGCCTGCGCGCGCAGGCGCACGATCGCGATCTCGCCCAGCTTGTAGCTCAGCGCCTGGCCCGGCCAGGAGATGTAGCGGTCCACTTCGGTGGTCACTTCATGCTCGCTCAGCGCGGTGTGGTCGCGCAGGTAGGACAGCGCCTGCTCGCGGGTCCAGCCCTTGTGGTGCACGCCGGTGTCGATCACCAGGCGCGCGGCGCGCCACATTTCGTAGGTCAGGCGGCCGAAATCCTCGTACGGGGTTTCGTAGATGCCCATTTCCACACCCAGCTTCTCGCAGTACAGGCCCCAGCCTTCGCCATAGGCGGAGATGTAGTTGTTGCGGCGGAAGGCCGGCTGCTCGCCCTGCTCGGCGGCCAATGCGCCCTGCAGCGCATGGCCGGGATCGGACTCGTGCAGGGTCAGCGCCGGCAGGTTGTACAGCGGCCGCGCCGGCAGGTTGTAGGTGTTGAGCCAATAGGTGCCCATGCCACCGCGGCCGGCGGTCCAGAACGGGGCGATATCCGGCGGCACCGGCACGATGGTGAAGCGCGCGCGCGGCAGGGTCATGTACTTGCCGATCACGCCGTCCACGCGCTTGGAGATCCACGCCGCACGATGCAGCAGTTCGTCCGGGGTCTTGGCGTAGAACTGCGGATCGGTGCGCAGGAAGGTCAGGAACTCGGCGAAGCTGCCCTTGAACTCGACCTGCTTGATGATGCCGTTCATCTCGGCCTGGATGCGCGCGACTTCCTTCAGGCCGATCTCGTGGATCTGCTGCGGGGTCAGGTCCAGCGTGGTGTATTCGTGGATCTGCTGCTTGTAGTACGCCTTGCCGCCGGGCATCGCCTCGGCCGCCAGGGTGGTGCGCGCCTGCGGCACGTACTCGCTGACGAAGAAGGTGCGCAGCTTGGCGAACGCCGGCACCACGCTGCCGCCGATCGCCTGGCGGGCCTGTTCCTGCAGCTGTGCCTGCTCGGCGGCCGGGATGCCGGCCGGCAGCTTCTTGAACGGTGCGTACAGCGGCGACTGGGTCGGGTCCTTCAGCTCGGACACGGTGGCGATCGAGACCTCGCGGCCATCCAGTACCGCACGCGGCACGCTGAAGCCACGCTTGAGGCCGGCGCGCATGTTCTCGGTCTGCTGGTCGAAGTAGCGCGGCACATCGTTCAGGCGCGCGATGTAGTTGCGGTAATCCTGCGCGGTCTTCATCTCGCGCCGGGCCATGAAGGACAGGTTCGACCAGAACGAGGAATCGGCGTTGAACGGCATTTCGTAGGCGCGCAGGCGTACCTCGGCCGCCAGGTTGAACACCTGGTCGCGGTAGATCGCGTAGTTGATGCGGTTATCGGCCGAGAGCGCCTGGGGGTCGATCTTGTCCAGCTGGGCGAGCACGTCGTCCCAGACCTTCAGCCGGCCCTGCTGCGCGGCGGCGCCGACATCGGGCATGCGGGTCGCATTGGCCGGGCCGTCGCCGTCTTCGCTGGCCTCACCGCCGCCGGCTTCGCGCCAGGCCCATTCCTTCTCGTAGATCGCGCGGAACTGCGCATCGGCGGGGCTTTCGGCGGCCAGGCTGGCCGGGGCGGCGGCCGGGGCAGCCGGAGGCGCGGCCAGGGCAGCGCCGGCAGGAAGGGCCAGGGCGAGCAGCAACGCAGCAACGAGCGGTGATTTCACGGTCAGGGGTTCCGAGGGACGGCAAACCCCGATCATGGCACCAAGCCGGCGGGCGGTGCATGGATCAAAGGTCCTGCACGCCGCACTGGAATGCCTCCACGCAGGGCGTGGATCCTGCCTAGTGCGTGGCCTTGTCCCGCTTCCAGCCGCGGTGCTGGATATCCAGCTTCAGGCTGTACAGCGCGGTGAACGCCGGAAACAGGTTCTGCAACACGCCCACCGAGTCCTGCTTGGCCGAGAACACGAAGTAACTCAGCGTCATCAGGCTGCCGACCACGCTCATGTACCAGAACAGGCGCGGGATCACCGGCTTGCCGGCGCGGCGCGAGGCCACGAACTGGACCAGCCAGCGGCCACCGAACATCAGCGCGCCGGTATAGCCGATCAGCTTCCAGCCGGTCACGTGCAGGCCGGTCCAGTACAGCCAGGTCAGGGGCTGGTCGAGCCAGTGCAGTTCCATCAGCGTTCTTCCACGGCGGTGCGCTTGCTGCGCGTGATCAGCCAGGCAACCCCGCGCAGGTCGCGGATGCCGACCAGCGCGCGGCCGAGGTTGTTGTACTTGGACACGCCGGCAGTGCGATGGCGATGATTCACCGGCACGCTGACCGTCTGCCACCCGGCGCGCTGCATCAGCGCGGGCAGGTAGCGGTGCATGTGGTCGAAGTACGGCAGGTCCAGGAACGCCTCGCGCTCGAACAGCTTGATCCCGCAGCCGGTGTCGGGGGTGTCGTCGCGCAGCATCCGCGCGCGGATCGCGTTGGCCCACTTGCTGGCCCAGCGCTTGCTGCCCGAATCCTGGCGGTTGACCCGCCACCCAGCGAACAGCTTGACCTGCGCCGCGGCGGCCGCGCGCGCGGCCAGCAGCGTGGGGATGTCGGCCGGGTCGTTCTGGCCGTCACCGTCCAGGGTGGCGATCCACGGCGCGCGGGCGTGCCGCACGCCCGTGCGTACCGCCGTGCTCTGCCCGCTCTGGGTGACGTGGTGCAGCACCCGCAGTTCCGGGACGCGCGCCTTCAACCCCTGCAGCACGGCAAGGGTGTCATCGCGCGAGTGGTCATCCACATAGACGATTTCGAACGCGACGGTGCCGCGCAGGGCGGTGGTGATCTCATCGACCAGCGGGGTGACGTTGTCGCGTTCGTTGAAGACCGGAACGACGACCGACAACTGGGGTTGGCTCATGATCGGGCTCTGCGAGTGGCCGAAGGCAAAAAAGACCGCGCATTTTCCGCAATGCAGGTTATCCCAAGATGAACCGGACCGCGCGGGTCAGGCGCGATCCCCGAAATACGCGCGGCACCAGGCCACCACCGGCGGCAGCCCCTGTTCGATCGGGGTCGCCGGTTCATAGCCGAACGCCGCCTGGGCGCGGGTGGTATCGGCCATGGTGCGGACCATGTCGCCCGGCTGCATCGGCTTGTAGACCTTCTGCGCCGGGCGCCCTGCGGCCGCCTCGACCACGCCGATGAAGTGCTCCAGCTCGATCGGGGTGTGATTGCCCAGGTTGAACACGCGGTGCGGCACAGCATCGGCGGAGGGGTGCGCCAGCGCGCCAAGGATGCCGGCCACGATGTCGGAAACATGTGTGAAATCGCGCTGCATCCGGCCTTCGTTGAAGACGTCGATCGGGCGGCCGGCCAGCACCGCGCGCGAGAACAGCAGCGGTGCCATGTCCGGCCGGCCCCAGGGGCCGTACACCGTGAAGAAACGCAGCCCGGTGGCGCGCAGGGTGTACAGCTGGGCGTAGGTGTAGGCCATCAGCTCGTTGGCGGCCTTGGTGGCGGCATACAGCGAGCGCGGCTTGTCGATGCGCTGGTCTTCGGAGAACGGCGGCACCGCCGAATCGCCATAGACCGAGCTGCTGGAGGCATACACCAGGTGGGCCACGCCGCGATGCCGGCACAGCTCGAGGATGTTGACGAAGCCGCTCAGGTTGCTGTCGACGTAGACGTGCGGATTCTCGATCGAATAGCGCACGCCGGCCTGCGCGGCCAGGTGGATCACCCGGGTCGGCGTGACCTCGTCGAACAGCGCGGCCAGGCCCTCGCGGTCGGTCAGGTCCAGCACGCGGATATCGGCCTGCGGGCACAGTGCGGCCACGCGGTCGCGCTTGAGCTGCGGGTCGTAGTAATCGTTGTAGTTGTCCAGGCCGACCACGGCCTGGCCCGCGTCGAGCAGCGCGCGTACGGTGTAGGCGCCAATGAAGCCGGCCGCGCCGGTAACGAGAATGGTCATCAGGTCCTTCCGAAGGAACGCAGGTCCGCCCCGACAGGCGGGTGCGCGGGCGACCGGAAGTTTACAAGGCTTGGGACACGCGTTGCCGGCCGAACGCGGCCGAGGCGCTGCGCAGGCACCTGCCGTTCACCACAACGCCAGCGGTGCTTCCTTGGCCAGCGTGGCCTTGCGTTCCTGGGTGAAGTCCCACCACGGGCGGGGCGCCTCGCCCTGCAGGAACCGCACGACCGACAGGAACACATCGATCACGCAGGGGTCGTGCATCACCCCGGTGCGCATGCACAGCTGCGCGTACATGTCATAGGCATCGCGGCCGCGCAGGTGCGCGGGCACGCGGATGCCGATCAGACGGAAGTCTTTTTCACAGGCCGGCCCGACATTCGGCAGGTCGGTCAGACGCAACAGATGGTTGCGGTCGACCTTGGTGGGATTCATTGCGGTGGGGAGATCCTCTTGCGCAGGCGGGGGACTCAGCCCTTCTGTACGCGGAGTCGTTCGAGCACGCCATCCAGCGTGTCCAGATCGGTGTAATGGATGATCAGCTTGCCCTTGCCGCCACGGCCGTGGTTGATCGCCACGCGTGCGCCCAGCGATTCGGACAGTTCGGTTTCCAGCGAGGCGATGTCGGCCTGGGGCGCGGCGGCCGCCGGCTTCTTGCGCAGGGCGCCGGGCACCTTGCCAGCGGCGAACTGCTGCGCGCGGTGTTCGACTTCGCGTACCGACCAGCCCTGGTCGGCCGCTTCCTGGGCCAGCTTGCTGGCCAGTTCAGGCGCCAGGGTCAGCAGCGCGCGGGCATGGCCCATTTCCAGCCGCCGGGTTTCCAGCAGCAGGCGGATCGCGATCGGCAGCTCCAGCAGGCGCAGCAGGTTGGATACCGCCGCACGCGAGCGGCCGACGGCCTGCGCGGCCTCGGCGTGGGTCAGGGCGAATTCGCTGATCAGCCGCTGCAACGCTTCGGCTTCTTCCAGCGGGTTGAGGTCTTCGCGCTGGATGTTCTCGATCAGCGCCATCGCGATGACGGTGCGGTCTTCCAGCTCGCGCACCACGACCGGCACTTCCTCCAGCCCGGCCAGCTGCGAGGCGCGCCAGCGGCGTTCGCCGGCCACGATCTCGAAGCTGTCCACGCCCAGCTGGCGCACCAGGATCGGCTGGATCACGCCCTGGGATCGGATCGATTCGGCCAGCTCGGCGAGCTTGGTTTCGTCCATCTCCCGACGCGGCTGGTACTTGCCCGGCTGCAGCTGCCCGACCGGCAGCTTGCGCAGGATCTCACCGGCCAGCGGCTCGACCACCGCCGCCGCCTGGACCTGCGTCACCGCCCCCTTGGGCCCCAACAGTGCGTCGAGGCCGCGGCCCAGGCCGCGTTTCTTGCCGAGGGCGGGCTTGGTGCTCATCAGGCGGTCTCCAGGGCTTTGTCGGCCTTCTTGCGTTGGTTGTTGCGACGGATGATCTCGCCGGCCAGGCCGAGATAGGCAACGCCACCGCGCGAGGCACGGTCATAGCCGACGATGCTCTGCCCGTGGCTGGGCGCTTCGGCCAGGCGCACGTTGCGCGGCACGATGGTGCGGAACACCTGCTCGCCGAAGTGATCGGTCAGTTCGGCCGAGACCGCGTTGGCCAGGTTGTTGCGCACATCGAACATGGTGCGCAGCACGCCTTCGATCTCCAGCGCCGGATTGAGGTTGGCGCGCAGCGCTTCGATGGTTTCCACCAGCGCGCTCAGGCCTTCCAGGGCGTAGTACTCGCACTGCATCGGCACGATCACCGAATCGGCGGCCGCCAGCGCGTTGAGCGTCAGCAGCGACAGCGCCGGCGGGCAGTCGATCAGGATGTAGTCGTATTCCTCGCGGATCGGCGCGAGCGCGCGCTTGAGGCGCTGCTCGCGTTCGCCCTGGTCCATCAGCTGGATCTCGGCGGCGGTCAGGTCGATATTGCCCGGCAGCAGGTCGAAGCCTTCCGGCGTCGTCACCCGGACCTCGACCGCGGTGCTTTCGCCCAGCAGCAGATCGCAGGTGGAGGCGGCCACTTCACGCTTGTCCACCCCGCTGCCCATGGTCGCATTGCCCTGGGAATCGAGATCGACCAGGAGCACGCGCTTGGGCGCAGCAGCCAGGGCGGCGGCCAGATTGACGGCGGTCGTGGTCTTGCCGACGCCACCTTTCTGGTTGGCGATGGCGATGATGCGGGCCATGCGTGTGAGCCTCATCGGCGGGTATTGGGACTGGTCATTATGCGTATATAGCGCGTGTCATGCACTTTGAGATGCGCGGCCGGGCCGTTCGGCACGGCCCGGCCGACCCCCATCGGCCACCGCCGGCGTGCCGCGACGGCTGTCCCGCGCCCGCGCCGCTGCGGCCGGTCGGCCGCCGCACACGCTGCCAGCGCAACGGCTCAGGGGCCGGTGACGACGACCAGATGGCGCTCGCCGGTGAGGCCCGGCACACGCAGCGGCAGCACCTGTTCCACCGCCCAGCCGGCCGGCAGCTGCGCGATCTCGTCGTGCGGATGCACGCCCTTCATCGCCAACAGGCGACCGCCGGGGCGCAGCAGGTGGCCGCCAACCCGGATGATCCCGGCAAGGGTATCCATCGCGCGCGCGGTCAGATGGTCATACGCGCCCGGCTCGGCCAGCGCCTCGGCACGCGATTCGGCCACGCGGGCGTTGCCCAGCCCAAGCTGGCGGACCGCCTCGCGCATGAAGCGGGCCTTCTTGCCGTTGCTTTCGACCAGCGTCACCTGCAGCTGCGGGCGGGCGATCGCCAGCGGGATGCCCGGCAGCCCGGGACCGGTGCCCAGATCGGCCAGGGTGCCGCTTTCCAGGTGCGGCTGCATCGCCAGCGAATCGAGCAGATGGCGGGTGACCATCTCCAGCGGATCGCGGATCGCCGTCAGGTTGTAGGTACGGTTCCAGCGGTCCAGCAGGGCCAGGTAGGTCAGCAGCGGCGGTGCCAGCGCGGGATCCAGGTCCATCGCCGCCAAGCCCTGCTCGAGCGCCTGGGCGACGCCCGGCGGAAGAGTGTGTTCAGTCATGCCGGCATTATCGCCGTTTTGGCTGCGGCCCGTGGCGGTGCCCGCCGCTACAGCGCGTGGAACGCCAGCGCCGCGCGGAACGTATCGGCCGCCTGCCACTCATGCAGATGCCAGCGCTCGGCCGGGCCGAGTTCGGCGTCGCACCAGGCCAGGTGCAGGCCGCCATCCGGGCCGGGGGCGAGCTGCAGCCGGTGCAGGCCGAACGAGATGCCCTGCCCCTGCGCCTTGAGCAGCGCCTCCTTGGCGCACCACACGCGGAAGAACCAGTGGGTGCGCTCGTGCTCGTCCAGCGCTTCCAGCCAGGCGATCTCGGCCGGGTGGAAGAAGCGCTGCACGATTTCCAGCATGCGCGGGCGCGGCCGCAAGGGCTCCAGGTCCACGCCGAGCCGGACCTGTTCGCCCAGGGCCACCAGCAACAGCCCATGGCTGTGGCTCCAGCCGGTACCCACGTGGGCCAGCGGGCCCTGCAGTTCTGGCCGGCCGCGCGCATCGCGCTGCAGCGGCAGGTCCTGCGGCGCCCCACCCAGCTGCTGCGCCAGCAGCACCCGGGCCTGGGGCTCGCCGCGGGTGCCCGGCACATGCGGCAGCCGCCACACCGTGACCGGGCCGAACCGCCAGGGGCCGTCCAGGGTCGCCGGCAGGCTCATGCGAACGTCCCGAAAAGAGGACTGCACGGTGACTTCACGGCACGTACCGTCAACTGGCCCGGTGCCATCCACTTATTGGGAGTCAACGTCATGGGCATCATCATCTGGTTGATCGTCGGCGGTATCGTCGGCTGGCTGGCGAGCATCATCATGCGGCGCGATGCGCAGCAGGGCATCATCCTGAACATCGTGGTCGGCATCGTCGGCGCACTGATCGCAGGGTTCCTGTTCGGCGGCAACATCAACGACGGGATCACGCTGTGGTCGTTCATCTATTCGCTGATCGGCGCGGTGATTCTGCTGGCGATCGTGAATCTGTTCACCCGTAAAAGCATCCGCTGATCCTGCGGGTGTGTGTTGGACGACAAGGCCCGGCATTGCCGGGCCTTGTCGGTTACGGGGCCCGGCTCAGCCCAGCTGCACCCACGCCGGCGCATGGTCGCTGGGGCGCTCCCAGGTGCGCGGTTCGCGGTCGATGCCCGAGGCCACCGCGCGCGCCTTGAGCGCGTCGGAAACCAGGGTCAGATCGATGCGCAGGCCCAGGTTGCGGCGGAAGCCGGCAGCGCGGTAATCCCACCAGCTGAACACGCCCTCTTCCTCGCTGTGCAGGCGGAAGGCATCGTGCAAGCCCAGCTGCAGCAGCTTGTTCAGGGCGCCGCGCTCGGCGGTGGAGGTCAGGATGTGGTTCTCGTTCCAGACCAGCGGGTCATGCACGTCGCGCGCATCGGGGGCGATGTTGAAGTCGCCCATCACCACCAGCTCCGGGTACCTGGCCAGCTCGGCCTCGACCCAGGCGTGCACCGCCTCGAGCCAGCGCAGCTTGTAGGCGTATTTGTCGGTGCCCACGTCCTGGCCGTTGACCACGTACAGATTGATGATGCGCACGCCGTTGACGGTGCCGGCGATCACGCGCTTCTGCTCATCCTCGAAGCCGGGAATGCCGATCTGCACGTCCTGCGCCGGTTCGCGCGAGAGCAGCGCGACGCCGTTGTAGGTCTTCTGCCCGGCAAACACGCTGCGGTAGCCCAGCCCGGCCAGCACCGCGTCGGGGAACTTGTGGTCCTCCATCTTGGTTTCCTGGATGCCGACCACGTCCGGCGCGAACGCCGTGAGCCATTGTTCCAGGTGCGGCAGGCGCACGTTGAGCGAGTTGACGTTCCAGGAGGCGATTTTCATGGGCGCCATTCTACCGGTAGTGTCGGCCGCCGGCCGGCAGTCATGCGCCTGCTGGGTACCCGAGCCGTTTGCCCGCCGCCGCCCCCACGCTAGGCTGTGGACTGTCCCGACCGCACGGAACCCCCATGAACGCAGATGATTTCGTCGCCCAGTGGCATGCCGAGAAAGAACGACTGCTGGCGGCCGCCTGGGTGCCGGGCACGGAAACGGCCGCGGGGATCGCCTCGATGGACCTGTCACCCGAGCAGACCCGTCACTTGCGGGAGGTGCTCGCGGTGTTCGCCACGGATGTCATGTACACCCTGCTGCTCGGGCTGGATGGCAGCGCCGCCCTGGGCAGTGACCAACGCCGCTACACGCTGCTGGACGAGGATGGCACGGTGATCGCCGAAGAAGGCGAGTTGGAGGCCGCGGCGTATGCGTGGTTCCACGAAGGCCGGTCGTCGCGGCCGGAGCGTTGAGGGTGCTTTGCGCTACATGACGTGATTGACCCGCAACGCCCCTCGCGAGCGGAGACGGGGACGCCGGCGCCACGGCACACTGCATGCCCGGCGCGGCGATGTCACACCGCAGCTGTCGCAGCCGCCTCGATTTCTGTAGGTGCTTTCGCACATCAAGGCGAGGACTTCCCCACTTGCTTGCTGTCGAAGGGAGGACGACTCTCGACAGGTCGCCCATGTCTGCCGCGCACGCCCGCAGGAGTTCCGACGCCCCATGCCAACTGAATTCGCCATCCACGCGTTGAACTACAAGACGCTCGCTGCAGTGCTGCTGATCGGCGTCGCCCCGCTGCTGTTGGTCGGCATGGCGGTCTACTTTCTCGGGCAGGACAGAATCCCCCAGATGGCCGCACTCGGCGCCACTTCACTTGCCGTCATCATCGGCCTGCTGGCGTCTGGCAACTCAGCGCGATCCGACTGACGGCGGACGCCACGACCCTGACCGTGGGGGGCGGCGCGTATACCGTATCGGTCCCGATGGCGCAGATTGATCTCGCCGCTGCACGCCGACGGCTGCCCGGCAGCAACGACACCCCACTGACCTTGCGAACCAATGGCATCGGCATGCCGGGCCTCTCGCTGGGGTGGTTCCGAACCAGCAAGGGAAAGGCATTTGCAGCGGTGACGGATCCGGCGAAGGTGGTGATCCTGCCAACAACGGCCGGCTACACGGTCCTGGTATCGCCGGAGGATCCCGAGGCATTCCTGGCAGCCATCAGCGCCGCGCGGTAGCGGCTAGGAATGCCGGCGGCAGCCTTCAACGCACCAGCGCCTTCAACATCCCGGCGATCTTCGAATACGGCGGCTTGAGCAGATCGCTGGCGGCCCAGCGTGACTGCCACAGGATCGGCAGCTGCTTGCTCATCGCATCGAAGCCGGCGCGCGCGTGGTACGCGCCCATGCCACTCGGGCCCACGCCGCCGAACGGCAGCCCATTGACCGCGAAATGCAGCAGCGTGTCGTTGACGGTGACGCCGCCCGCCACGACCTGCGCCAGCACCCGTTCCACCTGCGTACGGTCGTGACTGAAGACGTACAGCGCCAACGGGCGGTCACGGGACTGCACGTCCGCGATGGCAGCCTCCAGGTCCGGATACGCGCAGACCGGCAGGATCGGGCCAAAGATTTCCTCGCGCATCAAGGCCAGATCGGCCGGCGGATCGAGCACGATGGTCGGTACGATCAGCCGCTCGCGCTGCGCACGCTCGGGATCGACGGTGGCCAGTTCGATCACCGGCACGCCGCGCGCGCGGGCTTCGTCCAGGTAACCCCGCAGGCGCTGGTACTGGCCGTCGTGGACGATCCGGGTGTAATCGGCGGCGTCGCTGAAATCGCCATAGCGCGCCCGCACCTGCGCCTGCAGCTGCTGCACCAGCTCACGCTGCCGGAGGCCGTCGATCAGCACGTAATCCGGTGCGATGCAGGTCTGGCCGGCATTGAAGAACTTGCCCGTGGCCAGGCGCGCGGCGGCCTTCTGCAGCGGGTAATCGCTGCACACGATGGCGGGGGATTTGCCGCCCAGCTCCAGCGTCAGCGGGGTCAGCTGCGCGGCAGCCGCGGCCATCACCCTGCGGCCGATGGCGGTGGAACCGGTGAACACCAGGTGGTCCAGTGGCGCCCCGGCCAGGGCGCTGGCCAGGTCCCCCTCGCCCTGCACGACGGCCACACGGTCCGGAGGGAACACCTCCGCCAGCAGCGACTGCAGGAACGCGCTGGTGCGTGGCGTGTGCTCGGACGGCTTGAGGATGACGTGGTTGCCGGCCGCGATCGCGGTGGCCAGCGGAATCAGCGCCAGATTGACCGGATAGTTCCACGGCGCGATCACGCCGACCACGCCCAGCGGCACCGGCCGGATCTGTGCGCGTGCCGGCCAGAACCGCCAGCCGACGCCGACCCGGCGCGGCCGCATCCAGCCGCGCAGATGGCGGCACAGATGGTCGATCTCGCCGAGCACGGTCATGCCGTCGGCGATCCGTGATTCGTCGGTGGAGCGGTGGCCGAAGTCGGCGGAGATCGCCGCGGCCATTTCCGGCAGGCGTGCCTTGAGCGCAGCGCGCAGGCGGTGCAGGTCCTCGCGGCGCTGGGCCAGCGATGGACGGTTGGTCTGCCAGGCCGTGCGCAGCGTGTGCAGCAGCGCCGGCAGGGCGGTGGGATCGGTGTGGGAATCACGCATGCCGCGACTATAACGGGCGGCGATCGCGGCCGCTGGGCGCGACAGCGGCCGCGGCCCAAACAGCAGGGGCCGCGATTCGCATCGCGGCCCCTGCGTCACAGCGTCGTGGTCACCGTTACTTGGTGATGTCCACATCCTTGGTTTCATGCAGGAACAGGCCACCGACCACGACCGTCATCAGCGCGATGATGATGGGGTACCACAGGCCGTAGTAGAGGTTGCCGGTACCGGCTACCAGCGCGAAGGAGATCGCCGGCAGGAAGCCACCGAACCAGCCGTTGCCGATGTGGTACGGCAGCGACATCGAGGTGTAGCGGATGCGCGTGGGGAACAGCTCGACCAGATAGGCGGCGATCGGGCCGTAGACCATGGTCACGTACAGCACCAGCAGCCACAGCATGAAGATCGTGCCGGGAATGTTGATGCGCGCGTTGTCGGCCTTGGCCGGATAGCCCGCCTCACCCAGGGCTCCCTTCAGCTCGGTGCCGAAGGCATCGCCCTTGGCCTTGAGCTCGTCCTTGGTCAACCCGGCCGCTTCAAACGAAGCCACCTTGGAGCTGCCCACGTTGACCACCGCCAGCGAGCCCGCCGGTGCCGGCTGCACTTCATACGGTACGCCCGCCTTGGTCAGGGCCGCCGTGGCCACATCGCAGGAGCTGGTGAACTTGCGCATGCCGACCGGATCGAACTGGAACGAGCAGGTGTTCGGATCGGCATTGACCAGCGCCGGCGAGTTGGTGCGCGCTTCTTCGATGGCCGGGTTGGCGAAGTGGGTCAGGCCCTTGAAGATCGGGATGTAGGTGATGGCCGCCAGCAGACAGCCGGCCAGGATGATCTTCTTGCGGCCGATACGATCGGACAGCCAGCCGAAGAAGATGAAGAACGGCACGCCCAGCGCGAGCGCGGCGGCGATCAGCAGGTAGGAGGTGGTGGCGTCGACCTTGAGCATGCTGCTCAGGAAGAACAGCGCGTAGAACTGGCCGCCGTACCACACCACAGCCTGGCCGGCTGCGGCACCGAGCAGGACCAGCAGCATCAGCTTGAGGTTGCCGTCCTTGAGGCTGTCACGGAACGGGGTCTTGGAGCCCTTGCCTTCGGCCTTCATCTGCTGGAACAGCGGGGATTCGCTCAGCTGCAGGCGGATCCACACCGAGATGCCCAGCAGCACGATCGAGACCAGGAACGGAATACGCCAGCCCCAGGCTTCGAACGCTTCATTGCCC
>Ga0308171_1002336_pt1 | contig 20432 bp, 18 predicted proteins | sample PhyGR1_FD_202135 | JGI IMG/M metagenome (GOLD analysis project Ga0308171, IMG submission 202135) | Phyllosphere microbial communities from UC Gill Tract Community Farm, Albany, California, United States - DLSLSG.R1 | ecosystem: Host-associated > Plants > Phyllosphere > Unclassified | place: USA... | reverse complement strand
CGGAACGACAAAATTCAAACGTAATCCACAATACGAAGATCTGCCCCTGAGACAAGGTGACAAAGTGGATCTGATCATGATGAACGAATCCGAATTGGGATGGAATGTCGTCATCAATAAGGAATATATCGGATTGATCTACGCTTCTGATGTTTTCAAAAAACTATATCCACTTTCCGAAGAGACAGGCTACATCAAAACCATCCGTGAAGATGGCAAAATAGATGTCACACTTCAACCTCAAGGTTTTGAAAATGTGGACGAATTCAAACAGGCTATTCTAGATAAGTTGAATGACAACTACGGATTGCTATATCTATCTGACAAATCTTCGCCTGAAGAGATCAAAGATGAACTCCAAATGAGCAAGAAGAATTTCAAGAAAGCTATTGGTAGTCTTTATAAAGATAAGATCATCGAGATCGCTGATGATAGAATAAAACTGCTTTAGAACTTTTCCAGCTTCCAAATGTTTGTTGTCAAGTATCAAAAAATTAACAGACAATTGACTTTACTTGGACTCGTTTTTGATTCCCAATAGGAAATTCCTTAATGAAAAAGATTCTTATCAGTGGTGCAACAGGACTTGTTGGAAAAAAAATTGCCCGTAAATTATACGAAAGAGGTTATCAGGTAGAGATACTTGTCCGCTCCAAACCGGAAAATTCAGATTTCCGATCTTATATTTGGGATTATAAAAATGGTTTCTTGGAAGAAGGCGCTTTAGACAATACTTATATTTTCATTCACCTGGCCGGCGCATCCATCAGCAAACGATGGACAGAGTCTTATAAAAAAGAAGTGTACAGCAGCCGAATCGATTCTGCACAGTTCATTTACGAAGAGATGCAGAAGCGGAAGATCTATCCAGAAGCGGTGATCTCATCATCAGCGGTTGGAATCTACGGGCAAACCACTTCTCAACAAATTTTTACTGAAGATGACCAGCCTGCCAATGACTTTCTTGGAGAAGTCTGCAAGGATTGGGAAGAAAAAGCCTTTCAGTTTCACAAACTTGGAAGTAGGGTGGTTTGTATCAGAACATCAACCGTGCTTTCCGAAAAAGATGGTGCGTTGGAAGTTTTGAAAAAACCTATTGAACTAAATGTCGGTGCGGTTCTAGGAAATGGCGAACAATATTTCCCTTGGGTCCATATCGATGATCTGGTGAATATCTATTTCAAAGCAGTGGAAGATGTCTCTATGACTGGTGCGTACAATGCATCAGCTCCTGACTTCATCACAAACGAAACTCTCACAAAAAAGATAGCTTCCCATCTTGGCAAAAAAATATGGTTGCCCAATATTCCCAAATTTATCATCAAAACAGCTTTAGGCGAAATGTCCGTTTTGGCTTTAGAAGGAAGTCGCATCTCCTCAAAAAAGATTGAAAATGCCGGTTTCAAATTTCAGTATAATAATCTCGATAAGGCTTTGAGCGATGTGATCAATTAATTGTATTGTAGGTCGATGTTAAAATTTGTAGATTTGGTGTTAAACTAATTAGCAATGAAGGGCAAATTAACATTGAGAAGCTTGATATCTTTAAGTTTTCTGCTTTTTTTTCTTCCTTTTTTAAGAACGTGTTCAGACAGGTCGATTGAAAATTTACATTCAGAAGAAGTATCTGAAGTTTTAGTTGTAGATTCTGCAAATAAAGTTACCAAAGATGGTGATACAATTAGAATCTTTGAAGCTCTATCAAAGCAAGAAGAAACTAAATTGTTGCAACAAGAAAAAGAAAATAGAATAGTAAGAATTCAGAAAGCTAAAAAAGATTTTACATTTAATTTTTATACACTTTTGCTTGAAACTTTATTTAAGGATAAATTTGATGGGAATTCTTTTTATGAAGTGTCATTTTATTCATCGTTAGGATATTTTTTGGTATTGATATCAACGATAATAATGTTGATCTTATCATTCTTAAATAAAATAAAAACAGTGCAATTTTTATCTTTAATTAATTTGATTTTGTTAAGTAGTTCTACAATTTTGCTTTATTTTTGCGAAGCTTTAGAAGATATAAATCAAATCAAAATTGGTTATTACTTTGTCTTTCTTAATTTTATTTTAATCATTTTATTTTCCAGAAAAGTTCTGAAAGAAAATCAAACAGTTTAAAAATCTATCAATGAAACTCACAGAAGAAAATCAGGAAAGACTGACCATTTTAGAAAAGATTGCCAACGGAATTATCTGGTGGGTAGGTTCTATACAGTCATTGGTTTTCCATACGATTTTCTTCATCGTCTGTTTTGCTTTGCCGATTTTTAACATTGTGGAATTTGAACATATGTTGTTGGTTCTCACAACAGTTGTTTCTTTAGAGGCGATTTATCTTGCGATTTTTATCCAAATGTCAGTCAATAAAAGTACAGAACACATCGAGGATCTGAAGGAAGATGTGAACGAGATCCAGGAAGATATAGATGAGATCCAGGAGGACATCGAGGAGATCCAAGAAGATATTGATGAGATCCAGGAAGATGTGGAAGAAATTAATGAAGACGACGATGACGATGACCATAGCGACCGCGCCAGAACCGTAATGTTGAAAAGTAAAGTGACCAACAATAAAAACGATATCAAAAATCTGAAAGACAAAATCAAAGAACTTGAAGGTTTAATAGAAAATCTAAAGAAGGAAGATTAGTTAGTTGTCAGTCTGAGGCTCTCGAAGACCAATAAAAGCTACAATTCCAATTTCAGTATTTTCTCCATTTGCTTCTGATTTACACTTTCCGGCATATTTCTAAAAACAAAATTCCGAAGTCCTGTAAAATGTTCCCACTGCGCAACTTTTCCAAGCATCCAACTGGTTTTTACAATGTTATTCACTTTTGATCTTCTGATCTTTTCGAATTGATGAAAGATATTATTCCAATCTTTTTCGCTTTCCAGAAGTTTTCCGATGATGTATGCATCTTCCACCGCTTGGCAACCGCCTTGTCCCATGTTAGGTGTTGTGGCGTGCGCTGCGTCTCCAATCAGACAAAGGTTTTCACCAGTCCATTTTTCCATTGGTTTTAGGTCGATGATGTCATTTAGAATGATATTTTCCTTTGATGTTTTAGAAATCATTTCCAAAATATCAGGATGAAATTCCTTGAATGTTTCCATCAGAACAATATCCTTAGAATAAAATTTCTCATTCACCAAAGCATACCAATACAACGTATTTTCCTTGATTTTCACAAAGCCGAAACGTTTTCCTTTGCCCCACATTTCGTAGGCATTGTGGCTATACTTTTCTGGGATTTCGGTAGTCAGGATTCCGCGCCAGCATTTTTGTTGGGCTTCTCGGATCTGTCCAGATTTAAGAATTTGATTTCGAACCAAAGATTTCACACCATCGGCTCCGAAGATGATCTCACTTTCGATTTCTGTTTTGTCTTCAAAGGTCAAATGGTAATTTTCTTTCTTCTCAATTCTCGAAAGCCGTTTATTAAGAATGATATTTTCTGAGATGTTTTCGCTCAATACTTTTTGAAGTTCTGCTCTGTGAATCGCGATATTGCAAACATTGTATTTGCTTTCAAGTTTTAGAACGTCTGTTTTCGAGATGGTTTTCAGCTTTTCATCAGTGATGATCAAAGCGTGCATTTTGGTTCCCGATTTTTCAATCTTCTCTTTCAAACCAAGTTTATCGAAGATCTGCATTGCATTTCCCGCCATTGCGATTCCGGCGCCTACAGGTTTTATTTCTGGCGCACTTTCATAGATCTTAAAATCGATGTGATGTTGCTTCAGGACATTTCCCAAAGTCAAACCGCCAATTCCGCCACCGATGATTGATATGCTCATTGTTTTTATTTTATATTTTTTAATTCTGACAACAATTGATTTTGCTTGTTGATAAATAGTGATAAACTATCAGATTTTAATGGATTAGCTTTTTGATATTTCTCGATTTCTGGAAGTGTTCTTCTGATTTTCAAAGCTTGATAAAAGCTAAATATTCTATTGTTGTTAAGTCTGACTTGTTTTTTCAGTTCCTCGAGTTTGTTTTTCTTTACATTAAACTTATCGGAACTATTTTCTACAAGTCCGAGAATTTCTTTTCTCAAAATAGAATCTTGAATTGATTTTGAACTATTCTTAGCTAGTAAGTAGTAATCATCAGAATTACTGACAACATCACTATAAATATTCTTTATTATTTTACCATCTTTTTGTATTGAATTAATTTTTTCATCAAGTTTTTGAAGCTCTTTATCATTCTTTAGTAATTCCGAATAGATTCCATTTAAAATGTCTTGACTTTTGCTCATTCTTTTGATTGGAAAACTGGATTCTGTATTTTCTGCAGCCTTTTCAACAATTTCATTCTTATCAGAATTATTTTCTTTACAAGAATAAACTGCCAAAGTAAGAGAAAGAAATAAGAAAGTTTTTTTCATAGTTAATATAGCTTTTAACAAAGTTAATTATTAAAATAAAAAAAGCAAGACCAAAAAGTCTTGCTTCAATTACATTCCTAAAAAGGAATTTTTATTTTCCAAGGTAAGATTTCAATATCTTACTTCTTGTGTTGTGTTTCAATCTCTTGATTGCTTTTTCTTTGATCTGGCGAACTCTTTCTCTCGTAAGGTCAAAAGTTTCACCAATCTCTTCAAGCGTCATTGGATGTTTTCCGTTCAATCCGAAATACAATCTTACCAAATCAGCCTCTCTTGGCGTCAAAGTTTGCAATGCTCTTTCGATTTCGATCTGTAGTGATTCAAGCATCAAATCCTTATCCGGACTTGGAGATTCTCCCGAACGCAAAACGTCATAAAGGTTAGAATCTTCACCTTCCACAAGCGGCGCATCCATCGATAGGTGACGACCACTGTTTTTCATAGATTCCTTGATGTCTTCCTCGCTCATATCCAGAACTTCTGCCAACTCTTCCGGAGAAGGTGGTCTTTCGTTCTCTTGCTCCAGGTGAGCATAAGCTTTGTTGATCTTGTTGATAGAACCGATCTTATTCAATGGTAATCTTACAATTCTCGACTGCTCGGCCAAAGCCTGCAAGATCGATTGACGAATCCACCAAACAGCGTAGGAGATAAATTTGAAACCTCTCGTCTCATCATATCTTTTCGCCGCTTTCATTAGACCAAGATTTCCTTCGTTGATCAGATCGGGAAGAGAAAGTCCCTGATTCTGATACTGCTTGGAAACGGAAACCACGAAACGCAAGTTAGCTTTGATCAATTTCTCCAACGCCGCTCTGTCGCCAGCGCGGATCCTTTGTGCCAAATCTACCTCTTCATCGGCAGTGATCAATTCCACTTTTCCGATTTCTTGCAGATACTTGTCTAGTGATGCGGTTTCCCTGTTGGTAACCTGTTTTGTAATTTTTAATTGTCTCATATAAAAACCTCATTCTTTAGGTTGCATTATATTATACGATGAGAAACCAAAAAAGGTTACAAATATTTTATTTTCATCAGATTAATCTTCAATTTTAACGCTTTTTAAAACAAATTAATAATATTTGGGCAGCTTTTCCGCCTTCCACTCCCGCTATTTTTTGCCATCGCTTTTCCAGCCACAAAAAATGAGCTCCGTTCAAGTCGGGCTGCAGATCCAGTATAAAACAACAGTGTAGATAAATATAATGTTTTGTTATCCTAATGAAGAACACTTCGACTCCGCTCAGTGTGACAACTCAAATAATGAATTTCCAAATTGTAAAATTGTCAGTCTGAGGTTCTCAAATATTTCCAACTGTCAGTCTGAGCGGAGTCGAAGACCTATGGCATATAAAGAATAAGCTAGATTGAACTTTTTTTATCAATAGGTGACTCTCAATTGACTTAAGTGTTCCAAAAACAAATCCGCAAAATTTGCCAAATCTGCGAGAGTTCTAATTATTAATTAAATAAAAATCCACATTTCACTGTAAATCAATTATTCTTAACAAAAATTAAGTATTCAAAATTCTCTGTATCGATTCTAATTGTTATTTTTGCCGAATGTTTAAAAATCTGATCAGAGTTTTCATCGGCTTATCACTTTTCTCCTGCGCCAAAGAACCGGTCCCAAAACCGAAAGGCGATCTGCGTTTGGAATATCCGGCCCCGAAATACCTGAGCTTTTCTGCACCGTGCGATTACTCATTTGATTACTCGGATTTTGCAAAGATCAAAGATGCAAAACAAGCCTGTTGGTACAATCTCTCTTATCCAGGGATGAAGGCCAATGTTTTCATTACCTATTTCCCAATCAAGAATGATTTCCAGCTTCACGTGAAAGAAGCAGAAAAAATGGTTTACGAACATACTATCAAAGCCAGTGCAATTGACACCAAATCATTCTCGTATCCTGAGAAAAATGTTTACGGAAATTTCTATGAACTGAAAGGTCAAACGGCTTCTAACATTCAGTTTTATATTACAGATAGTACGAGACATTTTGTAACAGGGAATTTATATTTCAATTCCCGTCCGCGTCCGGATTCTTTGGCGCCGGCCGTAGATTATATCAAAAAAGACCTTTTGCATCTGATAGATTCTTTTGAATGGAAAAACAAGTAAGTATCAAGGCAAAAAGATAATAAGATTAAAGATTAATATTATAAAAGGTAATTAGCAAAAGCTCATTGCCATTAGCAAAAACTTAGATTATGAAATTATTAGCAGTAGGAACTGTAGCATTTGATGCCATCGAAACACCTTTTGGAAAAACAGATAAAATTCTTGGTGGTGCAGCCACTTATATTGGACTTGCAGCAGCAGCTTTGGATACGGACGTAAGTTTGGTTTCCGTGATCGGCGGCGATTTTCCACAGGAATATCTGGATATGATGACTTCAAAAAACATCAATGTAGATGGGGTAGAAATGGTGAAAGAAGGGAAAACATTTTTCTGGAGCGGAAAGTACCACAACGATCTTAACACAAGAGATACTTTGGTGACAGAACTTAACGTTCTAGCAGATTTTGACCCAAAAGTTCCTGAGCATTCTTCAGAAGCAGAGGTTCTTTTGTTAGGAAATCTCGATCCTGTAGTTCAGCTTTCTGTTTTAGAAAAAATGAAAACGCAGCCCAAATTGGTCATCCTTGACACGATGAATTTCTGGATGGACATCGCTTGGGACAACTTGATGAAAGTGATTGCTAAGACCGATGTTATCACGATCAATGACGAGGAAGCAAGACAACTTTCCGGAGAATATTCTTTGGTGAAAGCGGCTAAGAAAATCCACGAATTGGGACCAAAATATGTGATCATCAAAAAAGGAGAACACGGCGCTTTGCTTTTCCACGACGGGAAAATCTTCGCTATTCCTGCTTTGCCTTTGGAAGAAGTTTTTGATCCAACAGGAGCTGGAGATACTTTCGCAGGCGGTTTTGCATCTTATCTTACCAAGAAAGGTGATTTCAGTTTTGAAAGTATGAAAACAGCCATCATCGTCGGTAGCGCAATGGCTTCTTTCACCGTGGAAAAATTCGGGACAGAAAGAATTGGAAACGTTACTAAAGAGGAGTTGAGCGGAAGGATCAATCAATTCAAGGAATTGACGACTTTCGAATCTGCGATCTAAAATTTAACTTAACACAAAATTATCACTCAAATGGGTGGTTACAAAATATATCAAATGAAGAAGATCTTTTTTCCGGCTGTTTTGGCGTTCGTGTCTCAGATGGCTTTTTCTCAATATCTGATTGTAGGCAAAGACAGCATCTCTGTCAAAGACTACATGAAAGAAAACAAATATGGACTCGAGACTGCTGGTCCGGATAAATCTGTGAATTCTACTGTGGAATTTTTGCTCCTGCAGCAATTGGCACAGGAAAAGAAAGCAGATACGATGAACTATTTTGCAAATGCTGTGAATCAGAGAATGTCTGAATTGAAGGAGCAAAAGTTCTATCCAAAGACCATTGTTGAGCCAATTTTACAGGATTTTGTGAATTCTAATAAAACAGAAACTCAAGTCTTACTTTTCCTAAAAGAGAAAAAAGCTGATGATAAGACCGATTATAAAGCGCTTTACAATCAGGTAAAAGCTGGGAAGATGACAATGGAGGATTTTTTATCAAAAAATTCGAAACCGGAAGCTTCAAAGCCATTTTTTGTAAAACCAGGAATGCTAGATTATGAGTTGTACCAACAGGTGAAAAACGTGCCTGTCAATTCATACACCACTTTCATTGAGAAACCAAATGTGGTTGGATTTGCAAAAGTAGTGTCTACAAGACCCAGCTTAGGTTACATGGTCTTCGGAGTTTTAACGGTGCCGAATGATGCCAACTATGAAACCACCAAAGCCAAGATCTACAAAGAATTGGAATCTGGGAAGAAGTTCCAAACGGTGGTGAAAGAATTTGGTTCCACTGAAGATGAAAAGAATTCTGGTGGTGCAGTGATGGGTTCACCTATTTTGCCGGACGAGGTTTACAGTGCTTTGAAAGGTCAACCGAAAGATTTCTACACAAAAACGCCAATCTTGTTTGGTGACAAGTATTTTATTTTCAATATTTATAATATTGAACCTTATACACTTACAGATAAAAACAGAAGCTTTTTCCAAAAAGAGATGTTATCAACAAGTTATGGCGAAGAATTGACTTCCAAACTTGTAGATTGGTTGAAGACTCAGGATAAATTTGTAGAAACACCAGATTTTGTGGAACTTAAAAAATCTTATCAGGCTTATCTTAATCCAAAAAATCCAAAAGCAGTACTTTTCTCTTATGGAGCAAAGAAAGTAACTCATGAAGATCTGAAAAAAGCTATAGATGCACAATATAAAAATCTTGAGCAGATGCCTACCAGTCAATGGTCAGACTTGTTGGATTACCAGGCGAAGCAATTCATGATTGGTGTGTATTCTAGTAATTTTGAGAATCTTCCAGAGATCAAGCCAGAAGTGGATGAACTTAAGAAAAATCTATATTCCGAGTATATTTTCTCAGAATATTTGAAAAATGAGGTGAAGAACAATCCGAAACTTTACACGGATTATTACAATGAAAACAAAGCCAAATTCATCTGGGAAAAAAGAGCAGAATCTAGAGCTGCTGTAATTTCTGATCCAAAATTGGTAAAGGAAATTGAAAAGGAAATCAAAGATCCTAAGAAATGGGAAGCTCTGAAAACCAAATTCAAAAATCAGGTCAACGATAAAAACCAAGTGCTTGTCCATTTTGAAGAAGGCAAGATCCCGGAATCTTCTGATATATTCAAAAAAAATAATGTGCCTTTCAAAAAAGGAACCTTTACAACCCAAATTTCCAACAGGGATGTAGTGGTTGCAATAGATGGACTTTTGCCGGAACAGCAGATGACACAAGTAGAAGCACAGGAAGACATGACAGATGCTGTAACAGAAAAATTGCTACAAAAAACAATTGCCGACCAGCGTGCTAAAACCAAAGTTGACATTCAGCCTGCTTTCATGGCAGAACTGAAGAAAAATTTTAAGAAATAATTATAACAAAAAATGAAGCAGAATTGGTTGATAATCTTAATTTTGCACCTTAATAAATAAAAATAATGTTAAAATACACGAAATGTCTTTTTTTACTGTCAGTGATCTTGTGTCTATTTAATACAAATCTTTCTGCTCAGGTAAAAAAAGGTCAGCTCATAGATGGAATTGCAGCCGTAATTGGTGATGAGATCGTTCTGGAGTCTGACATAGAGGATCAAGCGAACTATGCGAAACAGCAAGGCGCCAATGTGGGAGATAAATGTGATTTTATGGAAAGTATCCTGAACAACAAGTTGCTTATCTTTGAAGCAAAAAAGGATACGCTGATAGAGAACAGATCCGCTGCTATTAAGGAAATGGCTGGGACCAAATATACCCAGATCCTATCCCAATTCCCAGATGAAAAAGCCATGTTGACGGCTTACAAATTCCGTACATCTTACGAAATGAAAACGGCAATAGAGAAAATCGATGCTGATAACTATTACGGACAGGCGAAATACGGCAGAATCACTGAGAAGGCAGATGTGACACCAAATGAGGTGACGGATTTTTATAATCAATTCAAATTCCAGTTACCGAATGTGAAAGACGAAGTTTCACTTTCCAAGATCAGCATCTACCCCAAGATTTCTGCAGCACATAAAAAAGAGATCATTGATAAATTGAACAAAATAAAACAAGATATCAAAGGTGGCGAGAGTTTTGAAAACCAAGCAAGGATCTACTCCGAGGACGAAGGTTCTGCAGCGCTTGGCGGACTTTATAAAGGTATCAATATGGGACAAATGGTAAAACCGTTTGAAGCAGCAGCTCTTAATCTTCAGGAAGGCGAGATGTCTGATCCTATAGAATCTGAATATGGTTACCACCTGATCCAATTAGTTAAAAGAAATGGGAAGAAGTATGATGCGAGACATATCCTGATCAAAAATACACCTAATGCTGATGAAATAGCTGCTGGCAGAAAAGAGTTGGACAGCATCAGAACTTTGATAGTCAACAACAAGATGAGTTTCAAAGATGCCGCTTACAAATTCTCTGATGACAAGAGCAACAAGTTCTCTGCTGGGATCATGACCAACAATCAAGATGGTTCTGACAAATTGGAGAAATTGGGTCTGGATCCTACCGTGTCTTACCAGATCGCTGGTCTTAAAAAGAACGATGTGACCGAACCTTTCCAACAGGAAGACCAACAAAAGAGAAAGATGATGAGCCTCATCCAAGTGAATGATATCATAGATGCGCACCAACTGGATCTGTCAACCGATTATGAGAGGATCAAGGAAATGGCACTCAACAAGAAGAAGAATGAGATCGTTGAAAAGTGGGTGAATACCAAGATCCCATCTATCTTCATCTCCCTCGATAACAAATACAAGGATTGCAAATTCCACAGCAACTGGCTGAAAAATAGCATTGTAACAACTAAATAATTTGGTTTGATCAAAAAATAAAAAGGATGAGTGTTTGCTCATCCTTTTTTGTTATTCTAAATTTTAGATTTAGGTTTTTACTCTTTTTCCAAAATTGTATAGTCGGTCAATTTTCCGTCCCACTTTTCATTGTAAGTGCAGAATTCTATTGAGGTAATTTGTCCTACTGTGATATCGATGACATAGCTCAAACCTTCCTTCAAACCCTTGATCGCTATATTTTCGCCATTGCTGAACAAAGCATTGGTCTCATCAAATTCACCATTGAAATCTTGGTAAATCAGTTCAACATTCATTCCTGTACCTGTCAACTTTCTTTCTGCAACAGCCAGATGCGAAATGTGAGATACAAACTGCGGGTATTTTGTGGTAAGACCTTGTAATAAGGTCAATTCTAGCTCGTTCAGTTCTTTCATATCAGTATTGTGATTTAGTTTCTATTTTTGATGACAACATAACCTTCCAGTATTCTGCCGTCGGTTATTTTTATTTGATACCAGTAGCTGTCGGTCGATAGTTTTCGGCCGCCAGATTCGCCATTCCATTCGTAGGTTTCCCCTTTAGTAATGGTATTGACAACCATATTCCCATTTTTATCCATGATCCTGATCTCGGAGTTTGGATAATTTTCTATTCCCGGGATTTTCCAAGTATCATTGATGCCATCGCCATTTGGAGAGAAAATATTGCTTAACGAAAAGATAGTAAATGATTTTGAACCAAGGTCACAGCCTAGATTTGTTTTTACATAAACGGTATAATTTCCATTCGTGAGATTTTCCAATTTATTAGAACTTTGCCAATTGATCTGGTCTAATGAGTACAGATAATCTCCAGCAAACGACATGATGACGGTTGCGTTATTATTCGTGATCAAAATGTTTTGGATGGTCGCTAATTTTGCTTTTTTGACGATGACACTTGCGGAATTGGTACATCCATTATGAGTAGTGACTGTTAAAGAATACGTTTGCTCTTTGTCTGCTTTTATTTTATGTGATGTTTCGCCAGTACTCCAACTGTAGGTATACTTTGCGTTGAATCCTGCATCCAATTCAGTACCTAGGTTGTCACAAAATTCTTTTTCTGTCGGAAGGTCTATCTTTGGTTTTTCATTAAGGGTCAGACTCAGTTTCACATCTTGATAACAGCCAAGAGCCGATTTGATCTTGACATCGAAAATATTGGAACCTATATTTAGATTTGTATTTCCGCTTACAACCAGATTAGAACTATTTCTAAATTCGAAAGTATAATCTTGCGGATTGGTGATCAATTCTTTTTTATAATCATCAAGATCAATAGTTTTAAAGTTTGCTATTGTATCATTACAGAAAGTGTCTGTGAAGTCTTTAGCAGAAAGATAATTGGTAACCACATTTGCTTTAATAGCTAATTTTTGTGTGCTTTCACAGTTATTTATAGTTTGAGAAGCATAATAAGTTGATCCATCTACCAATGGTGTTGTCTCTGGAATTTGTGTTCCAATTTGATCAAACCATTTGATATCTGTTCCGGTGATAGACATATTTTTTAATGTCGGATTCGAAGCGGAACAAAAATCCTGAATGGCATCTCCTGTTGGCGGATTTGGGTCAGATAATGTCACTAAGATTTCTTTCTTAGCACTTTCGCAACCGCTGGCATTTTGAGTGACGTAATATTTCGTGTTGTCAGCCAAAGGTTCAGAAAGATTGGTGATGACCATTCCATTGTCATAATACCATTTGGGATTGGTTGCAGTGACAACAATGTCTGATATTTTTTTGTTATCGATTTTACAGAATGTCTGAGATGCATTTGCGATTGGTAAAGGTTGTGCTGTGATCTCAACTTGTTGGGTTTGGGTTGCAATATTCCCATTACCATCATTGTAGTTCCAGGTGATAATATAATTTCCCGGCAAAGTGTAGGATAAGGGATCAGTCGTTGTGGCAGTGATTGTTCCTTTGCAGTTGTCTTTTGCAGTCGGGATTGTTGTAATTATAGTTTTGCAGTCGCCCGTGATCTTAGGAAGTATTTGGATATCAGGTATTGGTTTAATCGTATCTCCCACAATAATTGTAATACTGGCTGTTGTATCGCAACCACCAGTACCGCTGACTACACAAGTATATGTTCCAGCATCAGCTAATGATGCATTAGGGATCTTAGGATTTTGAATAGTTGAAATAAATCCATTAGGGCCTGTCCAGTCATAGCTTGCTCCACCATTGGCACCAAGTTCTATTTGTTTGCCTTCACAGACTGGAGAGTTTGAAGTAAGCTGTGCAAATGATGAGCAGTCTTTGAATTTGGCAATAAACATATCATTGCTAGTAGTATCTGTAGTTTGCTGAAATGTTCCTGGTGTTGCAATTCCTGTTGTATTTCTACTAGACATTCCCCATAAGTATAAATAATCATCATAATCTTTTATCATCATGCCAAGTTGGGTAGCACCATTTCCTTGATAAAATGTCGACCAGATTTTTTGAAGATTTATGTCATATTTTGTCAAAAAAATTGATATATATGACCCAATTGTTGGTAAATAAGAATTAGGTGTAGTTACCTGATTAACCCAGGGATCATTAGGACTTGCTCTACCCGTCGTAAATATATTCTTTTGGGAATCTACATAAACATCTCCATCTTTATTAAAAACATCTACTTCCTTATAGTCAATTATAATATTCAGCGAAGTGTTTACCAAAAAATAACATATCTTATTTTTATAATTCATTTTGGCTGCAAACATAATTTCGTCACCGAAGCGTTTTGTGCCAGTAAAAGTATAGCTTTCTTTATCACCTATATAACTAGATTTTATAAGGTTACCACTTGGAGAAAATTGTAGATACAATCCGTTATTACCTCCTATAGAATTATCTTGATTGTTTGTAGATTGAAAAGCATTGACCATTGGGAAATTGGTAGCTCGAGTCCAACCCATTATTTCAATTCCTGTAGAATCTGTGTCAAAAATTTTATATAAAGTTGTTGCACCATTTCCCCCTACATATGTAAAATAATCTAAATCTCCATTTATTGCATCGAATTTACTTAAAAAACCACAATGTCCACCAGATATATTTTCTTGAAATGTTCCCGGTGTACCAAATCCACCTAAGCGTGTATCTCCAATTACATAAAGTTTATCATTCAAAAATTTCAAATCAAATATATTTATTTCATCGAAATATCCACTAAAAACGGGATTTCCTGTTTCGCTCCCTATTTCCTTATTAAAAACTAAATTACCATTTGGATCTAATTTTAGCATGGCTATTTTCTGATGATAGTAGTAATAGTTTCCAGGATATCTAGGATTAGGCTTACTTGATAATATTGCAGCATATATATTAAAATTATCATCTATATCAACTGAACCAGTAGTATCGAAGTAAGGTCGCCCGTAATAAGTTCCCCAAAATCTTTGTCCATCTTTACTAATTTTTGTAATGAAAGCGTCAGCTCCGCCTGCAAAATTATTTTGATAACTACCTGTTGTGGCTATATTATTTGGACTTTGTGTATAACCAAATAAATATATATTGTTGTTTTTATCAGGTTTTATTTCTCCATATTCTTCGCCACTTCCCCCAAAATAACTCCCCCAGATCCTGGTAGGAGTCGGATCTATCACAATCGTTTTGTCAGAATTATTAATCGATGATTCAAATCCGAAAGTCTGGTTACCCAGATCTTTGTAATTGACAGCAATATTTTGTTTATTATCATTCTCGATCCAAGAATTTGGAATGTTTTCCTGCATTTCACCAAATCTCAAATTCATAGATAGCTTTCCGTCCTTTAATTTGGTTTTTGCGCCTGCAAATCTCATTTTGATATCCGAAATTTTGCCACCTGGATGTACCAGGAAATTATATTCAACAGGTTTTGTAGAATCCTTTGGCTTGAAGAAAACTAGGTCGATGTTATTGTAAAGATTTTTGTAAATTACTTTTTTGTATCTGTGAACGAAACTTACACCCTCTTTTTTATCAGGGAGATTGTAATAGTTTTCATAATCATCAGATCTATCTTCAACAACGATTTCCGGATTGCTTTTAGAATCTACAAAATCTATATCAACTCTATGATATTTATAGTTTACAAGCGTATTACCATGGTTTGCTTTTTTGCTAGGTTCTAGATCATTTTTAGATTTTGGTTTTTTACTTTCCTTTTTTTCGTTTTCATACACATCGTAAGAAAAACCATTTGCTTTTATTTGAACATTAAGACCTGGGGAATTCAAGAGATATTTTACATCCGGATTCGCATTTCCATTCTGATTTAAAATTTGACCTTTGTTCTCGTAAAAAGAATAATTGTTATTTTTTTTCTGAGCAAAGAAATTAAGGGAAATTACAAATAAAACTAAAGTGTAAAACTTCTTCATATGCGGTTATAAGTTTCCGCAAAGATAATATTTATTTTAACAAAATTTTAAGACTTCCACCATTCCGTAAAACTTTGATTCTCATCTTTCAAATCCAGTTTTGAACCAAGGATTGGCGTAGAGATTTTGAAGCTTTTCCCTCTGCTGTTTTCGAAGACTTTTTCCAACGGTTCATTCCACGCATGTTGCGCCAATGCAAATTTTCCAGAATGTACAGGCAATACATTTTTTACATTAAGGTCTTCCGCAACTTGGCAGAATTCCTCTGGCAAAGTGTGAATGTAGCGCCATTTTTCATTGTACTGACCATTTTCTAAGATTGCCCAGTCAAAAGGTCCAAATCTCTCTCCAATTTCTTTGAAATGAAAATCATAACCGCTGTCGCCACCAAGGAATATTTTCTTAGTCGGTGTTTGCAAAACATAAGAAGACCAAAGCGTATTATTTCTTTTAAATCGTCGGCCCGAGAAATGTCTGGCTGGCGTAGAAGTGATCTGGAATCCTTTCGATATTTCCTCATCTTCATACCAATCTAGTTCTATGATTTGATCTTCATCAAAACCCCATTTTTCAAAATGTGTCCCAACGCCCAATCCACAAATGACCTGATCGATTTTTGGTCTAAGACTTTTGACGGTTTTAAAATCCAAATGGTCATAATGGTCATGTGAAATGATCAGAAAATCAATTTCGGGAAAATCTTCCGCCGAATAAATATCCGTTCCCACAAAAGCTTTCGTAGTTCCAGGAATAGGCGACGCATTGCCACTGAAAACCGGATCTACCAAAAACCGCTTTCTATCAATTTGAAAATAATAAGACGAATGTCCCATCCAAACCAGAAAATAGTCAGTGATCGGTTGGTTTTTTAGATCAATTTTTTGGGTTGGTAAAAGTGCTTTTGGTTTTTTGTTCTCGGTTTTGTCGGTCAAGAATTCCCAAAGTACTTTTCGCATTGTAAAACCTTCTGCCAGCGACGGTGTGAAACTTAGATTTTGAAAAGTTCCGTTTTTGTAATTTGGAGATTGCTTCATCCTGACCAATCGTTTGCCAGAAAATTCTCCTCCGAAAATTGGAAGATTATAAAGATAGATTGCTAAAACAAATAGAAGGATCAGAAAAATAAAAATCATAGTTTAATCGGTCTTTTTTACAATAAGTACCCAATCGCCGTCAAGGATCTTGTAACCCTGATCATAAACGAAAAAGTATTGAGAACCGTTTTTGTAGGTCACAATCTGCGTCATGAGATCGAAATCAAAACCGGCGTTCTGTAGTTTAAGACGATTGACTTTTGATTTTCCTTCAAAATTATTTTCAGAAAGGATGCGGTAGTTTTTGCGAAGTCTGTTGTTCACATTCCGCATGTAGTTGGTCGAGTTTTTATTTTGTTTGTTGTTGAAGGCGTTGCGGCAAGCATCAGAACAGAATTTTTTATCGGATCTGCCGATGATCTTGTCGCCGCATTCTGGGCACGTTTGGGTTTCCATTTGTGTGTTTTTAAAGACCTAATTTAAGAAAATAGCTTGTTTCTCCTTCATCTCTCCTTCATTTTTTTCTTGATCAATTTCCCATTTTCATCGCTCATATCTTTTTCAAGATAATAGATTTGCTTGTTCTCTCGGAAGACCATTTTTTGCAAATCAGCATTAATAATGACTTCGCAGCCGGTTGGAATCAAAAAAGTATCAACAATTTTTTTCCAGTTTCCATTGATGAAAGAATAGGTTGTCATTGTGTAAGTGCAGCCATTCATCGGTGCTTGGTAGACGGAGATCTCATCTTTTCCATCTTTGTTCAAATCGCCTTCATTAATGAGAATGATCTCGCAACAGCCCGCTTTTATCGGTTTGATTTTGTTGTCAGAAAACCGAATTTCGTATTCAGCAGGCGTTCCATCTTCAATTGGATTTCCTTTTTCTTCTTTTGTTTTGATTGCAGTGGCAGTGATTTTCTTACCATTTCCTAAAAAATCGCCATCGATTTCCACTCCGATCTTTTTCTCTGTTGAAGTCTGTGCGAAAGTGAAAATGCTGAATGTCATTAAGGTCAATATTAATTTCATAAAGCCAGTTTTAATTTTTATTAAGGACAAGACTATCTCCAAATTTCTCCACATTCAACGTGATGATCTTAGGTTTTGCAAAATGTTCAACAGGTGCTTCGCAAGTTCCGGTCCTTGTAATATTCTCGATTTGAAATTCAATTTTCGAAGCTTCCACAAATTGATATTTTCCGTCAATCGCTGTGAAGCAGTCGTTGCCACATTCCCAACTGTTATAACTTTTGAATTTATTTTTATCTGTGAATTCTACCGCCGAGAAATTCCAGATCATCGCCGTATCGTTTTTCTTCGTCAAAATAAATTGCTTTTCGTCAGTTTCCAATCCGATCAATTTCTCATTCTTTATGAGCCAAATGGAATTGTTGAGATAATTGTCATAGTTGTGAGCGACAGTTTTCTCTTTTCCTTTTTCGCAGTTGTTCAGGAAAATGAATGTGAGAAAAGGGATGAGGATTGTTTTGATATTTTTTTTCATCGATTTGGTCTTATCTCAAAATTATAAAAATCATTCCATTTACAAACGATTACAAACGGATATAAATACTTTTCTACCGATTCGGGTTTTCTTTTTGTTGAAAATTTGCAACAAGGAAATCAGGAAAACAGACAACACGACCTGATTTTAAAAGTTTAATTTAAAAAATTTAATGCTATGTCTTTAAGAAACAAAGTGACATTGATCGGTCACACAGGAAAAGAAGTTGAAGTTTTCAATTTCGAAAATGGAAACAAAAAAGCAACGGTCACACTTGCAACCAATGATTTCTACATCAATGCAGCAGGTGAAAGGGTAGAGGATACGCAATGGCACAATTTGGCAGCCTTTGGGAAAACTGCAGACCTTCTGGAAAAATATGCTCCGAAAGGAAAAGAGATTGCCATAGAAGGAAAACTGACTTACCGCTCTTATGATGACAAAGACGGAACGAAACGTTTTTTGACAGAGATCAGGATAGAAGAACTTCTTCTTTTGGGAACCAAATAATTGATATTTTACATCCTTGGCAAGTCTAACAGCTTGCCGAGGTTTTTTACTTTAAAATATAATATAATGAAAGTCAAAGTTTTGAAGGTCAGAATTTCTGACCAGTTCCAGAATATGGACGAAGCTATTTTGAATGATTATCTTGAGCGTTATGACATCATTGATCTGAACACGCAATTAGTACAAGGCGACATTAATTATTGGTCTGTGTTTATTAATTACGAGGAAAAACAAATAAAACCAACCTCCAATAAAACGAATGTCAATCCCGATGAACAGCTTTCTGACGAGGAGACCATAATCTATGACAAACTGAAAAATTGGAGAGCAGAAAAAGCCAGAGAATCCCAGCTGCCGCCGTATATCATTTTTCATAATGCGCATCTTGTGGCTATCGCAAAACACAAACCGAGTAATTTTGAAGATCTAGAAAATATCAAAGGATTAGGAAAAGCTAAAATCGAAAAATACGGTGTTGAGATCATTGAGGTTTTAGAAAATGCCTAATTTGATTTCCTCCGATTGCATGGATTGTAAATAATCGTAGTAACTAGTGGATATTAAGATAAAAATAACATTTCAGAAGATCGATTTTACAATTTATCTTTTATTTTTGTTAAATGCTAAACGATCAGAAAATTGAAAAATTCAGGCAGATTGTAGAAAATAAGTTTCAGATCTACAATTCACTCTTCATGAGTCTGCCTTATGATAAAATGACAAATATCGGGATGTTGCTCCCTTTTCTAGCGGAAGAAAGCAGAGAAGGTTATCAGCAAGGTAAATCTCCTGAAGAAATTGTGGAAGAGTTTTTCCAGAAACACACAGAACTGGAAACCGAAGATCAGAAACTGGAACTGCTTTTCAAGATCATCCAATATATAGAAAGGCAAGTTGTACTTTTTGACAGTATAGAAGATGCGGCTTTCCAGCAATTGCATTCCGAAAGTGATTCCGGAACGGTCATGAATATGTACGACCGTGCCAACCAGGATCAGCATCTCGCGGCAATCAGAAAGAAGATGGATGATTTTGCGATCAAGATTGTTTTCACCGCTCACCCAACGCAGTTCTATCCGAATGCGGTGCAAAGAATTATCCATGATCTACGTGATGCGATCATCAATGACTCGGTGACGCAGATCGATACTTTGCTTCAACAATTGGGAAAAACACCTTTTGTTAACAAGGAAAGACCAACGCCTTTGGATGAGGCTTTGAGCATCATTTATTATTTGAGATATGTCTATTACCAAAGTATCGGCGAGCTTTATAGAAAGATCAAACAGGTTTTTGGAACCTCCAGTTACACACCTAGTCCGGATATCATTCAGTTGGGATTCTGGCCAGGTGGTGACCGCGACGGAAATCCTTTCGTGACGGCTGATATCACAATGAAAGTGGCTGAGGAATTGAGAATATCAATCCTGAAGGATTATTACGGACACTTGAAAATTGTCAGAAGAAGATTGAGTTTCCGAGGTGTTTCTGATGTTTTAAAAAATGTTAGCAAAAGAATCTACGATTCGATTTTCCAGGAAGATGCAAGGATTTCTGCAGCCGAGATCATCGTCGAACTCGATAAAGCTGAAAAGATATTAAAAGAAGAACACAACGGACTTTTCTTTGATGTTCTGGATGATTTCAGAGATCGTGTAAAGATCTTCGGGACCCATTTTGCAACGCTGGATATCCGTCAGGACAGCAGGGTCCATCAAAATGTCATTGATGATATTTTCAGAAAGGTCATCAATGAGGATGTTGATTCTAAAACGAATGATGAGAAGATCGATCTGTTGTTGCAATCTGGCGCCATTCTGAATCCTCAGGATTTCGAAGACGAAATGACCTGCGAAACTTTAAAAAGTGTTTATAACATCAAAACCATTCAGGAAAATAATGGCGAGCGCGGCATGCACCGTTACATTATTTCCAATTCTGATGAGGTGAAAGATGTAATGAATGTCTATGTCATGATGAAACTTTGCGGTTATGCCGACGAAGGTATCCGTATCGATATTGTGCCATTGTTTGAAACGATGGAAGGTCTGGATAAATCTGAAAGCGTGATGAAAACCTTGTACGATCATCCAGTTTATAAGAAGCACCTTGCAAGAAGAAACAAC
>Ga0308171_1002331_pt1 | contig 20480 bp, 26 predicted proteins | sample PhyGR1_FD_202135 | JGI IMG/M metagenome (GOLD analysis project Ga0308171, IMG submission 202135) | Phyllosphere microbial communities from UC Gill Tract Community Farm, Albany, California, United States - DLSLSG.R1 | ecosystem: Host-associated > Plants > Phyllosphere > Unclassified | place: USA... | reverse complement strand
GGGTCGCGACCGTGACGAGCAGCGCCCCGAGCGCTTCCAGGTCGGCCAGAAGTTCGACGCGATGGTCACCGGCTTCGATCGTTCGAAGAAGCCGACCTTCTCGGTCAAGGCGATGCAGATCGCCGAGGAGAAGCAGGCCGTGGCGCAGTACGGTTCGTCCGATTCGGGCGCATCGCTGGGCGATATTCTGGGCGAAGCGCTGAAGGCTCGCACTCAGAAGTAAGTCACTGGACCGGGACACGTTTCTCAAACGTGTCCCGGTTTCAGCCAAATTGCCCTGATCCGTCTCTTAATCGTATAATAAAAACACTTTCAGCAGCGAGAAACACAGGTTAGGAACGGCGCGTCTGAAGGTTGGGGCTAGACGATGATCCGTTCGGAATTGGTGCAAAAGATCGCTCAGCATAATCCGGGTCTGAACCCCCGCGAAGTCGAACTGATCGTCACGATTTTCTTCGACGAAATTACCAAGCGCCTGGCGGAAGACGGCCGTGTCGAACTGCGTGGCTTCGGCGCCTTTTCCACTCGCGCTCGCGATGCCCGCACCGGACGCAATCCACGCACCGGCGAAACCGTCGATGTCAGCGCCAAGCGTGTCCCCTATTTCAAGCCCGGCAAGGAAATGCGCGCCCGCCTGAACGTCGAAGAGGCCTGATCCTCTTTCCGTCTCCCGTGAGCATTGGCCATCGGCAAAGGATGCGGAAGCCGCTTTATCGCGGCTGATCCCTTGACCTCGGCCACAACCTCGTCTCTTCCTGTGCCGTGCGCGGACGTGGCGAAACCGGTAGACGCTGCCGACTTAAAATCGGCTTCCTATGGAGTGCGGGTTCGAGTCCCGCCGTCCGCACCATGGCGCTTGGCGCTATCCTGCTGACCGCGGTGGGATGTGACCGCCACGCCGATACCGGCTCTGTGGTCGTCAGTGCGGTGTCCTCCGCCGATATCACCCCTGCCAGCTCGGGCGCCAGCGATATGCCGCACCGGGTCTTGCGCGATGCGCTGGCCCAGGGGTTGGTGCGCTTCGATGCCAATGGCCAGATCGAGCCGGGGCTGGCCGAGCGCTGGATCGTGATCGATGACGGCGGCAGCTATATCTTCCGGTTGCGGGAGGCGAAGTGGAATGACGGAACACCCGTCACCGCCGACCAGATCGTGCCGATCCTGCGCCGCCTTGCCTCGCCGCAGTCGGGCAATCCGCTGGCCCCCTTCCTGACCGCGATCGACGAGATCGTCGTGATGACGCCGCAGGTCATCGAGGTGCGCCTGTCGCGCCCCCGACCCGATCTGCTGAAGCTGTTCGCGCAGCCCGAGATGGCGATCATCGACCGGGCGCATCACGGCACCGGGCCGTTCCGGATCATCCGCGCCGGTCCCCCGCCCCTGCTCCGTCCCATCCCCGATCCCCGCCGCGCCGAGCCCGATGATGCCGAGACACCCGCGCCCGAAGACGATGTGCGCCTCGTCGCCGAAAGCCCGGCCCGCGCCGTGCTCCGCTTTGCGCAAGGCAAGTCGGACCTGATGCTGGGCGGGCGGTTCGAAACCTGGCCGCTGATCGACGCGGGCGGGGTCGCCTCGACCGCGATCCGGGTCGATCCCGCCGCGGGCTTGTTCGGACTTGCCATCGCCGATCGCGAAGGCTTCCTGGCCGACGCCGCCAACCGCCAGGCCTTGTCGGCGGCGTTCGACCGTGCGGCGATCCTGAGCAGCATCGCCCCCAATTGGGAGGCGGCCGACCGGCTGTTGCCCGACGCACTCGACTCGGATGCGCCGCCACAGATCCCCGGTTGGGCCCTTCTGACGCTTGACGAGCGGCGCGCAAGCGCACGGGCACGGGTTGCCGCCTGGGGACAGCCTGTGCGGCTACGCATCGCCCTGCCGCGCGGGCCGGGCGCGAACCTGATCTACGGACAGATCGGCGCGACGCTGCTGGCGATCGGCATCACGCCCGAGCGGGTGGACAGCGACGCCCAGGCCGAGTTGCGTCTGATCGATGCGGTCGCGCCGTTCGACAGCGCCCGCTGGTATCTGGCGACCGCCTGCGCGCCCTGCGGCCCGGAGGCTGCGGCCGCGATCGAACAGGCCCGGCTGGCCCCGACGCTGGCTACGCGCAGCGCAGCGATCGCGGCCGCCGATGCCGCGATGAACCGGGACACGCCCTTCATCCCGCTGGCCCGCCCGCTGCGCTGGTCGCTTGTAAAGCAGCGGCTTCGTCAGTATCAGCCCAATATCCGCGCCTGGCATCCATTGAACCGGTTGCGCGCCGACACCAATTGATCGGGATGGCACACGCATCCCGGATCGACCCGACCAGCTTCGACGCGCTTCCGCTCGACAAGAGCATTGCCGCCAGCCGCCAGCGGATCGAGGCGATGGAGCGCCTGCTGGAACGGGTGGTGGTGGTGCCTGGGCTCAACCGACCGATCGGGCTGGATGTCGTGCTGGGGCTGGTGCCCGTGATCGGCGACATCGCTGCCGCCGCGCTGGGCAGCTATATCATCTGGGAGGCACGCAATCTGGGCCTGTCCAGGTTCCAGATGGCGCGGATGATGGGCAATGTCGGCTTCGACGCGCTGCTGGGCTTCGTGCCGTTGATCGGCGACGCCGCCGACGTGCTGTTCCGGTCGAACACGCGCAACCTGCGGATCATCCGCAAGCATCTCGACAAGCATCACCCCTCCAGCGTGATGCTGGAGGGGTAAGCCCGGTCAGCGACCGCCGCGCCAGATCTTGAGAGACGCGTTCGGCGACAGGCCACCCTGATGCGCCGGGCAGCGTGCCGGACGGAACGCCTTGTTCAGGCAGATCCAGATCTCGTCCAGCCAGCCTTCGCGCGTGGCGGTGACGCGCATCATGTCGGCGCTCATGCCGCGATTGGCCGCGGCGAACGCCGTCGCCAAGTCGCCCGCGGTCAGGTCGCTGCGCCGCGACAGCGCCATCATGTCGGGATAGCGCAGTTGGTAGTAGAGCGAATTGGACTGCTGGAAATAGCGCGCGGGGCTGTAACCCGCCATGCAGGTCCCGTGCTTGGCCCATTCATGCTGCATCAGCTGGGCCGAGGGCGTGGCGCAGATATGGCGGCTAACCACCGCCTGGGGCAGGATCGCGGTCGGGCGGCAATATTGCGGCCAGTCCTTGTCCACGCCGTCGGGCCACAGGCCGTGCAGGGTGAAGCCGAAGCGGTTGGCCGACCCGCACTGGAATCGGCTGTCGCCCTTGGGCTCACGGCAATATTGCGGGCTCCAGGTGATCGCCAGCGTATAGCCGCCGATCGGCTGCACGCGGGTCGGCTGGCTGGCGCTGGGCAGGTCGGGGCGGATGCGCTGAACGCCAGAAGGCGCCGAACATTGCAGCGTCTGGGCCGACGCCAGTTGCGGCGCGGCCAGCAGGGCAAGGCCGATCAGGATGGTCTTCATGCGTCGCTTACCTCCGACATGGTGCGATACCAGGCCCGTGCATTGGGCCGCGAGAGCATGACGACCGCGACCAGCGACGCCGCCGCCTGGACCGCCGTCAGGACCCCGAACATACCCTCGGCCAGGGCACCGACCGACACCTGGTAGAGGAACCCCAGCAGGTTGAAGACGGTCAGGATGACCAGGAAGATCAGCCCGCCGAAACTCGCCCCGCGCGTCGTGATCAGCGTCGCGGCCAGGAACAGCGCGATCGGGATCACATTGGCGACGATGGTGATGACCGCGCCATATTGCGCCACCGCCTCACCCCAGCCAAGTGCGGCCAGCACCACCAGCAGGATGATGGCGAGGAACGACAGGCGCTCGCCCAGGACTACCGATTTCGGTCGCACGACCATTTCCCCTTCCAAGCCGGGCTCAGGCCGCGGCGAAATCCAGTCCGATATCGGCCGCCGGGGCCGACTGGGTCAAGCGGCCGACGCTGACATAGGTGACACCGGTTTCGGCCAGCGCGCGGATCGTGTCGAGCCGCACCCCGCCCGACGCCTCGGTCGGCACGCGCCCCGCGACCAGCGCAACCCCCTGCGCCAGCTTGGCAGGGCCCATGTTGTCGAGCAGCAGATGCGTCGCGCCCCCCGCCAGCGCCGGTTCGATCTGGTCAAGTTCGTCGACCTCGACGATGATGCGCGCGATGCCAGCCGCTTTGGCCGCCGCGACCGCCGGGCCGATGCCGCCCGCGACCGCGACATGATTGTCCTTGATCATCGCCGCATCCCACAGGCCCATGCGATGGTTCTGCGCACCGCCCATGCGGGTGGCGTATTTCTCGATAAGGCGCAGGCCGGGGATCGTCTTGCGCGTGTCGAGCAACGTCGTGCCGGTGCCCGCAATGGCCGCGACATAGGCCGCCGTCATCGTCGCGATGCCCGACAGATGCTGGACGGTGTTCAGCGCGGAGCGTTCGGCGGTCAGCATCGCGCGGGCCTTGCCCGACAGGCGCAGCAGCGCGGTCCCGGCCGGAACGCCGGCGCCATCCTCGACCAGGCGTTCGATCCGGACATCGGGGTCCAGGCGACGGAAGAACGCCTCGGCAATGGGCAGGCCCGCGACGGTGATCACGTCCCGGCTGGCCATGGTGCCGACGAAGCGTGCCTCGGCCGGGATCACGGCGGCCGACGTAATGTCGCCGCCGGGCCCCATATCCTCGGCCAGCGTCGCGGCGACGAAGGCGTCGAGGTCGAAGCCGTCTATCGTCACGAACGCGGCCCCAGATCACCCTTGCCGACCGTACCGCTGGCCAGCGTCAGCATCGCATCAAGGCTCTTCTTGGCCTGGAGCCGCAAGCCCTCCTCGATCTCGACACGCGGTGTCAGGTCGCGGAGTGCCAGATACAGCTTCTCCATCGTGTTCAGCGCCATATACGGGCAGATATTGCAGTTGCAGTTGCCGTCCGCGCCGGGTGCGCCGATGAAGGTCTTGCCCGGCATCGCCTTTTCCATCTGGTGGATGATGTGCGGCTCGGTCGCGACGATCAGCGTGTCGCCGGTGACGGTTTGCGCGAATTCCAGGATGCCACGGGTCGAGCCGACATAATCGGCATGGTCCAGGATGACGGCGGGGCATTCGGGATGCGCGGCGATCGGCGCGTCCGGATGCTGGGCGCGCAGCTTGAGCAACTCGGTCTCGCTGAACGCCTCGTGCACGATGCACACGCCAGGCCAGAGCAGCATATCGCGCCCGGCCTTGCGCGCCAGATAGCCGCCCAGATTGCGGTCGGGGCCGAAGATGATCTTCTGCGCCGGATCGATCTGCGCCAGGATCTGCTCGGCGGACGACGAGGTCACGATGATGTCGGACAGCGCCTTCACCTCGGTCGAGCAGTTGATGTACGTCAGCGCGATGTGGTCCGGATGCTGGGCACGGAACTCGGCGAACTGGTCGGGCGGGCAGCTGTCCTCCAGGCTGCATCCGGCGGCCATGTCGGGCAGCACGACGATCTTGTCGGGCGACAGGATCTTGGCCGTCTCCGCCATGAAGCGCACGCCGCAAAAGGCGATGACGTCCGCATCGGTCGCCTGCGCCTTGCGGCTGAGGTCCAGGCTGTCGCCGACGAAATCGGCCAGGTCCTGAATCTCGGGCTTCTGGTAATAATGGGCAAGGATGACGGCGTTGCGCTCCTTGCGGAGGCGGTCGATCTCGGCGCGCAGGTCGAGGCCCGTCAGATTCGTCTGGATGGTCATGGCATTCCCCCTAGGCGCACGCGCGTGCGCCGACAATCATGGACATCAGCCCGCGTTGCCCAGAACCTCCTGGACCGTCCGCGTCGTGTCCCAGCGTTCGCTATTGGAGGCCTCATCGGCAAAGCGGACCTTCACGCTCGCCTCGACGCCCGCCGCGCGCAACGGCATGGCAAAGCTGCTTTCCACCGCACGCCGGGTGGCGTCGCGGGCCAGCTTCATCGGGGCCGGGGCCCGTGCCTGTCGCAACAGTTCGGCCTGCCCGGCGGTACGATTGGCCGCATCCAGCCGCTGTTCGGCATCGGTGAAGGTCGTCAGCACGCCGCCCGAGCCATATTCGCGGATCGCCGCCAGATCGACCTGCGGCCCGTCAATCTCCACCGAGGGCAGCGTGACCGACAGGGTCCGGCTGCCTGCGTCCCAGCGGACATCCTGCTGGCGCAGCTTGCCCAGGTCGACCTCGTAACGGACCATGCCCGGCATGATCAGCGTCCGCTCGGTCGAAAAGCCCAGCTGCGACTGGCGCGAGGTGACCACCGCGACATAGCGCGCGGCAAAGGCGGAGAGCCGGTTCTGTTCGCGAAGCCCGTCCAAGCTGGCGCGCGCGATCGTCGTCGGATCGGGGGTCAGCCGGTCGGCGACATAGCGCTGCACGCCCCACACCACGATCAGCCCCGCCAGGACCAGCAGGACGATGACGCCCGCAACCTTTGTCAGGAACAGGCCGACGCCACCGCGTGCGCGTGTTGGAGATTGGGGCGGAAGTGGGGGCGGGATCACGCCGCGCTCGTCCATGATGCTCCTTCCTCGCGGACCAATCCGCGCGTCTGCAGGTCATAAAGATGCGCCAGCACCGATCGTTCCGCCGCCGGAATCAGGCGGGGGTCGAGCCCGACATACATCTGCGCGGTCATGGCGGGGAGGGTCAGCGGCGCGCCCTTGGCCAGCAGCCGCACGATCTGCCCCTCGCGCTGCTTGCGGTGGCCGAGCATCCCGCGCACCAGCCGCTGCGGATTGTCGACCGCGTCGCCGTGGCCCGGATAATAGACGCTGTCGTCGCGAGCCATCAGCTTCTCCAGGCTCGCCATATAGGCCGCCATGTCCCCGTCGGGGGGCGATACGATACTGGTCGACCAGCCCATGACATGATCGCCGGAGAACAGCGCCCGGGTTTCGGGCAGCGCGAAGGCCAAGTGGTTGGAGGTATGGCCCGGCGTCGCGACGGCGGTCAACGCCCAGCCGTCGCCACCGACGCCCTCCCCTTCGGCCAGCACCCGGTCGGGGGCATAGTCGCGGTCGAACGCCGCGTCGGCGACTCCGCTTGCATAATCCGCCGCAAAGGGAGCCGCGCCGACGATGGGAGCCCCGGTCGCCTTTGCCAAAGGGCGGCTGGCCGGGCTGTGGTCGCGGTGGTGATGGGTGATCAGGATCGCAACCACCGGCCGGCCGGCAATGGCCCCGATCAACGCGTCCAGATGTGCCGGGTCGTCGGGCCCCGGATCGATGACCGCCACGTCGCGGTCGCCGACGATATGCGTCTGCGTCCCTGTATAGGTGAAGGGCGACGGATTGGGAGCGAGGACGCGGGTGACCAGCGGTTCAAGCAGGATCGGGATGCCGGTCGGGTGCTCAGCCATTCGCGATGATGTGGCCCCGACGACCACTTGAGGCAAGCCCCCGCCCCAACACGGCCGGGCGGGGACGCCGCATCAGTCGCGATCGGTGTCGGTGGTCTCGGCCTTCAGCTCGGCCATCGCCTGGTCCATGCCTGCCAGTGCTTCGGCACGGGCCTGATCCGACAGGTTGCGGTCTTTGGCGAGCGAGGCGCGGGCCGAGGCGACGCTGGCCAGCGCGATGCCCATGCCCTGCCGCTCGGCGCTGCGCGACAGGGCGGCGGCCTGCGCCGCATCACGCTGGATACGATCGGTGCAGATGATCGTGATGCCGCGCCCGGTCTTGCGGTCGGTCGTGGTGAAGCTGGTCCGCCCGTCGACGCCGCTGGTGCCGCAGGTCCGGGACTGGATGAGCGGCACGACCGTCATCCGCCTGGCGATATCGGCCGCCCGCGCCGCATCGGCGCGGATGCGATCGGTGCAGATCACCGTCACGCTCTGCTGCGTCCGGCCGTCCGGTGTGGTGAAGCTGGTCCGCTTGTCGCTGCTGCCGATGCCGCAGTTGCGCGATTCGACCCGTGCGATCCCGGCGACGGGCGTGCCATAGGACCCGTTCGTGGTCACGATCCGCGCCCGCTGGCCATCGCGCATGGTGACGATCTGCGTTTGTGGCGTGGCGGGCGTCGCCGGGGTGGCGGGGACGGCCGGGATTGCGGGCGGTGCGGGGGCCGTAGGCGTCGCAGCTATGGCGGGCGCCACCGGCATAATCGGTGTCTCAGGCGTGGCTGGCGGCTCGGGCGTTTCCGGCGCGGCCGGGACGTCGATCTGGTCGGTGACGATCTCGCTCGACAGGTCGACGCCCAGCGTATGCTCGACCTTGCTGGTCAGCGCCGCCGCCGCAGGCGTGCCCGATGCGGTCGCGACCAGGCCGCCCAGCACCAGCAGGGACACGGTGGCACCGCCGACCGCCAACTGGCGACGCGATTTCGGAGAAGTCGTCAACATCTTCAGCCTCCCTTTCAGATCATCGATGGTGTGCAGGTGACAGGCGCCCGACAGAGCGCGGCCGTGCGCGGCCTTCACGATGGCGCAGGCATAGACATGCCGGTCGGCCCGGCTGCGCCCCTTCAGGACGCGGGCGTCGTTGGCCAGTTCCTGGTCGGCGCGGAACGCGTGGAAAGCGCGCCAGGCGACGGGATTGAACCAGTGGAGCGCCAGCACCGCCAGCGCGATCCAATTGGCGATCAGGTCGCCGCGCGCATGGTGGCCCAGCTCGTGCGCCAGCGCCAGTTCGCGCTCATCGGCATCGTAACGCTCGGCGAAGTCGCGCGGGAACGCGACGTAGCGCCGCCATATGCCGAAGGCGAGCGGGCCCGGCGCGCCGTCACTGGCGACCACCCGCACCCCCGCGATCGCGTCCAGCGTCTCGGCGGTGGCGAGCAGGCGGGTGCGGAACCGCCAATGGCGATGGAACTGAAAACCAAGAAAACCCGCCGCCCCGACAATCCAGAACAGGGCGACGCCCTGCGCGATCATCGGCCACAGGCTCGGTTCGGCGAACGCGGTCGGCAACTGTTGCGCGACCGGTGCCATGACATAGGTCGAGAAACCCGCGCTGGCGGCGGCAAGCGGCGGCGTCGCCTCTTCGGACACGCCCTGCGGCAGGCGCGGCAGGATCAGGCGAAGCAGCGGCAGCGCCCAGAGCGCATAGGCGACCTGTGGCCCGAAGGCTTGGCGGACATGGCGGCGGGCCAGCAGGACCAGCACCATCAGGAGGGTGGATGCGATCATCGCCTCCACCGCCCAGCCGAGTTGCGCGCCGCTCACGCCTTCAACTCCTTGAGCAGCGCCTCGATCTCCGAAATGTCCTGCGCGGTCAGTTCGTCGCGCTCGGCCAGATGCGCGACCAGCGGCGTCAGGCGTCCACCGAACAGCCGGTCGATCAGACGACGCGACTCGCCGACCACATAATCGTCGCGCGCGACCAGCGGGCGGTAGAGATACCGCCGCCCCTGCTCTTCATGCGCTATCGCTTCCTTGGCGAGCAACCGGCCGAGCAGTGTCTTGACGGTGTTGGTGCTCCAGCCGCGTTCCGGGTCGACCCGTTCGGAGACGTCCTGCGCCGTCAACGGCGCCTCGTCCCACAGGACCTCCATCACGGCATGTTCGGCATCGCTGATACGCTCGGCCATCGACTCGCCCTCTTATTGACTACATGTGTAATCCTATTGCGATTACAGGCGTAGTCAAGAGGGCCAGTCTATTCCTCCCCGGCACGGGGAGGGGGAGTGCGGCGAAGCGGTGGTGGAGGGGGAGTGCGGCAAAGGGCGTCCCTTGCGGAACGCCCCCTCCGTCAGTCCTTCGGACTGCCACCTCCCCGTGCCGGGGAGGATAAAAAAGGGCCGGATCTTCGTCCGGCCCCTTGTCGCATCACGCAGTCTTCACATCCTGGACCAGCTCGGCCAGTTCGCCGCTTTCGTACATCTCCATCATGATATCCGATCCGCCGACGAATTCGCCCTTCACATAGAGCTGCGGGATGGTCGGCCAGTCCGAATAGGCCTTGATGCCCTGGCGGATACCCTGGTCCTGGAGCACGTCGACGCTCTCGAACGGCACGTCCAGATGGTTCAGGATCGCGATCGCACGGCTGGAAAAGCCGCACTGCGGAAACAGCGGCGTGCCCTTCATGAACAGCAGGACCGCATTGTCCTTCACCAGCGCGTCGATCCGCGCATTCGTATCGTCGGTCATATCATTCGTCCTTCAGGAAACGGGGTCAGGCGGCCGGAACCGCGGTGGTCAGTTGCAGCGCGTGGAGTTCGCCCCCCATGCGCCCCCCGAGCGCGGCATAGACGGCGCGGGTGCGCGCGACCCGGCTCATGCCCGCAAAGCTGGCGGCCACGACATGCGCGGCATAATGGTCGCCGTCCCCGGCCAGGTCGGTGATCTGGACCTCTGCATCGGGAATGGCGGTGCGGATCATCGCGGCGATGTCATCGGCGGCCATCGGCATGGTCAGCGGCTCTCCATCAGTTGGCGACGCGCCTCGACCATCTGCTCGTCGAGCGCGCGGCGGACTTCGGCCTCGCCGACGTCGATCCCGGCGGCGGTCAGGTCGCCGAACAGCTTGCGGATCACGTCCTCGTCACCCGCTTCCTCGAAATCGGCCTGGACGACCGCCTTGGCATAGGCATCGGTTTCGGCGGGGGTCAGCTTCATCCGCTCGGCCGCCCATTGCGCGACCAGCCGGTTGCGGCGCGCCGTGATACGGAACAGCATATCCTGATCGGCCACGAATTTGGCCTCGAAGCCCTTTCTGCGATCATCGAAACTCGTCATCGGTCCGCCATCCCCCAGCCCCGAAGGGCGTCGCCATGTGTCTCTATAGAAGCCCCGAAATAGGCATAGCGCCGGGCGCGCGCAACCAATGTGCCGTTACGTCGTTTGCGCGGACCCGAATTGATGGGGATCAACCATGCGGGTGGCCGCCGGATTCCCCTCCGTTGCCGGACCTTCGGCGGAACAGACAGGGCCCTTCGGACGTAGTGTAACCGACGCAGTGATCGGACGATCGGCCGCATTCAAGAGTCGGTGCCGACCCGCGCAGGAGAGTGTGATGCGCCACGAACAGTTTCTGCTCACCCGCGATACAGCCCGCGACACGCATCATGGCGATCGTGGCCCGATAATGGGTATCGTCAACGGCATGGTCGGTTCACTGGCGATCTGGGCCCTGATCGCGGGCGTCGTCGTCGTAGCGTCCTGACCGGCTATCCGCCATCCCCGGCGGCCACGCGGCTCAGGCCGACGCGGTCGCCAAGCGGGTACGCCCCTCGATCCACGGGCGGCCCTGCGCCATCTCCCCCTCGAACCGACCAATGGCCTCGTCCCGCGCCAACGTCAGCCCGACCTCGTCCAATCCGTTCATCAGGCACTCGCGACGAAACGGATCGAGCTCGAACGCAAAGCGATCCTGGTACGGCGTCGTCACCGTCATGGTCTCCAGATCGACCGTGACCGGCTGATCCTTCGCCACTTCGAGCAGCCGATCGACGGCCTCCTGCGGCAGGACGACCGGCACGATGCCGTTCTTGAAGGCATTGCCGGAAAAGATGTCGGAAAAGCTGGGCGCGATCACCGCCTGAATGCCCATGTCCGCCAGCGCCCAAGCCGCGTGCTCGCGGCTGGAGCCACAACCGAAATTGTCGCCCGCGATCAGGATCGGCGCACCCGTATAGCGCGGATCGTCGAAGATATTGCCCGGCTGCGCCCGCACCGTCTCGAACGCGCCTTGCCCCAGTCCGGCGCGGGTGATCGTCTTCAGCCAATGCGCCGGGATGATGACATCCGTGTCGATATTCTTGGCGCCCCATGGATAGGCGGTGCCGGAAACGGTGGTGACCGGGTTCATTCCATCATCCCTAGATTCTGTCGACCCTATATTCTGTCGACCTTGTGGGGTCAGCCCGCGCGCTGCGGCGGCTGCTCGGCGACGGCGGGGCGCGAGGCCACACCGGCGGCATAGGCGGCCGCGCCGCACAGCACGGCGCCGGTGACGAGCATGACCAATACGTGCTTCATGATGCGTGTCCCCTATCGTCCCTGTCAGGACCGTCTCTATCAGATGGCTTCACGATCGAAATCGTGGGTCTTCAACGCTCTAACATCAAAAAGGCGCCCGGTCACCGCTGCCGCCGCCGCCATGGCGGGGGAAAGCAGATGGGTGCGCGCGCCGGGGCCCTGACGGCCGACGAAATTGCGGTTCGAGGTCGACGCACAACGCTCCCCCGGCGGCACCTTGTCGGGGTTCATCGCCAGGCACATCGAACAGCCCGGCTCGCGCCATTCGAAGCCCGCCTGCACGAAGATGCGGTCCAGCCCTTCCTCTTCGGCCTGACGCTTGACCAGGCCCGAGCCCGGCACGACCAGCGCACGGACGCCGTCCGCCACCTTGCGGTCACGCGCCACGGCGGCGGCGGCGCGCAGATCCTCGATCCGGCTGTTGGTGCAGCTGCCGATGAAGACATGCTGGATGGGCACGTCCTGCATCGCGGTACCGGGGGTCAAACCCATATAATCCAGCGACTTGCGTGCCGCTTCTCGCTTGGATGCATCGGCGAAGCTGTCGGGATCGGGGACGACGCCGGTGATCGGCACGACATCCTCGGGACTGGTGCCCCAGGTCAGGTTCGGCGCGATGTCGGCGGCGTCGAGCGTCACGACCTTGTCGTAGACCGCGCCCGGATCGGTCGGCAGCGTCCGCCACCAGGCGACCGCCTTGTCCCATTCGGCGCCCTTGGGGGCCATGGGACGGTCCTTCAGATAGGCGAAGGTCGTCTCGTCCGGCGCGATCAGGCCGGCGCGCGCGCCGCCCTCGATCGACATATTGGCGATGGTCAGGCGACCCTCGACCGACAGGTTGCGGATGACACTGCCAGTGAACTCGATCACATGGCCGGTGCCGCCCGCCGCGCCGATCTTGCCGATGATGGCCAGCACCACGTCCTTGGCCGACACGCCGTGGCCCAGCACGCCGTCGACGCGCACTTCCATGGTCTTGGACGGCGAGAGCAACAGCGTCTGGGTCGCCAGCACATGCTCGACCTCCGACGTGCCGATGCCGAAGGCCAGCGCGCCCAGCGCGCCATGCGCCGAGGTATGGCTGTCCCCGCACACCAGAGTCGTGCCCGGCAGGGTAAAGCCCTGTTCGGGCCCCACCACATGGACGATGCCCTGCGCCGCCGCCGTCGCGTCGATATAGTCGACGCCGAACTCGGCAGTGTTGCGGCGGAGTGCGTCGAGTTGCTGCGCGCTTTCCGGGTCGGCGATGGGCAGGAGGTTGCCGTTCGCATCCTTGCGCGGCGTCGTCGGCAAATTGTGGTCGGGCACCGCCAGCGTCAGCTCGGGGCGACGCACCTTGCGCCCGGCGGCGCGTAGCCCCTCGAACGCCTGCGGACTGGTCACCTCATGGACGAGGTGCCGGTCGATATAGATGAGGCAGGTGCCATCGGGCCGCCGTTCGACAACGTGCGCGGCCCAGATCTTCTCGTACAGAGTCTGGGGTCGTTGGGCCATGATGGGGGCGCTGTTATCCGAAAAGGTCGTTGACGCAAAGGCTTTGCGCAATGTTATTTCTTTAGGATGGCGAATTTGTCATGTGGCCAGGGTTTCCCTTGGCTTTCCACTTCGCTCAGGCTGATCGGGGGTTGTGAAGACCAATTCCCGCACTCCGTTCCGCCTGAGCGAAGTCGAAGGCCACGCCCTACCCTCACACCTTGGCGCGAAAATCCGCCGTCACGCGACCGCACTCGGCCAGTTCGACCTCATGATCCGGGTCGCGCCACGTCTCGGCCAGCGCCTGCGCCTCCCAGTCGAGCATGGCCGGATGCGCCAGCACCGTCTCGACCCAGGCCGCCCCCGCTGCACCGACGTCGATCCCATAGGTCCGCACCCGGAACGCCACCGGCGCATAAAAGGCATCCACCGCCGAGAACCGCTCCCCCGCCAGCCAGGGCCCGTCAAAGCGCGACAGCCCCTCGCCCCAAAGCTCCGCCAACCGTGCGACAGCGCGCTCCAGCCGGGGCGAAGGCGGCTTCGCGTCCACCCGCACCCCGACATTCATCGTCCGCTCGCCCCGCAGCGCGCCGAGGCCCCCGTGTATCTCGGCCACCGCACACATCGCCCAGGCGCGCGCGGCCTGTTCCTCGGGCCACACGCCCGGATGCCGCTCGGCGAGGTAGAGCGCGATGCCCAGCGAATCCCACACCGTCCGCTCGCCATCGATCAGCACCGGCACTTGGCCGGTCGGCGAGAAGGCGCGGAACGCCTCGAAATTCTCCGCCGCCGCGAACGGTTCGATCCGGTCGGTGAATGCGATCCCCAGCGCCTTCATGAGCAGCCAGGGACGCAGCGACCAGCTGGAGTAATTCCGGTTCGCGGTGACGAGCGTATAGGCCGTCAACGCGCGAACTTGGCCGTGGTCTTGGCCGCCACCTCATCGGCGGTGACGCCCGGCGCACATTCGATCAGGCGGAACGGGCTGTCGTGATCGGGTCGCTGAAACACCGCCAGATCGGTGACGATCATGTCCACCACGTTACGCCCGGTCAGCGGCAGCGTGCATTCGGGGATGAACTTCGGGCTGCCGTCCTTGGCGTTGTGCTCCATGACGACGATGATCTTCTTGACGCCCGCGACCAGGTCCATCGCGCCGCCCATGCCCTTGATCATCTTGCCGGGGATCATCCAGTTGGCGATGTCGCCGCCCTCCGACACCTCCATCGCGCCCAGCACGGTGAGGTCGATATGCCCGCCCCGGATCATTGCGAAGCTGTCGGCGGACGAGAAATAGACCGAGTGCGGCAGCTCGCTGATCGTCTGCTTGCCCGCATTGATCAGGTCGGGATCGACCTCGTCGTCATAGGGGAACGGCCCGATGCCCAGCATCCCGTTTTCGGATTGCAGAGTAACTTCAACCCCTTGCGGGATATGGTTCGCCACCAGTGTCGGGATGCCGATGCCGAGATTGACGTAGAAACCGTCCTTCAGTTCCTTGGCCGCACGGGCAGCCATTTCGTCGCGGGTCCAGGCCATCTTCATTCTCCTGTCGGCTGCCACCGCCGGTCGGCGGGGAAGATGTCGTCGGCAGTGCCCTTCAGCGCCTTGCCGTAGACGGGGTTGGGGAAAACGAACCAGCCACGCCCCCACAAGGGGGCGACGCGCGGGACGTCCGCCTTGGCACGCCGCTGCGCAATGCTGGCAGGATCGTTGAACAAATCACTGAAATCGCCCAGTTGATCGCCACCCATCGCGATCACGCAATAACGCTGGGCGATGCGCCAGCGGCGGGCATCCTTGCCGTCGCCGGTGGGCGTATCGCTGCGGACGAACAAGGTGTCGCCATGCACGGCCGGGCCAAGCCCCGCCGCCTCGATCGCCCGCGCGGCCCCCGCGGCATTATCGCGATTGGTATTGAAGACCACCGTCACGCCCATCGCGCGCAGATCGGCGAGCGCTGCGCTTGCGCCGGGGGTGGGCAGGACGGCCCGGCCGTCGCTCTTTTCCCAGGCACTCCAGCGGCCGGGAAAGGCACGGTCGGCGCGACCGGTCAGATCGTCCTGCTCGAAGCCCAGGTTCAGGAGGACGGTTTCGTCGACGTCGAAGACGGCCGCCGGGCGCTTGCCCGCGCAGGAGACGAAGCGGGGGGTGTCCAGGGTAGCGCCCTCAGCCAGCACGACGCTGTCGGCCTGCAGGCGACGGACACGGTCGGCGGCGTAGGTGACGAGCGCGTTCCAGGCCTGGCGCGAGATCGCGTCGGCTTCGGCTGAGCCGTATAGATACTGCATCCCTGCGAGTTTGGGGTTCGCGCTGGCGGATGGTGGAGGTGCGGGGGTATTGTTGCCGACCGCGACGACGCAGCCGGATAGGGTCAGGACTGAGGCTAGGGCGATGCCCAGCCTCATAGCGGCGTTCCCTCCCCCAGCCCCTCCCGCCTGCGGGAGGGGAGATGATACCGGGCTACCGCACTGCTTCATTCTCTTGCGTTTCAAAGCCACGCCCTCCGCCAAGCACGCTCCCCCTTCCGCAGGCGGGAGGGGGTCGGGGGGAGGGCCCGCCCCACCCCCTGCCCTAACCGTCAAACCCGCTCGCGCACCGTGCGGAACTCGATCTTCTTCTCGTACGGCGCGCCGACGATCATCCGCTTCACATAAATCCCGGGCAGATGGATCTGGTCGGCATCGAGCGAACCCACCGGCACCACCTCCTCCACCTCGGCAACGCAGATACGCCCCGCCGTCGCCATCGGCTGGTTGAAGTTGCGCGCCGTCTTGCGGAAGATCAGGTTCCCGGCCTCGTCGGCCTTCCACCCCTTGATGATCGACAAGTCGGCGCGGATGCCGCGCTCCAGGATATAGTCCTCCCCGTCGAAGCGCTTCACCTCCTTGCCCTCGGCCACCTTCGTGCCGACGCCGGTCTTGGTGTAGAAGCCCGGGATGCCCGCGCCCCCTGCCCGGCAACGCTCGGCGAGCGTGCCCTGTGGGCAGAACTCGACCTCCAGCTCGCCGCTCAGATATTGCCGCTCGAACTCCTTGTTCTCGCCGACATAGGACGAGATCATCTTCTTGACCTGATGCGAGCGCAGCAGCTTGCCCAGGCCCACGCCGTCGATCCCGGCATTGTTGCTGGCGATGGTCAGGTCCTTCACCCCCGCTGCCTGGACCGCGTCGATCAGGCGTTCGGGAATGCCGCACAGGCCGAAGCCTCCGGCGCAGATCGTCATGCCGTCATGGAGCAGGCCGTCGAGCGCGGCGGCCGCGTCGGAATAGAGCTTCTGCATGGGCGTCCTCCCTATGATTGCCGCAGCGTTAGGCGGAGGCATGGAGCCGGGTCAACCCGGGGTTTGCGCTTTGCGGGCAAGCAAGGCAGGCTGCACCCCATGAGTTTGAAAACCGGCGGACGCCTGCTTGTCGATGCGCTTCTCGAACAAGGGTGCGACCGTATCTTCACCGTGCCGGGCGAGAGTTTCCTGGCGGTGCTCGACGCGCTGCACGACACGCCTGCGATCGACCTGGTGACGTGTCGGCAGGAGGGTGGCGTAACCTTCATGGCCTGCGCCGACGGCACGCTGACCGGGCGGCCGGGCGTCGCCTTCGTCACGCGCGGGCCTGGAGCCACCAACGCGGCGATCGGCGTACACGTGGCCAGGCAGGATTCGCAGCCGATGATCCTGTTCATCGGCGATGTCGACCGGGGCACCCGCGACCGCGAAGCATTCCAGGAAGTCGATTTCCAGGCGATGTTCGCGCCGCTCGCCAAATGGGCGGCACGCATCGACGATGCCGCACGCATCCCGGAATATGTCGCGCGTGCCTATGCCACCGCGATGAACGGGCGGCCGGGGCCGGTGGTGCTGGCGCTGCCCGAGGACATGCTGTGCGATCTGGTCGAGGGCACGCCCCGGCCCCGCATCGAGCGCCCGTCGCAGGATGTACGAATCGAAGACGCCATCGCCGTCCAGACCATGATCGCGGAGGCCCAGCGGCCCGTCGCCATCATCGGCGGGGCGCATTGGAATGCCGAAGCCGTGACGCTGGCCGAGCAATGGAGCGAAGCGGCAGGCCTTCCGCTGGTCGCGGCGTTCCGGCGGCAGGATGCGGTGTCGGCGACGTGCCCGGTCTATGCGGGCAATCTGGGCTATGGGCCCAATCCGGCGCTGGTCGCTCGGGTGAAGGAGGCCGATCTGCTGATCGTGCTGGGCGCGCGATTGGGGGAGGCAACGACCGATGGTTATGCGCTGATCACCCCCGATCATCCGAGGCAGGGGTTGATCCATGTCCATCCCGATCCGGAGGAACTGCACAGCGTCTATCGCACCGACCTGGCGCTGTGTTGCGATGTCCATGAGGCGCTGGGGATGCTGGAACTGCTCGCGAGCGAGGCTGCCACGCCCCACCCCTCCGGCACGGAGGCCCATGCCGCCTATCTCGCCTGGTCCGAACCCGCCCCGCGCGAGGGCGTGGCGCTCGACCTTGGCCAGTGTGTCGCGGCGATGCGGGAAGCGCTGCCCGCCGACTCGATACTCTGCAACGGGGCGGGCAATTATTCGGGCTGGTGGCACCGTTACTGGCGCTACGAGCCGGGATGCCAGCTTGCCCCGACCTGCGGTGCGATGGGATACGGCGTCCCCGCCGCCACCGCCGCCGCGCTGCGCCATACCGATCGTATGGTCGTTGCGCTGGCGGGTGACGGCTGCTTCCTGATGAACGGGCAGGAACTGGCGACCGCCGTGCAGCATGACGCGCAGATGCTGGTGATCGTGGTCGACAATGGCGGCTATGGCACAATCCGTATGCATCAGGAACGCGAATATCCCGGCCGCGTGGCGGCGACGAGACTCGCCAATCCGGACTTTGCCGCATTGGCCAGGGCCTATGGCTGCTGGAGCGAGACGGTGACGCGGACCGAGGATTTCGCCGCCGCCTTGTCCCGTGCGCTAACGGAGACGGGGGTACGATTGTTGCACCTGAAGACCGACATCGAGGTGATCACGCCCGCCACCACCCTGTCGCAAATGGCGAGGCGCTGATTTCCCCTCTTGCGGGGTGAGGAACAAGAGAGACGAAACAACGGCTCCCTCCCCTCAAAGCAACCCTCGTATAAAATTCTGGCAGGGCTTCATGGGCGTCAGGCAAAATAAAACCGCCCCGGTATAGACCGGGGCGGTGAGTTCGTTGCTGATTGCTTTAGTCAGAAAACGATTAGCGGGTTCAGATGTTGTCGCCAAGGGCGCCCTTGACCGAACCCTTCACCTGCTGACCCTTGCCTTCCACCTGCTGGGCTTCACCCTCGGCCACCAGCTTGTCGTTGTTGTTGTGCTCGCCAATGGCTTCCTTGGCCTTGCCGACCAGCTCGTTGACGTTGCCCTTGATCTTGTCGGTGAGTTCACCCATGATGGCCTCCATTTGCTGAGGGATCGTGAAATCCCGTTGAACACTCGGAAGCAAAACGGTTTGTTACGCGCCTAGTTCCCTGAAATTAATGTCAGATCAGGCCCGCGAGCGGACTCGACGGATCAGCATAGCGGCGCATCCCCATACGACCGGCCCGGTACGCCATGCGTCCCGCCTCGACACCCGCCTTCATCGCGCGCGCCATCAATACGGGGTCCTTGGCCTCGGCGATCGCGGTGTTCATCAGCACCCCGTCGCAGCCCAGCTCCATCGCCACCGCCGCCTCGGACGCGGTGCCGACGCCCGCATCGACCAGGACAGGCACCTTGGCCCCCTCGACGATCAGGCGGATCGTCACCTTGTTCTGGATGCCCAGCCCCGATCCGATCGGCGCGCCCAGCGGCATGATCGCGACCGCGCCGACATCTTCCAGCCGCTTGGCGGCGATGGGATCGTCGACGCAATAGACCATCGGCTTGAAACCTTCCTTGGCCAGGACCTCGGTCGCGCGCAGCGTCTCAACCATGTCCGGGTAGAGCGTCTTGGCCTCGCCCAGCACCTCCAGCTTGACCAATTCCCAGCCGCCCGCCTCGCGCGCCAGCCGCAGCGTGCGGATCGCGTCCTCGGCGGTGAAGCAGCCCGCCGTGTTGGGCAGATAGGTGATCTTCTTCGGGTCGATAAAGTCGGTCAGCATCGGCGCGTTGCGGTCCGACACATTGACGCGGCGCACCGCGACCGTGACGATCTCCGCCCCCGCCGCCTCGACCGCCGCGGCATTCTGCGCAAAGTCCTTATACTTGCCGGTACCGACGATCAGGCGCGAACGGAAACGCTGTCCCGCCACTTCCCACGAATCGTCACCATCGACCGCAACCGCATGGTCGCCGCCGCCGACGAAGTGGACGATCTCGATCTCGTCGCCATCCTCGACCTGTACCTCGCCCAGCGTCGAACGCGGCACGACCTCCAGGTTGCGTTCCACCGCCACCTTTTCGGGCACCAGTCCCAGCAGGTTCGCCAGATCGGCAAGCGACAGTCCGGCGGTGACCCGCTTATGCTCGCCATTCACGGTGATCGTCACGGTTCCATCGGTGTGGGGCATATGCGTCACTTACCATGCAAGTCGCTGCCCGCTCGACGTGGGATAGGGCAAGCGGTTAAGGAGGGCCCTCGATCTAGGCCCGGCCATCCCGAGCCGCAACCATGGGAGTGCCGATGCCCGCGACCGTCTACGTCCTCAACGGGCCGAACCTGAACCTGCTGGGTATGCGCGAGCCGCATGTCTACGGCCATGACACGCTGGACGATATCGCGGGGATGTTGGAGGACAGGGCGCGTGAGCTCGATCTCACGATCGACATGCGCCAGTCCAACCATGAAGGCCATCTGATCGACTGGCTGCACGAGGCCCAGGCCTATGAGGCGAAAGCCGTGCTGCTCAACGCCGGAGGCTTCACCCACACCTCGATCGCGATCCACGACGCGATCAAGTCGGTGACGACGCCGGTGATCGAAGTTCACCTATCCAACCCTCATGCCCGGGAGCCATTCCGGCATGAGAGCTTCATCGGGCGTGCCGCAAAAGGCACAATCGCGGGTTTTGGCGCGCATTCCTATCTGCTCGCGCTTGAAGCCGTCGCCCGGTTCTGACAGGAGCCCGTTCCATGACCGAAAAGACTGAACAAGCGATGAAGGTCGATGTCGACCTCGTCCGTCAGCTCGCCGAGCTGCTCGACGCCACCGCCCTGACCGAGATCGAGGTCG